>CEAJ01010718.1_pt1 | contig 72443 bp, 111 predicted proteins | sample 554971 | NCBI WGS metagenome assembly CEAJ01 (sample SAMEA3182047, study PRJEB8094) | gut metagenome | biome: human; feature: gut; material: Stool; isolation source: human stools | place: Canada | collected 2011-11-29
CCTGCCCGACATCGCCGTGATCGCCCTCCGCCATTACCTCGCCAGCGGCATCCGCCCAGACGATCTTCCTGATACCGCCCCCCTGTTCGGCACCCTCCGTTCCGGCGAATGGAAGGCCGGCACAAAACAGTGGCTTTCGGAGCTGGTGGAGCGCCATGTCCGCTCCGTCACCGGCGTTCCTGACATCCGCAGCCACGATCTCCGCCACGTCGGCTCCCGTTTGGATCTCAATTCTGGTATGCCCGAAAACGAACTGCAAGCCAAATTGGGCCATGCCAGCCCCATCACCACCCAGCGTTATTCCGGGCGGCTCATGGACCGTTCCGGGCGGAAAAGCGCCAAGAAGGTCTTTGCCGAACGGGACTTGCAAGCCAAGCGCAGCGCCGACAAGCTCACCGCCTTTTATGCCTGATCCCTCAACATTCACCCTGAAACCAAAACACACGTCCGTGCGTTCCAATCGCTCGGGCGTGTGTTTTTTTGTCTGCATAAGACCGCACAACTATAAAAAGAGCGCACGGTTAGTCCGTGCGCTCCATGTAAAGGGCCTCCGCCCTGCGCTGCGCCGCCATCAGGTCCGCTTTTAGGCGTTCCAGTTCTTCAATGGCTTCCGTAATGGCGTGAAACAGGCAGAGGTATTCCGGGTCCAGATGCTCCATATCGTCCCCTCCTTTCTGCGGCCAGTGTACCACAGCTGCTGTGTCGAAAAAACGGGAAATATGGCGGCACCGAAAACAACTCCCCCGGAATTGATCCGGTGGAGTTGTTTTGTGACACTTAAAAGCAGAAGGCAAAAGATATGCAATACACATCATTCGCACTGATGTAGTCGGCGAGGCCGCTGTTGCTGACCGCGCAGAAACTCGTGTAGTTGCCAATGCGTGGAGAGCGCTGCCACCAGTAGTTCGCGCTACCGTTGTAATTCTTCACCTTGCTGTTGCCTGCCTTATAGTAGGCGTATTGTGTGCCCTCGCCGCTTGCAGAATAGGTGATGTTACCAAAAATCTCAATCTCGCTCAGCAGGAATAGCTTGTCCGCCGTGGTGCTGATGGTGGTGCTCCGGGAACCCTCCGAGGTTAGCTTATTCACCTCTTGGATGCCGTTCTGTACCTCCGTTGGCATCAGCGCCAGAATGGCGGGCAGGTGTGTGCTTCGCATGTCACAGCTCGTCCAGCCGCCGCTGTTGGTGTTGCCACCGTTCATCATCTTTCTGTCCGCGTAGCAGTCATGCAGCTGGAAGGTCAGGGGAGCTTTTCCGGAGCCATCGGCATAGTCATCGTGCCCCTTTCCGATAATGTCGATAACGTAATCTGCCCCGTTAATCGTCATGGCTTTCTGGTTCCCAACTACCCACGTCTCCGGCACTTGGTTCTTGTGGCAGGCTTTAATGATCGTGGCCCAATCGTTATCCGCGAAATTTGCGTTATACGTCACCGGCGCTTTCAGCAGCGGCACAATGCCGCTCATAATCACCTTGCCCATTATGCCACCTCCTTAGAAGCAGAAGCCGAAGGCCACGCCAAACGCAGTGCGCGCGCTGTCGTAGTCGGCGTTGCCGTTGCTGTTGACAATGCAGAAAAACGAGGTGCTTCTGCCATACGGAGAGCGCTCTTGTCAGTTGTACGCGCTGCCGTTATACTTCTTCACCTTGCTGTTGCCCGCCTTGTAGTAGTCGTACTGCGTGCCCTCGCCGCTCTTGGAATAGCTGACGCTGCCGAAAATCTCGATCTCGCTCAGCAGAAACAGCTTGTCCGCCGTGGTGTTGATGGTGGCGCTCTCGCAGCCCGCCGTGGTCAGCTTATTCACCTCGCGGATGCCGCTCTGCACCTCTGTTGGCATGAGGGCGAGGATGGCAGGAAGATGCGTTTGCCGCATGTCGCAGCTCATCCAACCCCCGCAATTGGTATTGGCGCTGTTGTTCATAGCTTCCAGCTCACCGTAGCAGTCGTGCAGCTGGAAGGTCAGCGGAGCCTTGCCGCTACCATCGGCATAGTCATCATGCCCCTTGCCAATAATGTCGATCTGATACTCGGTTCCGTTAATGAGCATAGTCTTGCTGTTCCCCACCGCCCAAGTATCCGGCACTTTGTTTTTGTGGCAGGCATCAATGATCTGCGCCCACGTATTGTCCGCAAAATTCGCCTTGTACGTCACCGGTGCCGTATGCACCTCGCCCTTCCGCATCATTAAGCAGTATCCCATCATGCCACCCCCTTTAGAATCAATGTGGATGCGTCAAACAGAGCAGTTTTGGGGAGGATCAGGGCGGGGCGGATACCGTGCGAGCGGGATGTGGTGCTTGTTGCGTAGTCGCCTTCGTCGGTGACGCGGCACGCTTGGGTGGTTGCGTTTGCGTGCGGGGAACGGAGCCACCAGGAGCGAACCGAACCGTTGTTCAGGTAGCTGATTCGCTTTTTATTGGCGGACGTGCCGGTCCCAGGCTCAAAGTAAGACAGTTTCGCGCCGTCAACCGGGAAGTAGCTGTAGTCGCTGTCTGCCCCAACCTCATAACCACCCAATAGGAAAACCTTCGTAGACAGGCCATTCGCCCCGCCGTTGATCGTCGAGATCCCGTTACCAACGCAGTAAGGAATTTTTATTTTCCGAATTGCAGCCTGTTCCGCACTGCCCAACGCATTGAAAAAGTCCCCATTCAGCCAAGTGTTAATAGCGCTGGTTTCGTACTTGTTCACGTCGGAGGTATGCCACTGCCGTTCGCTGTGAATATACTTCCTCAGTAGCCACGTCCCGTCACAGCTTGCGTCATACAGGCTGCTGTTGCTGGGGATGCCTTGGTTGACAACCAAGTATTCAACAGCCGCACCGTTTTCCATGAGTTTGACCGTAGACCCTACCGGCAAAGTGCTTGCCAAGATACCGGTTAACGGGGCTTTCGCTCTGCACCCGCCAACCACCGTTACATGGCCCATCAGCTCACCTCCGCAACAATGGGGATCGCAACCGTGTTGGCGTCCCCGAAGATCGTAAATTTGATGCCGCCGTCATAGGTCTCTGCGTAGCCGTTGGTGATGCAGTTGAGATACTGATTTTCCGCCTCCACGAAGGCTGCGTAATCGTCGGAGGTCCCGCTGCCTGTGTAAACATGATCAACCATAGCGGTGCTCTGGGCTGTCACTCCGGCGATGGCAACGCTCTGCGTCTTGACACCGGTGTTGCTGTCCTCCACCCACGTGGTTCCGATGGTGGCGGTGTAGGTGGTGCTGCCCTTCCGCTGGTCAAGGGCTTCCAGCTCGTTTTCAATCTTGTTCAGATGCTCCGCGTCCAGCGCCGGGGCCTGACCGTTGACCCATGTGGTTTTTTCGTATGCCATTACATCCGCCCCCTCTCAGGAAAAGAAAGGGCCGTTTTTCCGCAACGATTCTTCTTCATAAAAGTTCCTCCTTTTGATCCGGTGCCCCGTTGGGGCTGCTTCACTGTTCAGGTGGGCCACCCCGTCACGGTGGCCGTGGGGAAATCCTGTACGGACACGGCGGAAATCTGCATGGGGCCGCTCCATGTCAGGGGCCTTGTGAACCCCTGCACCAGATGCCGCTCCACCGGAGACCCCGCCTTGTCGCTCCGCACAATGGAGATCAGTTCGTTCTCGTTCAGGTGCATGATCTGACTGCACGAAACCGAGACAGACTTTTGCAGTGCTGCGGACCGTTTCAATTTCCACACAGCCAAGTCCTCGCACTGTCTTTTCGTGGAATATCCCGCCGCCCGGAAGCGCACGGTTTTGCGCCCAATCCGACTTACATTCGTGCTGCTGGCCGGGTCCAAATTCTGCGCCCGCGCCGCCACCTGCGCGCTGTTGTTCACGGCTTCCCCGATCACGATGAAATCGTTGTACACCTCCGTGTTCTTCTCCGTGTACTCCGTTCCAAGCAGCTCCGCCTCGCTTTGGGAGAACTGCCACGCCAGAGGCTTGTCGCTGTCCAGAATGTCATCCTGAGAGGGGTCGATCCGCAGTGCGCCGGAGGCATCGTACCCGATCCACGCCGCCAGCATTTCCGCAAGGCCGAGGCACACGTCCGCATAGCTTCCGTTGTCACTGTCCACCCGCAGGGTGTAGGGTGCATCCGTCAGCTTGGCCGTGGTGCCGTTTGCCAGTTGCTGAGTCTTGCCGTTGTAGTATTCCGTGAATACCGGAGCCACATTGTCCACCAGATCCCCGTTCCCCCGGTCCAGCTTCAGCAGGGCTGCGATGGGGTCAAAGACGTTGGTTCCCGCCTTCACCTCGTAGGTGCTTTCCAGATAGCCGAAAAGCGTTCCGTCCAGGTCCGACCATTTATCCACCAGATTGTATTCCGCCGTCCGCTTGGCCGGTTCCAGCGTCTCCACAGGGTCCTTCACCAGAAAGACCCCCTGTTGGATGTAAAAGTCCGTGCCGTCACTGAGCACAAGGCCCTCGTCCAGTGCGATCCGGTTCCCGAACCACACCCGGTTGATGTTGTAATCGAACGTGCCGTCCAGATTCGCCAGCGTCACCGAGGCCGTCCTCCGCTGGCCGTTGTTCAAATTCACGGACAGACTTCCGTCCGCGATAAATGCCCCGGCAAAGCGCCCTGTGGGGTTGTTGTCCAGTGCGAAGGCCGTGGAACCGTCCGGTTGTAAAAACCGCAGACGGCACAGTTTGGTAAAAGGCCGGCGCAGCATCTTGCGGTAATCGTTCATCCGTTCCGCTTGGGTCATTTCTGCATCGCCTCCCTCTTATGCAAACAAAGCGTCGCCCGATGTGAGCAGGATACGCGCCCCGTCCGCGGAACCAATCTCCACCCATGGCAGCGTCACTGTCTGCACCTGCTGCCGGCTGCCGTCCATAGTGCTCATGGAAATGGCCCCGCCCGCCCTGATCTGCCACAAGTCTCCCCGCCGGTCTTTCAAAAACAGGGTATCCTGCGTGGTTGAGAGGGCGTACACGGCGTTCCGCACCTCGTTGGTATCCGTATACTCCCCACTTGTCAGAACGTGCCCTATGGCCGCTGAGAGCGCCCCGGAGCGGTAATCGCTGGGGGAACTCTGTACCGTAGGATACCGGGTGAAATTCCCCAGCACACCGGGGCTGTTGTTGTTGCTGATTTCCCCGCTGGCCACGTTCAGGCTGAACCGGAAGATCGCCGCCGGGTGATAGCCCCCATCTGCGTCCGTGGTGCATTGCAGAACCGTCCAGTCCCAGAAGATGGGCGTCACCGCGTCGGAGATCATGGCGTTGGTCACGATGACCTCCTGCCCGTCCGCCGTCTGCCCCAGTCCGAACATATAGTAGCGGTACGTCTCCTGCGATACCGCCTTGCAGTCCAGAATGGCCCGCTCCGAAAGGGGCGTCTGCGCCACCGGTTCCAGCGTTGCTTCCCCCTCGTGGTAGCGGTAAATGGCAAAGCCCGTCAGCGTTCCGCTGAAGGCCAGATTTCCCGCCTGCAGGCCGCCTCCGGCGAAATCCGTCTGGAACAGTGTGTTCCCGGAAAACGCCCCCGGCGTCCAGCCGTCCTGGTTCAGAATCTGGTCCAACACACTGGCTTCCAGAACCTCACCCGTCACCCACAGATAGTCACAGGTTTGGACGCCGCCCAGCGTCAAAGAGGTAATGGATCGCCCCGCCAGCTTTACCTCGCTGCTGAAAAGGTTGCCGGACTGAGTACCCTTGGAGGGATACAGCTCCGGTCCGGGGTACAGGGTCACGGCGGGATACAATGCGTTGATCCACGTCACCTGCCGGAGATAGATTTGTCCGCCGGTGATCACCAGCGTCCATTCGTCCGCCGCCGTTACGCCGCGCAGGGCGTCCTTCCAGACCTCCCCGCCATCTACCGTCATAGAAACGCCGGACTTCCCCAGCGTCACGATGGCAGCGCCCCCATTCAACCCCACCGTCAGGATGGGGTTGTCGCGGGTCACGTCCACCGTCCCGCTCCACACCAAGCTCCACGGCTGAGCATAGTTCATCGGCTGCCCCGTCACCTTGTCCCAGATCACGGTCCCATCCGCTCCCAATACCAGCTTTCCGTTTTGGACGCGGTTTTCTCCTGCCGCCGTGCCCTGCACATCGTACAGCCCCGGCCATGTCACCCGGATACCGGACTTTTTGCAGTTGGGACAGGCCACCACCGCGCCGGTGGGGGTGGCGGTAGCGTAGGCCACCCGGAAATCCACCCATCCGGTGTCCGCCTGTACGCCGTTTTCCGTCTGCACCTGGCAGCGGACGGCGTAATCCGTGTCGGAAAACAGGCCGTCATACTCCATCCGCAGCTCCGCCGTGCCGTAAATGCGCCCGCTGTCATAGAGCGCCGTATCGCTGCTTTTTGCCCGGAGCATCCACCGCACCCAGTTCAGCGTGTCCCCCTGCGCCTGCGTATAGGTTGCCGTAAAGGCGTACTTCCGCACCGCCAGCGGTGAGGGGATGGCAGCCACGGCCAGTACCGGGTCCGCCCTCGTCAGAAAGACCGATGCGCTCCGCTGGGTCACGCTCTCTGCGTCGGTCTCCCCCCACCACTGCTTGATGATCAGCTTGTACTGCTGCCCATTCTCCATATTCGCCCCGCTCAATGCGTCAGCCGGAATGGTGTGGGTAAACAGCACGGTGTTTCCCGCGTAGTCGATCCCATAGAAGGGGCATCCCTCCGTCAGCTTCCCCGTGGTGTACACCTGTGTGGACGCCGCATCGTTTTTGCAGATCGTCAGGGAAAACGCGGTCATAGCGGAGTTGCCGTTCACCTGCCAGCTCACCGTCAGCGGCTTCGTGATGTCAACCGTGCCGTTTCCCAGTTCCCCAAGGGACGATGGATAAATATTCGTTGGTTGGAATAATGCCATGCGCCCGCCTCCCTTAATGTTTGTAGAGGCCCAAGTTCCCGGCCCCGTGGTTCAATGCCTGCATGACCTGCGCAACGGTCAGGCGGTTGGCCGCCTCCGCCCCGATCTGAACGCCGTTTACGTTGTAGCTGTCTCCGTAGTGGTCATAGCTGGTCCGGCTCATCACCGTTTTTCCCGGCATGGTGCCGCCGCGCTCCACCGCGCCGTACAGCCACCCAAGCTCGCTCATCCGCTTTTGGAAAGTACTGTCCGCGCTGGGTTCCAGCATCTTCTCCGCCAGCAGCGGGGGGATCACGATTTCGTCCTGACTGGTGGCCTTGATGCCCCCCAGTCCCCGCAGGATGCCGCCGGAATCGTACTTCTTGTACGGGTCCTTTCCGCCGTACTTATCGTTGATCTTGTTCTGCCGTTCTTCTTTTAGTTTGTCGATGGTGGCCTGACTGGCTCCGCTCTTCTCCGCGTTCTTGATGGCCAGAGAGTAGTCCACGTTGCTGTCATAGCCCTTGCTGGAAGAACTGGAGAAAGAATTTCCTTTGGAGGACGAGGAGCCGCCCCCGGAGCTGCTTCCGCCCCTGTCGGGGGCCTGCCCTCCGTACATGGCGTTGATCTTGTTCTGCCGCTCCGTCTCTAACTGCTTGATCAGCCCTTCCCCGGCCCCGGACTCCTTGGCCTGCTTGATGGCAAGAGTGTAGTCCACGTTCTTATCAAAGCCCGCGTAGTACATATCGTTGCCGTCCGCATCCACCTTTGGATACAGCCCGGAGAGGCCCGCTCTGGCTGCTCCCTGATGCACGTTGATGGCCTTGGTTGCGTACCCGTTCTCATCGTAGGTGATCACATACCCGTTTTTTTCAACGGTTCTGCCCGCAAGTTTCTGGTCCCGGCTCATGTCCGCACCGGTGTAGGAACCCTTCACGCCCTTGCTGTAAGGCGTGGTGTCCCGGTAGTTCAGGTTGGCGTCGCTGCCGTCCGCCAACTTCCAGCCGGAGGACCCGGAGGGAATGAACCCCTCGTTCATCTCCGTCTGCGTCCAGCCGCCACCCGGATTCTTCGTGTAGTCGAAGTGGTAGCCTCCGGTCGCCCCGGCCGCACCCATCATCCCCGGTAGCATCGTCTGTCCGGGGAGCATAATCCCATTCATAGCCCCGGCAATGTACTGGTTCAGCTTGCCCAGCAGGTTGTTGACCTCCTCCACCTGCTGCCGCATTTTGGGTGTGCCGTTTCTGGCAATGTCGCTGAGAATATCGTCAATGGTCCGGGTAGGTTCCTGCAGGCTGTCCGTGATCCGCTTCCACTCGGCCTTCAGGGTGTCATAAGTCTCCTCGATGAGCTTTTTCTTGGCTTCCAGTTCGTCAATTTCCCGCTGAAGGGCCAACTCCCGCTCATAGTCCGCCAAGTCCTTCTTGGCCTTTTCATAGGCATCCTGCGCGGACTTCACGGACGAGGCGTTGGCTTCCCACTCCCACTGTCCGGTTGCAGCGTTGAATACCCGTACCGTCCGTTCCTTCTGGGCTTCCAGCAGGGCGTTCTGCTTTTCCAGCACCGCCGCCTTCAGCTGTTCCAGTTTCAGGGCTTCGTCCTCGGCTTGCTTGGCATCCTTCAGCGCCGCGATCTGCTTGTCAATGGCGTCAACCTGTTTGTCGCGGGCATCCGCCGCTTCTTCCAGCTTTTTGTTAACGGCATCTTCCAGTTCGTCCCAAAGATCCTTTTGCAGTTCCTGAATCTGCTTGGTGATCTTCCAGTGCTCCGTAGACAGGGCGTTGATGTCCGCCTGACTGGCCCCGATCCGCCGCATATACTCCGCCTGTGCGTGGAGCGCCGCTTGGATCTGCCGCATCTTGTCGATCTGGTCCGCCGTGCTGTCCCCACGCTCCTGCATGAGGGAAAGCTCCGACTTCCGCAGGGATACAATGTCCTTCAGCCGTTCCAGCTCCGCGTCCTTGGTGGACTTTCCCGTGGACGATGTGGTGGAGGACGTATCCACTGTGGAGGAGGTATCCACCGTCCCGCTGTCCCGCCCGGTGTCCGTAAACATGGACTTGTAGATCCGGTTCAGAACGATGGCACGGGCTTCGTCATAGGTCTTGGCCTTTCCGGTCTGCAACAGGCCCTTGATGGTCCGCTCTACATCCTGCGTCTTGGCGGCACCGATCATGCCCACGGAATAGGCAGCCGCCCCGGCCTCGGTGGCCAGCTGCCGCAGCGCCCCGATCTGCTGGCTCAGGTTCAGCTTTTTCTCGTTCAAAACGATCATCCGCTTCACCAGATCGTAAATCTGGTCCCCGGACTTCCCCGCCTGCCGCTGTACCTTCAAAAGCCCCGCCACATAGTCGCTCATGGGCTGTGTTGCCTTGTTGACCTGTGCCAAAAATGCCTTCAGCACGTCATAGTCCGCCTGTTGGGCGTCCGTCAGTTTGCCGTTGGCCTTGATGGCTTCCTCGTAGGCTGCCACCTGCTGTTCCGCCGCCGTTTTTACGGCGTAGAAATCGTTGATCTGGTCCTGTTGGATGCTTCGCCCGGACTGAAGCTGGTCCGTGTACGCCTTGGCCTTGTCCGCCAGTGTCTCGTAGGTGATCCCCAGCCGTTCCAGGTCTGCCGTGGTGCTGATGGCCTGTCCCGTCACCAGCCGGAGTTGGGCGATCATTTCCTCCGTGGAGTTGAAGGACCGGCCCACAAATTCATCGTAGCCCTTCACGCTGCCCATGGACGTGATGGTAGTCCCACCGGCTCCGCCCACGGTCTGGGCCTTCTTCTCCGCGATTGCCGTCAGGTGCTTGATCTGCTGTTCCAGTTCGGCGTTTTCCGCTTCCAGCGCCTTCTTTTCCTCGATCAGCTCCGGCGTTAGATCATGCCATGGAATTGCATAGATTTCTTCCAGCCGCTTCTTGTTTTCCTCTAACTGGGTGTTGTTGGTCTCGATCTCCGTGTTCAGCGCGTCAAGGCTTTTCCGGTAGTCCTCCGTCGCCTTCCACACGAGGCTGAACGCCCCTGCCGCCGCCGCGATTGCCAGCAGCCACGGGTTCATGGCAATCCCCGCCGCAGAAAGTTTTGCGAACGCCACCGTTGCGCCCTTGGCCGCCGCTTTCAGCGCCAGCATTCCCAAAACCGCAGTCCCGGAAACCGCCGCGAAATGACCAATGTCCGTGTTCAGGACTTCCACCGCGCCGATCAGCACGTCCAGCCCGCCCTTAACGGCATCGGTGCTCACCATGCTCTGGATGAACTCCGTCCATTCGTTTTTCAGAATGTTGGTCTTACGGGTCCAGCTGTCCAGCGCGTTTTCAATTTCCTTGTCCGCACTGCCTACGGCGTTTGCGTAGTCTTTCAGCATGGACTGGTACATATCCCAGTTCTGTATCAGGGCCAGCAGCTGAGAAGTCCGCAGCTTGCCGCCGATGTCGCTGACCATCTCCATCAGCTTTTGTTCGGTCAGCAGCCCGTCCTTCATGCTCTGAGCAAGGCCCCCGATGGCTTCCATGGGGTCAATGACCTCGCCGGTGGCCTTGGCCGCTTCATACGCAGCCGGGGCGTACTCCCGGATCACGTCCTTCAATCCGGCGATTTCTCCGGTGGTCCACGTCACGCCCTCGTCGATTTCGGTTTTCGTGTCCCCCACGATGTTCAGCACCAAGGCCCGGAAGGCTCTTGCCGCTTCGCTGCCGCTCCGCTGTGTGACCGCCGTGATCGTACCGATTGCCGCCGTCAGTTCATCGATCCCCACATGGGCCTGTGCCGCCACAGGGGCCACGGTCCCCAAGCCTTCCGCCAGCTTTTCGATGCTGGTGGCGTACTTATTGTCAATCTCGTTGGCGCCGTCCAGCACCTTGGTCAATGCTTCAATGTTGCCCTTGTACTGATACGCCGCGTCCACGGACAGCAGGAACTGCTGTGCCGTTTCCGCGTTGGTGTCGCCCACCAGCTTTGTCTTGGTGGCCAGCTCCGCCAGTGCGTCCGCCTGTTCGCCGTAGCCGGCACGGGCAAACGCCGCCACAGAGTTCAGATATTCGTCCGCCGCCTCGCCGTAGGCCGATGCCGTCTCATAGGCCCGGTCCCGCAGTTTCTCCATCTGCTCCGCTGTAAAGCCAGTTACCTTGCGGACCGTCACCATCTCATCGTCCACGGCCTTCATGGTGGAAATGGCGTCCCGGAAGGCCCCAATGGTCTTGGAGACGATGGTTCCCATCACCTGCCATTGCAGCATTTTCAGGTAGACGTTGGTAAAACTGTCCCCTAACAGCCCGTTTTTCTCGGTCATCTCCTTCGTGCCCTTCTGGACCTTATCGGAGGTGTTCAAAAACGCTTCTCCAAACGCCGTGGCACCGTCCGCCGCACTCTTGCTTGCCGTAGAAATCCCTGTTAGCGCTTCAGCTTGCTTTTGAATTGCCGTTGGGTTAGTGGAAATTTTCTGTAAGTTCCCCGCCAGCTTCCCGGCGGCATTGGCTGCGCCGTTCAGACCCTGCGCCGTGCCGTTCAGATTCACCTTCGTGGAGGAAACCGACGCTACCTCCTGCTTCAGCTTTGCGATCTCCGCCCGGACCTCTGTAAAATCGGGTACGCCCTTAAAGATAATTTTTGCCATGCTTCACCGCCCTACCTTTACTTCAATATCCTTCGTCACCCTCCCGGCCCGTGTAGCCGTTGGCTTCGATCTGTAATTCTGCGTCCTGTTGGTTCATGGCCCGTACCAGCGTTTCCTCCGCCCGTCCGCCTTCTACCAGTTCCGTGACAAAATTTTCAAAAAACGGTCTGGCCGGTGGCCTCCGGGTCCAGTCATAGGGCGGGTCCAGATGTTCAATGCGCCCGATCAGTGCGTCTCCGTTCAGCGGGTTTTCCACCTGTTCGCTCTCGCCGCTGGGCTGGTAGTCCATGGAAACGCTGTCCTCTGTCACCGCAAACTCCGTGTTGCCGTCGATGTCGGCCAAGCCGCCGTATTCTCCCCGCCGGATATATTCCTTTGGGTCGAATTTTTCGTATACGTCGCCCTGCACGTGCTCAAAAAGGCATTGGGACAGATCCTCCCGCAGCGTGGGCATGGCCCCCGCCAGCGCCGCCTTGAACCGCTGTTCCAGTGCCGCCATGTCCTCGTCCAGCCCTGTGATCCTGGCAGATGCGCTCCCGCTCATATCCCCGCTCCTTTCCATCATTTTCGTGACCTCACGAAAATGATCCCAAGCATACGCCAAAGCATGAGATCCTCATGCTCTCCCGTCCGCCGGGGATCAAAAAGCGGGGCCGACCGCCGGGTTTCCCCGGCAGTCAGCCCCGCTCGGCTCATCCTATCCAACGCTTAGGATAAGGCGTTTTTGGTGTGTCCCTTACTCGGCGGTGACTTCCAGAACCGCCTGCGCAGTGTACTTGGCAGCACCCTCGGCGGGATACTGGATGGCGATGCTCCCGGTGCCCTGCGTGCTCCCGGCGGTCACAATGCCGTCCTTGGAGACCGTGGTTCCGGTAGCAGTCCCGGCGGTCACGGTGTACTTCAGCAGGCTTGCGGGAGAGGGCGTCACCAGTTCCCCGTTTTTCATAACCAGTTTGGCATTCACGGGGGCAGTGCCACTGGCGGCCACGCTCACCACGCCGCCGATCACAGCGATCCCGGCCACCTCGTCGCTCTCCTCGTCGGGAACCAGCACCATGTAGGCGGAAGTGCCCATGCCGCCGCAGGCGTCGCATTCGGCGGAGATCACGTCGGCGTCCTCATTGATAGCGCGGCCGGTGATGGTGGTGGTATCGTAGTTGGACTGGTCGCCGGTGGTGTTGGCCCCTTCGGGGTTCAGATACAGGCGGGGCACGATCAGGTAGGCCCAGCCCCAGCGGGTGCCCTTGTTCTTGCCGGACACGTTCTGGTATACGGCGATCTGCGCGGTGAAGTGTACGATGCGGCCATTAAAGGCGCTGTGCACCACGCCCACCTGAGCCGCGGGCTTCCGGGCAAAGTACCACACCTTGTAGCTCTTGCCGCTCTCAGCGGTGAAGCCGGTAATGGCACCGGTGGCAGGGTCGATGGGATAGGGAACGCCGCCCACAGAGTAGGAGGAAGCCGCGCCCACCTCCTGCACGTAGCAGAAAATGGAGGAATAGCCGTACTGGGCCACAGGCACCAGCTTACTCACGTCGGCCTTCAGGGAAGTGCCCGTGGCCTCCACCGTCTGACAGACGGGAGAAACGGCGTTGTAGCTCACGGTGCCGCCCACAGCCATCATCTTGCTCATCAGGTCGAAGTCCGCGCGGGTGAAGTTCACCTGCGTATCGCTGTCGCTGGCAACAATCGTGGCAACGCCGTTGCCAAGGCCCGCTCGCAGAGGGTCGATGTTGCCGGAGAACTGGATGTTACCGGTGGAGAACTTGTCGCTCTGGCTCAGAACCTCGCCGGTAACAGGGTCCTGAAGCTGTGCGGAGCAAATGCCCTTAGGGTAGAGTCTCTTGTCAGTAAAAGTGATCATGTCTGTTCACACTCCTTTTAAGTTTGTTCCTTGTTGTTGGTAAATTGGCTCAGCGGGGTCATGTCTCCCGCGTCGTCCCGCTCCCGGTCATAGAAAAGGTGGGGTACAGGGTTCCCGCCCTTCCACTTCACGCCGTTGCCCTCCGAAATGCCGCAGATCAGATAATCTGCCGCCCGCTGGATGGCTTCCTGACGCCGTTTTAGCTTCAGCAGGGGCCATTCGTCCATCTCTGTTTCCTCACAGCCCGTAAACAGGGCGATGGAGGAAAGCAGACCGGCCGGGTCCCGGCGCAGTTTCGGCCCGTTTCTCCGGGCCAGCTCCGCCTCCGCCTCCAACAGGTCCGGGTTGGCGTCCTCATCCGTCAGCTCAATGCCGTTCTGATAGGCCAGAATAGCCCTGAGCCTCTGGAATTGTACCGGGGTAATGGTGATTTCTTCCTCGCCGTTCCATGTAAAGCATATCCCCTTTAAATCCATTGTGTTTTCAGGAGAAAGTTTCACATGAAACAGGCGGATGCGGTCCGAAAGGCTCCGGCCCTCCCCCAGCCGCAGCGCCAGCGCCAAAAACGCCAGTGCCCGGTTGAAAAGACCCACCGGTTCTTCCCCCCGCTCCATACTTTCCAGATCCATGACCCAATAGGCTGTCAGCAGAGGCATGACTGCATAGCGCACAGGGAGCGCCTGCTGGATCACGTCAATGGCGGGTCTCGCCCGCTCAAATTCCTCCTGCTCACATACCCGGATGGGCCATAGGGTCAGTCCGGCGGTTTCTACGGGTTCGTAGCGGTCCGCCGCCCGCTTGATATTCCGTGAGAGTTCCATCCTTTTAATTCATCCTCTCCAATATCTGAAATCAAATGGCAATGCCCGCGCTGGCAAACAGCGCCGCAATACAGGCCCCGGCGATCAGCCAGATCACCTTGTCCACGAGACTGTCCCACCGTTTGGCGGACTTCCCTTCCATCTCCGTCATCTTTTCATCGATTCGGCTCACTTTGGTCCCCATTTCTTCCTGCTTGGTCGCCATTACCTCTACGCTGGCAGTCAGCTTGAGCAGCGCCTGCTGATCCCGCTCCACATCGGCCATGCGGTGTTTCAGGGACTTGATCTCGTGCTCGTGGCCCTCTATCTTTACGGCTGCTTCTTCCATGTTCATGGTGGCTGTCCTCCCGTTGTGAATTTAGTAGTCCTCAATGGTATCCCCCATGGCGGCTTCGCTTTCCGCCCAATGTATGCTCATTTTCAGTTCCCGGCCTACCACCGTGCCCGTCTGGTCATATACCGGGCGGCTTCCGTTGTCCGCGTGTGCGGCACGGGAGAAATCGCACACGCCGATCCCCGCCAGATTCACCCCGTTCAGCGCTTCGATAATGCACTGCTCCATATCGTAGGATCGGGCGTATGCCTCCGTTTTGGTAGTAGTCTCTTGGTTCACGTTGCAGGAAATCACAAACGTGATCCCGATCCGCGCGTCAAAGGGCGTCTGTGAAAAAATGCGGCCCAAATAACATTTGATCGTGCTTTTCGCCTCCGTCTGGGCTTCTCCCCAGAACTTCTGAGCGTAAAGGCGATACCCTTTTGGGTGCTTGCGGCGCTGGGTGTTGCTGTCTACCACAGGCTCGTTCCCGTCAAAAAGAAGGCTCTGCTTCTCCTTGGCCGTAGGCAGCCGCTCTCCCAGTGGCTTGGCCCCGTCATGCCATAGATATTTCATCAGCCGGACGCGGGGGCGGGTGTTGTCATCCACCGGCTCGTAGCCGTCCGGCAGCGGCAGGTCCATCAGATAGGTCAACAGCTTGTGGGGGATCTCCTCCGCCCCACGGAAGGTCAGAAACCCGCTTTGGACTCGCTCAAATGGATAGGTGGGGCTGTGGAAGGCCGGGTTCATTGTGCGCCGCCCTTCCGCTGCTGAAAGGCCGCGTCAAAGGCGCTCCGGGCCTCCTTCAGATCGTCCAGCGTCTTTTGCACCGCCTCCGGCGTCATGCTCTGCGCCGCAAGGTCCTGAAACCGGCTCACGGGATCGTTCATGGCTTGCAGCATCCCGTAAATCTCCGTTTTCAGCATCTTTTCCAGATCACGGTAGTCCGCCAGCAGGTCAAAGGCTTTGTCCCGCAGCTCCGGCCCTTTCCCCTTCATGCGGTCGATTTGGTTAAAAATGTGACCTCCGGCCCAGCGGTCGTAGTCGTCGGCGGACATGAGGTAGGTTTCTCCCTCCACCGGCTCAAAGTCCTCTCCCAGATACAGCTTTACAAAGCCGCCCATGAGATACCGGCTCCGCCGTTCCACATTCTCCTTGAAGTAGGGAAGCACCTGTCCCCCCTCCACCCGGACCTCCATCCGGTCAAAGCACCGTCCGGCGCACTCCGCCGCAAACGCCGCCTTTTCCATCAGGGGTACATAGTCTCTGGCTGCCAGCAGCCCTTCCTCCGTCAGCTTTTTCCATTCCATATACGTCATTCCTTTCAGATTTTTTGGAATTTCTCACGGTTGCTTCCTCGCAGGGGACACAAGGCCGCCTGCGGTGTGTTCTCCCATTGCCCGGTCACGCCGCACAAATGCTGGTGCCCGCAGATGGGGAATTTCTGCCCCGGCTGCATCTCGCACAGCAAACTCACCGTTCCGGGCCGCTTGTAAGCGTATGGACACTTCTCTGCCATCTCACAAGCCCTCCAATTCGATCTCCGCGCTGACGCTTTCACCCTCGCACTTGGCCGTTACCGTCAGCGGTTTTGGGCTGTTCCCCCAGCACCTTACTGTCAACCGGTTTCCATTGACACTCACGCTGTAAGAACCCTCTGCGGCTCCCTCATAGGTCCACTCTACCGCCGCGTCCTGTCGAACGCCGCCGATAAACAGCGCTGCCTCCAAGGTTTCCACATCGTAGGGGGCCATGTAGCGGGGAACCTCGTTCAAAAACTTCACCGATGGCGTTTTCTCGCCGGACGCCTCTACCGTCACCGCAAATCGTCCTTTATAGGCCGGGTTCTGTTTCAGAGCGGCGATAATCTGGCAAGTGCCCTCGGCGACCGCCGTCACTTTTCCGTCCGCGTCCACCGTGGCCACGTTGGGATCGTCCGACCGCCACACATAATTGATCGGGTGTTCTGCGGTGCTCTCCACATCCGTCCCGTTTCGCTGAGATCGTGCCGTAAAGAAAACGGTATCCCCCGCCGTCATCCGGGGACTTCCGGCAACAAATACCGCCCAGGAGAAGTTCTTCCCGCCTGCCACTTTCGCCTCCATATCGTCGATCTCATGGTTCGGCTCCTGCATCCGGGCGTTGAAATACAGCAGGTGTGTGCTCTCATCGTCCCCGGTAAACTCCTGTGTAATGTCAGAATATCCGGTGATCTGATAGGCCCGCCGCCCTAAGATCAGGCGGCTGTTCTGGTCCAGCTGCTCTGTGTTGGCGTTGCGCTGGCAGATGATGTTGAAATAGCCCTGCATGATGAGGGTCATTTCCTGGAAGTCGTTGGCCGTGGCCTGTGCCAAGGACTTTTCCACAAGGATCGGTTCTTCCCGGATGTTTCCGTACCAATCCAGAAACCGCCATACAGCGTTGCACCGCCGCATGATCCCGGTCCCTATTGCGCTGGACAGGTTGGAGGGGTTCGTCACCAGCCAGTAGGAACCCATGGTCTCCACCTTGGCTCCCTCCGGGATGTAGTCCACCCCGGCATCCGCCACCAGAAATGCCTTCTGATCATCGGTTTTCCGGGTAAGGCTGACGCCCTGCTTGGTGGTGTCGGAAAGGCGGATGTGCTTTGTGCTCCACCGGTAGAAGTCACCGGGAACCAAGCCCTGCATCCGGGCCGTCACAAAGTCCGTAGCGTAAGGAGCCATTTCCTCCACAAACCGAGCCGTGGCATCCGCAAAATATTGCCGCTTCCGGTCCCGGTATTGAGCCGGAGCGTTGGTCGCCCTGCCGTTCCCGCCGCCCAAAAGGCCAATGTTTTTCATGCCGTGCTTGGCGTCCGCCATGTGGTCCCCTCCTTTCAGATCAGCTCCATCTGCCGTGCCGACCGGTGGAACGCCGTTGCGTACAGGCAGTCCTGCTCATACTTCCGCAATTCCTGATTCAACAGCCCCCGGTTTTGCAGTTTTTTCTTGCTGCCCTTTTCCATGTACTGCGGCTCGTTAGGTGGGTTAAAGCTCCGGTCATGATCCTTGGGCGCGTCGCTGAGCCAGTTGCGGAAAAACCGCTCGTCCCATACGGAGGCTACGCACAATCCCAACAGCCGCTTCTGCTCCGCTGTCAGGTCATGGGCAAAGGCCCCGTCGGTGTAAAAGTCCATTTCGTACTGCAATCCCGCGTCCATCTGGGGAGGAAAGGTCACGGTCCCGGTCTCCGGGTCATACACCGCCTCTCCATACGGTACTAAGAGTACGGACCCGTCCGGCTGCTCCGCCCGCTGTGCGCAGGAGAATAATTCGTAGCCGGTCATCCCAGTCTCTACCTTCGTTTCTTTCGCAATGCTTTCCAAGGTGGAGACCCATGCGCTGTCCCCGTAGGCGGGTTCCGTCAGTCCCTCCTTCAGGTAATCCACCATCTCAGGGGGACGGTTGAATACCGGGATCGCGTTTTTCATGTACAGGCTCATCCGCCGAAGGAACCGCACAGGGCTTTCCGCCGCCTGATCCGTCAGTCTCACGTCATCAATAAAAACCATGGCATGGTCCGAAATGATCTCGCTCCAACTCGTTCCCATAGCCGCCCTCCTTTTTGGACTGTTTTTATATGTTCTCCGTCCTGTCTGTTTTTCTTCGGAACGGTCATGTTCTGTTTTAATATTGCCCCATGCCGCCGCATTCCCAGTGGCATGGGGCTTTTTGCCTGTTTTCTCTCAGCCGGTCCAGTCGGCCTTGGTCTCCCGCACGTCGATGTGGGTAAAGCCCTGCTTACTGTAAATGCCCACGCCGCCCCAGTCAGGCATCAGCTGTCTGGCATAGGCCGCCACCTGTTCCGGCTTCTGTCCTTCCACGGAAATGTCGGCTGCGGTGCCGTAACAGTGCTGGCTGTCCGTCACGCCGCCCGCCTTGGCGTTGTACTGGGGTGTCCGGTATCCGCTGTTGATCCGCACAGCGGAACCGAAATGTGTGCGGATGGATTCCAGCACCATCACAAGGCGGGGCGCCACCAGAACGGCGTCGCTGCCGTCCCTGCAGGCAAACTCCTTGACCTTGAAGTGGGCGGAAAGACGCTTGTTTCCGTCCTTGGCCTTGGAGTATCCGTTGATTCCAACCATGCTCATCACCTCATTTTGTATAATGCACGAACCATCTCTGCCCGTGTCACCGTCTCCCCCGCATTGCTGTCCGTCAACAGCCCCTTGGCCTTGCCCCATGCCAGCGCCGGTTCCTCCGGATTGACTGGGGCCGGGGTAGGGTTTGTGGTAGCCGCCTTCCGCTCCCAAAACAACAGCAGCGTGGGCACCTTCCGGGAGCTGATCACTTTGCCGCCGGGGAAGATTCCCTGCGTGGAGCCGCCGCCGTCCAGCATGAGGGCATCCACCACGCCCAGCCCCAGCAGCTTGTTTTGGAGCTGTTCACGGGTCAGACTGGCCTTGTCGCACCAAAGGCAGACCTTGCCGTTGGCCAGCCAGCCTACCGCCGTCCGGGCCGCAGACCGGGCCACATCCGGCGTGAGGTTTCGCCGCAGTTTGGCACCCGCTTTCAGGAGAGGGACGCCGGAGAGGAACGATCCTCCCCGGTCCGTCAGCATCTTCGGAAGTCCGTCGCTGCCGATGGAAATGCCCCAATCCTGATACGCGTCTCGGCTGATAATCTTTCCGTCAATCACCGTCCAGCCCACCGGCTGAAACTTCCCGTTGAACAAATAGCCGTTAATGATGTGGGTGCAGCCGGTTTTCGCCTTGATCTGCGCCGGGGTCAGCTTTGCCGTGTTGTGGTAGATCTGCGCTCTCGCGCAGTCGAAGGTATCAACCATTGACTCTCACGGCCTTGGTGGGATGGCCGCTCTCATCAAAGGTAATGCGGTAGTGGCCCTCCGGCACCCAGACTTCCTCCTCGGTGTTGGCCTTGGCAGGGTTGTACCGCATGTAATCGTGGAGGTGCTTCACGTCCTCCGGCTCGGTCTCCGCGGGAATAAAGCCCTCCTTCATTTCCTGCTCAGACCAGCCGGTCTGGGGGCCGTCGGGAGTCATGGTGTAGTCCAGATGGAAGGTGGCGCCCGCCGCCTTCAGCTCGGCGTTAATCTCGCTGAGCTTCTTGCCGTTCTTCTTGCCCTCGTTGATGATTTCAGCAAATTTCTTTTCCATGATTTGTTCTCCTTTCAAATCAAAAAAATGGTTGTCGATCCTATCTATGTCCCCCTTGTCCGCATCCCCCGTCTCTCGTTCCCTATGGGGGTTGGTTTCCAAAGGCGGGGGCCGCAGCCCCCGGCCTTTGTGCCAGAGGGGGTATGGGGGACGGTGGCGTCCCCCATGTTTCTGGTGGGGGTCTAAGGGGGAGGCATCTTTGCGCCAAAGATTCCTTCCCCTTGCCCCGACATGGGAATGTCCCCCTGCGGGGAGCGCAATTTTAATTACTCATCTGCTTTGCGATCTGATTGACCCCGGTGCTGGCCAGACCGCTCACAATGCCCACTGCCACGGCGGTGAGATAGTCCGTTGCGGGGAAGTCTGCCATGATCAGCATCCCCACCACGCCCAGCACCCCGCCGGACACGCCCACAACAATGGGAATCCATTTGTTCTCAATGGCGGTGGCCTTCACCGCCATGCCGATCAGGTAGCAGATCACCGTAATGACCGCTACGCTGGCAATGCCAAATCCGGAAATATCCATGTTCAATTCCTCCTTTTGACCTTAGTCCTCTTCCGCTGCCTCCGCGCTGTTCAGCGCGTCCAGCACCGGGCGGAACATCCCCTTCCGCCGGGGGTCCTCCTTGGGTTCCTCCGCATACCGGGCCTTGTTCTTCGCGTTCAGCTGCTTCAGCAGGTCCCGGCTGTCGGCGCTTACCTCGCCCCGCTCCCATGCGTCATAGTAAGCCTTGGCCACCATCTCCTGATGCTCCGTGCAGAGATCGTCGAAGATGTCCAGCAGCTTGTCTCCCATGGTCACGGCGCAGCGGAACGCCTTTTCGTCCAGCACCTCGCCCTTGCGGTATGCGCAGTGGTACACCGCCCGTTCGTCATCCGTCATGCCGGAGAGCACCACCAGCCAGCGCCGCTCAATGAGCCGTCTTGCCGTCTCATCATAGAACCGGCTCCACTCGCTCTTGGGCACCATCACAGTGCCGTTCTTCCCGGTCACGGTGCCGTACATCCCGTTGGGGCCGAATACAGCCAGATTATCGTCCGCCACCGGGGCGCACCAGCGGAGCGTCACTTTTTCCGTGTCCGCCATCACCTGAACCACTTGGGGCTTAACCTCCGCCATGGCCTTTGCAACGGCTTCCGCCGCCGCCTGTTTGGCGATCTCCGCTACCTCTTCGGCTGTATAGAGCTTTTTGGGTTCCTTCTCCGCCGCAGGCACTTCCGGTTCAGCCACGGGCGCAGCCTTTGTCTGTTCCCGCAAGGGCTGGTCGGCTGCTTCCAGCTCCTGCGCTTCGATTCCCGCCGCCACATCTGCGGCCGTCCGTTTCTCTTTTGCCATCTTTTCCGCTCCTTTCAGATGCAAGATGTTTGCTCGTTTCTCGCGCTCCGCCCTCATGCAGGCTTCGCGCCATATCCGCGGGAGAGAGGGGTTCCTCCCTCCCGCTTTGGGTCTTACGCGTTGATGACGGCCATGCGGGACGCCAGCACCGGCACACAGTCGATGGACATAGAAACCACTACGTCGATGCTCATGTCTGCGGTCTGGTCGGGGGTCAGCTCCAACTGAATGGGCGTGCCCTCCTCCATGCCGATGTAGACGGGCTTGTAGCCGCCCGCGGGCACCAGCCAGATCTTATCGGCGGGAACAATATCGATCGCACTGGTATTCTGGGTCCCCGGCACAATGGCCGTGTCGATGGGCATCAGGTTCATGCCCATGTACTCGCCAAGGAACCCATAGCGCGTCCAGTCCAGCCCCAGCATGGTGGACAGGGCCGCATCCAGGTTCACGGTGGAGGCGTTCACCACACCGCTGGGCAGCGCCTTGGTCAGGGCGGAGGGACGAGCCACGCCAATGATGTTCCGGTAACGGGTCCCGTTCACCACGCTCACCCGCTCACCGGCAGTGACCCAGTTTGCGGAGGTGTTGGTAAAGTTCATGTTGTTGGGCACATAGGCGGTGTTGGCGGTCATCTTGGTCAGGGTGCTGATCCACAGCGCTGTGATCTTGGAGTACATACCGGCGGCCAGAGCGTTGAAGAACCGCCCCATGTCGGCATCGTTGCCCACCAGCTGATACCACTTCATGCTCACCCGTGCGGTGCGCAGACGGGGGTTCAGGGTCACGCTCTTGTTGTAGAGGGTGTTGGCGGGCTTGGAGCGGGAGGCGCCCCAGCTGTCATCCTCAAAGAGGAAGATGTCGTTGCTCATGATGTCCAGTTCCTTGGTCTGGCCGATGGGCACGGTGGTCATCTCAGCCAGCCAGCCCAGCCCGGAACTCATGACGGTGGGCAGCATGGGGGTCACGATCTCGGTGACGATACCGGCCAGAGTCTTGAGGTACAGGCTGTCGCTCATGAACTTGCGCTGGTTGCGGCGGAACTCGTCCAGATCGGCGGGAGGGATCTCGCCGCTCAGGGCGCACACCCGCTTGGCGCAAAAAAGCAGCAGGTTCTTCTGAAGGTTGCGGTTGGTCATGCTGTAGCTGTTCTGCCCCTCGCCGTCCGCCAGCATGGCGGTGAAATCGTCGGGCTGCTTGGTCATGATCCGCAGGGCGCGCTCATCCCGGCCCAGACGCTCACGCATTAGCAGACGGCCGCAGGTCACGATGTCGGCCCGATCACGTTCCGCGTTGCTGAACTCCTTGGCGGCGCTGTCATACACATTAGGATCAATGCTGTTTAGTCTGATTGCCATTGTTGTCACTCTCCTCTCGTTTCTCAGCCCGCTGCCGCGTCAACCTTGCAGGCCAGCACGTCCACGAACTCAAATGCGCTCTGTGCGCCCTCGGTAAAGGTGCCGCCGGTGGGCAGAACCTTGAAGTACGGAGTCCCCACGTCGGTGGGAGCGGCGGTGGCGGGCACCAGCAGGCCGTTGGCAATGGTCAAAAACTTGTTGGCCCCCAAAGTGGTGGACAGGTTGCCGATGCCGAAGCGGTAAATCTTGTTCCCGTCGAACACGATCTTGGTGAAGGTGACGGGATAGCCCTTGGGAGCGGGCAGGCCCAGGGTGTTGGCGCCAACCTTGTAGAGGTTGCCGGTGGCGGGGTCCTGAACCATGTTCACGTCATAGGGGTTGCAGGCGTAAATGCCGTCGCCCTCGCTCTTCACGGCGGCTCCGGTGACCTTCATGTTCCAGCTGTTGCTGTTCTTGATGGTCACGGTGGATCCGGTGGGGCCAACGCCCACATAGCCCTCGCAGTCCATCAGCTCGTCCTTCACGCACAGGAAACCTGCGGAGCAGGTCTCGTCTGCCTTATCGCCGTTCTGGAACTTGCCGGTGATGTTCAGCGTCTCGTCGAACACCCGGTTTGTCACTCTGGGCCAAAATGCGGTCTTTTCAATGTATGCCATTGTGATTCACTCTCCTCTCGTATCTCAGCCGTTCATGCGGCCCAGCATCTCCATGATGCCGCCGCCCTCACCGCCGTTGGTCTTGGGGTTGTTCCATGCGAAGGAATGCTGCTTGGCGGCCATTTCCTTCTTGCGCTTTTCGGTCTGTGCCTTACCGTGTGCGGCCATCAGGTCCAGCACGGCGCGGTCAGCGCCGCAGAACTTCCCGTCAGTCTCCATGGCGGCGAACTCCTCTGCCCGGTCGCACAGGCCCTTGGCGGTCTCGGTCATGTCGGCGTCACCTTCCACGGCGCAAGCCCGGATGTCCTCCAAGGCGCCGTTCACGGCTTCCTTCACGGCCTCGACCCGGCGCTCATGCTCAGCGGCTTCCATGGTGCGGATTTTCTCCTCCGCTGCTTCCAGACGTGCCTGCAGTGCCTTCACGTCCTCCGCCTGCTGCCCCTTTGCGGCGCAGGCATAGTCCACGATGTCGCTCACCTCTGCCATGGCGTTCACGCCCTCGCCAAAGGGGAAGGCTGCCGTGAGGTAAGCGGGCTTGATGCGGCTCTCCACCACGGCGCCGTTATCCTCCGCGTTAAAGGCGTAGGTATAAGCGCTGCCGGCAGAGTCCACGAGGCCAACGTGCATCCCGTCCTCGCTCAGAGCGACCACGCGGTAGCCCTTGAACTTTTCAGACATGGCCTCCATTGCCTTCTTGCTCATGATGTTCACTCCTTTTCTCTTGTTCGTTTCGTTGCTTCCCTTTCCGGGGTCCAGAGACGCCGCCCGCAGTTTTAATGTCTTAAACTCTTCCTGCATGGCACTCAGCGCCTTGATCCGCGCCCCCGGAATTGCCGGCGGCACATCGTCTCCCAGCACGGTTACGCCGAGACCTGCCCAATCCGTAATGATCTCGTTCTCGCCATCCATGTGGGATTTTTTCGTATCGGTCTCAGCGGAAACATCCATGCGCCCTGTCCGCACGATTTTTTCCACCAATTCCGGTGCGTAAAACTGGAATAACCGGCCCTTTGCCCTGATCCACTCGTTCCCGTCCTCTTCCACAATAGAAAAGTCCTTGGGATCGTCGGATAGGGTCCCTACGATGCGCTCCGCCGTTCCGTCCATGAACGTGTAGCCCTTCTCGCCGGTGTAGGGGTCCCGCACTTCTCTCATGTTGTGTCCGTCCCCCACCTTGCGGCCCACATAGGCACACAGAATGGGCTGACCCACAAACGTCAGGTAGTGCTCCCGCATATTGCGGAAATCCCAATGATTCTCATTCAGCCCGGAGCGCATGACCCACAGTTCCACGCCGAACTCGTATTCACTGAGCCGTTGCATGACCCGCAGCTCGCCGGACATTTTTACGTGCTCCGGCGGGGTTCCTCTCGTCCGAAACGGCATGGTCACGCCTCCTCTCCGTCAAACAGCTTTTCCACCCAGTTGTCATAGCTGGTGGCGCTGCCGTCGGTCTTGTCATACATCTGCCATGCGTAGAGCATGGTCTCGTAGCTTTTGCTGTTCTCCATCTGAAGGTTTTCAAATTCCCTTGCCAGCGGATACAGCCCCACTTCTTCGCTGGCGCCCACGCAGTCCCGCAAGGCATCCTCAATGTCCTCCAACAGCCGGATCACCTCTCCGAAAACGCCGTCCATGTCCTCCGGCCGCTCCCGGTATTCCGGGGTCTCCGGGTATTCCTGCATCAGGTGCCGCTGGTGAAGAATGTCTCCGATCACGTCAAACCGCTTGGGCTGTTCGTGGGCCAGACGGTGAATGGCGTCCGCCGTGTGTACCAGTCCAAACTCCACCAGAACCCACTCCTTCAGCGTGTCCAGGCCCCGTGCGGCGTTCTGGTATGCCGCTGTGGCCCGCCTCGCCGCGTCCCGCAGCGGGGAAAAGCGGGGATTTTCGTAGTGGTAAATGTCCCGCAGCTTTGCCATGTGGTTTCCTCCTCTCGTGTTGAAAAAAAGCACTGCCCACGCCGGAATATCCGGCGTCAGCAACGCTTTGCTCCTCCCGCTCACCGCTTAGAGCGGGGTGCTCTGTTCACTTTTTCTTCGGCTATCCGCCGTAGGTGTCGATGTCCGCTTCCTGTCCCTCGCTGGTCACGGTGCCGTCCCCCTTGGGTCTCCCGCCGGGGTTCAGATCGTGGGCCGCCTGGGGCGGCAGTCCGCTTTCGGACTGCTTGGCATTGTAGCTTGTCACCAGCGGCAGACGCTTATCCATGATGCCGCTTGCCTTGATGGCGTTGGAAATGCTCAGATCGTCCAGCAGGGAAAGATCGTTCATAGCCATGTAGATAATGGTCTGGGGCAGGATGCCGAGGGTCATGCCCTGCTTGGCCTCCTCCATCCGCTTTTCCTCGGTGGAGAGGGTCCCGAACAAACTGAACCGCCACGAATATTTCAGATTCAGCTTGTCCATAATGGCCGCCATCATCCGTTCGTAGCCCCGGTATACGCACTCCGCGAATTTTCCTTCGATTTGCAGGGAGATTTGAGCAATGCCTGCCTTGGGGTCCTCCGTGGTGGGTACGATGGCGGACAGCCCCGCCTTGTTCATGGCGTAGCTGTACCCGGCTGCGGAAATCTTGGTGGCGCTGGGCGCTTCTGCCAGCTGGTGCATTTTGATGTTTTCCACAGGGGCCGTGAACCAGCCGATCCCGCTGGTGTTGCTCTCTGTCAGCATCTGATACCACAGGTACTCAAACAGCCGCCGTCCCGCGTCGGAAAGCCGGTAATCGTCCTCTGTGCTTGTAATTTCGGACTTATCCTTGTAGGGGATCTCGCCGGTAAACAGGGCGATCAGGGGATTCTGCACCAGTTCCAACTGGATCTGCTCGTACTGCGCCATCTGCACCAGAGAGAGATACAGCCCCGCCAGCGGGGAAATGGCGTTCCGGGATACATCGTCTGCCTCAAAGGTGAAAATCTTGTCCACCGGCAGTGTCACCCAATAAAACCACCGCCCGTTCTGGGAGTATACCTCCGGGTCTCCCGCCAAGCGGCCGCCGGTCTGCTTCCTCCGCTGTTCCAGCACGTTCAGGTCCACCCGGTCCCGCGCCGCGAAGATCACCCGTTTCCCCGTGCCCTCCGGTGCCCGCTCCGCCGATGCGTAGAAGTCATCCAGATAGGGCAGCAGCAGGTCTCCGAACTGCAGCGGATCCGTCCCCGGCTGCATAAAGTACATCAGGTTCATCGCCACCGTGTATTTCGACACGTTGTTGAACCCAACGATCTTTACCCAGTCGCTGGGGAGCTGCTGTAAAAAGGCGTGGTTTACCTTGTTGTGGGGCTTGTCCACGCTGATCCGTGGATAGTAGAAAACCTTTCCCTCCTGCAAGACCTGCCCCGCGATCTCATGGGCCGTGGCCTTGGGGTCCAGCGTTTTCCGCAGCTTGTCCAAAAGCTGCCATTCCCGCAGAAAGTCCTCCCGCTTTGCTTCTTCCTCTGTGGCGTACTCCGGGGCAATGTAGCTGTGGTAAGTCAGCATTTCCGTGTACACCTTCCGGGTGTGAAACAGGGGATACGCCGTCCATTCCAGCGCGTGAGCCACCTGCCGCAGGCCCTGTTCGTTGCCGTCCGGTGCGGTGAGCATCTCCGCCACCTTGTCCTTGCTGTAATTCACCGGCAAGGAGGAAATGGCCTTTACCCGGCGGTTCTGAATGTAGGGGTTATTCCGGGTGTAGGTGTTGCTGGCCGCCCGCATAAACGCGCTGCTTACGGCGTCCATGGGCAGATCGCCGTACTGTGCCGCCAGTTCCCGCAGCCTTCCGAATATCTTCGGGTACGAGGCGAATTGCACCGACCTCAATTCAGTTTGCAGGTCCATGCTCCCCACCTCCCTTCATGCGTTCCCGCTCCTTCTGCAATTCCAATTCCAGCCGGTCCAGAGTGCTGGCCCATTGCTTCTCCGCCTCTTCCGGCGTTGCGCCTGCTTGGGCCGCCGCTTCTGCCAGAATCATGGTGTTGCAGTCCGCCAGCCACAGGCGGTCCCCGTCTGTCAGACGGTCCAGGTCTGCCCCGGCCACCTCCACTGCGCCCTCCGGCTTTTTCCGCCCGGTGAGATACAGCAGAATGTACCCTGCGCAGATCCGGTAAAACCGGGTGTCATACGCGATCTCTTCCGTTTTCCGGGTCCGCCCCATGGCGTACAGCCGGTATCGTTTCTTCCGTTGAGCCATTGTCAAAACCTCCGGCCTCCCCGCCGCGCCGTCACCAGCCGTCCGCTGCTTCCGGTGCTGATAGGCGGTGCCACTTTGTTTTCCTTGAACCGATCCAGCGCCGACGCCCAGTCGCTCTTGTTTTTCCCGTGGATCTCCGTCAGCAGTTCCTCCCGCTCGATCAGCTGAGCCAGCCGCAGGGCATATTTCGTGGCGGACCAGCTATCGCGCTGAATGGCCTTGGAAATGCGCTTCTCGCTCATCCCCGCCCCGCTGGGCACCAGCTTCAGGTTCTGTATCTGGCCGGACAGCTCCCGGCACTTCTGGTAGGGCTGTGCGAACTGGTAGTCCCGGTCATCGTCCCGGATGCGGTGGGCGCGCTTATACGCCTCCACGCCCTCATTGGCGTTCAGCGTCAGCAGTTCAACGTTGTGGTGTTCAAACTCCGTCTGCGCGTATTTCAGCATTTCAAAGTCCGGGTCCGTCACGCCGGTGCCGCCTGCCTTGATGGGGTAGATCACCGGAATGGCCCCCGGCAGCTCCGCCGCCGCGTAGGCCGCGTGGTTCTTCACACACAGGGGTGGAAGGCCGTCTCCCAAGTCGGTCATCAAATCTTCCAGCACCCCGCGCCCGTACTGCCACGAGTCAATGGAGATGTAGGTCTGGCTTCCGTCATAGCAGAACCGATTCCATATCGCCTTCAGCCGCCGTGCCTGCGCCTTGCTCTTGTCCGGTGGGGGCCAATCGTCGATGTAGACCAGCTGCTTCAAAAAGCGGTCCCGTTTCAGGTATTCCCGCTGACGGGTCAGCTTCAGCACCACGCAGGCACACTTGGCGTTCTTTGCCGAATCCTCGTAGGAAACGTCATAGCCCACGATGTAAATAACTTCCTCCGGGTCCAGCTTGGGGTGCGGGTCCTTGCAGCAGTGCTCCGTCTCCATCACCAGCACCCGCTGGGAATCCGTCAGCACCTCGTCGGAAAGCACGGGGAACTCGTCCGCGCCGGTGTACCGGCTCTCCATCTCCCGCATCCACTTTTCCGCCGTCAGCTCCTCCCGGAGTCCCTGCGCCCACTCATAGGGCCGCATCTGCATGAGCACGATACTCTCCCATGAAATGTCAACGGCAAAGGCGCTTTCCCCTTGGGTCATTTTTTTCATCACCTTGCACCGGGTCTGAAACGCGTGGTTCTGCTTGCGCCCTGCGCTGGTGATGGCGTGTTTCTTGTAGCCTACAAAGTTTTTGTCCCGCTCACCGCTGATGTTGTGCCAGAGACGCACAGCCGGCAGCACCACGGTGGAATACTCGTTGTAGTCGAAGGGTGGGTTTTCTTCCTGTGCGTATTCCTCCGCCGTCACGTCATGCAGGTTGTCGCCGCGCATGGCGGAGATGTAAAAGGCGCTTCCGCCGTCCGTCTCGATCTTGAAATCGTCCTTGCTCTCCGCGCTGACCCGCCAGTGCTTGGCAAGGATGGGGTAATCGTGCTCAATCTGGTGGTAGGTTTTCCCGCCGATGGCGGCAAGCTGTTTGTAGCTTGGACCATAATACGCGCTCTGGGTCCCCGGCCATACCAGCCCGTTCACCATGGCGTATTTCATCTTTGTGCTGGTCTTTGTCAGGCTTCGGGTTCCGGTGATCGCCACCTCCCGTTTCCGGGCGTAGGCCCGCACCATCACCCGCTGCAGGATCTCCTCGTTGGCGAAGTCCGCTTCATCGCTCCGCACAAGGTCCAGCAGCTTGTCCGGATACCACCGGAACACCCAGATCAGAAAGGCCCACCAGGCATCCTCATAGTCCGTGTAGTCCCGCTCTGCCGTGGGCTTCACGCTGACCCAGCCCTGCGAACTTGTCCATGCCTTTCCGGCCCGCCGTGCCATGGCTCCTCCTTACCGATTTTTCTTCGCCGGAGGCATCTTCACCAGTCCGAGCCGCTGATATGCCTCCTTCTCCTGCTCATTGGGTTCCTCCGCAAACTCCCCCAACTCGTCCCGCAGCCGCATCTCCGGCGGCAGGGTGGTCAGCTCAGGCCGCCCCTCGTTCTGCCGCATCCGGTTTTCGTTGATCATAAGCATCTGTTCCGCCGCGTCCATGGTGTAGGGGTATTTGCAGGATCGCCCAAACAAAATGCGGAACATTTCGTCCGGGTCGCATTGCTTCCCGTTTTTCAAAAGTCCTTTCTTTTCCAGTGCTTCCACCAGACTGTCGATCCGCAGATCGTCAATGGGCTTCGCATCCTTTTTCCGCAGTCCCTCGCTGGACAGGTTATCCTGAACCATCTTGTTCAGCTTAGCCGCCTTGTCATATTGGCCGATGGCCCGCATCTTGTCCCGGTCCAGCGTCATCTTCGCGCAGTCCCGCAGAATAAACTCCTGCTTCACGCTTACGCCGCCCGCCGCCATCAGGTCGCTGGACAGTGCCTCGTAAATGCGATCCAGTTCGTCATAGTCCTCAGAGGTGTAGGGGTTCTTTGCGGAGTTCTCGCCCCAGTTCTTCCTCTGCTGTGCAGTCCCCACCTTCCGGTTCCGGGCGGACTTCTCATTGCCCACCGCTTTGGTAAATTCCCCGGCGGACAGTCCCTCGCCAAAAATCTTGGTAATGTCCGTCAGACCATCCAGAAAGCCAAGGGGTTCTCCCCGCCGCGTGTCCAGTTTCTTCAGCCGCAGGTTGTCCAGATAGGCGATCCACTTCTCGCCCACGTCCGGTTCCTTTGGCACCGCCAGCATATCAAAGGGCCGGTCAAATTCAATGCAGCAGTAAAAAAGGGAAAGGCTGTCGCTCGTGGCACGGGCAATGGCGTCATAGCGTTCCTGCTGTGCAGTCAGTTCCGCTGTATCCATCGGTTCCAGTTCCATTCGCGGCCTCCTTCCCCTAAAAAACAGAGAGTGAAAAGAAACTTAATTCTTCTCACTCTCTATTATTTCACAAGGTTTTCCCAATTTGGTAAACTTTAGTAGCCACTTGAAAAATTTTTTATTCCGGCTCCAAGCCGAGGATGTAATCCACGCTCACGCCGTAAAAATCCGCCAGCGTGATCAGGGCCGTGGCCTTCGGTTCCTTCATGCCGCTTTCGTAAAAGCCTACCATACCGTGGCTCATGCCGCAGTATTCGGATACCCGGCGGCTGCTCATGCCTCTGGCCCACCGCAATTCCCGTAGCCGTACCGCGTAGACCGGCAGTTCCCTGCCCTGCTTGTGGTCCTCATTCCTCTCCATCGTCCCCCTCCCTTTCCAGCAGCTCGCAGATCCGTTGGGCGCGCTTTTCAATGAGGTCCAGTTTCCACAGCAAAGAATACAGAACCAGCAGCGCACAGGCGTATACGGTCATGGCAATATTCCCGCTGGATGACTCATAGACCGCAAAGCCCACCACTATAAGCAGGAGTACAAAATTCAAAATCGTTTCCGCCATATCAGCTTCCTCCTTTCTCAGACTGCCCGGACCTCTCCGGGCAAGAAGTTTTCCGTCACGTCCCCGCCCTTGGTGTGGGTGGTCACGGCGATAAACCGTCCGCGAGGGTGAATCCATGCGACCCGCCCCCGCCGAATCGGGCACAGCTCCACGCTTGACCGCTCACTTTTCGCCCGCTCCACCGGCAGCGTCTTGAACTTCGCCTCTACCGTCTGTCCGATCTTCATTTCCGTCCCCCATACGTCACTTTTTTCAAATCTTTGTACCGCTCAGCGTGCGGAATCAGCTCCGCCTTATCCCGGATGATCTCTTTCAGCACCCGGTCCATGTGCTCCTGACACACGTCCGCCGCCGGGTTCTTGTAGTCCAGCGCCGGCCTGTATTCTTTTCTCACCTCTGCCCATGCTTCGGTGAGCCTCATAATGCGATCATAGCCCCAGCCCTCCGACTGGTGGATCGCGATTTGCAGTGTATCAATGTCATATTGCGAGGTTATAACCATCGTTGCCTGAAGCAGCCGGTTGGTCTCGTTCTCCCACCGTTGCAAGTACCCCGATTGTTTGGCCATCTTACTTCCCCCTTAACAAGTGCAGTTTCAGCCACAGTGGAATGTCGGCGGTCAGAATGCTTTTGAAATAAAACACGATAAACGCAATGCCAGCGGCTATGACCAGCGTCCAAAAGGCTATAATCAGCCAGTCTTTCCGTTTCATTCAGTCCCTCCGTCCATCTTGGCTCCGCACCATGGGCAAGCAATAGCCTCGCTCATGTCTAATACATTCCCCTTATGCTGGGTATAGTGTCCGCATCTACTGCACAATGTCCCGCCGTTTCTGCGTTTCATCCACTGCCCATGCACCACCGGCACGGCATCCACGGTGGGGGCTTTTTCGATCAAGCCAAGTAAGCCGTTCCAACCAGCACAATACGCCGCAGGGACAACATCTCTGCTGCACCGGCCCACGCCCAAATCATCAACATCAATCAGCCTCATGGTCAGCACCTCCGTCATGCACCGTTGTGTATTTCCAAATCAGCGTGTTCAACTTTCTCAGCCCCTCCATGGTGATTAGGTCCTGCGCGCACAGCTCGTCCCGCAGGTGCTCCAGCGCTTCGATTGGGGCCACGTCGGCGGCAGGAATTTTCTTCAACGCTCTCGCTGATTTCCATACAGCTTCATAAGCCGAGCGCGTCGGGGCTTTCCCTGCAAGATCGGTTATAGCATTAAACGCCGCCTCCCGGCTCATGTATTCAGCCATCCTCATCCCCTCCAAATTCCGCCTCGTACTGTTCCGGCGTGATAATCTCAATATCCTTTGCGGAGTAGCCCAAGGTGTCGAGGCATATCAGCTTCGCCAGTTTGTCTTTGTCAAGAGCCGCCGCAACGTCCTCATAGGATACGCCGGGTTTTGCCTCAAAGCTGATTTGAGCGCCAAACGCCCCAGCTACGCTAAAGCAGATTTTATATTCAGCCATCCCGCTTCGCCTCCTCCGTCTCAAAGAAAAACACGATGGGCTTTTCGTTTTCGATGATGTTGCCGTAGGCTACACCAACCTTGTAAATGTAGTTGCCGCGCAGTTTGCGAGGAATTTCTGCGATGTACGTCCGAAACAACTCTAACGGATTGGCTCGCTTGTAGTGGTTGCACATCCGGCAAGAGGGCATGAGATTGGACAGGTCATCTGTCCCCTGTGCGAAATACCCGTTTTTCGGGATAAAATGGTCTACCTGCATATCGCAGAGCTTAATTTTTCTTCCGCAGTAAGCGCACCTCCCACCGTATTTTTGCCATACGGTCTCGCGCATCTTTTTACTAATTGCCATCCTTCATCGCCTCCAATGCACGCTCCGCCTGCTCGTGTGTTAAGAAAATTGTTTTCCCTATGGAACTTTCTACGTATGAGCAGAACGGGGTTGTATCAATGTCCCACCGTCCCTGTATTGCGAGGTATCTCATGTTTCTGACTTTGTGCTCTAAGATTTCTCCGGCGAACACTCTGAATAACGTGTCCCCTACCTTGCACGGACGCACCACCACGCGTCCGTCTCTGTCGGCTTTGACCAGCTGGCGGAACCTGTCCAGTGCCTCACTTGCTTTTTGGTCTCCGATCAAATCCTGAAGAAAGACTACATAAGATTGAAACGCTTCCGGTGTCATGCCCGTGTCTAAATACTGACGCAGTAGCGGGCAGTGCGCCGCCGGGACCGCCGTGCAGAACCCGCCGACCGCAGTACAGTTCCCGTTATCCTCATGCCTAAAGCGGCAACGCAGGCAATTAACATTTCCCATCACATTTCCTCCCTTTCAGTTTGATTCCATTCCGCCTGTTCCACTCTTGTCCAGCTGCCCTCGCCTTGTCAAACTCTGCCTGCGCTTGTTCCAAAACATCCTGCGGTACATCCACAATGGGCTTGCCCTCGTATGGCCGAAGAAGATCGAAATAGGCTGCATAGTGCTTTTGTTCTTCGTCAATCAGCTTTCGGCATCTTGCGTAATGGGCATCGTTCCGCTGCATTTCGATGCGTCCCAGCGCACGATCCAAATAATATTCGTTAGCCGTTTCCGCCAGCATTTCTACCACTTGCAGCAGTTCCGCCTTCGTCAAATCACTTGGCTTCAGCATTTTCCACCTCCGTCTGCTTCGACAGTTGCCTCGGCTCAAAGCGCCACTTTCTGGCGTCATCGCCGATTTTCTGATAAAGCCGTGCTACGGCCAGCATAGGGGTATCTTCGCGAATGTCGAACTGAAAACACTTTTTCTGGCAATTCCAGATTCCCCACTTGATCCCGGAAATTCCGTGCTGATATGTCTCACGTTTCATGGTGCATCTCCCTCCACCGGCATCCGTTACAGGCCCCCTCATGGGCCAGCGTGTAGTTGCCGCATTTCAGGCACGCCTCGATCCGGTCGGCGGCGGCAAGCACCATCGAGTCAACCTCGCAGTAGGGCCACTCTTTCAAATTGACTTTTTCCACCAGTTCTTCTGGGACCGGCTCCGTTTTGTAAAACGGAAATTTCTCGCAGTCGCCCATTGGTCCGCCTGCTGTTGAAGCGCATCTAAGCGCATTTACGAGGTCTTGATTGTTCATAGTCTGCATATCCCTTTCATTCATTCCTCAAACCCTCCAAGCACTTCCTGCCCCGGCAGAACGCCGTCCTCCATCCACCAATGGAATACATCCACGCCAGATTGCCACTGGCACGGCAGACTTCGCTTCCTCCGTTCTTCCAGCATCCGATCAAAGACCCGAATATACGCCGCCTTGATTCTCGGATAGCGAGCGAACTCCATAGTCCTTGCTTTTGATGCCATAGGACAGCCTACGCAGCCGACCCGGTGGAAGCCCTCGCAGTACAGCGGGTTCATGGGAATTTTTTCAATAGCAGCATAATCCAGTACCTCATTGTCCTTCCAGTCGATGATGGGGTTCACCACCCGCTTCCCCTTTAGTTGGCACGTTTCAAATAATCGGCGATCCTCGTCATTATCGTTTGATAGGATCAATTTGCTTTGTGGCTTAGACGTTAATACCTCTAAACCGCCGCGGCGTTTCCTGGCCGTGGATTCCGCCCAGCGAACACCCGTAGCGATAAACCGATCCTTGCCTCCCCCCTCTTTAAGGACGGCGCAACAGTACCGCACTAGGCGTGTGGGCGGCATCAGCTTCCGGGGGATCAGATTCCACATGGTCACGCGGCTCCCGTCCGGCTGAACGTGCTTGTCCACGTCGCACTTCACACCCTTTTCCTCCAACCGGCGGAACGTATCGTACACATGCCGCACCGTCTCCGGTGCGTCCGCCGTGGTCAGGCTGTGCAATACCTCAAATGGGATGCCGCTGGCCCTTGCCAGATGCAACAGCACATCGCTGTCCTTCCCGCCGGAGTAGGTGATCACCAGCGGTTTCTCAAAAAGCCGCAGACTCATATCCGATGCCGCTTTCAGCCGCTCGATTGCGGTCTGTTCCAAGTCGCTCATAGGTTCTCCAATTCCCCGCCGCAGGCGGCGTAACCGGCGAGGTCAACGAAGCAATCGCCCGTTGCCCGGTTGCCCTGAATCCGTGCGATTTTCAGCAGCGCCATCATCATGGCAACGTCCTTCGCCGTAATCGTGTGCCCGGTGTATACCGTCCAGTATTGCCCAATCAGGCCGAAACTGTCCTCTGGCGTTCCGTAGTCGGTTTCCCTTCCTCCGCACACGCACTGCTTGGCAGCGGCTAAAATCTCTTCGCGGCTCATTCCTCCACCTCCGCAAGCCAGAACTCGCGGCGACAAATATCACAGCCTCTTCCAGTCGGGCAATGCCCGCGTAACGCTGTATCAACAAGGCATGGGTCTAAAGCAACGTTATGTGTGTTCGTATATATTGGCGCATTTGGAAACTGCTCAAGAAACACGCTCTGTCTGGTTTTGACGGGGTGCTCGGCGGCCCACTGTTCAGCGGCTTTCACCATCCCTTCACAATCATTCTTTTTGTATGCAGATATATATTTTTGAACCGTGCTGTTATTCGCTCCTGCACTGAGCATCTGTTTAATTGCCTTTATAAATTCCAAGGCATCCATCACTTTTCCTCCCCTTCCTCGTCCAATTCGTTGAAATACTGGCTCCCGCAGTAGGGACAGCCCACCTTCCGGAACCGCTCAAAAAAGCAGTCCGGGCGCGGGTCCGACCCGTCTAAGATCAGCGGTGCTTCAAATTCTTCTCCGCACGTTTCACAGCGATACATGGTTCTTTCCTTTCTTCGGCTGGTATACGTCCCCCCGGCCCCACGCCTTTGTGGCGCAGTTCAGACCGTGATATGGTCTGGTCCGCGCCCCGCAGGAGGTGCACGCCACGATGTAGTCAAAGGGCGGCGCCGCATCCTCCACCCGCTCCCCGCTGTCCAGTCCGCAGAGGGGGCAGGGTGGCAGCTTTTTCTTCCACCCTGCTCTCCGGTTCTCCCTGTTCACGGCGTACCGCCTCCCAGTAGGACCTTTGCCAAAAGAACCGCCAGCAGCAGTAAAAAGCAAATTCCGCCGATCAGGGCGGAGGTGTCCGCCCGCTCCCGCCGCCGCTGCTCTCTGGTTTTGCGGTTCTTCTCCGCCCGCCGCCGTTCCATCTCCCAATAAGCTTCCTGTTCCCAGTAATCGTTGTTGTGCTTCATGTCCCGCTCCTTTCGCTTTCGCATGGGAACAAAAACCGTCCCATGTCTCCCGGTTCCTCTAACGTGCCGAACCGCCGTTTTGTAACAGCGATAGGAAACTCTTCAATCTCGCTGGCCCATAGGCACGTTCCGCGTCCGTTCAGCTGTTCCCAGATCAGCGGAAAACCGCCGATCCCATCGAACAAACTCGCCATAGTCGCGTCCCGCTCGTAGTTCCCGCACAGCCGTTTCAACAGCCATTTCCACGGCGGCAGGGCGACGCTGTTGCCCAGTGCCTTATACCGGGGGCTGTCTGCGTCCTTGTGACGCTTTCCCTTGCTGTCCGTCCACTCGCCCAAGTCGGTCCAGTGGTCAGGGAAGCCTTGCAGCCGTTCGCACTCCAACGGGGTCAGACGGCGAACCACTCGATTCTGCACCGGGTATGTTTCCGAATCCTCCCGGAAGTCGCAGTTTGCTTTTGCCTTTAGCGCATGTGCCTTCTCCGGGCAATAAACACCGCACATCACCGCCTGAGCATCGTGCATCGTGTTCAGCGTTTGGCTGACCTCCTCCGCCATAACAGCTGCTTCATTCACTTGCCCATTCCCAATTCCATACGTCAGCGGGATTTGGTTGCCGCCGGTTCCCATACGGGCTTGCAGACTTGGCGCAACCTCTCCGCAGTCCCGGATCACGTCGCAGGCGTGGCTCATATCCAGAATGGAGGGCTGGTGCCCATGCTCCTGTGCTCTCAGCGTACCGGCAACATCATGGCTCACACCCATCACATTCCCGCCCTGATCGTTCAGGCACATCACCGCCGGTTTATTCCCTCCGCACTCTGCGTTCAGCGTAGGGGCCTGTTCCTCGGCGTATCCGATGCTCCGGGCCTGTTCGCTGTTCCCCAGTTTGAACCCAGCGCAGACCGCCGGACGGTCAATGGTGTTCAACGTATAGCAGACATCTTCTTTCCAGCCCTTCCCGTTACATCCGGCAGTATCAGCCCGGTCGATTGCGTTTCCTTGGATACAGATGACCGGCTGGTTGTTCCCGCTCATGCCTGCGGAAGCGGTCAAGGTCGGCGCACGGTCATCGTTTCGCACCTCGGCCTCGCCTTGCTGAGTTGCCATGCAGAAAAGCGTCTGATCATTCCCTGACTTAATCGTCCCGCTTTTCTCCGTCTGGACTAAGGCTCCTTTTCCGCCTCCGTCGCATCCTCCCCGGATTCGGACTGCGTAAGCAGCACCGCCTTCAGCACCGGCGGCAGGGCCTTCCCCCGCCGTTCCGCTCTCCGCAGGATACCCTGACATGCTTTGCCGCTCAAACAATATTTCCCATGCGGTGTCGCCTCCAAAATCTGCGACAAGCGCGATTCTACGGCGACGTTGGGGGACTCCCCAGTGTTGCGCGTCGAGCACTCGCCACGCAACGCTCCATCGTCCTCCCATTTCATCGTGGTATCCCCCCCAGGTGTTCCAACCTTTTTCAGGCACTTCAATATCGGGGGCTTCCGGTTCTGCAATGCGGATGGCTTCTTCGAGGACGGCCGCGAAGTCTTTTCCCCCGTTGCTTGAGAAGGCTCCGGGGACATTTTCCCAGACCATATACCGAGGTCGCACAAACTCACCTGTTCGCCCCATTCTTCTGTCACGTTCTCTCATCTCCTTGATAATCCGTATTTGCTCCATATACAGGCCGGAACGCGCCCCGGCAAGTCCTGCCCTCTTTCCAGCAATGGAAAGATCCTGTCTAACAAGGTGAACCACCTATCACACAATCCACGGGTTCTACTTCATTTCCGTGAATTTTTGTGACATCTCCATAATGCTTCACCTAAATCACCCCCTCTTGCATTTTCAAATAATCGTCTCGTTTTCTTTCCCTTCGCAGCTTTCGTTTGCACCGGCTCAGAAAATCCTCGTCCATGTGCATCTCCCGGCAAATGTCCGCCGGGTCTGTCCGTGCTTCCAGCAGCTCCCGCAGCTTCTGCATTTCCGCTTCCCGCAGAAGGGGCGGCCGCCCGCCGCGGCTGGTAGTCCGACCTCCGCCCGCGCAGTTCACGCATTCCGCATAGGGGCAGTGGTTCAGGCAGTAGTCGATCTGGCTCTGCCGGTCATGGGTGCATATCTCGATCCGGTCTTTCCCGTCTGCGCTGTCCCATGGCAGCACAGCCCGCACGATCACAGTTACGGTCTCCACCGGGCATATCTCCTTTCCGTTCATACCTCCCGCACGGTGATGTGCTTCATATCCTGCATCATTTTCGCCTTCATGCGGTAGGTCTTGTCTTTTTTCGTAGAAGGGCCTTTTACGTCCTCCACAACCAAATGCCATGTGCCGTCCTTCCCCCGCTCCTCATAGGAGAAGTCCGCCCGATACGTCACGGCGCGGCTTCGGTCGCCGTTGGCCGTGATGTAGCTTTCCTTCAGCGTGAATTGGGGTTGGAGCCGCAGGTCCCGGATCGCCCCGGCCTTGCTGAGCAATACCAGCTCGTCATACCGTGCCGCCTCCTTGCGGCTGTCAAAGGTGTGCTCCGTTCCGTTGGGCAGGGTCCGGGCGGTGGGGTGGTTGTGGTGCTTGCGCTTACCCTCCGCCGCCGCTTCCGCCTTCCCCTTCTCCTCCGTCACGAACCGGGCCATTACCCTGGCCGTCCGATCAATTTGCTGGGCCTGCATCTGCTGCTGTACCTGCTTCCGGTAGCGCTCCGGCAGACTGTTCAGATCATCCAAACAAACGCTCATCGCTTTTCCTCCTGATACTTCGGGCAGTCCAAAACCTGTACCCGTTCCACCAGTCCGTCCCGATCCATGCGGGATCTCCGCCGGACCTTCCAGCCGGGAACGTCCTCAAAGCGGACTTTTCCGCTTTTTTCGTCCACCCGGCTCCATTCGCATTGCCCATAGGCCAGCTTGCAGGACCAGCACTTGTGCAGACTGTTGGAGGGGTCCTCCAATTCCTCCCGCGACCGGTATCTCCGCATACAGCTTGCCAGCGTAAAATTACCTGCCATCCCCATCGGCCTTTCCCCGGAGATAGGCCATCACCTCATCCCGGCTGTGCCGCTGGGGCCGTACCGCGTCCTTGAACCATTCCGGCGGCTTCACCTCCTCGGCTTCCGGTTTTGCTTCCGCCGCCGGCAGGGGCTTCTTCTCAGGTGCCGCCAGTTTCTCCGGCTCCGGCCCGGTGCCGATACGCTGTACCAGCGCCCGGACCTCCGCAGGCAGGGCGTTGATCTCCCGTTCCCGTGCGGAAATGGCCCGATAGCTGCGCTGAAAGTTGCTGGACACTACGCTGTGCACCGTCTCCGTGTCCATCCGCGCCCACTCCCGCAACGTGTTGGGACTGCCCACGATCCGCTGTACCACCGGCGGGAACTTCTCAAATTCCTCCTCCGCGCCGTACAGTCCGTTTCGGATGGCCCTGGCTACCAGCCCCCATGCCTCGGCCTCCGTCATTTCCGGTTTCGCCGTCAGCAGGCGAAGTTTGGCCTTTACCTGCCCGATGGTGGGCGGGAAGCCCTTTTCGTCGCTCTCGATCACGCTTTTCACCGCCGCCGCCACCAGTGCCACCTCGTCATGGGCAAACATATCCGCCCACAGCTTAATGGCGTTGCGCATATCCGGTCCGGTGGTGCTGCTGTAAAACCGGGGATAGGCCGCCGTCAGAATATCCATGATGATGCCTGTCTCCTGTCTGGTCATGTGCGGCCCTCCTCCGCGTCCATCTCAGCCGCCAGCTCCGTCCAGCTTTTCCGGGGCTTGTCCGTTCGGGAAACTGCCGGGGCGGCCTTTCCCTTCCCGCCGTCCCGTCCTTCCCATGTGAGGAACTTCTGCTTCCAGTTCTTCACCGGATTCCCCTTGCTGTCCCTCCACGAGCGGCCCTGTGCGTCCGGGGTGTTGAAATACTCAAAGAACCGACGGGGGTCCACCGTGCTCTGCCGGGATGCGGCGTAGGCTTCCACCTCTTCCAGCGTGGGCGGTATGAATTTCACCGCCGTCCGCTTTCCGCTCTCCGGTGCCTTTGGCTCACTGGGGGCACCGCCCCCCATATCTTCTGAACGTAGTGAAGAAGATATATCTTCTATATCTATCTCTTTCTCTATCTCTTTCTCTCCGTAACGATGTTCGCACAATGTTCGCACATCGTTCGCACATTGTGACGGTTCTCCCAGTTTTGCTCTTGCTCTGGACTCCCTCATCCGCTTTGCGGAGGAACCTTCGCTCCCAACGTTTTTCACCGCATACGGGAAGAAAAACGTGACGTCATCCGAGGTCTCCGCCAAACCGCAGGAAAGAAGGTAGTTGATCGTCACCTCCACGTTGGCCGGTTCCTCATCCAGTTCCAACGCCAGCTCATCGGCAAAGTTATCGTCGAGACCTGACCACTGCAAAATCCCATCGTGCTTCATGGCGATGAGCTGCATTTTCAGGTAAATGATGAGGTAGGTATCCCCGCCCGCCAGCTTGCGGAGTTTTTTGATCCGCTTGGACGTAAAGAAGTCATCATAGAGCCGCAGCCAGAAATACCGGTTTTCTTTCGCCATAGGTCAATTCCCTCTCTCCGTCTCCAACTCAAGAAACTCTTCAATGTCATCACATTCTTGCTCGCCTCGCATGCAAAGCGTTCGCAGCACGCAGCACTTGCAGTTATCCTCTGCTTGGTTGACAAGGCACATCCGAACCATGTAGGCATATTCTTTCGTGTCCGCACAAACGATCTTCATAGCCATCCCCCCTAAATCTGCGGTACATAATCGTAGGGTTCGTCCTCTTCGGGCTGTTCCCACGGCAAAACGGCGTCCTCCTGACTGTCAAGGGAACCTGCCTGACTGCCGCTGTGTTCCATGGGTTTCGCCGGTTCGGAAGCGGGCGTTTTCCCGCTTCCAGCCGCCAGCAGTTCCAGCACTGCCGCCATCACCGTCTGCGGGGCCACGAACTCCGCGTGAAGCTCGCTCCACTCCTTCTGTTCCCCGTCACGGGTGGTGTAGCGCCGGGTTTTCCACACGCCGCACACCAGAACGGCATCCCCTTTTTCAAGGCACGCCGCCATGCGGGTCACGTCATCGTCCCCCACGGCGGACACGTTCATGAACTCGCCCTTGGCGTACTTCATGCCAAATTCCGCTTTCGGTGTCCCCTTGGCTGTGGTTCCGGTTTTGACTTCACGGGTCACGGTGCCGGCACACATCATGTACCGGCTCCCGTCCTCCTCCCGCGTCTTAATGGAGATCAGCATGGTCTCTCACCTCATTCCCCAAAGAAAGTGGCCGCATAGTCCATACCATCATCCTGCGCCTTCTGAGTGGTCTCTGCGGTCTTTTCCACCTTGGGGGGTGTAACCATACCGGATTCGCTCTCCACGGTCTCCTGATGGGCTTCCACAGCCGCAGGCGCGGTCTCCACCACCTCTCCGGTAGATGCCACCGTGCGCTCCGGCATGGGCATATCCGGGATCGTTCCCTCGTCCTCGGCGCTGGCTTCCTCCATGAGCTGGGTCTTGACCTCCGGGGACAGGGGCGCGTAGCCGCTGTTCAGCAGCTGCCGCAGAATCGTCTTGCGGCACATCCGGTCCTGCCCGCCGTTGGGATCATACCAGGGGGAACCGTTCAGCAGCTTTTCCACGTCCTTGGGGTTCATCTCCCCACTCTGCATGGCCTTGAACTTCTCATAGCTGAACGCCTTGGAGTACCGGTCCGCATGGCGAAGGAGCCGGTCCATGGGCCAGTATTCAAAACGGAAGGTCCCGTCCTTCAGTTCGTAGTAACCGTAGTAGCCGATAATAGGCTTACTCTGCCGCTCCTCGTCGCTCTCATACTTGGCAAGGTTCACGATGGGCTTGCCCGTCCGGCGGCTCCGCCCCTCGATCTCGCCCTCACGAATGTCCGTGCAGTCGATGTCGGCATAAAAACCGGTGGACATGGCAAGCTGGATGTAGCCCTTGTAGCCCAGAATGTACGTTGCGGTAGTCCCGTAGGGCACCACATAGTAGCCATGGCCGAAGATCAGGCCCATGCCCTCGCCCCGAAGCGCCGCCGCTACAATGGTGCTGGGTTCACAGGCTCTCAGCTGTTCGCTGGCATTCACGGCGGAAATCAGGGTGGAGGTCAGCCGCGCCGCCGCCTTGTCGCTCCGCAGAGCGCTCTGGATCATCTTCTGCATACTGGGGGCCGCAATGGCCATGGAAAACGTGGGCTTGTCCCGCTGGGTCTGGGTCGCAAAGCTGTTTGTTGCCTTCATGACAAAATTCCTCCCTTATTCAGTCTGCGCGGCCAAAGGCGATGCCGTTGGCCAGCATATAATCCCGCAGTCCGTTCAGCTGCTCCACAGTGCCTGTCACCCGGAACGAAAGGGTGACGGTCTGCGGAGCCGTGCGCTTCGGCTGTACCTCCGCCGCCGGGGCCGGTGCCGGTGCTTCCGTCTGAATGGCTCTGGACGCTAACACGGCGGCCTGCACCCGCTCCGCTCTGGCGGCTTCCTCCGCCGCCCGCGCAGCCTCGGCCTGCTGTCTGCGCTGTTCCTGTTCCGCCTTCCGCTGTTCCTCGATCTCCTTCACCCGCTTGAGCGCCTGATCCTTTTTCAGCACCGTGGGCAGATCGTGGCACTGCTTGTACTCTTCCAAGAGCGTGGTCTCGAACTCGCTGTTCAGCCCGCGGATGGCGGCAATACTGCTGTCGCACTTGCTGATCGCCACCAGAATGTCCTTGTGGGCTTGTTCCTCAGAATAGGTGGCATTGCCCCACCGCTTGTCCAGAACCGCTTCCCACGGGAGAAATTCCGCAAGTTCTCCGATGCGCTCATCAAAAAAGGCCCGGATAGCGTCCAGTTTCTCCGTGCGGCGCCGCTCGTCAAAGGTTTTGATCTGACCGTCCAGATTGGCGGCGGATTCGTCGCAAAGGGCCGTCAGCGCCTTGCACTTCCCCTCAAAGGGGGCGTAGCTGGCCAGCGCCGCCGCCTTTGCCATCTTGCGGCACTCGTCGATGCGTGCGGCCACGGAGCGGATGTTGGCCCGGTACTTCTTCGCCGCGGCGATGCCGTCCTCCGTCACCACCATGCCCCGGTACGGAGCCAGATTCTCTTCCAGCCACGCCTGACACTCTTCAAAGTTGGCAGAAATGTTAAACTCCTTCAGCGGCGTCAGGTCCGTGGTAATGGCAAATTCCATGGCACTGCTCATGCGTCCGCATCCTCCTGTTCTCCGGTATCATAGGCCGTGATCTCCTTCAGCAGCGGCATGATCCGCTCGTCCACACGGCTCTCCGGCACGTTGATCTCCACCACCATGGCCCGCTTGTCTCCGCCCTTGGTGGGGGCCATCACCTTGTCCCCCACCGTCAGCGGCATCGCCGTCCGGTAGGTAAATGCGTTCCCTGCGTATGCCTTGTGCAGGGGCTTGTAGTAGCGAATGTTTACCAGCATCATGCCTGCGCCTCCTTGTCATCGTCCTCTTCTGCGCAGGAAATGATCGACAGAAGAATTGCCAAATCCGGGAATTTTCTGCAAATACGCTTGACCTCAAGCAATGTCCGGTGAATCAGATTCACCAGCACATTCACGTTGGAGGTGGAAATGGCGCTGCATACCTGCGCATTCGCATCGTCCACAGCTACGCAGATAAAAGCCGCAGGGGTTTTGTCCATCAAAACCTCGCCGGTTTTGATGTTCCTCACCGTGATGTGAACCTCGTTCTTTTCCATATTCATGTCTCCTCGTCTTTCTTAAATTTTTCGGAGTTGTGCGCTTCATAAAATCAAGGTCTGGGCGGGCATCGTCCCCGCCTCCACATGGTCCCAAAAGTCCGTTTCCTGTTCCAGCAGCCAGTTCAGGTCCGCCTCGTGCTCCCGCCGCTCAAAATCGTAGCGGCGCAGGGTGATATTGCCGGACAGATCATAGAGCGCCGCATAGAGCACGGCGAAGTCATACCCGGTGGCAAGCAGCTGGTGAAGGATCTGCGTGAAATAGTTCTCAGGAACCTGATCCCGCCATTTCGCCCAGTCGATTCCCCGGCTCACCGTCGAGGTTTTGATCTCCAAAATGCCCTTCCGTCCGGTGTCCGTCTCCGTCAGTTCTCCATCCAGCGTGGCAAAAAGCCATGGGCGGTCGCTCTGGTAGAGAATGTCATAGGCACCGTAGTAAAGCTCGTAGCCGGGATACTGCGCCATGAAGAAGTCCCGGATTGCCGGTTCCATTCGCCGCCCCAGCTCCACGGCCTCGTTGCCGCCGAGATCAGGCGCGGCTTGCGCCCCAGTTTTCTCCTTCCACAGCGTCAGCGCCGTTTTCCATGGGCTTCGCCCAATGGCCGCCGCCGCCTCGCTGCCACCGATGCCACGGCCCCGGCCTGCCAGCCATTGCGGCCGGTCCGGGAAAGTCAGCCGTACCAACTCACCCATTTTTCAGTTCCTCCCAATACCCCATCACGGTTCTGGCATAATCGCTGTGCCCCGGATGGCCGCTGTTGTAGGCCGTCAAGGCGTTCTCTACGTCATACCGGCTTAAAAGCTCCGCCATGTAGTCGCAGGCCACCCGGAAATTTCCGAAGGGGTCCATCAGGTCTGTGACCCCCAGCCGCTCCATCCGGGCCTTGTGCCACCGGGGCTGTACCTGGCAGTAGCCCCAACTGGCTCCGCCGTCTCCCTTCACGTTCCGGTAGCCGGTCTCCTTGCGGATGATCGCCAGCATCAGCGTGTACTCCACGCCGCTTTCCTCGCAGGCCGCCCGGAGATAGCTTTGCAGGTCTCCGTCCAGTGGAACGTCATCCCGGAAATACCCGCTGTCAAACAGCGCCGCTTCGATCTTCTCGTTCTCGTAGTCCTCCTGAACCGGCGGGGCTGTCTCAGGGTCCAGTTCTTGCCAGAGGACCAGCGAAGCGTACTCCGCCGCCGGGGTATCGTCCCCGGCCAGCCGTCCCGCCGTCACGGTCGGTGCCTCCGGCTCCGGCTTCCCGCTCTCCCGCGTCAGCCACAGTGCTGCCAGAACCAGCGCCACAGCGCCCCACAGCAGCAGCGCCTTGCGAATGGCCTTCCGTCTCCGCTCCGCAGCTTCCCGCCGTGCCACGCGAAGGGCGTTTTCCAAGTGGGCTTCCCACGCGGCCTCCGCCTCGTATTCCTCAAAGGTTTTCATCAAATTTCCGTCTCCTTACAGCAAAAACAAAAAGCGCCGCCGAATAGACACCGGTTCCCCGGTTCCATCAGCAACGCTCTGCTCCTCTGCCCCAACGCTTAGGGGCAGGCATCTCATTCACTTTTCCCATAGGCTTACTTGATCTCGTCCCGCCGGATGCGGATCACCTTCACGCCGTCCTTCACCGGGATCAGTTCCACACGGTCCCCGTTGGTCAGCGCCTTTTCAATGGCTTCCAGCGTCTTTGCGCTGATATGCGTTGGTGTCATGGTCCTCTTGCTCCCTTCGTTAATAGCGGATGGCATCCCGCAGTTCCTCAATGGGAATGTCCAGTGCGCGTCCCAGCTTCAGCAGTTCCTTCAGCGAAAAGTCCTGCGGGGACTTCTTCCGAGACCGTAGGGTCTGCGGCGTCATGCCCGCCTTCTCCGCCATGGTGCCCACCGGCATCCCCATGGCGGCCTGTCTGCCCCACAGCAGTGAGATCAAAACCTCGTCATTGGGCTTCCGCCCCAGCTTTACACGCGGCATCCCGCCGCCCCCTTTCGTGATTTAATACTCCATCCCCCGCTCTTTTGCCATGCGGATCACCTTCTGCTTCAGCAGCGTTTCAAATACTGGCCGCAGCTTAGGGTCTCTCGCGATCACATGGAGTTTAGAAACGCCTTTGCACTCCGTAGCCGTAGCCCCGGCGTTCTTCATGCGCTTGCGAAGCCGTGTCTGCCGGGTTTCCAGATCCACATGGCCGACCCGCTCCACGTCCTCATAGAGTTCTGCCCGGAATGTCTGGTGATTCGTCTGAAATCGTTCGACTGCCGTATTGATGGCTTTCTGTGCCTTCTCCTGCCACCCGTCCTCGGCCAGAAGGGGCGCCGCCATTACATCCATCACGCCGTCCAAAATGGCCTGCTTCTGCTCTACGGCTTTCAGCCGCCGCTCCTGCTCCACGAGATATTGAGCCTGTGCTAAAAGCTGTTCCGCCCCACTCAAACTCTTTTTTACTCGGAAATAGCCCTTGACGAGTTCCCGTTGGACTTCCCACGCCAAATCGTCGGTGAAGGACTTCACCAGCATGAGATAGCCGGATTCTGTAATGAGGGTGACGCTCTCCGGTGTGCCGCCCTGCGGACGCTGAATACCAAGCGTCCGAATTTCGGACGGCTGGTTCAAAACAAAGAAATCTTCACCCTCGATAAAGTGTTCGCGGTTATCGTTGAACCGCTTTCGGGCGGTTCCGTCCGGTCTGCCATGCACGGCGTCAATGTCCTTGAAGGTGACAACGCGCACGTCCTTATGCTCTTTGACCGTGATCGCCACATCATTGATGGTCTGCAACTCATTCATTCTCAGGAACCTCCTTCCCGCAGGTCTCCAAGATGCACCGCTCCAACACCGGAAGGGGGACCCGGTACATCGCCGCCAGCGTGGGCCGGACCTTTTTCGCAGGTGCCCACTTGCCGGTCTCCCATTTGCTTACAACCGTCTGGCTCAGCATCAAGGCCGCAGCCACGCCCTCCTGCGTCAAAGAAACATTGCGCCGCAGGTCTCTCAACGTCATTTTCTCACTTCCTCTGCTCAAAATCTCATAATTACTGTGTTTTTGCTTGACAACCTCATAAAGTGACGATACAATAAAACTGCCAGAAATATTGAAAAACGCCGCTCTATGAGGGGCCAAGCTGTTGTGCTTTGCCTGAGCACAAATATATGATACCTCGTTAATAGTGAGAAGTCAATTCGAAATCTCGTTTTTAGTGAGATTTGGCATTATAAACATTTTATGAGGGTTTGAATTATGTTTTTTGACCAATATGAAATGCTTTGTCGAAAAGCAAAAAAATCGCCTAACGGTGTCGCAAAAGAAATCGGCTTTTCATCGGCATCCGTTACACAATGGAAAAATGGGGCCGCTCCGCGCGAGGATACACTGAATCTGATTTGCAAGTATTTTAACGTTGAACCCGGCTATATTCTTGGCTACACGCCGGATGCTCAAGTTGACATGACCAAATACAGGATCGAAAAACTCACAAAAAAGTGGGCTAAATGCAAAGACGAAGATGAACGGCAGGATCTTGCCGTGGAGATCGACGGCCTGCGGGAATCCCTTCATGACCTGACCTTTATCCAAACCATCGAGGCTGCGGCTGATGGTCAGGTCAAAAAAAATACCCGCCCCGCCAAAAGCGGGACGGGCAACGCCTACGCGCAGTCAATTTATGATTTTGTCGATTCCTGCGAGGCTGACCAGCTGGCCGACCTTGCGCAGTACGTTGAGTTTTTAAAAAGCCGTCAGGGGAAGCCCACTACCTAATTTCCGGTTTCCAGCGGTGCGCCGAACACCCCGCATTGAATAGCTTCCCACAGCTTTTTCATGCTTTCATCCGACAGTCCTTTGATCTGGTGTTTTAATTCATCACGGAGACCCGCGTCGGTATGAAGGTCCGCTCCTGTTGATTCCATTTCTACACATACAAGTCCTTTCTCCCCACCCATTCCGTTTTTCTTCCTTGCCCCCTAAAGCTGTGATGGAGAGCCGCCGCCCCAGCCACGAAAGCGGCGGCCCGTTAAGACCTGCTGCTTGGGGGTGCGGTAGGTCTGCTTTTATCGTACCATCAAAGCCTCAAGTTTGATAGTCTTAATACACACGATTTCGGTGTTGATACACACAATTCCGGTTGCTATTTCGTACATTTTGTCAATTTTCAACAAGGAGGTGCTCTTCGTATGCTGTCATTGATTGATCAGTGCCGCGCGGCAAAAGAGGAAAAACACATCACGAACAAGGAAATTGCGGACGGCAGCGGAGTTCCTCTCAACACGGTGAACAATATGTTCCGTGCCACCACCCATTCCCCTACGCTGGAAACTCTCGGCCCCATCTGCGCTTTTCTCGGTATTTCCATTGACCAGTTTTTGGGGATGGAACCAACAGAAGATTCTCCGCCCCCGGAAACCATAGAGGAAATCGTAAGCCGGGAACTGGATGTCTACCGTCAGGAGATCAACGGCCTGAACGCCCAGAACGAACTTCTCCGGGAATTTGTGGAACGTCAGTCCCACGGCATCCGCAACCGGGACCGTCTTTTGCGATGGATGTTGGTCCTGCTGATCTGCACCCTGGCTTACGCCGCATATCTGGATTTGCACTGTCTGGATTTCGGTTTCTTCCACGGCTGATACACACGGGAGGTGTGCGCATGAAATGCAAAAACTGTAAGCGCGTCATTGACGATGATTCTATCTTCTGCAAGTGGTGCGGCGAACGCCAGATCAGGGAGCGCAAAAAGAAGGACGAGATCAAAGTCCCCTCCCCCACGCAGCTTCCCTCCGGTATGTGGCGCATCCAGCTTCGTCAGGAAAAGCAGTCCATCACGGAAAAGACACCGGAGCTGTGCACGGCCAAGGCCATCGCCATCCGCGCCGGCTTCCTTGAGGTCAAAAAGCAATCCGTTGAAAAGGGGCTTACCCTGCGCACCGCCATTGACCGTTATATTGACCGGCGGCAAAACTCCCTTTCCCCGACTACTATACGGGCCTACCGCATTGTCCAGAAAAACCGCTTTCAGAGCGTGGCGGACCTGACCCTCCACAATGGGATCGACTGGCAGAAGGTCTGCGACAACGAGGCGCCCCTGTGCAAATACAAGACGCTGAAAAACGCTTGGCTGTTTGTCGGCTCCGTTCTGCGGGAAAGCGGTCTGGATGTGCCGAAGGTCAAGCTCCCCCAGCAGGAGATCCACGAACGGAAATGGCTGGACCCGGACCAGATTCTCACCTTCTGCGACGCCTGCCGCGGCAACCGCATTGAAACGGAATCCCTGCTGGCCCTCATGAGCCTGCGCCGCAGTGAGCTGCTGGCTCTCCGCTGGAAGGATGTCGATCTGCCCCACCACTGCTTTACCATCAACCAGGTCTTGGTTCCCAATGAGCATAACCAGTACGTCATTAAGAACTCCGCCAAAAGCAAAACCTCTGCCCGGACGGTCCCCATCCTGATTCCTCGCCTTGAGGAACTTCTTGTAAAGCCGGCGGACGCTGCCCCCGACGATCTGATCTCTCACACCGCCCCAAACTCGCTCATACGATCTATCAATCGTATCTGTGCAGATGCCGGATTGCCGGAGGTCGGCGTTCACGGCCTTCGCCACAGTTTTGCTTCCCTCGCCTACCACCTTGGCTATCGGGAGGAAGAATGTATGCGCATCGGCGGCTGGTCCGATTACACGGTCATGCACGATGTTTATACCCACCTCTACCAGAAGGACATCGAGGCCAAGCAGGACAAGATGTACCAGTTCTACGAAAACCGGGGAAAAGAAAAAAGCGCGGACCCGGACGAGACTTCCGCCCCATCCTGACCCGCGCAAAATTCGTGAGTAATTCCGTGAGTAAATTTCGAGATAAAGCCCCTTTGAAAAGCAATTTCTATTTACCCTATGGAAAATATTTTTACCATTCAAAAACGGCTGAACCCGTTGATATATAAAGATAATCCTGCAATCTCAACGATTGCAGGATTTCTTTCATCTGGCAGCGGGTGAAGGATTCGAACTGTCCCAAAAATATCTATGTACCTTTGTTTTCAACGCACTTAAACATCGTGAGTAATTTCGTGAGTAAATTTAAGCATTTGCATCGTCCACATAGCACCAGCTTTGGGGCGGACGCTTAATGTTGCCGCCAAATTTTTTGCAGTCCGTGCATTCCCATGTGTATTCTGCATAGCAAGAATCGCACGGGTCAGTTGCACGCTGGAACTCGCTTAGTTCCCGCGGTTGGTCATAGATCAGCAGGTCGGAGATATGCCAGCCGTAACAACGCCCCTTATCGCCGATATAAGCTATAATTTCTGCCTGAGATAAGCACGTCGCAGGGGAAAAGGCGGCATTTGTCGGACACCATAGCCTGCCGCCATCGTATGTGATCGGGGCGATCCGCTCACAGGTAAACTCGCCTATAACCTTGCCGTTTCCTATGGCACCGCCCACTGGGATTGCCGCATCCACATCCATGCAGGCAATCAGGTTTGTGCCTGTCTGATTCTGCATAAACGCAAGGTGCTTGTCTCTTGTGCAGTAGATATAGCACTTAAACGGCGTTTCCAGCTTCGGCTTGGTCTTGCGGACTTCGATAGTCTTTTCGCCGGAGGTAATCTTTTGACACCACTGCGGGCGGATGCTCAGCATAACAGCCTTACTCATCCTTCATCGCCTCCAATGCTCTCATATCCGTCTCTGTCAATGTGCGGTTGCTTGCAATATATGTTACAGCCTCACTTCTGTTTTGGCAGGCTACACACTCACACCTATTGCAACTACTTGACGTGTTTTCTCGAAAAGGGCATGAATAATTAAAGCAATCCACTATTTCATCGCCTCCAATGCTTTCTTCGCTTCTTCACGGGTCAGAAATACGGTCTTGCCGATTTCATCAACTGGTACGCCGAAAATGGATTTATCAACAAACCCGGCTACGATATCCCATTCAATGAATGTACAAAATAATTCCACACGAATTGCCTTTACTCGGTATTCGCTTATGGTTTTTCGACTTGTAACCTCATACACCGTATCTCCCGCCTTGCACGGCGGCACCACCAGCCGACCGGCTCTGTCGGCTGTCAGCAGTTCCGCAAGCCTTCTGAATGATATGTCGCAGCTGGAAAGCACCTTTCCAGCTTCCCGTGCCTCAGCGCACGCCTGCGGCGTCAGCCCCGTCTCTTCGTAGGCGGCAAGGCGGTTTGCCGCCTCACCGCTTCCGCAATGATAAGACCAACACCCGTATTCTTCGTTCCAATAGGTCAATCGCTCCATCTGATTACCTCCAAACCATATCGCATTTGTGGACTGCGCAATCTGTCAAAATAGCCTTGAAATCCCGGAACATGGCGCAGTCTTTTCTTCCAGAGTAGCCGTAGTGAATTTCATCATCATAGTCTCCAATCACCTTTAGGATCTCCTTGCAGGCCCCATAGTGGATACTACCGCCAGCGTCCGGTTGAAGCAAAAAATCCACTATTTTTACAGAAGCCTTTTTCTCTCGGATTAGCTCTTCTGTCCTTTTGTCGAAGGCATCAAAATACTGCTTCCGTGCTTCTCCCATAAAGGGGGCTTTGTCAATGCCCTGATAGTGATCCCAAAATACACCGCCGTACAACTCTGCGACCTTATCCCTCAGTCGCTTAAATCCAAAATAGCCAAGGTCAATGCTCCGCCCGGTTTTCCAGCATAAAACTGTCACTCCCATTTTTATCTCCCCCTTTCCATCTTCTCCAAAAACTCATCGATCCGGCCCTGGTCTGCCACAACAACCTCTTTCCCGATTTTCTCGGCGTAGGCCCGCTCCAACCGTGCGCCGTCGCTCTCACGCCAGTCCGGCAGCAGAACCACACAGTCCGCACAGTCGATCATGGAAAAGCAGATACGCATATAATCGCCCTGCTCCATGCCTTCGGGCAGGTGGGCCGGGTTCAGGACGCAATGTCCCATGGCAGTGAGGGCCTGCTCTGCATTGGAGAATTTCTCCCGATAGTTCTTGTCACCGGTGATCTTCCCAGCAATATACACACGCAGGTGTGCCCCAACCTGCATATCAAACGCCCGCTTTGCGGGCCGCTGCTTGCTTACAACTTTGATGTACTCAATCATCCTTACTCTCCTTTGCATCCCGCATACGCAGTTCATTGACAGCATCCACAAGCTCGTTGATTTTCTTCATGTAACTGATCAAGGTAGTGTCAATCGTAGATCCACGCATAAAACGTTGAGCATAATCCAAATGCTCAATCTTGTCATCATCCTTATCTTCAGCCTTCTTAGTAAAATCATACTGACCAATGCGTTTGTACCCCGGAAACCCTTTCTCATACTCATAAACCGTGATGCAATCACTATTGCCGTCCTTATACAGGACGAAAGGCTCGTAGAAACCGCGCACCTTGCACTGCTCACATTGGCAGATGGACTGGATATAACCGACCCGACCAGCAACATCTTCAACGTAGTCCCCGATACGAAAATCATACTTCATCAAAAATTCCCCTCCCCACTCAGCAGTAAAATTATTGTATAAATGCTTGCACAAATTGCAAACGTGCCAAAGGCCCCAAACATTGTAGCGTATAAGGCGCATAGCATCGTTAATTTAGGTTTGCACTCAAGTCCTTGTTGTTTAAGCAAGTCTTTCACACAGAAAAAGATTTTACGGAAAAGGAAAAGAAAAACAATACCAGATAGAATCGCCAGTTTAGCCATTTTTATTTCCTGCTCCCATCTCCGGCCGCGTCAGCGGACGGTACACCGTATGAATATCATTCTTCCATGGTGTCAGCCAGACGCACCACATCACGTCCATCAGCGGACTTCCCTTCTCTCCGGGCATCCGCTTCTTGAAAAAGAAATCCGGGCGCCACGTCAGCGGCAGAATGTAGCTGGGCGGGATCTCGTCAAACAGCTTTCGCCGGCACGTTGCGTTCCAATACTGCGACTTGAGCAGGAACGCAAAAGGCTTTCCCAGCTCCGCTGCTCTGCGGATAAACGCCTCCGCCAGTGAGAAAGGTGGGTTCGTGATAATCCAATCAGCCGCGTCAATGCTGGACTTCAAGAAGTCCGTCCCATCCAGAATGTCTGTTGCATAGACGGTCTCAAAGTAAGTTTGCAGCACACCGGCCATATCGCCCTCTCCCGTTGCCGGTTCCCACACGGACGTTGTGCGCGGAAGATTCAAAAAGCGCATAAGTGCCACCGTCACATCCGGCGGGGTGGGATAGAAGTCTGACTGACTCCGCCCATACGCACTGTTCCCGCCAGCTATCCTGCTTGCATTCAAGCTATCCATCCTTTTTCCCTCCCTTGATTACGGTAAATGCCATGCGGCGCTTGACCGCCACACGAGCCTCCTTCTGCTTCATCTGTTCCAGATGCTCTTTATACTTCGCCGGTAGGCGAAATTTTTCACACGATTTTCGCCATTGGCTCCGCTTCGTATAGTCCCCATCGAACCACTTGCACTCATCACAGCAATAGCAGACGTCCTCCACGTCCTTGATCTCCCCCGGCGTGAAGTATGCGCTGAATAACTCGCAGTTATAGAGACAGTTGTTGCAGACACACCCATAACAGCTCATTTCGCATCTCCGTCAGCCGGAACGTTCTTATCCGCAAAATAAAGATGTCCTCCGCCAATTTCTCTGATAAGCATGTCAAGCTGCCAGTGCATAAATACTTGTTTATGAAGCGTCCTCCCAAGCCAGAAAAAATACTGCGTCTCCGGGGAATGCAGAAAGTCCTCAATGCTCTTGACCCGCGCCCCCTGCCTGTATTTCCGCTTATATGCCATACATACACCCCCTGTTTTTGGCACAATATCTCTCGTCTCAGTCTAAGACCCTTTCTCCCGCTGCTTGCGCCCCTTCTTTAGAGATGCTGCCGTGCGGCTTTTCGGAAAGGTCAGGTATCGGGGGTTCGCGTAGCGGAGGACATGGTACAGTCTATCCAGACCACAATTGATCGTCCTGCTGACTGTTGCCTTGGCTACCCCCAACTCTTGACCGATATCCTTCATGCTCATGCCATAGACGAAAAACATCTCCATATACTTCCTCTGTGTATCCGTCAGTTCTTCGTCCATCGCCACCCGCAAAGCGTTTAGCGTATGGGCATGGAAATCCGCTTCTTCAGCAAACTCCCCTTGCAGCCACGCCGCATACTGGCTCTTGTCTCCCCAAAACTCAAACAATGACACACAGCGCTCAGAACTCCCGCTTTGCATTCACGCTCACCTCCATTGCCATGGCTTCACAAAAGTTCTCCTATCTTTAGCATAGCAACCCCCTCCAATAGGGTTTTTGCACACCCGCTTCACCTACCGCCTACCAGCACGTCACCTACCGACCGCCTGCGCCCCGCCCGCACCGCGCAACCTAAGCACGTATTCCCCACATAAGCGAAGCGTTTTTATAAAAATTTTTTTTGACCCCTTTTTGACTTTTCCGTTTTTTGCCCCCGGTTTTCTAAACTACCCCCCCTTTAAAGGGAAAGGAAGGGCGACGGGGATGAGAACGTGGGTTGAAGAGAACGTGAGAGGAGGGGGAAGAGTTGTGGAGAGATTCTGCGCCGATCCGGTGGCCAGGTCTGTAAACCACCCCCCACCCAGCCGGGGCCGTGGTCAGCTGGTCAGCCGGTCAGCCGGTGCCATTGGAGCGGAACGGGGGCCGCTGGGCGGGTCTCGGAGAGGGCAAAAACCTGTTGCAAATGCCTAAACTGTTGCCATAATAAGCAATTAGGGCAACAGTTACCGCCTTTTTTGGTGGTAAATGCAACAACAGCCCATGCCGCCCTTGTGCAACCTGACGAAAGGCGGCGGGAGCCGGGGCCGCGGTCGGTTCTCTGGCCCTCGGTGTCGGTGGTGGTGGCCGTCCTCCGATGGTCGGCGGCTGGTCCGCTGACGGTTCCCGGTCTGGCATGGTCGGCGGTGACCGTGGAGGTCTGGCCGATGCAATCCGCCGGAACAGACCGCCGGCGGTGACTCCTCCACCCCTTCCCCTTTTCCCCTTGTCCATTGCTTCCGGGCCTGCGGGAGTGCTCCGCGCTTTTCTTCATTGTGGTAAAGCGTTTGAGGCCCTGCGTGGGTACATTTTGGTATACTCTAATAGACCGCGCCCGCAATAAACGCGCCCGCGCGCATAGGGGTTAAAAATGGCCCTCTGGCATGGCCCAGGGTGCAAGCGGCTGCGCGGCGTGGGTCTGTGGTGCGGTGCTGGGCGGTATTGCTCAGAGGGCACGAGAAAAGCCCGCGGGGGCATTCCCTGCGGGCTGTGGTGTATGGTATAGGGGGCGGCGGAGATCATACAAGAAACAGTTCGCCGTTGATCTCAAGGCTGACGGCCTCTTGTTTCATCTCGCGTTTGATCTTCCGGCAAATAGCGACGATCTCGGCGCCGTGGCGCTCGATGTCCTCGGCTGCGGCGTTGCTGTAAACGATGGTGACGGCCTCGCCCACGAGTCCGGCCGACTGGCTCACCCAGTAGCCGCGGGCCTCGGTGGCGGTGGCTCCGCCAAACATGGCGGACAGTTTCGCGGCGACTTCCTCCACCTGCTGCCGGTTGTCGGTGGGGTGGTCGGTTTCGGTGGTGCTGGGCACGTAGATAGCGACGCGGGAGTCCAGGCGGACAACGCCGGGGATCGTGTCGAAAAAGCTCTTTTTCATTTCGTGTTCCTCCTCTTCCTTATGCGGTCGCCCGTGTGCGGCGGTTGATTTCTGCGAGTACTGCCCTTACTGCGGTTTCGTCCTCGGCGTATGCCGTGCCGGAGATCGTCCCGCAGGCCCTCCGGTATGCTGCCCGGTCATCGGCCCAGGCGATCAGCTCGCGGAGCTTGTCCATGCTCATTTTGCTGTAATCCATTTTGTGATCCTTTCCGGGGCGGTGCCCCTCTGGCCTGTCGGCCTCCGTGGTGTTGTCCTGTTCTTTATGATTCTATTATATATAATTCTGTAATTATATCAAGGGTCAAAATAACCAATAATTCTGTAATTATACTGTGCAAATTGTATATTTACAGAATTATATATAGGGTGGTAAAATATCGACAGTAAAGGAGGCGGAAACGTGGACGGGCTAACGGTTATCATCAAGAAGCAGCCGCAAAAATATTTAGACAAGCTCCCGGAGCCTGAACGGGGCCGGGTAGCGGCGGCGGTGGCCGGATTATCAACCCTTTCCGGCGATATTGTCCCATTGCGGGGGGCTGGCTCTCACATGTACCGGTTGAAAATCTATCATTACCGGGCAATTTTTCAGATTGACACGGAAAAAGAAACCGTTACTGTAAAAGAGATCAATACACGTGGAGACATATACTAAAGCAGAACCAGAAGCCGAATAAAGAAGCAGAAAAAGCAGCATAAACAATCGTATGGAGGCATTGAAAGGAGCATATAACATGAACGAAGCATTACGCGCACGACTGGCAGAAATTGACGCCCAGCCCGCCGAAAATCTCACCCGGGGAGCTGCGGCCAGCCTTGCCGCTGCGGAAGCTATGGACGACGGAACCGCCGAAAACATCAACGATTATATAGCCCGGAAAACCAAAACCACAAAGGCCCAGCAAGCCGCCGTTCGCAAGTATGTAAAAAAGACTTATGACAGAATGGATCTTGTTTTACCGAAAGGGCAAAAAGCCGTTATAAAGACTTGCGCCGCCTCCCTGGGGGAAACGGTAAACTCTTTTGTAAATCGCGCGATCTCTGACGCGCTGGCAAAGTATAACACTTGATACCCACAACGCAGAACAGCGACCAGGAAAACCTCCGGGCCGCTGCTTTTTTATTCTGTTTCTGTGGCTGCTTCCGTTTTTTTGCTGCCCCGATCCCGCTTGATCTGTTCCAGCGCTGCCCGGTTGAAAAATGCGTTTACACTTTCCCCCATGGCGGCCGCGTGGGTCTTGATCGTATCTTTTGCGCCTTTAGGCAGTGCAATAGAAATCCGGTCCAGGTTTTCCGCGTCCCACTTTCTATTGCCGAGTTTGCGCGCTTCCGTGTATTTTTGCGGTGCCGTAGCTATCACCCCCTATTTACTATCATAATATCACTTGTCAAGTGTTTTTAACAAGTGAATAAAGCGTACAAAAATTCACTTAATAAGTTGTAACTTTTGCCGATTGCTTTTCACTTGTTAAGTGCTATAATATACTTAACAAGTGAAGCATACAACACACCGACAGGAGGCCGAGATCATGAGCTTTCACCTTTTTATCCTCGTTCTGGGCGCTGGCACCTTTGCCCGCCTGATGTTCCGCGTGGTGGATCTCATCGAGGCCCGCCGCTAAATCAAAATCAAGGAGGATCACAAAATGACCACTTATAAAACCCGCAAAGCCGCCGCCCGTGATGCGGCGATCATGGCCCAGCAGAAAGCCGCCGAACAGGCGCAAAGCTGGGAAGAAGTCGCAGAGATTGCCGACCGTCTGGAACGGCTGGCCCGCCGTTTCGGTCTCCTGCGGGAGTTCCGGGAAAACGGCCTTATCTGAACAAAGAAGGAGGAACCCCCATGAAAATCGAAATTTACAACCATTTTTCCGTCTGGCAGCCGGTAGACCGTGAACAGGCTGCCCGGTTCGTTTCCTACCTGCTGGACAACCTACCCGCCATTCCGACGGCCCAGCGTCCCGCCTATATCGAGGCGCACCGGCTCCGGGGCTGCACCGTCTCCGACCTGCTTCACCAGAACAGCCCCACCCGCTGAAAGGAGGATCGCAAAATGTCATGGCTTTACATTCCCGCCGAGACCGGCGAACGCCTCGAAACCATTTGCAATCAGCACTACAACCCCGGCCGCGGCGCGTGTGCCTGCCCGCTCTGGCCCGCCTGCAACTACTCCAACGATCTTTCAAAGTCCAGCGCAGAGAACACCCGCATTTTTGAGCAGGGCATGGCCGCCGCACTGGCCGCCCTCGATAACGAAACCAGGAGGTAACGCCCCATGTTTAACAGTCTTTATCATGCCGAGATCGGCGGCGGCTACACCCTCCGCCGGAAAGTCATCATCAACGCCGCGGACCTGCGGCCCCTGGGCGGTCAAATCGAGGTGGCCGCCCTCATCGAGAACGGCGACGAGCTGAACCACACCACCGTTACAACGGAGGCCGCCGCGCTGACCGCGTTTCATTCCATGGTCCAGCAGTACGCCGAACCCCTGCAAAAAGCTGTGGACGCCGCCGGACTGGTTCCGGGCCGGAAATATACCCTTGTATATCTCTCCGAGTTCGGTTTCCCCATTGCGGAGAAAATCACCTTTCACGGCTACACCCTCACCACTTACGCCCAGCACGCCGACGCCGTGCGCCTGACCTACACCCCATACCGCAAGCGCTCCACCCGCGGCCGGCTGTTTTGCGGTTCGTCCTCCCTGCTGATCTTCAACGGCTGGCAGGAGCTGCCGGAAACCGCCACACATGAAACCCTGAAGGAGGACGAGAAAGTCAAGATCACCCGCAGTAAATACGGCTGCTTTTCCGCTTCCTATATCGAGGACGCCGCCGCCCTGCTGAAGGACCCGGTTATGATCTTCAAGCGCTACCAGACCGGCGCCAACGGCAAAGTTTACGCCTGAACAGCACCCCCGGACACCTTGGAGCCGCCGCACCGGGCAAAGCGACGGCACCCCAGAAAGCCAAAATCTACACATTCAAAACACATTTTAGGAGGATTTTACCATGACTGACAAGAACAACCGCACCATGAAAACCGGCGACGTGGTGGAGATCACCGGCGCATACTTCAAGAATGACAACGGCCTTTACTTCGTCGAGCACACCCCCGGCGATCCGAATTGGAGCGGCCGGGATCACTGCCTCCGGCGCATCAAGCGCAACGGCGAGTTGAGCACCGCAAAAGATAATATTTGCTTCTGGCCCATTCACGCCTTTGTGAACAGCCGGGACAAGCGGTCCGCCGCGAACCAGTGGAACCAGGAGCACGCGGAAATCGAAATCAAGACCTTCCCCCACACAGAACACATTGCCGCCTATTTTGCAAGCGAGGCGGACAGCCTGGACGTGACGATCAAGCGCTATACATGGGACTTTGGCGAGGACTGCCAGACCGTCAAGGATACGAAAGAAACGCAAGCCTTTTACCGCTCCGTTGCGGGCGGCCTGCGGGCTGAACAGCCCAGCGCAGCCACCACCCAGCCCAGCGCAGCCGCCACCGAACAGCCCGAACAGCAGCCCCCCCGCCACCGGCGCAGGCGCGGAAGCGCCCGCAGAACAGCCGGAGGCCACCACCGCAGAACAGGCAGAACAGCCCACCCCGGAAAATCGGCCTGAAACGGTCCCGCCTTATGGTTCCATCGACGAGGAAACCGCCCGGAACGCCCACTATTGCGTCCACATGAGCGACTACAAACCCGGCAGCGCCACGGCCAGTTATCGAAATTCCGTGAGCAAGGCCGCCCAGATGGTAGAACAGCAGAAGGCCCGCGTCAGCGCTTTTTACCATGACAAGCTGGACGCCCTGCTGAACAGCTACGCCCGCCGCCTTGCCCAGTGGACGAACGATTACAACCGCAATCAGGCCAGCTATCCCAGCCAGTTTATCGCCGGGGCGGGTAACTTCAATATGCGCAAGCACAACCGCCAAATGTCCCGCGAGGACTCCCTGTGGGAGGAATACCGGCAGATTGAGGCGATTTTAGACAAGATCCGCAGCGTCGGCACCGGCCCGGTAGACCTTGCCGACCCCCACGCCCGTGAAATGCTCACCGAGCGCCTGAACAGCCAACGCCAGATGTTGGAGGACGCCAAAACCGCCAACGCTTATTACCGCAAGCACAAAACGCTGGAAGGCTGCCCCGGTCTCAGCGAGAAAAACCGCGCATGGCTGACCCGCCCCGGCGTGTTCGCCTCCGGTGACGGCTCCCCCATCTCCCTGTACGGTTCCCCCTTCCCCGCTTACGAGTTGTCCAGCATCCGGGGCAAGATCGAGCGGACAGAACAGCGCCTTGCGGAGCTTGACCGCAGAGAACAGCAGGCCGCCGAGTCTCAGACCGGCACCGCCTTTGACGGTGGCCAGATCGTCCGCAATATTGACCTGAACAGACTCCAAATCCTCTTTGACGCCATCCCCGACGCCGACACCCGCGCCGCTTTGAAGCAAAACGGCTTCCGCTGGTCTCCTAAAAATCAGGCATGGCAGCGCCAGCTCACCGACAACGCCGAACGCGCCGCCCGTCAGGTCCTCCGCCTTGCCTGAACAGCGGAAAAAACCCCCTTGGCACACCCTGCTACAATGAAATTAAGAACTGAACAGCCCGCCCCGGAGGTACGAGGGCATGAAAGGACAACCCAATGTTTATGGTTTACTTCAAAGGCCCCAGGGACAAACAGCATAAGCCCATGAGCCTGAACACCGGCGAGCTGTTTAACCGCCTGGTTTATGCGCCCGTCTACAATGACGATCTTCTCCCCGCCGTGAAGTCATGGATCGACCTGAATAAAAAGAACGCCCCGGATTGTTCGATCCAGTGCCGCGTCCCCGGCACCTCGAAAATCCTATACGCCTGAACAACAACACAAAACCGCCCGGAAGCGAGGACGGCTTCGGAGGCCTCTTGCCAGTACGCAAGACCGCCGCCCGAAAATCCACCTGAAATACACGCAAAAAAGGAGACGCCTAACATGGAAAGCTATATTAAAATTAAAGCCACTGCGCCAGAAATGAGAAAATTCTTTGAAAAAGACGCCGGTGTTCGCTATTACAAAATTGAGAAAAAACAAGGCGGCGAGTTGTGCATATTTTCTGTCCTTTACCGCCATGCGGAGTTAGAAAGGCCGCTGCGAGGTACATTCACCATTGAAAATTTGGTAAAAAAGATAGAAACACTCAGAAAATCCGACTGAACACCACGAACACCAACCACCAACGGAACCGGGGAGGCGCACCGCCTTCCTGGAAAGGAACCCCCCCATGACCAATTTTTTCATCTTCGTTGGCGTCTCGACCATCGTCTACCACCTCATGCGCGTTCTCATCTATATTGACATCGGCGAAAAATGGTAGACCGGCAAAAATGCCGCTTGGAGCGCCATATATAAAAAATCAAAATCTGAACAGAAAAGGAGAGAATCGCCATGCTGAACACTGAACAGGCCCTCACCCGCGTTTTGCAGATCGTCCACGCGCTGGACGAGGACGAAGCCGCCATTTATAACGCTGTCAGCAAAAACCCCTATGAATGGGAAAAAGCCGTCGGCCCCATCCCCCAGCTGTATTTCTTAGAACAGGATCTCCGCCGCACATTGATGGAGGAAGCTGCCGCCAAGTCCGGCAACCGTTCCGCCTTTACCGCTGCCCGCCGCATCTGCGACGCAGCCGTGCGCACGAACAGCCACCGCCCCGCTGAACAGGGCTTCTGGATCGACGAGGAAGGCAAGCAGTGCGTCTGCGACGGGTATCGCGGCTTCCGCCTGAACAGCCCCATGGAACTGACCGCCGCGCCGGAACTCAGTGCGGACGGTTTCCGGTTCAACCTGGCGCAGATCATCGCCCCCATCCGCAAGAACACCCTGCGCCTCACCCTTCCCACTGTGACAAAGGTTCGGGCGCAAATCAAAACGGACCGCGCGGAATGGGCCGCTAAGCGCCACCGCAAGGGCGAGACCTTCAAAGCCAGTTATGATTTCGGCCCCGGCCTCCCCAGTGTCGATGCCAACTATCTGATCGACTTTCTTCAGCTGTTCCCGGACGGCGAAGCGTTCACCTCTGAACAGAAGCCCTATATCACCCCCATCTATTTCCGGTCCGCCGACGGTGAAGGCATCCTCTGCCCCGTCCGCAAACCCGCCGAAGCCGCCGCCTGAACAGCGGCGCAGGAAAGGACATTTTTATGATCGCATATCTGGAAACGAAAAATCGCTACGGCGAGAAAGAACTCTGTGCGCTTGCCGATGGCGTTGAAATCGCCAGAATCACGAAAACCGAAAACATGGGGAAGCCGCAATATTGCGTCGGTATTACATGGGAGCGTGAGCGCTCGGAGTTTTTAGGGCGCGCCGCCACCATTGCCGGAGCCAAAAAGCTGATCCGGCAGTGGGGTGAACAGCACCTCACTGAGGTTTCCCAGAGGACCACCGGGCAGGATGTGAAGCGTCTCCCTCGGTTTTCCGACACCGGTTTTTACCCCACGCCCTCCAAACTGGCTGGGCGGATGCTGGCAGGCGTCCGTTGGAAGGATGTTACCGCGATTTTGGAGCCGTCAGCCGGAAAGGGTGATTTGGCGGATGCCGCCCGGAAATTCGTCGAGGATTACCACAATGACCGGAAGGTCTGCGTAGACAAGCGGGAACCGTATATCGACTGCGTAGAGATCGACCCTGATCTTGCCCTTATCCTGAAGGGCAAAGGCTATCCCGTGGTCTCCGATGATTTCCTGACCTTCCATACATTCAAGCAGTATGACCTGATCCTCATGAACCCGCCCTTTGAGAACGGAGATGAACACCTGCTCAAAGCGTTGTCGCTTATGGAGCGCGGCGGCCAGATTGTTTGTCTGTTGAATGCGGAAACCATCCGAAACCCCTACACCAACCGCCGAAAGGTCCTGTGTCAGAAGCTCTCAGAGTACAATGCAAAAATCGAATTTATCGAAAATGCGTTTGCCCACGCCCAGCGGAAAACCAATGTGGAAATCGCCATGATCTTCGTTGACATTCCCTACCCAAAGCCGGAGTCCGATATTTTTGAGCATTTAAAGCGTTCTCGCGAAGAAACATACACCGCTGCGGATGGCCCAACCGCCTTGGCGTCTGCCGACTGGCTGCAAAACATGATCGACGGGTTCCAGTTTGAGGCAGAGCTGGGGAATAAGCTAATCCGGGAATATCAAGGTCTCCGTCCCTACCTGATGAACGGCAGCACCACCTATGAAAAACCACTCCTGGAACTTACTTGTTCTGAAAAGGGGCGCGGAAATGACGCTGGACTTCCTAACGTCTATCTCCGGGCACTTCGCGGAAAGTATTGGCGTACTCTGCTGTCCCGCCCGGAACTCACTGGAAAAATGACCTCCGCCATGCAGCAGGACTATCAGGAAAAAATTGAAACCCTCTCCGCCTATGACTTTAGCCGGTACAATATCGAAACCGTCATGCGCGAGATCGCCCACCAGCTTACACAAGGCGTGGAAGAATCCATTCTGAATCTATTTGAGACCTTCACGGCGAAACACGCCTGGTATCCTGAGTGTGCCAACAACATCCATTATTACAACGGCTGGGCCACCAACAAGGCCCACAAAATCGGCATGAAGGTGATCGTTCCTGCTTCCGGCTGCTATGCCGACTCCTGGCGCGACGAAAAGCTGGACACGTACCGGGTCAATTCCATGATCTCCGACTTGGAGCGCGCTATGAACTATCTGGACCGTGGCGAAACTTACTGCCATATCCCGGTAGATGTGGCCATTCTTCGCGCAAATGGCGTCAACAGCAATAAGGCGTCCTTCACCTATTTTGACTGCGTTTTCTATAAGAAAGGAACCTGCCATATCAAGTTCAAGCCTAACGCAGTTCGTATCATTGACCGCCTGAATATCTTTGCCGGTCAGCACAAAAACTGGCTTCCACCTGTCTATGGAAAGAAGCATTATCAGGACATGACACCGGAGGAACAGGCAGTGATCGACGAGTTTCAGGGCGAAGCAGCTTACGAGTCCGTATTGTCTGATCCGTCTATGCTGATCTCCGCCGGGGACATTGCCCTCGCCGCCCTTCCGTCCTCCGATCTATGAAAGGAACCGCCCCAGATTTAGCCCCAGAATCCCTAAATGTCAAAAACCCCCTTGGAGGGGTATCGTATAATAAAATCAAGGGCGAGATAGACGCCGCCCTTACTTTCCATCTTTCTATCTTCCCTCACGCACGGCGGCTGCCGGCCTACCCAACGGCAGCCGCCAAACTCCAAAACAGCATGGGCGAAAATCGTGCGGTCACGAACGCGGACTAATCTCCCGCGTGAGCAGAGTGTTAGGGTTATCCTCTGTTCCCCCGGTTCAACTCCGGTTTCGCTCACCAGCGGCGCGAATGCCGCACGTAGTATTCTCCTACCTTCCAAGCGTGGCCCGTAAGTACACGCTCGCCGTTCTCGGAGCGGTGCCCCGGTGAAATTCCGGCAGGGCAGCAATGCGGATATAGTTCATCGGCAGAACGGCGGCTTCCCAAGCCGCGAAGGTGGGTTCGATTCCCATTATCCGCTCCAAGGGTGCACGAGCAGCGCCCTGTATGGATCGCAAAGCCTCCTGAATGTGTATGACAGCCCGGAAAGACGGGCCGCCACATCACCCGCCATGGCGCAAACAAGGCGGGATCACGCAGACGTCCAACCGGTACTTCTGTCCTTTCCACCGGGAGCCGGGGGCCTCTCCGGCCGTCTGCACCATGCCCGCCCACATAAGAGGTGGTTACTCTATAAACCGTAGTGGGAATGAAACCTCCACATCTGGCAGTGGAGTCGGCGGGTTGATACAGCCGCTATCGGGATGGTTTTCTCAGAGACACTTGAGCAACCTGACAGCCGGGAAAGACCGGCATCTATATGCAGACGTCCAAGCCGCGGACGATCACGTGGGGAGTTGTGGGCATCTCCAACCGTCTGCACCAATTTTCCGTGGACACCGCAAGTGAACAGCGTTTTAGCGGGATAGTCGGATGGGTGATGCGAAGTCCTGAAGTAAGCCCCTCAAGTGTCGATGATGTAATTGCGCCTATGATCCTCTGGCTAAAGCGGCACACGGATAGGATTTGACAGCCGGGAAAGACCGGCACCTATATGCAGACGTAGCTCAGTCGGTAGAGCACCCCCGAAATGGGGATCGATGCAGGTTCAAGTCCCGCCGTCTGCACCACATCCAGCGCCGTGAGAAGTACACTCACAAACGGGTTGCCCGGAGATGGGCGCAGCAGGGCAACAGAAACGTGTACCTATGGGGGCCAACCGCAGGCAGCCGACACGCAGCGGTGACAGTCTGGAAAGACAGACAAACATAGGGGTGTAGCCAAGCGGTAAGGCAAGGGACTTTGACTCCCTCACGCGCTGGTCCGAATCCAGCCATCCCTGCCATTGAAATTTTAGGAAAGGAGGATGTCCCATGAACAAGACTGAACTGATCGCCGCCGTGGCGGAGCGTTCCGGCCACACCAAGCACGATACCGCCATCATGATGGATACCGTGTTCACCGTCATTGAGGAATCCCTGCTCAACGGCAGCGAGGTCAAAGTCCCCGGCTTCGGCAAGTTTGCCGTGAAGCACCGGGAAGCACGGGTGGGGAAAGACCCCCGTACTGGCGAGGAAAAGGAATTTCCCGCCAAGACGGTTGCGGTGTTCCGCCCCGCAAAGCCCCTGAAGGACGCCCTGAACGGCTGATACCCCCATTTCGTAAATTGCCCACAGAAGCCCTGTAAGCGCCCCTTGAGTTTCGTGGGGCAGTTTTCAGCCCCTCGCCTCTCTCTTATCTCTCAGGCCGCTTGTGGGGCCGTCAGCGCAAGAATTTTAATCAAGACCATACTCATACCGAAAAAGGGGGAACGGTTTCCGTTTTGGAAAAAGTTCCCCTTTTTTAACTCGACATTCCATGCGAAAACGCCTATAATTTTCTCACAAAAAGGAATTACACGCCTAACGGTAAAGGAGAATTTTACAATGAAGATCATGAACCCCACCGCCATGAACCGATACAACGCCCTGCGGGAGGCCGCCGGGAAGATCGACCGTCTGGTCCCCCAGGTCCGCTTGCTGGACCAGCCGCCTCATGAGAACCGGGAGAACGCCTCCGTTGCGCTGGAATTTCCCACTCCCCTTGTGGTCCTTAATTCCACCATCCGGCAGGCCCTCTCCTTCCTGTTCTGCCAGTGCGACACTGTGCAGACCGACAAAACGGACCGGGGTATCTGCTTCACCTTTACCGTCTCTGAAATCTGGATCACGGAGGAAACCACATGAACCTGAAAACCAATGTCACCCGCCTGGACTTCGCCTTCAGCGTCACCGCCGAGACCAAGGCGGGAGAGCTGCGGATGTTCGATCATACCGTGGACGCCGAAAGCGAGGAAGCCGCCCGCCTGCTCCTGATCTCCTATCTGGAAAGCCGTGGAATGGAGCTGGTGGAGGCCCGTCTGACCGGCGCGGAATAACGAGGTGCACTGCATGAGTAATCCAAACGCCGAAATGAAAGCGCTGGCTGATAGCCTCTGGAACAACTACTTCCAGCCCAAAGTGGCGGACGCTACCCGCTCCTGTCTCCGTCTGGAAAAAGCCACCGTAAAAGCGGCCCCCAGCGGCGGCACCGTGGCCGTCCAGCTTCCCTTTGACGATACCGTGCTAAACCTGCCCTACGCTTCGTCCCTCTCCGGTCTCACTGTCGGACAGGCCGTCTGGGTGGGCATTCCCTACTCCGACCTCTCCAACGGCGTTGTGATGTTCGACGCCACATTCCAGAACCTTTAAACGGAGGAACCGATGAAAAACAGATTAACGGTCAGACACGGGATGCTGTCCGACCTGAAAACGTATCTGACCCAAAGCGGCTGGAACCTTGAAGATCCCGTTGGAAAATACGAGGTTTTGCGGGCGCGGAATCTAAATTACCCGCGTCCGCTGCTCATCCATAACCGCTCCGAGCGCGGAATCGGATACAGCATTGACGAGCGCGATATGAAGATTTACAGCGGATGGAGGCGAAACCGCCGCAAGCGGGGACTCTCTCCTGACTTTCCGACAGAGGAAGAAAATGCGGCATACTGGCGCGGAGAAATCCAATAAGCAAACAAATCAGCAAACAATCAGCAAAGTCTAAGCAAAATTTAAGCAAGTTAAAAAGCAAAGCCGCCCGTGGTGGGCGGCTTTTTTCATTTCGCAAATGTAATGGAAATAAAGAATAAAACGAATATTACCACACAGATCAAAAGCACAACGCCCCATTCCAGCCTTTCCTGATTGCCTTTCCCCTCGCATCCATTCTTGGGCGCAAAGCAGCTTGGATCGTCGGACTTCCCGTACAGTGCGCAAATATCGCTGTTTTGACAATCCGCGCACCGGCGCTCCCGTTCAGGCAAGGAACGCCGTCGGCTCCTTTTACCGTGTCGGCTCCACCACCACAGGTTATACTCCCGCTTCGCGTTGTTCCGGAATCGCTGCCCTCTTATCATACATCTTGTCCCCTTTCGCCTCGCTTCCCCCTTGACTTTTGCCAGACAAAATGCTATGATACTTATGCCAGACAAAATAGGAGGTGATCATCCCCATGTCTGCCGCAAAGCTGGGCCGTCCCACAGACAACCCTCGCCCTCACAAAATCAGCATCCGTATCAATGACCGCAGCCAGCAGATTTTAGAAACCTACTGCCGGGAGCAGAACGTCACGAAAACGGAAGCCATTGAGCGCGGGATCACCCTGCTGGCGACCGCCAAACCGGTATAAAATTTCCCCATGCTGCTCTATCTTGCCGGACGGACAGCATGAGGAAAACGGCAAATATCCGCAGGGACTCGCCAAATTCATTATGGCGCGGGCCTTGTGAAAAGTCAAGTATTCTGTCAAAAAGCCCCTTGTCAGCGGCTGGTACAATGAAGATAGAATACTGGAAAGATCAAGGAGGAATCCCCAATGCTCAACACCTACTATTTCGACGCGGCGGCCCACGAACCGCCCTCCCCTGCCGCGATCAAGGCGTTCACCCGCGCTCTGCCCCTCGGCAACCCCAGCGCCCTTCATGCCTGCGGCGTTGCCGCAAAGATCGCCCTGGAGGAAGCCCGCGCCTCCATCGCCCAGGACTTGAACTGTCTCCCGGAGGAAGTTTACTTCACCAGCGGAGCAACGGAAGCCTGCAACTGGATGATGGAAAGTCTGAGCGCCTACACCGGCAAGCTGACATTCCCACGCAGTTACGAGCACCACGCCGTTCTGGAATATCCCCCCGTGGATCATCCCCACCGCACGGACCGCACCGGCTTCACCCACATGATGGCCAATAACGAGACCGGCGAGACTTACGACATTCTCTCCAGACGGCGAAACGCCCCCAACGCCCTGTTCGCCTGTGACGCGACGGCGGCGGTCGGCCAGATCCCCGTGGACTTCAAGGCCCTTGGCGTGGACTATCTGGCCTTCGGCGCTCATAAGTTTGGCGGCATTTCCGGCACCGGCTGTCTGATCGTCAAGAAGGGCACGCCCCTGCTCTCCATGATCCGCGGCGGCGGTCAGGAATGGGGCAAGCGCGGCGGCACCGAAAGCGTTCCCCTCGCCTGCGCGATGGCAGCGGCCCTCCATGAGCGCATGGACAATATGCTTTCCAACATGAAGCGGATCGCCCGTTGCCGGGACCTGCTCATTGCCTATTTGTTGAGGTTCATCCCGGATACCTATGTCAACGGCTCCTACACCATCGGTGACGTGGTTCTCCGGCTTCCCGGCAACGCCAACCTCTCTTTCCTTGGCGTGGAATCTCAGGCCCTTGTCATGGCCCTGTCTGCGGAGGGCGTGTACGCTTCCTCCGGCTCCGCTTGTACCAGCGGAGAGGCTGACGGCAGCTATGTCCTCCGGGCCATGGGCTACCCCGCCAGCCGCGCCCGCTCCGCCGTCCGTTTCACCCTCCCCTATACCGTTACCGAGGATGATATTCTGGGCGCCGTTCCTCTGATCGTCAGCGCCGTGGAAAATCTCCGCCGCCTGACCCCTACGCCGTGAACGCCGCCCCTTTGGGCGGCGTTCTTTTTTATTTGAAACATTCATAAAGGACTTCTTCCTCAGTGTTTGTCCTCCACATTTTTGCAATTATCACTTTCGGCTGAATATCAAAAACAGTTGCCGAATATTTCATTCCGCAGTCCATTTTTGGGGCATACACCGCCGCCCAATCTCCAGATAGATGCCCTATTGGTTTTCCATCTTCTGTCTGAACCAGAATAGCATTGCGGTCAAATTGATTGTCCGGCTCTCGCTTAAACGTCAGACTGTGCCCCTTGCTCAATCTTGAAATCGTAACTTTGTCGGCGCAAAACTTCATCCCAACAATGGCTACTTTCTCTGCTGTCGGTTTATGTGCCCCACATTCCTCCCAATTTGATACATTGTTTGCAAACTTGTTTTTTAGGCTTTCATACATATCGCTATCTACGGGAAGAATCTTAAATTCAGGGTGTTCTTTTTGTAAGCCGGCAATCTTCTTTCGGCTTTCGTTATCCCAAAAGCCTTTGACCTCTAAAATTGTGTTATTGGCAAGAAAGAAATCCGGCAAATAAAAATCTTCTCCAACTTTGTAAGATTCTCGTTCATATTCATATGGAACATTTAGCTTATTTAGTATTCGAGTTATATTAGCTTCCCAAGAGCTTCTGACTGTTCTTCTTAAATCTAACCGATACCCTTTGTGAAACGGAGTTTCTTCCATCTCACAAATCATATTCCTGCTTGAAATAAACCCATTCCTGTCTGTAATTTCAATAAATGGTGTCTCACTTTCTCTGAGTGCGGAAAAACAGCTATTAGCAAGCGGATTTTGTCTATCTTCATATTTTTTTACCCATGGGTAATATGTATCTGCAAGAGTAAAATAGCTAACGTTTATCTCGGCTATTTCTTCAATTTTTTCAGGGGAAAATGCCGCAATTTCTTTTAGTACGCTTAAAATCTGCTCCTTATCCCCGCTGTCAAAGCAGAAGTACGTATATCTCTTGAACAGTTCTGCGGGTGGTTCAACTTGCTCCGCAGCCTCTCCGTCGGGTATATATTTTATAGACGATTCATAATATCCGTACTCCGAAAAATATGGAAACATTATTTTATCTAACATCTTTCCCCTGAAAAATGAATCTTCAGAGCCACGCACATCACACGCAAAATATGTTATCTGTGAAAAGCCATCCCCATCTGGAACGACTTTGATCCCAAACGCCTTTGTATTGCTAAGCTCCTCAATATACCGTTTCTTTAAAATGTTGGGGACTTTCTCAGTTCGACCAAAAAAGTTAATTGCCTCAGTCCTTTTATGGGCAGCGAAGTATGCGCAAAGTGCTTGTTCTGTTTCTTTCCCTTCTTTGTAAGTAAACAAAAATAATCATCCTTTCCGCAAAGTTTTCTCTTGACATTTTGTCACGCATAAACTATATTTAATGCGTGACGGAAAGTGAGGTGAACAATGTCACCGAAAACCGGACGCCCAAAGGCCGAAAACCCTAAAGATGTTCGTTTCAGTATTCGACTGGACGCTGAAACCGACAAGCGGCTCTGCGAATATTGCGACCAGAATGGAATTACACGAGCCGAAGCAATTCGCACCGCCATCAATCGCCTTTTGAGCAAAAAGAAATAACGGCTTGCTGCACATCCTCCAAGATACCCAGCAAACCGCTATCCACACAACCTTTCGGAGTGTGTAAATATTCTACTATGCTTCTTCCGAAAGGTCAACCCCCATTATTTCCACCGACAGCGAAAAACCCTCGTAAAACCTGTCAAAAACCCCCTTGGAGGGCTGTGGAATAATGGAAGTATCAAGACCATTTGAAAGGAGCTTTTTTTATGCAGGAGTTGACCACCATCAACAACGCCGAAATTCTTGTCAAGGAATTTTCCGGGCAGCGGGTCGTCACCTTTAAGGAGATCGACGCCGTGCATGGCCGACCGGACGGAACTGCCAGCCGCAATTTCCGCTCCAACCGTGACCACTTCATCGAGGGCGAAGATTACTTCAAAATTTGCGCCGACGAATTTCGTCGGCGCTGGGACGGACTTCCCCAAAGGGCAACCGAAGATGTCACCCTCATTACAGAATCCGGCTATCTCATGCTGGTGAAGTCCTTCACCGATGATCTGGCGTGGAAAGTCCAGCGGGAACTCGTCAAGGGCTATTTCCGGGCCAAGTCCTCCGACCCTCAATTCTCCACCCTATCCCCCCAGCTTCAGGCTCTGATCAATATCGAAATGCGTCAGCACGAGCAGGAGCGGCAGATGAACGAACTGGCCTTAAAGGTTCAGCACAATTCTGATACAATGGATAAGGTCACAGCCGCCTATGTCGCTCCCATTTCCTCCGGCGATAACTGGCAGGAGAGCGCAAACCACACCATCAACGCTCTGGTCGAGCATTTCTCTCTCAACCACCAGATGTTCCGCCGGGAACTCTATGAGGAACTGGAACGTGAATCTGGCTGCGATCTCCAACAGCGTTTGACCCGGCTGAAAAACCGCATGAAAGCGGCGGGCGCTACCGTCACGCAATGCAGAGCCGTCACGAAACTTACCATCATTTCTCAGGACAAAAAGCTCCGCTCCATCTTCATCGGCATTCTGCGCCGCCGGACGCTGGAATTTACCGCCGCTGAGACCGCTTGACCGCCCCCCACGCCAAAAGATTTTACACATTTTTACACATTCAGGAGGAAAACCGACTATGTTGACCGTGAAAGATATTGTTTCCATTCTGCAATTCGGAGAGTTTGACGACAAATACGGAAAAGAAGTGCCCCGCCTCACCGTCTCCGCTGACGGCCTCGCCACCCACATCAACCCGGAAAACAAACTGGAAATGGCCGCTTACGGCGACTTCATCATCGACCGGATCCATGTGGACGAGTTGGGCGTGGATCTCTGCGTGAAAAGCAGCTTGTGTACCGCCGGGGCCTGATACGCCCCCAATTTTAGGAAAGGACTGATTTTATGGGAAGAACCTCTGCGCAGGAGCGCCGGGTCATGTCGGCCTTAGATAGCTGGCTCCGCAACGTGCAGGCCAGCGGCGCGGCGGAGCGCACCGTCACCGCCTACGCCGCCGTCACAAACAGTTTTTATTCCTTCCTCGTGGAAAGCGGCCTTTCCACCGAGGAACCCACTTTCACCACCATGCAAGCCTACCGGGATCACCTCTTTGACCGGGGCCTCTCCCCTGTCTCCGTCCGGTATCATCTGGTGGTCCTCCGCTCCTTCTTCACCTACGCCAGCTCCCCGGAACTGGGTGAGGATCGCTTTTATGAGCAAAACCCTGTTTCCCTCTACCTCATGCCCTCCCTCCGCAAATTGGGAAAGCGCCCCTATGACGTGCTGCTCACCGATGAGCAGGTCTGCAAGCTATGGAGGGATTCCCCCGTCCGCACCACCCATCCGGAGAACTGGCCTCGGAATTACGCCATCGTGATCTTGCTGCTGACCACCGAACTGCGCAACGCCGAACTGCGGGCCTTGACCCCGGCGGACATCGACTTGGAGGACGCCGACCTCCGCGTGGAACACGGCAAGGGCGATAAATTCCGGGTGGTGGACCTGCCCGACATCGCCGTGATCGCCCTCCGCCATTACCTCGCCAGCGGCATCCGCCCAGACGATCTTCCTGATACCGCCCCCCTGTTCGGCACCCTCCGTTCCGGCGAATGGAAGGCCGGCACAAAACAGTGGCTTTCGGAGCTGGTGGAGCGCCATGTCCGCTCCGTCACCGGCGTTCCTGACATCCGCAGCCACGATCTCCGCCACGTCGGCTCCCGTTTGGATCTCAATTCTGGTATGCCCGAAAACGAACTGCAAGCCAAATTGGGCCATGCCAGCCCCATCACCACCCAGCGTTATTCCGGGCGGCTCATGGACCGTTCCGGGCGGAAAAGCGCCAAGAAGGTCTTTGCCGAACGGGACTTGCAAGCCAAGCGCAGCGCCGACAAGCTCACCGCCTTTTATGCCTGATCCCTCAACATTCACCCTGAAACCAAAACACACGTCCGTGCGTTCCAATCGCTCGGGCGTGTGTTTTTTTGTCTGCATAAGACCGCACAACTATAAAAAGAGCGCACGGTTAGTCCGTGCGCTCCATGTAAAGGGCCTCCGCCCTGCGCTGCGCCGCCATCAGGTCCGCTTTTAGGCGTTCCAGTTCTTCAATGGCTTCCGTAATGGCGTGAAACAGGCAGAGGTATTCCGGGTCCAGATGCTCCATATCGTCCCCTCCTTTCTGCGGCCAGTGTACCACAGCTGCTGTGTCGAAAAAACGGGAAATATGGCGGCACCGAAAACAACTCCCCCGGAATTGATCCGGTGGAGTTGTTTTGTGACACTTAAAAGCAGAAGGCAAAAGATATGCAATACACATCATTCGCACTGATGTAGTCGGCGAGGCCGCTGTTGCTGACCGCGCAGAAACTCGTGTAGTTGCCAATGCGTGGAGAGCGCTGCCACCAGTAGTTCGCGCTACCGTTGTAATTCTTCACCTTGCTGTTGCCTGCCTTATAGTAGGCGTA
>CEAJ01011894.1_pt1 | contig 66340 bp, 58 predicted proteins | sample 554971 | NCBI WGS metagenome assembly CEAJ01 (sample SAMEA3182047, study PRJEB8094) | gut metagenome | biome: human; feature: gut; material: Stool; isolation source: human stools | place: Canada | collected 2011-11-29
TCTCTGATGTGCGTATATCTTTGTGGTGGCTCATGTATTGAGGATGTTACAACTCACCTGATGAAACATTTGTCTCTTCATCCAACTCTTCGCACTTGCAGCGCAGACACCATATTACGTGCTATCGAAGAACTGACTTTTAAGAGCATCACCTATAAGTCTGCTTCTGGCAAATCCTATGATTTCAATACTGCAGACAAGATGAACTGCTTACTGGTCAATGCCCTGCTTGCTACTGGTCAATTGAAATCCGGTCAAGAGTATGATTTTGACTTTGACCATCAGTTCATTGAAACAGAGAAGTATGATGCAAAACCAACCTACAAGAAGTTCTTGGGCTATAGTCCAGGTGTAGCTGTCATTAACGACATGATTGTTGGTATTGAAAATAGAGACGGCAACACAAACGTACGCTTCAACCAAAAAGAAACTTTGGAAAGAATCTTCAAGCGATTGGAGGCTTCGGAAATATATATTTCTCGTGCCCGCATGGATTGCGGCTCATGTTCGGAGGAAATCGTAGATATGGTAGAGGCTCATTGCAGGCATTTTTATATTCGTGCCAACAGATGCTCTTCTTTCTACGATTCCATGTTTGCCTTAACTGGATGGAAAACTGTTGAAATCAACGGTATTGAGTTTGAGTTGAATTCTATCCTTGTTGAGAAATGGAAAGGAAAACCGTATCGTCTTGTCATACAGAGACAAAGGCGAATAGATGGAGACCTTGACATTTGGGAAGGCGAATATACCTACAGATGTATACTGGCTAACGATTACAAGTCGAGTGCAAGAGACATCGTGGAATTCTACAATCTTCGTGGTGGCAAGGAACGCATCTTCGATGACATGAACAATGGCTTTGGCTGGAATCGATTGCCAAAATCGTTCATGGCACAGAATACTGTATTCCTGCTTATGACAGCTCTCATCAGAAACTTCTACAAAGCTATTATGCAGAGATTGAAAACCCATGAATTTGGATTGCGTGCCACCAGCAGAATCAAGACCTTTGTTTTCAAGTTCATCTCTGTTCCTGCGAAATGGATTAAGACATCACGTAGGCATGTATTGAACATTTACTCAGACAACAATGCTTATGCCAACCTGTTCAAGACAGACTTTGGTTAAAGACCATGCTTTTCTGGTTAAACCAGCGTATTACCTCAAGTCGCTTTATGGGGTAAGGGGATTTTGTGTCTGCGACATTTCTGTTATGCAAGAAATATGTACAATAAAATGAATTTTGTCGCTTTGCAAGCAAAATCCCACTAAACCCTATAGGTTGCGGATTTGAGGTAAAGAAGGTTACACAAAAGAACAAATAGCGAAACTTATGTTTATAAATGGTCGTCATCGTAAGACTTCTGACTATTCTCTATATTGGCGAGCCGGAAACTCCATTGTCGTGCAGGTCTTGTCCGCAGTCTTTACTGCAATAATCAAGCAGTATCCAGATTCATTCGGAGAATTTGCCTGTATGTCTCTTAAAGAGTGAAAAACTGCCACGAAAAAAGAGTATCAACGTCGATATTATGCCAGTCATAAGGAAGAACTACAACGCAAGAGCCGTGAGTACCACAGACAGCTAAGAGTGAATAAGAATAAGTGATTGTAGAAAATGTTTGCAAAGTTTTCTACATAAAAAAAGTTAATTTAATTGGTAGTATGTTACGCATATCGCTGATTTTTTGTATTTTTGCACCATTAAAGAAAGGAAACGATATGGCAGAAATAGCAAACCGTATATATGAGACAAGTGAAGGGCAGATTCTCTTCATCTCAGACTTCTCGGACATCAATGATAATGAGAAGGTGGTAAGTCGTGCACTTTCTGTAGAAGAAAAAAAGGGAAATATAGTTCGATTAGCTAATGGGGTTTATCTTCGCCCTAAGAATACCCGATTTGGGATAGTCTATCCATCAATAGATGAAATGGTGATGGCTATAGCCCAGCGAGATAAGGTACAAATACAACCTTCAGGAGTTACAGCGCTCAACAAACTTGGACTCTCAACACAGGTGCCTACAAAATATACTTATCTGACATCGGGAAGTGGAAGAGTCTTGACTCTTGGAAATCGGACTATAGAGTTGAAGAGAAGTGTTCCTAAGAACTTTGCTTTTCAGACTGTGTTGGCAGCGCTTCTTGTACAAGCTCTTAGAACATTAGGACAAAAGAATGTAGGTAATCAAGAACTCTCTACCATTAGAAAATTGGTCAATGAAGAGGAACATAAAGACTTGTTTGTACAAGATCTTACTCTCATGCCAGTATGGATGAGAAAGCTGATAACTGATATTATAGATAAAAGCGAGCATTATGACACTTTGGTTAAATCACACAATAGATGAACGAATAGCAATGTTGCAACGTGCGGAAGAGAAGTTTCGTATTAATCAGGTTGCAATTGAAAAGGACTGGTGGGTAACTGTGGTGCTCAACGCTCTTTTCAAATGTTCATGTGCAGATCAACTCATCTTTAAGGGAGGTACAAGTCTCAGTAAAGGATGGAATTTGATAGAAAGATTCAGTGAGGATATAGATTTATCTGTAAACCATGAATTCTTTGGTATAGAGAAGACGACAAAGAATCAGCGTGAAAAACTTCGCAAGAAGGCACGTAGGTATTTTCTTGATACAGTTTCAGCAGAGTTGGATGAAAATCTAAAGAAACTTGGTGTGGAAGGATACCATATAGAAAATGTAGTAGAGGAAATTGATGAGGATGGTAAGGCAAGTCCCGTTGCAAGTGATAAGGATCCGTCTGTCATTCTCGTTCATTATGAGTCTATGCTTGGTCATACGATAGAGTATATTCCGCCAAGAGTTAAGATAGAGATTAGTTGCTTGTCTATGAATGAACCTACGGAAGACCGTTTGATTTCATCATATATTGAGCAGACTTTCCCTGGAGAAGATGCGGCGGCTACAGCTACGGTCAGAACAGTTGTGCCTACTCGAACATTCCTAGAGAAGGCATTCCTGCTATGCGAGGAGTTTCAGAAACAGACTCCTCGTCATGTCCGAATGTCTAGACATCTTTATGATCTCGAACGCTTGATGGATACAGGATTTGGCAAACAAGCCCTGCAGGATATTGATTTGTATGAGCGTATAGTTAAGCATCGTTCCATATACTATGCTGTTGGGTATGTAGATTATTCTAAGTTGATGCCTAGTGAGATTGATTTCGTTCCTAGGCAAGAGTTGATGAAGGATTGGGAAGGTGATTATGCAGAGATGTGTAACCACTTTATCTATGGTCAGACTTTATCTTTCGAAAAACTTTTAGAGCGAATCAAGGAGTTGCAAGATAGGTTTAGAAAAGCCTTTTAGCGACTTTTACTCCTTAATAAAATGTTCAATATAAAAGTAGGAAGACTATAAGTGCTTGGTATTCAGCCCTAATATTCCTCTGGAATGACGACGAATATTAAAAGTCGATGATAGGGCTGTTCTCTACACGGAGAACAGCCTTTTTCATCTTCTTTCTGTTACTTTTTCATCTCATATCTGCCCGGATGTTTCCTCAATCATCACCTTATATATAATATTCAGCGATAATTTACGTTATTACATTGCTAAAAAATACTCATTTATAATTCTAATTTCAAAAATACGAAAAACAATCCACATACAAGAATAATTTTTGTTGTATTATAAGAAATGGGATTGTTTTTAACTTTTTCGCTGCTTTTGATGCCGTATATAGAATTTATCTGTGTTCCAAATATGCTGTGTTGTTTTAAAGAACCTTTCGATTTGTATGTTACAATCATTGTCCTCAATTGTAAGATTATGAAACAACGAGGATATATCATTGCCATTGGAATCTATTATTTTTATAGATTTAATTGACTCAATTGTACCATTCAAACCAGGTTCTATACCTCCTCCCATAAAAGTTAAAGAACCATTGCAATAGTCTACCATGAATTCTAATAGGAAATATCTATTTCCCTTTCTCAAATTCAAAAGAGAATCTTTGATAACAATCTCAGAAAGTGTAATGTGCGTTATCTTGTAATTTCGGTATTCTTTGTGTGATAACAACATACAAAACACAACGCAAATTATAAGAGTTGCTATAATAATTTTTTTCATATTACGAAGTTTATATTGGCTGTTTCAACAGCATTTCCATGAGAAGTGAATAAATTTTACTTGATTCTGAAGACTATTCTAACCTTAATTTCCAAGGCATGTATCTACGATATGTATCCAAAGGCATTTCCGTGCCATCATACTCTTGTATAATTTGCTTGCGAAATAAAAGTCCAGAATCATGTTCCTCCCATTTGTAGCCTGTCAGATACAGTTCATTTTCTATAGCCTTGACGCCTAACGTATAATAAATCTTATATCCCATACCTGCACTGTAAGAAAGAAGAAAATCGCTGCGCTCAAGAAAATCATCTGGAGCATCTTCCGAAGGTTTTACTAAAGTCTCATATGGAGTCCATCCTGCCAAATACTTTTGGTTACTGATGACATTATTATAAACCCATTTTCGATTCTTGTATTCCACAACTAAGAGGCGGTCGGAATATATCAAAGGTTCAGCTGCCGTGTTTTCAAAATAAGGAGTCAATACAGCCACTCTGTAGTTAGGCTTGATAATCATACTGTCAGCTATTGAATAATAATTGGAAATGGTGAAGCCGTGCCAATGGTAATACCCACTATGACTCTTGGGGCAATCTGCTATACGCAAAGTATCGTTGCGGAAAATCATGGGGTGTTTACGTTTGCCTATTGCATAGATTTTCATCTTTCCATCCTGCTTGGCCAGTGTATATAGTCTTTGAATATGTGTCGTGTCCATTTGTAGATGCACAATATAAGCATTCTTTTCATTTGCCATCTTTTCCACATGCAAGGATTGGAGATTGCTGTCATTGAGAGAGTCTATTCCGTCTCGTCCATATATGTCTAAATCATAATTGTAGGCTTCTGCAACAATATCATCATAGCAGAAGTCTTTGAGGAATGAAATGAACTTGTCGTTCAGATACAGTCTGTAAGAATCGCTTTTGTTGTCACGGTCAGCTTTGTCACTTTGGACAAAATAATCATTGCAGCCAGTATAAAAGTTCCTAAAGAACTCTGTAATACTGTCATTCTTGACAGTCTCTGCCTGTTGATTTTTTTGACTGCAACAGCAAAGACTAAGAAGCAAAATCAATAAAAATATGCTATCTCTTTTCATATGTGGTCTTGTATTTGATTGTTTTTTGCCGTTGGGCTATTTTTCTATAATGGGGGCAACGAATTACCTTTAACAGAGAAATCTTGTTTTTGTATTTTTCTTTCTCACATCATTTTGCAAACTATAGGATTTATAAATCCACAGGGTGTCCTTGTTTTTTGTTGACACATGGATTATCTACATAAACGCTTGATAAAATCGGAGAACGAGTTTTAAAAAATTACTTTATTCTCACAAAGAAAACCTTGTCTATTAGTGTCGGTTTCTTGTAAGTTTTTTGCGGAGTTGGGGAATTTATATATATAATCGTATCCCCATCGTCAAATTCCCCCAATTGATCTATAATGCCATTATGATAGACAATTTCATTCCATTCATCCATTCCTCCAACCTTCCATGTTCCTACAGTATCAGCCAAAAATGGTACGGAAAATGATAAAGAAAATGTCATATCAGAATTAAATATTAATCTTAAATTATTATATTTTTCAATAGAATACTTATAAATTTCAGAATCAGTATGATTAAAATCTAATTTATAAATTCCTACGATACTATTTATTTTATTATATCTATAATCATAATCAGATATGCACCAATACAGTGCATATCCAACTATTAAAGATATAAATATAATTACAAACCTCTTCATTTTGGATTCTTTATTATCTGTCATATTTATATTCATTTTCAAAATCACAAATTGTGACCTTAAACGTGTTGTTACTTATTATTGCATTCAAAGGTAGTGCTTTTAGCCTTTAAGCCACTATTGCCCAACCCCTTTCTTTGAAAAGAACGTAAAATCAATAGTATTATTGCGGTGATTGCACTTTTAGTAATCGCTTCACTCGTTGTACGGTATTTACCCCTTAAACGGATGATTTCCCGACAACAGGAGTCGATAACATTACAATAAGCCCACAAAAGGAAGAACAGATATATGATTAGTCTGGAAAAAAGGTAACAAGCATAGAGAACGGACGCATATATATTATTAATGGGAAAAAGGTAATATCTACAACTTATTAAAAAGAAAAAATATTAGAAAGGAATTATGGAAAGCGATATTTGCCCATAATTCCTTTTATTTTTATATGACCCCACCAACTCCAATTGGATATAATCAAAACGGTACGACCGGTTTCCAGAAATCGCTAATTTGATTTAGTTTCAAGTTTCTCTTCCAAACATTAGCTTTAATAAAATGCTCTTCATAAACAGCCCTGTCTCGCTCTGGATAAATGTTCCCTTTCCAATATTGTCTCAATTCGGCAACCTTAATGAGATGTCCATTGGTGCATACATATTTTGCATATTCGTTCTCTGCGGAAGAAACATACACTCTTGAAAGAATACATTTGTATTTGTCGCTGATTTTGGGGTTTGGAATATCTTTGAATTCTTCAATTTTGTCATAATGCTCAGTATTAGGATTCCAAACATATGCATCAAAATGTTCAGTGCCAGAAGCACCAAAGCTACCCAAATAAAACAGCACATCTTCTTTTATACCGTCAAAATTCAAGTCAGTCAACAGACAACTATCAATACGTTCTTCATTTGGTACAAGATCATCATCTTCAGGATATTTGTATCCGAAGCGATGAATGGTCTTGTCGCCACGTTTTATAATCACTCCATAATCAACATCGTCAACCTCATGCTCTATCATAAGGCTTAGAGTGTCGTCATTACTTCTCATAGAAGAATCAGAAGTTGCTTCTTTCTGTGGAACACATTTCATTTTATTCTTATTGCATCCCCATACTACAAGAAAACTACAAAAAATGAGTAAAATAAAAACTATCTTTTTCATACTTCTTTTTATTTTTATTGCGACAAAGATATAAACCGCTTCCTTCCTGACTGTAATCGGAATGAGATATTATCACGCTCCAATTGCGCACAGGTTGAAAGCGTGGCTATTATTATCGGGGCAAAGAGGGACGGATGTCCTTCATCGTCCAATAATATAAGCTGTTCCTTTTGAATGTAGAGGTTAATGCCACAATGTTGCAATTTATTCAGATATAAATGTAACTTACTTCTATCAATTATTTGTCCGGCTCCAATTCCTCTATTGCACAAATGGCTTGTAGCTCGACCTTTTTAATGTGAGGATAAGTCTTCTTATAATTATCTGTCACATCTTTAAAGATACTCTCACCGTCACTATAGAATGTAGCCAAGACAACTGCTCTATAATCTTTGAAAGGCAACAAATACCAAACTTCTGTATTATCAGCATTTTGTTGGATGTTAAGAACTCCCTCCATACGTGTATTTCCTTCACTGTCTGCATCGGCAAGTAATAGAAACGAAGATAGGCAACGCACTGCGTTCCCTATCTTTTTATCACTTGTTGCGTCTGTTTTTTGAATCCATACCTTTAGAGAAAGCACGAAGTTGTTGCTTCCCAAGGAGGCCATGAAGTGGTGATGAACGGAGAATAACACTACTCACACTCTCTCGGAGGGTGTGACAGAAGTTCTTTTTGTACAAACACTCCTTTCTCGAACTTCCATTTTCCAAACTCATAATCAACGGCAGAACCACGGCTGAAAGATTCTATAATCTTTTCTTTTTCGTTAAGCGTAGGATTGGGAATATCATGGAATGATGGAACAAACAAGAACTTCTGCTTGACTTCATTCCAGACATAAGCATCCCAATATTCCACACCTTGATTTCCGAATTGTCCCAAATATACCAACAGATCTTTATTGCCATCAAACGTCACATCAGCCATCAGACAGCTATCCTTCCGGCCACCATTTGGGTCAAAAGTATCGTCCTTTGGATAAGAGAAAGGTATAATTTGTACAGTTTTCTCCCCTCGCATAATAAATACTTCAAAATCGAAATCCTTGGACTTGGGAGATTGTGTTCTTATAACAGCGTTAAGCGTATCTTCCGATGCAATATCTTGCTTGTTAAAGACTTTGCCCGAAATCACACTATCGGTGTCAATAGACATGCTGTCTTTGGTAGGGTTTCCCTGCCCCACCTTACTTTCCTTGCAACCGAAGATCAACATCAAAGAAAGTATTACTAATGTACTATCGATAATTCTTTTCATTGTCTTTAAATATTTTGATCATTTCATTGCGTTAATTTTCTTATATAAGATAAATATCACTTATGCCTTTAGCTTCTCCTGTAAAAATATAATTAATTCCCATTGTACCATAACCATACTCCAGCAATAATAGTTCCAACACCAGTTGTTGAAACACCAAGCATAGCTCCATTTATTAAATGTGAAGGCTTAATCTCTCCAGAAAGGAGTATATCAGCTCCTATCAAAACAGCTCCTGCATGCGTAAGCTTGGTCGAAATATTCCGAGCCTTAGCTACTGTTAGAGTATGTATTGGTATGCGCCATCTGTCCGCCAGCCTTTCCACTCTGTGGAACTGACGCACTGTTTATCACGCTGAGTACATTGCTCACCGCATCGTAAGTGTAGGCGTTATCCATGATGGTGTTGCCACCACTGTTCACGGTGAGGTTCTGTAATCTTCGACGCTGTGGGTCGTAGGTGTAGGACGTCTCCGCACCGTTGCAATACTTCAAAGAAGCAAAATGTGTATATTCTTTGACTTTTCCTGTTGATTTTACAGGAGGTTTATATCCTTGTCTTGATGATACATACATATGTTCTTATTTTGGGGTTTAATAATAGAACGAAGATTGCTAAAGTTTATTGCTTAGGATTACATCATTTTACAAATGAAAACACTATATGCTTGTGTCGGAAAGGTATATATGAGCTGATGGTAGAGTCGTCATCAACAACAATGGTCCTGATTTGATAAACTCAGCAGGAATACTTGCTATTCATTTTTTTATGATGGGGTTATGTTTACAAATTTGAGATTTTATGTAAAAAAGTCCTAATTTCTATATTTCTCTTCTTGCAAATTATGGGATATTAAGAAAAATATCGTATCTTTGTCGCAAATTTAGGCGTTCTTTGGATATTGCAAAATACAGAAACGAGCAGAAGGTCGCTCGTTTCCATATTGTTACCTATATAACATAGGCAAACGCCCAACTTCTTGATTTTCAATCAAAGTCCAATTTAGAGCGAGTTAGGATTTTTAACTTTAAATAATTGCATATTACGTTAATAATCAGTATTTTTGCAATCGTATAATCATAAAGGCACAAAGATATGGATAAATACTTGGCAAGAAGCATTGATCAGGCTTTGCAGGAATGGAAGGATAATCCTCGTAGAAAACCTCTTTTGGTGAGGGGTGCCCGACAGGTAGGCAAGTCGAGCACCATTCGGCATTTGGGCAAGAGCTTCAAATATTTTTTGGAAGTTAATGTGGAAAGAAATCCCGAGGTGATGGAATTCTTTAAAGGAAGTCGTGATGTGAAGAGCATTGCTGCCAAACTCTCTGATTTCTTTAATGTGCCTGTAGTTCCTGGTGAAACCCTTCTTTTCCTCGATGAGATACAAAAGAGCGAAGATGTCATTCACAGCCTTTGGTTCTTTAAGGAAGATTATCCCGAACTTCATGTCGTAGCGGCTGGCTCGCTCCTGGAGTTTGCGCTGAAAGATTTATCATCTTTCGGTGTAGGCAGAGTGAGTTCACTGTTTGTTTATCCGATGTCTTTTGATGAATTTTTGATGGCAACGGGGCAAGAGGGGCTTCTTAGAACCAAGCGAAATTGCAGCCCTTTGAATCCACTTCCAGAGGCTTTTTATGCAAAATTGGTGGAAGCCTTCCGAAGTTATATGCTGGTTGGCGGAATGCCAGAAGCCGTGGCAACCTACACGGAGACAGGGTCTTATCGCTATAGCAGTGACATTGTAAACGAAATCATCCAGGGTTATCAGGATGATTTTGCCAAGTACGGAGCCAAGGCAAATCCTCTGCTTTTGCGCCAGACCCTTATTAGTGTTGCACATCAGGCAGGAGCCAAGTTCGTTTACAGTAGGGTAGAAGGACAATATCGTTCGGCAGAAGTAAAGGTGGCTTTAGAGATGCTGAAGGATGCCGGTCTTATCATCCCGACTTATCATACTGATGCCAATGGGGTGCCGCTTGGGGCTGAAATCAACGAGCGGGTTGTAAAATATTTGATCCATGATACAGGTGTGCTGCTTGGCATTCTGGGAATAGATGACGACATTGATGACAGCATCAAGGAAATGATGGTGGCAGATTCCATCGATCTTGTTGACAAGGGTCATGTAGCAGAGATGATGGCAGGCTTGGAACTTATCAAATATTCCTCTCCGCAGAAGCGGCATCAGTTGTACTATTGGCAAAATATGAACAAAGGTACTTGTGCCGAGGTGGATTATGTGATAGCTCGCAGTGGCAGCATCGTTCCGATAGAAGTAAAATCGGGCGTGAAGGGTTCTATGAGCAGTATGTATTCGCTGATGCGCCATCCGCAGAAGCATATAGAAATGGGTATCCGCTGTTCTCTCGAAAACTTTGGCACATTTGAGAGTCCCGATGGCAAGAAGATAGACATCATTCCTCTTTATGCTATCTCCAATTTATTCCAGTCCCCACATATCATTCAGCATACTGATAGCAGACTCTGAGCGGAAGACATGATTGCGGAAGGTGATGATGGCTTCAGGGCAAGGTGGTCTTCGAAGGAGTTGACCAGGAAATCTGCCTCAAGCAGGATGCGGTGGTCGAGGGAGGTTACATCCTTATAAGTATGGTGATGGGCGATGAGCCAGCAGATTCTTTCTATCTGTGCGGCTGTGAATCCATCAACTTCTGACAGTACTTTTCTTGCCTCATCAGGACCTAAATCTTCCTGATGTTTGCCATCGCAATTGCCATATTTGGCTTCTGAAACGTGAATGCCCACATCGTGGAGGATAGCTGCAGCTTCGAGCACGAAGAGGTCTTCCTCGTTCATACCCTCTGCTATCGCAATCATACGGGCAAAGTCGTGCACCTTTACGAAATGCTGGATGCGTGGCGCATCGCCACCATCATATTTTATCATCGCCCTCATCAACAGGGCGAGTGTCAACTCTTTATTTGTCATCGCTTTATTTTCTGACAGGTATTACTTTTCATTATTGATATACTCCAGAATCTGTTCTGCATGAATCTTGGTCTTGATCTCCTTGGGAGTGAAGATTTTCTCGATGATGCCTTCTTCGTTAACGAGATAGGTGGTACGAAGGATTCCGATGGTCTTTCTGCCGCAGGTTACCTTCTCGCCCCAGCAGCCGAGTTCCTGCAATAGGGTAGTCTCGGTATCCGCAATAAGAGGAAACTGTAGGCCCTTAGTTTCGGCAAACTTCTTCTGCAAAGCCTGCTTGTCCTTGCTCACGCCGATAATCTCGTAACCTGCAGCTGCCAACTCCTCTTTGTGAGCCTGCAAAGAACAAGCCTCAGCAGTACATCCGCTGGTGTTGGCTTTCGGATAACTGTAGAGTACTATCTTGCGACCCCGAAAGTCGCTTGCCTTGATCTCACGTCCGTCCTGGTCTATGCCAAGAATCTCTGGTATTTTATCTCCTATATTCATAATTGTAATTGTTAATTTTGTTTTCTGTTCTTTTTATCACAAACTTTTGATGATAAATACAATGCATGGTTACGGCAATTTATTGCCTTGCCTTGACCACTTTTACAACAAAGGAAAATTTCTTGTTCTTTATAGGAAAGTAAGATGATTTTGCAGATGCTTTATGGAGAATATGGGCTCAGTTATTTGTCATTGTAATGTCCTTCTACATCTAATACAAGGACAGTTATGACTTCATCATGAATCTCATAGATGATTCTGTCATGAGCAGTGATAAAAAATAGAGTTTCCTCCTACCAAAGCCTCAGGATGACCGATACCTGTTCTTGGGTGATCCATGAGTTCGTGATATATCTTTTAATATTTTTTTTGAATAGCTTTGGATTGGATTTCTTCCATTTCTTGATGACATCTTCTGCACTCTTGGATGTAATGACTGTGTAAATCATAAACTCGCAAAGTAATTGTCTATATCATCATGAGATTTCAATGTGGTATATTGACCACAATGAATTTCCTCTCTCACCTTGTCTATCTTATCCTGCAAGTCGGGAGTAATGACATTTTCTTCCACAGTCTTGTCCTTTCTCATGACATCCGTTAGAATAGATTCCACGTAATTGTTAAGGCTGCAATTAGTAGCCTTAGCACGTTCCTTTAGCTCCTCGAGAAGCTCTGATGGTAGCCTGAATGAAGTAGGCACGCGTAATGTTGATGAACTCATATTCTTCGTTTTAATTCTTATTTGTTGCAAAGATAATACAAACAAGTGCAATGAAAGCTTGCTTTCAAATTGCCGAGTGCAGCTTATCTTCTGCAAAGATAATAAAAATGCAGGGAATCAAGGTGATTCTTATGATTTTTAACACTGATAATATCGTTCGTTTATATTGGTTTTGCAATGATACGCTCATGGTTGTTCCTGTTAGTACATTGATTCATCTTTGCAATGAGTTCACAATAGTAATTTAAAGCTTTATCATAATCAAAAAATCTAAGATAACCGGTCATGGCAATTACTTTTCTAAATGTTCAACTTCTTTTTTGCAAAAATACACAAAAAAAATAAGATAAGCGCACGTATTTCTGAAATATTTATTATTTTTGCAGATACATTCTTCCGCAGAAAGCCCGAAGGGCTGAGCGGGTGGGTGTGACTTTTATGGAATAGAGCGTTTGCTTACGCTCATCTGCGCAATCGTAAACTTCGCAACTTTACAAGCTGTTAGCAGGTGTGGCAATGAGTGAATGCTCACGGTAGGTGTATTTTATATCCTGCTGCGAATCTTCATATATATACTGTAGCTTTGTTATGGTATCATATATGTCATACGTATTCGTATGCGGATTTTTATATACCATAGCGTGGGCTTTCTGCATTGTCCGTCTCAACAGCAAGGGCAGTGCGAAGGCCTACGATTGGGGATGGACGAGGCGAATCCCCACGCTCCTTTTTTGTAGAAGGAAAAACTAATTTATTAAGTTTTCCGGTTCTTGGGGATTCTATCGGAGTTTAAAGTGATAGAAACAATATGCCTTCACCTTTTGCTAGAGTAGTATGGAATAAGTATGAAGCGGCTTTGCTTGTGGACACTTATGAAAAAGTGGCCAAAGGTGAATTGGCTCGCAAAGTTGCAGTTGCCAAACTATCTAAACGCCTTCGATATAGAAAGATAAAGAATGGAATCGAAGTAAATGAAAAGTATAGAAACGAGAATGGTATCCAGCTTCAATTGTCGATAATGGAAAATATCTTAACTAATGGAGAAAAAGGATTGACTTCTCGTTCTCGTCTTTTTGAAGATGTTGCTCAACTTGCAACTGAAAACCATGACGTATATATAGAATTGCTTCAAGAGGCGATTCAAATGTATCCCGAACCATTGGACACAGAAAGAAAGCAACCGGAAGTATCTTTAGAACAACCAGTGCTTGTGGAAGAATCTGTTCCACAAGAAAATTTGTTGCTGAATAGAGTAAAGAAAGTGCTTTCGGAAAAGTTCCCAAAAGGCATACGTTTAAACTCTGCCATTGACAAAAAGCGTTTTTATAAGAGTTATGAGGAGATTATTGGATCTTCTTTGGAGATTGCAGATGATGATCTCTTCAATATGGTGACTTCTTGTGGAATAGAGTCTGATGGAAAGATATATGTTGCTTCTGAGTTGATTCCTTCTGATTTGCAGGATGAGATTGATTCTTTTATTGATGTGACATTAGATTCAGGCAAGGAATTTGTCTTTTATGAAAGTCTATTTAGTCATTTCAAAGAGGAGTTGCTTGATACACCTATTGCCAATGTCTCAATGTTGTGTACTTGGTTACAATACAAATATGAAAAGGAATTTTACTTTGATAAAGAGTATATGACTCGTGATCGCTATATTGATATTGATATAGATCATGAGGTCATATCATATATGCGTGAGCAATGGCAGGTGAAAAGCGAAGATGAGGTTGTTAAGGCCTTGGATTATCTTCCTGAAGATTCTGTTAGAACAGCTTTCAATCGCAATACAAACGTATTGATTGCCGCAACTCGTGGAATGCGATTCCATATGGATAAGTTTGAGGTTAATGAAGAAGAGTTGAAGGATATAATCTTCATTATAGAAACAACGATAGAAAAGTTCAAATTTATTGGAGCAGACGAACTCTTAGAGTGCATTCACCAAAAACTTCCTCAGGTTATAAGTAATAATTCTGATATTCCTGAACTTGGAATCAGAAAAGCTTTGGCAGTGCGGTTAGCCGATAAGTTTGATTTCAATAATGCCGTTATAAGCAAGAAGGGAGTTAAGTTATCAGCACGAGAAGCTTTACTTGCTTTTGCCAAAAGTCATGAGGAGTTTACTTTGGAAGAAGTTGATAAGCTTGCACAGTCTTTGGGTACCGTTATAAACTATCACTTAGAGCCATTGTTGGAATATAGTATTCGCATCAATGATAAAGAGTTTGTTGCTAAAGAAAAAGTACATTTTGATGTGGAAAGTATAGATAAATATCTTAAGGAGCATATCGATCATAAAGTGTATTCGATACCACTTAAGAGTATTCATAACTTTGCCACATTTCCAGAGTGTAATTATCCTTGGACTTCACGTTTATTAGAAAGTTACTTGTTGACAGCGAGTAATAGGTTCAGATTATATTTTAGTGACTATCTGAACAAAAATAATGTATGTGGAGTTATTTCATATAAACTTCCAGATTTGTCATTCAATTTTTTGATGGAAATTGCTTTGGCAAGAAACAATGTGAAGTTGGCTAAGAAAGAAGCTTTAGAGTATCTTGCAACTGAAGGATATATCGTACAAAGAAGAAATTCTGATATTGAAGAAATCCTGGCAGATGCAAGTCAGCTTAGAGAAATAGATAATAATAATAATAACAATAAAATTATATAACGAACAATGTATTCATATACTTGGGATATAGAGACAGGAGGATTCTTGCTGAATAGTACACCATTACAATTCAGTAAGGAACCACGACCTGTATATAGCAAGGAACTTGATATACTGGGATTCGATAAGTACTGGAAGTATGACAAAGATGATTCTGCTCCTTTGATGTGGGCAGAAGCTAACAACTATATATATAAAGGTAGAGTTGTTGCCCAAACAAAGGGTGGTTCATATTATACTGCTCCAATGATAAAAATTATCGAAGAACCAGAACCTGATGGCATTAAATTGTCGCCAGTTAATATAAAATTGATGGTTTTAAAGAATGAAAAAATCTTTGAAGCATTAGTTGCTGATACAATAAAAAAAGCGTATAATACTTATCTTTCTTATAAGAATAAAGTTGATATATTTCATGTGTCTTATAGTGGAGGTAAAGATAGTGAAGTTGCTTTAGATATTGTTCAGAGAGCGTTGCCTCATGATTCTTTTGTGGTCATATTTGGTGATACCGGAATGGAATTTCCTGATACATATAATTCTGTTGAACTTGCAAGGAAAAAATGTGAATTGGGAGGTATTAGATTCTATGTAGCGAAGTCACATTTAAAACCTACAGATTCTTGGAGAAAATTTGGACCTCCATCAGCAACAATTAGATGGTGCTGTAGTGTTCACAAGACAACACCTCAACTATTATTGATAAAAGATTTAGTTGGAAAGCATGCTGTTACAGAAATGGCTTTTGTCGGTGTTAGAGGAGACGAGAGTTTAAGAAGAAGTGGCTATGATTATGTTTCTTATGGTACAAAACATAAGGGACAGTATAGTTGTAATCCAATATTGGCATGGAATTCTGCAGAAGTCTATCTTTATATTTATGCAAATGGGCTACATTTGAACGATGCTTATAAACGTGGAAATACTAGAGCAGGTTGTTTGGTTTGCCCAATGTCTACAAATAGAAATGACTATCTCAATAACTTATGTTATCGTAGTTCCACACAACCATTGTTGGAAATAATTCATGATTTGGATGTAGCAGATAAAGGAAATGAAGAAAAAATTAAGAGCTATATAGAAAATAATGGATGGAAGGCTAGAAAAAATGGTAGAGATTTAGCTATCTCTCCGAAGGATTATGATGAGTCTGTTATTGGGCATAATCTGGTTATAACATTTCATGATGTTATGGATGACTGGTTACAATGGCTTAAAACTATAGGCTCCTATATTATCGATGAAGAAGCTGGACATGTGATAGTAGATACAAACAATGGAAAATATTCATTGGATTTTTTACGATTACAAGAGCATTATATTCGTATATCTGTACAAAATAGCAATAAGCCTGCAGATTCTCTTTTTATAAAAAAGTTACGTGTTATTTGTAGGAAAAGTCATTATTGTGTTTCTTGTATGGTTTGTGCGGCAAATTGTAAATTTGGAAACTTGCAATTTGATTCTAGTGGTCAGCTGACAATATCGGACAAGTGTACAAAATGTGGTAAATGCTTAGAAATAGATACAGGATGTTATGTATATAAATCTTTATGGTTATCAAAAGGGTTAGGTAGTATGAATAAAAAGAAATCAATAGACAGTTATGCAGCACATGGACCCAAAATAGAATGGTTCCAGGAATATGTAAAATTAGCTGATCGTTTTAAAACGGAAAACTCATTAGGAAATAATCAGGTTCCTGCATTTAATCGTTTTTTGCGAGATTCAGGTATTCTTGTAGGGGATACTGAGAGTTATCTTGGTGTAATGCTTCGAAATAGTAATCTTGAAGATTATAATGTATGGGCTTTGATGCTGGTTAATTTAGCATATACTCCTGAAGTTGGATGGTATATGGCAAATTTTGACATAAATGAGACTTTCGCACAGAGTTCTATCGTAAATAAGTTAAGTACAACCGAGGGAGTTAGTGCAAGTGCTTTGAAATCAATACCTGCTGCATTGAAGAGAATTTCAGCTCTTCCTTTAAATGCAGTTGGTTTTGGCTTTACAGAAAAAGCGTCAAAGGAAGATGGAGGGACTCGCTTTATACGTACATCATGGCTTTCTCCAGAACCAAAAGTAATACTCTATAGTTTGTACAAATTTGCAGAGGCTTGTGATGGCTATTATCAATTTACTATGTCTCGTCTTTATGACAATAATGTAGTGAGTGATGGAGTTAGTCCTGTGAAAATATTTGGAATTGAGGAAGAGGAAATGAAGAAAATGTTGAAGGGCTTATCTATCAAGTACCCAGAGTTTATCAGTGCAACATTTACCTTGGATCTCGATAATATTAATTTGAGGGAGGATAAGACTGCGCAAGATGTGCTTGAATTATTCTAATAATTGGTAAAATAGGATACTGACAAATATAAAAATATGGAGAATTATCGCAAATATTTCGATATAGATCCTGATTACTTTCCAGCAGTCAATGCTGACGTAATCAAGAAGGAACCTGATTTGTGGAAAAAATACTATCCACATGAGACTTTTGTGAAGCTATTGAAGCAAACTGTTAGTGTTTTGGAGCGCAAACAGAAACTTAATATTTGGGTGGAAGGTGCATACGGTACAGGTAAATCGCATGCTGTTCTTACACTCAAGCACTTGCTTGATGCAAATAACAAAGAAGTTGAGGCTTATTTCAACGAGTTTGGATTAGACCAAGATTTGTGTAATAAACTTGTAGCTATAAAGTCACAAGGAAAGGTAATTACTGTTCATCGTTATGGATCATCAAATATCTATAGCGATAACGACTTGTTTCTTGCTATGCAGGAAAGCATTGAAAAGGCATTGAATGATGCTGGTATAGAGAATGCTGGACCAAAAGCGTTGAAGGATGGTATCATCAAATATCTCTCAGATGATGAGAATAAGCAAAGTTTTGGTGTTTATGTAGAAGGTAGTTATAAAGAGCTGTTTGGTGGTGAATGTGTTGATGAGATTGTTGAAAACCTCAGAAACTATGAAGGTCAGGCACTTCTTACTTTGATGAATAAGATTTTCCGTATTGCTAATGAGAAGAATATTAAAGCGTTCTCGTTGGATAGTGAAACAATGGTAGCTTGGATAACAGAAGTTATTCATGCCAATAGTTTAAAGGCTCTTGTTTTTATTTGGGATGAGTTTACTGAATACTTTAGCAATAACACGCATCGACTGACAGGATTCCAAAGAATTTTGGACTTCAGCCAGACGGAGCCATTTTGCTTTATCCCTGTTACACACCGAAGCGAGGCTGGTATAGATGATGCAGATGCAGACAAACCGAAGATTCTTGGTCGTTTCATAAAGCCGACTTGTATTATTGAATTGCCTGAAAACATGGCATTTCAGTTGATGGGCGCAGCTATGAAAATTTCTGAAGATTCTATGGTAAAAAAGGAGTGGGAAGAAATCTTATTTGATTTGGAAGAACGTACAGGATATTCACGAAAAAGAATCAAACAAAGTGCGGGAATTGAGGATAAACAATTACGTGGTATTTTGCCGATTCATCCTTATGCTGCAAGTTTGCTGAAGCATATCTCTGCCTCTTTTGCAAGTAATCAGCGTAGTATGTTTGATTTCATTAAGAATAGTGGTAATGAGGATTTGAAAGGTTTTCAGTGGTATATAGACAAATTTGGTCCTTACTCAGAGAATCCTTTCTTAACTGTTGATTTGTTGTGGGGATTCTTCTATGATAACGGTAAGAATGATTTGTCACAAAATATTCGTCAGATATTAGACCGTTATGCAAATTTGGCTAAACAGCTGGATGATGAAGAACAGAAAGTCTTGAAGACGATTTTGTTGTTTCAGGCAATGTCGGAAAGTGCCAGTGACCAGATTGATATATTCTTACCTAATGAGAATAATTTAAATCTAGCATTTGAAGGTACTGATTTCGAAAGTGGTCAGGCGGTGAAGTGTGCAGAAAAGTTAGTACGTGAAAAAGTCATTTATAAGAAGACTCTAAAGGATGGTTCTTTCTTGTATTCTATTTTAACGGGAGAAATGGATGCAAGTGAAATTGATAAGAAAAAGGCGTTGTATGAAGGCAAAACAACAAGTAGTATCATAAAAGATGGAGACTTTAAAGATACGATTGAGATTCCTAATGACTTGAAATTGCGTTTTAAGTTAGAATATGCAGCTTGTACTGATTTTGATATAACAGCAAAGAAATTTATTAATGCTGCAACAGATGATAATAGACATTTCTATGTGGTATGCTGTTTGTCAAAAAATGTAAGTGAAAGTATCTCTATAACAAAGAAAATTGCAGAGATGCGCAAGAAGTATTCTGATAGTGAAGTTATCTTTATTGATTGTGGACGAACACTTCTTGGGGATGATAAATTCGCAGAATGGGTGACAAATATGGCAACGTCTAACTATTATACGAGTAAAGATAATAACCAATCAAGTCAGTATTTCCGATATGCAACTAATGTTTTGACAGACTGGCGAACTAGAATAAAACAAGGACAGTTTGTGCTTTACACAAAAGCTAATCCTTCTGGAGAAATCTTTAATAGTATGGAGGCCTTAGGTGAAGAACTGAGAACTTTTGATAAGAAAAGATTCCCGTTGGCGTTAGAGTGCAACTATAAATCTGCTAACAACTGGTGGTCAGCAAATAGTTTAGGTGTTGGAGTTGAGTGTGGTGTTAATCAGGTAATCAAGGGTACTTATAGTAATAAAATTGCAAGATTGGAAGAGATGTTATCAAATGCTTTAGGTAATCCTAATTATTGGACAGACTATCCTGCTGATTGCATTTCTCGTGTCAAGACAGATCTTAACGAGTTTGTCGGTAGTATAATGGAGAAGGAAGGTAGAATTTCTATCCTATCAATCTATGACTTCTTAAAAGGTGAACCATACGGTTATTTGCCTTGTAATATGACAGCATTCTTTATGGGCTTCTTACTTAAAGAGTATGTTGATGATAAATACTCTTGGAGTGATGGTTTGTCAAGTGACAATATGTCATTGAACAAAATAAAGGAAATGATAGAAGAGGTTATAAAGCATGATAATACTCCAAACTCTCGTTATCGTGACAAGTATATTGTTACTATGACACCTGAGGAAAAGGCCTTTATTGATGGAACTTCAATGGTATTTGAAATCGTGAAGGGAAGTTGTTCTTCTGTTGAGGCGGCTCGTGATAGAATTCGTGCCAAGATGAAGCAAAGCTTGTACTTCCCAATCTGGACTGTACGCGAGATTCTGAATGATGTCAATTTAAAAACTTCAGAAAGTGTCATCAGAGAACTTCTTGTTGATTATCAAGATTTGGCGAATAATACAACCAACATGTCTGAAAGCGATATTGCAAATAGCATAGGACGAAAGTTTATCAAAAATGTTAATGCCGCAGAAGATTTGCATAAGCTCCTCACAGAAGCGAATTGTAAGAAAGGAATGCTCAAGTATCTTGATGGATATAAAGATGGGGAGTTGCCAAAGTTAGCAGAAAGTATTGGCGATGGTGGTCAGTATATTAATAGTTTAAAGAAGAAGTTTGATGCAGGAGAAGCTAATTGGGTCTGGAAAAAGGAGACTGTTAATCAGCAGATTGACGCTGTTATCCTGGAATACCAAATTACTGCTATAACAGGTGCTCTCTTGGGTAGTTGTAAGAGTTACATGGAGGCATTGAAGGCTTGGAACGAGAAAATCAATAACATCAAGTTGGCTTATGAAACCATCAAGAATGATGTTGGCGATTTGTTACCATTGCTTGCAGTCTTGAAGGAGTTGAAACAACAGGGGCATTTGCAGGAAAACAAGAAAGTGGAATTTCTTGAATTGTTGCAGAATTATGGAGAAAGCTTCAATAAATTCTATACTTCTCAATTTGAATTATTCTGTACATCTTGTGAATTCTATCTTCAGAACTTGAATGACTCAGACAGAGAGAAGGTGTTTGGAAGGATGCAAAGTGGCTGCTTTACCAATGATAATGCTTCCTATAATAAAAAGGTAGAAGAGGTTGTTAATCAATATCGTAAAGAGTTAGGATCTATTCGCTTGAAGAATATTTGGAAAGAGAAGACTCAGACAGATAGTCCTCGTAAGTGGAGTGAGGTAAACAAGATGCCAATTCTTGCTATGATTCCAGATGATGAGCTGGTTGATTGTCGTAGAATATTCGGCATATTGAGCAGTCCTAACCCAACTGATAAGGACGTGAATATAGCATTGACATATTTGGAAAGCTTTACACATTGGAGTGAATTGAATGATGAGGCTGCAAAGGATAATGCGTTCAAAGCTAGATTTCTGGAAGATAAATCTGTATTGTTGCAAAATATCTCTGAGGTAAAAGAATATGTTGAAAGTCATGTTTCGGACAGTCCTTATAACTGGATGGAAAATCCTAATGTGACAAAGGCGATAGACCGATTTGCAGATGCAGAATACTCATTAGTTGGATGTGATTTAGCTATTCAGAAGATTGATTCTATGAATCCAGAGGATGTGAAAAGATATTTGAAAGAGCTGATTAAAAACAATATGAAGGTTGGTCTTCAAATTATTATAAACAACTAACGCTTTTAGCGTATGAAGTACGAAGATGTTATAAATAGAATCGACAGATACATAAAGTCGGATAAGTATCAACCTATAATTGTAGATATGCCGAATATCCACTTGTATAAGAAGATAATAGGGCATTACAATGTAGGCTGTTATGACATACAGAAAGCTTCCTCATTTTGTATGGAGGAAGGGTTACCATTAATGGACAAGCTACAATATAGCTTGTCCATGGTTGATGGTGTTGTCTTTTTGAAGGGGTTATCTTGCTATCTGAAACTACAAGGTGAATTGTCTTTGCAAAAAAGTTTGCGTTCCTTGTTAGACCTTTCGTTGAAAGGAAAGTTGATTGTATTTACTTTCAATTGTGCTAGTGTACTTTCTAAAATGGACAATCGATTGCTGGCTGCTGGTAGAATTTCTATCGTTGATGGTGAACCATCTTGTCAGCTATCCTTATGTTTCATTAATCCGAAGTTAGCTAGTTCTGTTCCTGCAGGAATCAAAGGTATAAATAAATTGCAGGAAATGGAGACTTTCTTGGAAGAAGACAACCCAAGTATCAGTGTTATAACGAAGAAAACTAGAGCTGTTTTTCCAAACTCCATGTTCGATATAATTGAGTATTCTTCTGAATATCAGGTATTGGCAGAACAGAATTTGGATTTGGCAAATGTTGGAGAGACCGCTGGAACCGAATCGCAATGGGCGTATCTGTTGAAAGAAATGGAAAATTACGAAGATTGGCATCAATATGTTGTATCTGTATTTGGTTCAAATCTGGCAGATTGCATCAATGGCTTTGCTCAGTATGATAGCAATAAGCGGTGGATATATTTTCTGGCATTGGTAACTAGTGGTGTAAAGGGCAATGAGTACTTGACTTATGTTATTTCAAAGTCGAAGACTTTTGATGATTTTATTATGCAGGCTTTCTGTGCCATTTTGAAAATTCCTGTGGGAGATCCAAACTTTCAAAAATATTATGATGAGAGAAAGGTTATAACTTCGAACTTGGCAGATTATTCTGATAGCTTGGATTGCTTCTGTAAGCAAGTCTATGGAAAGGAAGAGGATGGTATTTTCTATCTTACAGATAACACAAGAAAAGAAAAAGAGCATATCATTGAATTAATAGGTAAATACAAATACTCTGCTAGTCAATTGGCAGAAATATTACCAAGAGTTTATAGTGACTTGGCTACGTATCTGAAACCTTATAATTATTCAAATGATTTTCTAAACAGGTACTTCACTCAGTATAAATACTGTAAGGTTATTAATTCCATTTCTGATGAGATGACTCAGATGGTTGCAGAACAATCAGTGAAGCGTGAGTATAATGTTTGGTTACAGCCCCGTTCTGTTTATGTGGACAAGTTGGAAAAGAATCCTGTAAATTCTGTGTTGTATTTTATGGATGCAATGGGTGCTGAGTATCTAGGCTATTTGCAGAGTAAATGCTTTGACAATGGTTTGGAGTTTACCGCTAATATAGCTCGTTGTAATTTGCCTTCGATTACTTCAATGAATAAGGAGTTTGAGGTTGATTTTCAACATGCAGGATGCAAGGTGTATAGTAATAAGAATATAGATGAGTTAAAACATGATGGAACTTTTACCTATGACTATGAAGGTAATAAATCTCCAATCCATCTTGTTGAAGAAATCGATATCTTGAATAAACTTGTTACTCAGTTAAAAGCAATGCCGAAAGAAGAAACAGCTTATGTTATTGCTGACCATGGAGCTACTAGGTTGGCAGTTATTAATGAGAAAGAAAACAAGTGGGAAGTTTCTGAAAAAGGAATACACTCTGGAAGATGTTGCCCGAAAACAGACATTTCAGAGAAGCCACAATATGCAACAGAAGAAAATGATTTCTGGTGTCTTGCTAATTATGATAGATTCAAAGGTGGACGAAAGGCACTGGTAGAGGTGCATGGTGGTGCTACTTTAGAAGAAGTAGTTGTACCTGTTATTACGGTCAAGAAAAAAAATAATTCTGTAAATTGTAAGCTTGTTGATAATAAGCCTATAATGGTAAGCTTCAAGAAGAAGGCTAGATTGAAATTGTTTGTTGATGTTGATTCTGAGGATATGACGATTTCTGTTAATGGTATTTTTTATGCCTTGAAGAAAACGGAAATAAACTATCAATACTATGCAGAGATGCCAGAGGTAAAAACTGTAGGCGAGTATCTATGTGATGTATATAGAGATGATACCCTTATTGCGAAGAACATAATGTTTGAAGTAAAGAAGGAGGGTGCATCTGAACGTAAATTCTTTTAAACAATAAAGATGGAGACAAAACTTAAAGAATATTTCGATGATATGGTTGTCTTTAAGGACTTGAAAGAAAGTAATTTCTTCAAGGACTTGAATTTGCCTTCGTTTCTTCGTGATTGGCTCTTGAAGATGTTTGAGAACGAGGAAGGTAAGTTTGATGTTGAGGAATTAACCAACTTTGTTAAGACTTATATTCCTTCGAAAACAGAATGGATTGGTATCAAGAATCGTATTGTTGTAGAAAACGAGCGAGTAAAATTGCTTACAAGAATCTCTGTAGATATAAACATTACGACTCATGAAGTTTCATTTTCATTGCCTGATTTTGGATTGGGTAATAAAGAGACGATTATTGATTCAAATGTGTGGGATGAATGTAAGGATGATTTAATAAAGGCAAAGGAGACATGGGGCGTTGTTGAATTGGGGTATCGTTATCCTGAAGGTAAAATAAAGGGAAAAATAAAACTCATTAGCTTCCAGAACTTTTGTCCATACGAGATTGACCTTGACTACTATAAGGATGTCAGAAAAGAATTCTCAATTCATGAATGGATTGATGTGTTGTTGGGAGCAATAGACTATAATGCTTCGGGATATGAAGACGAGCATCAGAAGCTAGCAATGCTGACACGACTATTACCATTTGTGGAGAAGAGATTGAATCTGATTGAACTTGCGCCGAAAGGTACCGGTAAGTCGTACTTGTTTGGTGGAGTCAGCCGCTATGGCTATCTATCTGCGGGTAAGATGACACGAGCAAAATTGTTCTATGATTTGGCACGTCGTGAGGAAGGTCTTGTTTTTTATCATGACTATATTGCTTTTGATGAGATCCAGAAAGTTGAGTTTGATAATATCAATGAAATGACTCAAACGCTTCAAGGCTATATGGAGCAGGGAACGGTGAAAATCGGTGATAAGGATGATGTTGCTGATGCTGGTTTTGTTATGTTAGGAAACATTGATGAGACGAAGATGGATGAATATCAGAATATGTTTGAGGATTTGCCGTCTTTGTTCCGAACTAGTGCTTTGATGGATCGTATTCATGGATTTATCAAGGGCTGGGATATTCCTCGTATGAATGAGGGGCTGAAAATATCTGGTTGGGCATTAAACTCGGAATACTTCTCATCCATCATGCACCTGTTGCGTGACGATATATCTTATCGTGCCATCGTTGATAGAATGGTGGAGTATCCTGCTAATGCAGATACACGTGATACGGAAGCAATTAAGCGTATAGCTACAGCTTATCTGAAATTACTGTTTCCTCATGTGCGTTCTATGCAAGATATTAAACCATCGGAATTCAATGCTTATTGCTTGACTCCTGCTAGAAAGATGCGCCAAATAATAGTTAGACAAATGGGTATGATAGATTTGCAGTATAAAGGCAAGAATGTACCAACTTTTTTAATTCGTGATTATGAGTAAAGTATATAGTTGTATAGCATGTGGTAAGAAATATCTTGATAAGAATACAATAGGTATCAACAAGAAATTACTTGGTGAGGACATTACATCCTTTTACTGTATGGATTGTTTGGCAGATTATCTAAGTTGTGAAGTTCAAGACATATTGGATAAAATAGAAGAATTTAAAGAGGAAGGATGTAAACTCTTTAGTTAAAAGGAGGTTCTATGAAAGAATATGTATATGCTGATAATGCAGCTACGTCTCGTCTAAGCAATAAGGCTTTTGAGGGCATGTTACCGTACTTACAAAATGAGTACGGCAATGCTTCTCAGTTATATTCTTTTGCTCGTTTGCCGAAGAAGGCATTAAAAGAGGCAAGACAAGTTATTGCTAATTGTATAGGTGCACAGCCCAGTGAAATCTTTTTTACTTCTTGCGGTACTGAGAGTGACAATTGGGTTATTAATGGTGCTGTTCAACAAGGTCTGCCTATAGTTACTTCTTCTATCGAGCATCATGCGATATTAAGACCTTGTGAGTCTGCAAAACGGTGTGGATGTTCAGTCTCATTATTGCCTGTAACTAAAGAGGGTATAGTTCTTTCATCCTCCGTTAAAGAGGTGGTACACTCATCTTGTGGTTTATTGTCTGTAATGTATGCAAACAATGAAATAGGAACAATTCAGCCGATAAAAGAATTGGCAACAATTGCTCACGAAAATGGTTGGTTGATGCATACAGATGCTGTTCAAGCTATGGGGCATACTCGAATTAATGTTCGAGAGTTGGGTATAGATATGCTCTCTGCATCTGCACATAAATTTAATGGTCCAAAGGGGATTGGCTTTCTTTATATTAAAGAAGGAATCGATTGGCCTTCACTGATAAAAGGAGGTGCGCAAGAAAAAGGACTGAGAGCTGGTACAGAGAATGTTGCCTCGATTATGGGTATGGCTACTGCCTTAGAAGAGAATGTCGCTTCAGTCAGTGAAAATGAAGCCTATTTGTCTCATTTGGAAGAGATGCTCATTTCGAATTTGTCTGATTCGGGTGTCTTATTCTATAGAAATGGCGCAGGTAATCACATTAGGGGAAATATCAGTCTATCTTTTCCTAATCGAAGCGGAGAAGCAATTATGCATAGACTTGATTTAAAGGGAATCTGTGTTTCGACAGGTTCTGCCTGTGATAGCCAAGATACTCAAGTATCTCATGTGTTGAAAGCTATCGGCTTAGAAGAAACTTTAGCAAAGGGAACCATTCGTATATCTTTAGGTAAGTATAATACGGAACAAGATGTTATGAGGATTGTTCAGGAATTAACTAGAATTTTGAAATAACAAGGTTTCCCGTACAGTAACAACAAACGGTGGAGGCTTATCAACAGTCTTCACCGTTTGTTTCTATTTATGCTTGGTAGAATCGAAAAGTTGGTGGGGTTCATCAGATGAAGATCACTAAACTTAAATGTCTTGAAAACAAAGACTTGCAAGATAGATGTTGTGACATGTTTTTATGAAAAGGGGATATGCTACAAGTCGGGAAGTAATCAAATCTTATGAATTTTAACATAGATAATCACAATTATAGTTGTTTAGCCAAAGTTTTCTTCACAAAATTTGTGAATATCGAATTTATATATTATCTTTGCAACATCAAAACATAAAGGTTATGATAGTAAATTTCAACGAGGATTATCTGCGTGATCTATATAGTTCTGGCAAATCTGATAAAAAGCATCGCTTTCAACCGCAAATCGTTAGAAAGTATATTCGAGTGATAGACCTTATGATATCGGAAGATAACGTTCAAGGCCTATGGAAATATAATTCTCTCAATTATGAACGGTTAGAAGGAAACAAAGAAGGATTGTCCTCGGTAAGAGTGAATGATCAGTATCGAATAGAATTTGAAGAAGAATTTGAGGATGGTCAGACTATTGCAACCATATGCAATATAACAGAATTGTCAAACCATTATAAATGATATAGTTATGAGCAACGATAAAAAAACAATAAAGGAAATGCGGGCAAACGATATGACTCCGGTTTTTCCTACGCATCCTGGAGATGTTCTGAAGAATGAGATAGAATATCGTGGAATTTCTCAGCGACAGTTGGCGGAGGAAATGGGGATTGCCTATTCTGCTCTGAATGAAATTCTGAATGCTCGTCGTCCAGTAACGGAAAAAACGGCCCTGCTCTTTGAGGCTGCACTTGGAGTGAATGCTGAGCCTTTGTTGAAAATGCAGATGAGATATAATCTGCAATCAACAAAAAATGATTCTACCTTTATGGCCAGATTGGCAAAAGTTAGAAGGGTGGCTGCAGCCTTGTAAAAAGAAGGCCTGCATTTTTTATTCCAGTCCACACATTTCAGTAGATTGCTGATAATGGCACAGGCATATACGCTACGCTTCCAGTAGGAAGGTTAAGCCGCTGATTCCGATATAGGCATAGATGATGTATTTGAGCAGGGAGCCGCTGAGATGCCTGAATACCCAGGAGCCTATCAGGTTGCCGATGAAGACTCCGGCTATTCCATACACATAACCTATGGAGACCGTGGTGGTGAAGAAACCATTGTAGGCTCTTGCCAGTGTCATCATCAGATTGCCTGCCAGGAAATAGGTCTGCGTCATCGCCAGATAGCGATCCTTGTCTGGCTCAGAACTGACGAAATAGAGTACGGCTGGGGGACCCTGCATTCCGAAGAATCCTCCCATCAGTCCGCTCAATGTTCCTGCCGTAACCTGCACAGGCAGCGTTGTCTTTACCTTGATGCGCTTGCTGAAGAAGGCGAAGTAGATGCTCACAATGATCAGTGTAATGCCTAACAATATGTTCAGAATATGATATTCCATCCGCCGGAGCACGAAGATGGCTCCGATGGAGATGATGATGAAGGTGAACAGAATGGGCAGCAGCCGCCTCCAGGTGACGTACTTGTATTTCTGAATAACGATGATCAGGGAGGTGGTCATCGCCAGAATGCCCGAGAGGGTTGTTGCCTCACCGAAGGAGGGCATGATAGAGGGGAGCATCGTCATGATGAAGATGCCAAAACCGAAGCCAGTGGTGCGTTGTACAAAACTGGCTCCGATGCTCAACAGGAAGAGTTCTACTACTATCTGATCCATTCTATAGTATTATTTATCTGAGCTTTCTGATAACTCTTGCAGGTTTGCTTTGTGGCAAGCACTGCTATACATACGATAGTTAAGTTACTTGTATGTCTGAGGTTGAATATCGATTGCGAAATTACAACATTTTATTCAACGGTGCAAATACTATAAACAAAAAATGACCCGACATCTCGCTAAATTTAAATTTAGTTTGATGCCGGGTCTTATTATGAAGTGATTTATCTTTTCTTTATAGAACTTTCTTATGTACGGAAGTTATGGAAGTTTGAACTTACGTATTTGAGAAAGTAGAGTTATATTACTCACTGCATATCAGCGCTTTACTTGATCATGCTGACGCTTCTCTTGAGGAAGGCGTCGAGGGCAGCACCCTTGAGCATGCCGTTCTGCAGCAGGGCGAGGTCGATGAGCTGATGTACGATATTGTTATCCTTAGCGTAATCGGCTATGATGTTGTCGCGCTTCTGCTTCTCGTCGTTCACGGCCTTCTGGGTGTTCTGCAGGTCGTCCTTCTCTTTCTGGGTAATCTCCTCGGGCTTCTTCTTGTCTTGCGACTGGTGCAGCACAGCCAGTCGGGCTTCCTGTCCCTTCAGCTCTGCCAGTACAGGCTTCAGTGCCTCGGCTGTATGCTGCTCGGCATCGGCGAGAACCTTCTTCACGAGCTCGTGGTCGCTGTTGAGCACGATGTTGTAGCTGTTGGGCATCTGTCCGTAGAAGTTCATGCCTGCCTGGAACTGGCTCATGGCCTTCATGCGTCGCATATACTCGTTCTGAGTGATGAGTACGGGCTGGTTGGCTTCGCCCAGGGCCTGTATCTCTACGTAGAACTCAGTCTTGTCGAGCTTAGGCATCTGTGAGCGAAATACCTGTGACAGATTGGCAGTCTGCTCGTCTGTCAGGTCTGTCTTCTTGGCATCCTCCTTGACGATGAGTCGGTCGATGATGTCGGCATCTACACGTGTGAAGCGCGATTTCTCGAGCTTCTGCTCCAGCATGTTGACCATTGGAGTGTCGAGCTGTCCGTCCATCATGAGTACCGAGTAGCCCTTGTTCTTGGCAGCCTCGATGTAGGAGTATTGTTCCTCCTTGTTGTTGGCGTAGAGGTATACCAGGTTGCCATCCTTGTCGGTCTGGTTGTCCTTGATGAGAGTCTTGTATTCCTCGAAGGTGAAGTACTTGCCGTCTACGTCCTTGAAGAGGGCGAAGTCCTTGGCGCGGTCGTAGAAGTCTTCCTGCGAGAGCATTCCGTAGTTGATGAAGATCTTCAGGTCGTCCCATTTTTCCTCGTACTCCTTGCGGTTCTCCTTGAAGATGGAGCTGAGTCGGTCGGCCACTTTCTTGGTGATGTAGGTGGCGATTTTCTTCACGTTGCTGTCGCTCTGCAGATAGCTTCGGCTCACGTTGAGCGGGATGTCTGGCGAGTCGATGACGCCATGCAGCAGGGTGAGGAACTCAGGCACGATGCCTTCCACCTGGTCGGTAACGAACACCTGGTTGCAGTAGAGCTGTATCTTGTTGCGCTGCATGTCGATGTTGTTCTTGATGCGTGGGAAGTAGAGGATACCTGTCAGATTGAATGGGAAGTCCACGTTGAGGTGAATCCAGAAGAGGGGCTCGTCCTGCATGGGGTAGAGGGTGCGGTAGAAGTTCTTGTAGTCCTCGTCCTTGAGTGTGCTTGGCGTCTTGGTCCAGAGGGGCTCTATGCCATTGATGATGTTGTCCTCGTCGGTCTCTACGTTCTTGCCGTCCTTCCATTCTGTCTTCTTGCCGAAAGCCACGGGCACAGCCATGAACTTGCAGTACTTGTTGAGCAGCTCCTCTATCTTGTTCTTCTCGAGGAACTCCTTGCAGTCGTCAGCTATGTGGAGCACGATGTCGCTACCACGCTCCGCCTTGTCGGCGTCCTCTATCTCGAAGGCTGGAGATCCGTCGCAGCTCCATTTCACGGCCTTGCTTCCCTCGCGATAGCTCTTGGTGATGATCTCCACCTTGCTTGCCACCATGAATGAAGAGTAGAAGCCGAGTCCGAAGTGTCCGATGATGGCATTGGCGTTCTCCTTGTATTTGTCGAGGAAGTCGGTCACTCCCGAGAAAGCTATCTGGTTGATATATTTGTCTATCTCCTCCTCGGTCATTCCGATGCCGTGGTCGCTGATGGTCAGGGTTCCGGCCTCCTTGTCGAGGGTGACGCGCACGGTGGTGTCGCCAATCTCGCCCTTGAAGTCGCCCTGGGCAGCCAGAGTCTTAAGCTTCTGTGTGGCGTCTACGGCGTTGGATACCATCTCGCGCAGGAAGATGTCGTGGTCTGAATATAAGAATTTCTTGATGACAGGGAAGATGTTCTCTGTCGTTACTCCGATATTACCTTTTTGTGCCATAATATTGATATGTTTATTTAGTTGTTTTTATTATTGTTCGATTCATTCGATTGACCATGTCCTCGCAAAATGTGTGCCAAAAAGGAGGGGCATCTGTCATGTTTTGATTTATTTTTAGCTTTTTGTTCCCTTTTGTTTGGTCGTAGCAACTATTTTTCTTACCTTTGCAACCATCAAACAAGAAGTGGATGAGTCTTCGACTAATCCCACTGAATTTTGACCATCATGGACTATACAATAACAAAACAAGCTATTATTGCTGATTACTATACATTTCACTACGAGGAGCTTCTTGCCTTCGTGGCATCTCGCCTTCATATTTATTCTGATGAGGCTGAGGACATTGTCCAGAATGTCTTCCTGCGCCTACTGCAAACCGACAAGATGATTACTCCCATTACGCTTCCCTGTCTGGTCTACACCATGGCTCGCCATCTGATATGTGATTTTTGGCGGCACAGGAAGCGGGTAGAAGAGCATGAGCATTTCATACAGGGCAGCATGGGTACGGCAGGTTGTGGCGAGTCGGTCGAGATGGTTTATTCGGTTGTGGAGATTACCGAACTCATGGAGCGTGGCATTGCCCGTCTTAGCGAGAAGCAACGCAAGGTGTACCATCTTAACGTGTGCGACGGCATGAAGGTGGGAGAGATTAGCCGTGAACTGGGGCTCAACTACAAGTGTGTGGAAAACCGACTGGGTGCAGCACGAAAGGAAGTGCGGGGCTATATGAAGCGCATGTTGGCATAATCTCCTCTCACACCGAATGCTGCGTTTCTCACGCTCGCTCAGAGAAATCTCACACCGAATGCCATGTTTCTCACGCTCGCTCAGAGAAATCTCACACCGAACGCCACGAAATTATCTCCGAATGTTATGTGGAGCAAAGGGCTTGTTTCCTCTTACTCCTTACCCCTCTAATATCTTGATTCTTCGACCTTTAAGGCTGTTGTCTTAACGCCTTAATTCCATTAATTTCTTAACTCCTGAAAGCTCCTCTTTTAACTCCCAAACTGCACGATTGTTTGTTTTTTACAAATAATCGTTCTCTTTTTATAAAGACGATGTGGAAAGAAAGCAGTACTTTTGCAGCGAGAAAAAGAAATAAAAATATTAACGCTTAATATAATAGTATTATGGTTGAAGAAAAGAAATACAGAGTAGAGTCCGACCTTCTGGGTGAACTCAAGGTTCCAGCAGAAGCTCTTTATGGTGTCCAGACACAGCGTGGTATCAACAACTACCACATCTCTCGCAAGACTATGGTCGACAACCCTGACTTCATTATCGCTATCGCTTTCGTGAAGCTGGCTGCCATTGAGACCAATCATTCCTTGGGTGTGATCAACGATGAGATCTCGGGTGCCATCGCTCAGGCCTGCCGAGAAATCATTGAGGGCAAATGGCATGAGAACTTCCCTATAGATATGGTACAGGGTGGTGCAGGTACATCAGTCAACATGAACGCCAACGAGGTGATCGCCAACCGTGCACTCGAAATCATGGGTCATGAGAAGGGCGACTACCAGTATTGCTCACCCAACGACCATTGTAACTGCGGACAGAGTACCAACGATGTTTATCCTACCAGTATCCGTCTGGCGCTCATCCGTATGAACACGCATCTCGTGGGTGCCCTTACAGGATTGATAAGCGCCTTCCGCTATAAGGCTGATGAGTATTCCGACGCCATCAAGATGGGACGCACACAGTTGCAGGACGCTGTGCCTATGTCGTTCGGACAGGAGTTCAATGCCTATGCCAACAATCTGGAGGAGGAAATCCTCAATCTGGAGCGCAACGTGAAACTGCTGCACGAAATCAATATGGGTGGTACAGCCATCGGTACAGGTCTTAACGCTGTTCCTGGTTTCGCCAAGCTTTGTGCTGCCAACCTGAGCAAGTTGACGGGCGAGAACTTCGAGACTGCTACCGACCTTGTTGAGGCTACTCCCGACACGGGTGCCTACGTGAGCTATTCGTCAGCTCTGAAGCGTCTGGCTGTTAAGTTGTCTAAGATATGCAATGACTTGCGACTCATGGCTTCTGGTCCTCGCTGCGGTCTCAACGAGATTAATCTGCCTCCTAAGGCTCCTGGATCTTCTATCATGCCAGGCAAGGTGAACCCAGTCATCCCTGAGGTGACCAATCAGGTTTGCTTCAAGGTAATCGGCAATGACACCACTATCAGCTTCGCAGCAGAGGCTGGTCAGCTGGAGTTGAACGTGATGGAGCCTATCATCACAGAGAGCCTCTTCGAGAGCCTTACATGGATGAAGAATGCCATAGAGACCCTTACCTCGGAGTGCATCCTCGGCATTACTGTGAACAAGGAGCGTTGCTACGAAATGGTAAAGAACAGCATCGGTATCGTAACAGCCCTCAATCCCATCATTGGCTACAAGAAAAGTACCAAAGTGGCTAAGGAGGCTCATGAAACAGGCCGCTCAGTCTACGACATCGTGATAGAGCAGGGCATCATGAGCAAGGAAGAACTCGACAAGGCGCTCGATCCTAACGAGATGCTGCAGTCGCATAAGTTCACTTTGAAATAATGAATGTTTCGCGTTTGTGTTAAAGGTTTTAGTAAAAAGCTATGTTGAAGCCTTCTGCTCCTGCGGCTTTGGTTGGCAGGGGCGGGCTTAAGTTTTTCTGTATTAAGGTTGATAATCTTGGGCTGGAGGCATTTTGCTTCCAGCCATTTGGGGTTGAATACTTAGCCATAAAACATTTGGCTTTAACTTCTCTAATTTCTTTGAGTTCTCTATTTGCGAAAGTTGAGTAAATGATAGAAGTATCGGATAGTGTTAGTCGCTTTACTCATAAGTAGGTATTTAATCGGAATACCTATTTTTAATGACGTACGAAATTTGGAGATATCTCAGATTATATCTATTTTTGCACTCAGAAACAGAATTCGTATAGAGGCGATAAGTATCGTGCTTCAAGCGTTTTTGTTTATGTTTTATGTAATTTAAAATATTAAAGTATTATGATTATTGAAAATGTTCATGCAAGAGAAATCTTGGATTCCCGCGGCAACCCTACAGTAGAGGTTGAGGTTACATTAAAGTCGGGTATTGTGGGTCGTGCTTCTGTTCCATCAGGTGCGTCGACAGGCGAAAACGAGGCTTTGGAACTTCGTGATGGTGATAAGAACCGCTATGGTGGTAAGGGCGTCTTGAAGGCTGTGGAGAATGTGAACAAGGTGATTGCGCCTGCCTTGGTGGGCTTCTCTGCCTTGGAACAGCGCGCCATTGACTACAAGATGCTGGAACTCGACGGTACCAAGACCAAGTCGAACTTGGGAGCAAATGCTATTCTCGGTGTGTCTCTGGCTGTGGCACATGCTGCTGCCGAGTATCTGCACATCCCCTTGTATCGCTACATCGGCGGTTGCAATACCTACACCCTTCCTGTTCCTATGATGAACATCATTAATGGTGGTGCTCACTCTGATGCACCTATTGCCTTCCAGGAGTTCATGATCCGTCCTGTGGGTGCTCCTTCCGAGAAGGAGGCCATCCGCATGGGTGCCGAGGTGTTCCATGCATTGGCTAAACTGCTGAAGAGCCGCGGCCTTTCTACTGCCGTAGGTGATGAGGGCGGTTTTGCTCCTGCACTCGATGGTATCGAGGATGCACTCGAGAGCATCTGTCAGGCCATTAAGGATGCTGGCTATGAGCCAGGAAAGGATGTGAAGATAGCCATGGACTGTGCTGCCAGTGAGTTTGCCGTTCAGGAGAATGGTGAGTGGTATTATGATTACCGCCAGTTGAAGGATGGTAAGAAGAAGGATCCTAATGGCAAGAAACTGACTGCTGAAGAGCAGATCAAATTCCTGGAAGAACTGATTACCAAGTATCCTATCGATTCTATTGAGGATGGTCTTGATGAGAATGATTGGGACAACTGGGTGAAGTTGACTGCTGCCATTGGCGACCGTTGCCAGTTGGTAGGTGACGACCTCTTTGTTACAAATGTGAAGTTCCTGGAAAAGGGTATCAAGATGGGTGCTGCCAACTCTATCCTTATCAAGGTAAACCAGATCGGTTCTCTTACTGAGACCCTGGATGCTATTGAAATGGCTCATCGTCATGGTTACACTACGGTTACTTCCCATCGCTCGGGTGAAACCGAGGATACTACAATAGCTGATATTGCTGTGGCTACCAACTCGGGGCAGATCAAGACGGGTTCAATGAGTCGTACCGACCGTATGGCTAAGTACAACCAGCTTATCCGCATCGAAGAGCAGTTGGGTAATCGCGCAGCCTATGGCTATAAGAAGTTAAAATAATTGTGGTAGTTTTTTTAAAATTTAGCGTAATCCTTTCACCATGACAATACACGATTAGAATAGAATAGATCAGATATACGAGAATACATGGGCATGGATGGCTGAGAGAGTTGTCCATGCTTTTTTTCGTTTTTTATGTCACTAATGTAATTTCCCGAAACCATGCTCATGGCTATCAGAAGCAAGCTACTTATGCCCTTCTCTTAGGTTTCATCACCTTTCATCGTCTTTCTAAGCCTTTGTTCCTGTAGGCGAGGGGAGTCATGCCGGCACGCATCTTGAAGAAGTTGGTGAGGGCGCTCTGGTCGCTGAAACTCAAGGCGTCGGCTATTTCGCCAATCGACATGTCGGAATGGGAGAGAAGGTTGCAGGCTTCCTTGTAGATGAGCGAGGTGACGTGCTCGTTGATGGTAGAGCCGCTTATCTCCTTGACCAAGCGCGAGAGGTAGGCCGTGGAGACATTCATATTGCTGGCGTAGAAACGGATCTGGCGCTCCTTACGGAAGTTGCGGTACAGGTGATGGAGGAAGATTTCGTACACCTCCTTCTTGTGCTTGAAGTCGTAGGAGATGGATCGTTCCTTGTAGGGCAGCTCCTCGAGAATGAGGCGAAGCACGTTGAACATCGACTGAATCATCTCTACCTTGTTGATGTGTTGATGGCGCACGATGTTGTGAATGATGTTGAACACATCGCTCACACTCTTGTGCTTCTCCTCCGTGAGGTGGTAGATGGTGTTATCGTCCACCATGTCGGTATCTACGAGAACACATTCTGCCTTGAAGTCAGGCGTCAGTTCTATCTCGTTGATGACGTGTCGTGAGGTCATGACGAGGAGGCTGTCGGCGTTGAGTGTCTTCCTCTCGTCTTGTTCGTTGATGACTACGGTGGCTGTGCCTTTCCTGATGAGCAGGAGTTTGGTGAAGAGTGTGCGCTGTTGCACCATTTCCTTGAAATGATGGAGCACGTCGACACCCGTAGGTAGGGTGAACCCTACTGAAATATAGGCGGCATAAGCGCCAAAAATGTCTGTCAACTGATATTTATTGGCAAACTCTTCCAGGTTGTATATCTGTTGATGTTTCACGGTTATGTGGTTTTAAGTTATCATTTTTTTACTTGTTACTTGGCTTCTTCCATTTTTCTGAGTTCTTTCTCAAACCGTTGCCAGTAGAGGACGCCGGCGATGGTGAGTCCGAAGGGGAAGGCTATCCAGATGCCCAGGATACCCATGCCGAGAGGGAATCCGAGGGTATAGCCCATAGGTAGGGAGATGACGAAGTAGGCGATGAAGGCGTAGAGCACCATCGGACGCACGCAGGCGATGCCGCGAAGAGCATTGGCAAAGCTGTATTGCAGTCCGTCGCCAAACTGATAGACCATCATCATGATGATGAGCAGCGTCACGTATTGCTGCACCTCCACGTTGTCGTTGAACCAGCCTCCTATCTGATGGCGCAGGAGCAGTACGGGCAGACCCATACAGATGGAGAACATCAGGTTGAGTCGCCAGCCGTCATAGGCATTGCGGCGAACCGCCTGATAGTCTTTCTGACCAACGAAGTGGCTTACACGGATGGCCATGGCGGCAGCCATACCCGAGAGTACGAGATAGAAGAGCTGGGAGAGGGTGATCATCACCTGGTGGGCTGCCAAAGGTATGGTTCCGAGCCATCCCACCATCACACAACTGAGGGTGAAAGCCGACGACTCCATGCCCAACTGCAGGGCTACTGGCCATCCTAAGCGGTTCATCTCGCGGAAGTCGGTCTTGGTGATGCTGCTATGCAAAATGTCGTGACGGTACTGGGCGAACTTCTTCCTGCCTATCACGATTTCCACCATGGCTGCTGCCATGAGCACACGGCTCAGCAAGGTAGAGATTCCGGCTCCGAGAAGTCCCAGTTCGGGGAATCCTGCCACACCATAGATGAGCAGCCAGTTGCCGAAGATGTTGACCACGTTGCCTGCTATCATCACCCACATCGCCACACGCGTCTCTGCCACGCCATCAAGAAATTGCTTCATGGTGTAGAATATGCCCATGAAGAGTACCGAGACGAGATTGACGATGAAGTAGGGACGGATGAGGGCGAGCAACTCTTCGGGTTGTCCGATGTGCGAGAGGTTGAGGTAGAGCACCACAAGCGCTATGGAGAGAAGGGTGCCCGTAAGCATATTGGCGAAGAGAGAGTTGCGCACCTTCTGCCCGATGCTGTCGGTACGTTCCTCGCCATAGAGTCGGCCGATGATAGGAGTCAGACCATAGGTGAAGCCCATGTACATGACGAACACCAGGGTATAGATGTTGTTGACAAGTCCTGCCGCAGCCAGTTCTTCCGTGCTGTGGTGACCTATCATGATGGTGTCGGCAAAACCTAAGATGATGGTTCCTAACTGTCCTATGACGATAGGTATGCCAATGCTTAATAGATTCTTATAGTAATGTCTTTGTGTTCCTGTTATTTTTTTGCTCATATATATATAACATCTTGTCTGTTATTCATGCAAAGATAATACAAATCGAATGCAGAATATCAAGCTTGCTTGAATATTTTGCTGAGTGCAGCTTATCTTATGCAAAGATAATTCAAACGAGCGCAATGAAAGCTTGCTTTCAAATTGCCGAGTGCAGTTTATCTTATGCAAAGATACAACGTTTTCTTGTAACATACAAAAAAAATGCAGAAAATGTGCTGTCTCTTAGTTTCTTTATGAAAGTCTGGAGAATAGAAAGCTATTGAGTTGTCGCTGGGTTCAGAAGGTTAAGATGAGTATAAACGAAAAACAGGACAGTGTGTCGGTTGTGACACCTGTCCTGTTGTATGATGTACTGAGGCTCTGTTGCCTTAAAAATCTTTATCGGCAGTAAGATTCAGTTTTACCTTTTTACCTTTTTACCTTTATTACAATCCTCTTGCTTTGAGCAGGCCAGAAGCATCTGGTTGCTTCATGCCAGTGAAGTCGGTAAACATTTCGAGCTGATCCTTGGTATTGCCGCGGCTGAGAATCTTGGTGCGGAAAGCCTGACCAACAGCAGGGTCGAGTGCACCATGCTGAGCAAAGTAGTCGGCTACGTTGACAGCGAGAACCTCTGTCCACAGATAGCTGTAATAGCCTGCTGCATAGCCACCTCCCCATACGTGGTTAAAGTAAGTGGTAGAGTATCGTGGAGGTATCTGAGTATTGAGAACTCCTGCCTTGAAGAGAGCTTCTTTCTCGAAGGCTCCAGCCATATAGGCAGAAGGAACCTGTTCGGGAGTCAGTTCGTGCCAAGCCAGGTCGAGACAGGTGGCAGCCAAGTTTTCGCCCAAGGAATAGGCTGTTTGGAAGTTGATGCTCTTGAGCATGCGTTCCTTCAGGGCTGCTGGCATAGGAGCGCCTGTTTCGGTATGACGGGCAAAGTGGTCGAACACTTCAGGAATGGAAGCAAACGACTCATTAAACTGCGAAGGCATTTCTACAAAGTCTCGCGCTACGGCTGTACCGGAAAGGGTGTTGTACTGGCAGTCGGAGAGTATGCCGTGCAGGGCGTGACCGAACTCATGAAACATGGTGCAAACCTCGTCCCAGGTGATGAGTGAAGGTTGTCCTTCGGGAGCCTTGGCGTTGTTGCATACATTATATATGATAGGCAACTGACCACGCTGTCTGCTCTGCTTGGCGAAAGCGCTCATCCATGCGCCACCTCGCTTGGTAGGACGACGGAAGAAGTCGCTATAGAAGAGAGCTAATGGCTTACCGTTCTTGTCGCTCACCTCAAACACCTTCATGTCGGGATGATAGGTTGGGATGTCCTTGCGCTGTTTGAAGTTAAGACCATATACCTTGTGGGCTGCATAGAACACACCGTTGATCTGTACGCTGTCGATATTGAAATAAGGTTTTATCTCGTCGTCTGTAATGTTGAGGAGTTCCTTCTTCATCTTGGCAGAATAGTAGAATCGGTCGTAGGGCTGCAGCTTGAAGTCATTACCCTCCAGTTTCTGAGCGTATTCTTCGATAGCCTTGGTCTCTGCCTCAGCCTTGGGAGTGTATTCCTTGATGAGCTGTCCCAGGAAGCTGTTCACGTTCTGACTGTTCTTCGCCATGGTCTTCTCGAGCGAGTAGTCGGCATAGTTGTTGTAGCCCATGAGCTGTCCCTTCTCGGCACGCAACTTGGCTATTTCAGTAACGATAGGGAAGGTGTTGAACTCCGGATTGGTGGCATCGGCACGATGGATACTTGCCTCGTACACACGGCGGCGAAGGTCGCGGTTGGCAAGTGAAGCGAGGATAGGCTGCTGGGTGGTGTTGATGATTACCACGCAGTAAGGAGCCTTACCGCCACGGCTCTCTGCATCTTTCTTGCACTGAGCTATATCAGCATCGCTCAGGCCAGCCAACTCGTCCTTGCTCTGTACCCATACCACAGCATTGTTGGTGGCTGCAGGCAAGAGGTTGTCCCATTGCTCCTGCAGTTGCGAGATGCGGGTGTTGATCTGCTTCATGCGCTCCATCTTCTCTGCCGACAGCAAGGCGCCAGAGCGAACAAAACGCTTGTAGGTCTGCTCGGTCAGGCGAAGATCTTCGCCCTTGAGTTTCTTCAGTTCGTTGTCGTAAACGAACTTGATGCGGTTGAAGAGTTGCTTGTTGAAAGAAATCTCGTTGTCCAAATCAGTAAGCAAAGGCATCACCTTCTTCTGAGTTTCGGCAATGCCAGGAGTTTTGTGGGCGCTGGTGAGTCCGAAGAAGACGTTGCTCACACGGTCGAGCAGGAGTCCGCTCTCTTCGAAAGCGAGGATGGTGTTCTGGAAGGTTGGTTTCTTCTTGTTGTTGACAATCTTCTGGATGTTCTCACGCTGGCTCTTGATGGCTATCTCGAAAGCAGGAAGATAGTCGCTCTCCTGTATCTTGCTGAAATCGGGAGCGCCGAAAGGCAGAGTGCTCTTTACGAGAAGCGGATTATGGGTGGAAGAACTGGCACCAGCGGATTGGGCAAACGTAGTGGCTGGCATCTGCAGGAGGGCAGTGGCCAGGCCGAAGGTAAGTAATGTCTTGTTTAGTCTCATGTTGGTCTTTTCTTGCAAAGTTACGACTTTTTTTCGATAAACATGCTAAAACGCATAAAAAAAGCCGAGAGGACTAAAAAATCCTCTCGGCTTGCAATATATTACTGATATAGAAGAATCAGATTAGATTTCCTCGCTCCAGTCCTCCTGGCTCTTGCGAACGTAAGTCTGGTAGCGGAGCTTAGCCATCTTCTCTGCCTGAGAGAAGAGCTCATCTGCTTCCTTAGGGAATGCCTTCTGTACAGAGAGGTAACGAACCTCACCGAGCAAGAAGTCGCGGAAGTTCTCCCAGTTAGGAGCCTTTGAGTCGAGTGTGAATGGGTTCTTACCCTCATCAGCCAACAGTGGGTTGTAACGCCACAAGTGCCAGTAACCGCACTCAACAGCCAACTCTTCCTCGTGCTGTGAACGACCCATACCGCCCTTACGCTTCAAACCGTGGTTGATACATGGTGCGTAAGCGATGATGAGTGATGGACCTGGATAAGCCTCAGCCTCACGGATAGCCTTCAATGTCTGAGCATTGTCAGCACCCATAGCTACCTGAGCTACGTAGATGTAACCGTATGTAGTCTGCATCAAACCGAGATCCTTCTTACGGATACGCTTACCCTGAGCAGCGAACTGTGCGATAGCACCGAGTGGAGTAGACTTAGAAGACTGACCACCAGTGTTAGAGTAAACCTCAGTATCGAGTACCAAGATGTTAACATCCTCACCAGAAGCCAATACGTGGTCGAGACCACCGTAACCGATATCATAAGAAGCACCGTCACCACCGATGATCCACTGTGAACGCTTAACGAGGTAGTGATCCAAAGTCTTGAGCTCCTTGCAGATAGGGCAACCCTTCTCAGCGCAAGCAGCGATGAGAGGCTTCAACTCTGCAGCAGCCTCCTTAGAACCCTCTGAATCGTTCATGTTAGCAACCCACTTGTCAGCAGCTGCTACGAACTCAGCAGGAACATGCTCGTTAGCCTTAGCCTCCTCGAGCAAGTGAGCGATACGCTCCTTCATCTTCTTGTTACCCATTACCATACCGAGACCGAACTCGCAGAAGTCCTCGAACAATGAGTTGTCGAATGCAGGACCCTGACCCTTAGCGTTCTTTGTATATGGAGTAGATGGGATAGAAGCTGAGTAGATAGAAGAACAACCAGTAGCGTTAGCGATCATCTGACGATCACCGAAGAGCTGAGAAATCAACTTAACGTATGGAGTCTCACCACAACCAGAGCAAGCACCAGAGAACTCGAACAATGGCTGAGCGAACTGAGAGTTCTTAGGACTCTGCTTGATGTCTACGAGATCCTGCTTAGAAGCAACGTTGTGTACGAGGTACTCCCAGTTAGCTGCTTCCTTGACCATATCCTCTGCGTCAACGTTGAATGGAACCATTGTCAACGCCTTCTCACCCTTTTTACCTGGGCAGACGTCAGCACAGTTACCACAACCCAGACAGTCGAGTACTGAAGTCTCGATGCGGAAGTGCATGCCAGCCAAAGCCTTAGGAGCCTTCACATCCTGAGTCTCGAGACCCTCGATGCCTGCGAGCTCCTCGTCGGTCAATACGAATGGACGGATAGCTGCGTGAGGACAAACGAATGAACACTTGTTACACTGGATACAGTTCTCTACGTTCCATACAGGTACGAATGCCTCAACACCACGCTTCTCGAATGCTGCAGTACCATTCTGCCATGTACCGTCAACAGTGTCGTGCTTAACGAAGTCAGAAACCTTCAAGAGGTCACCTGCCTGGCCGTTGATAGGACGAACGAGCTCCTTAACGAATGCTGGAGCGTTATCCTCCTTAGCCTCATCGTCAGCGAGGTTAGCCCAAGCTGGATCTACAGTCAACTGCTTGTACTCACCACCACGGTCAACAGCGCCGAAGTTCTTGTCAACAACGTCCTGACCCTTCTTAGAGTAAGACTTAACGATGAATGCCTTCATCTGCTCTACAGCGAGATCCAAAGGAATAACCTCTGTGATACGGAAGAATGCAGACTGGAGGATGGTGTTGGTACGGTTGCCGAGACCAATCTCCTGAGCAATCTTAGTTGCGTTGATATAGTAAACTGTGATGTTGTTCTTAGCGAAGTAACGCTTTACCTTGTTAGGGATGAAGTTAACCAACTCCTCGCCGTCGAAGATAGTGTTCAACAGGAAGAAACCGTACTTACGCAAACCACGTGTTACATCGTACATGTGGAGGTAAGCCTGTACGTGACAAGCTACGAAGTTAGGAGTATTTACCTGATATGCGCTGTGGATAGGGCTGTCGCCGAAACGCAAGTGAGAGCAGGTGAAACCACCAGACTTCTTAGAGTCGTAAGAGAAGTATGCCTGGCAATATTTGTTGGTATTGTTACCGATGATCTGAACTGAGTTCTTGTTAGCACCAACAGTACCGTCAGCACCCAAACCATAGAACTTAGCCTCGAACAAGTCGTCGCCACCCATTGGGATCTCCTCCTCTTCTGGGAGAGAAGTGAATGTAACGTCATCAACGATACCTACAGTGAAGTGGTTCTTTGGCTGTGGCAACTCGAGGTTCTTGAATACAGCAACAATCTTAGCTGGAGTTGTATCAGAAGAACCGAGACCGTAGCGACCGCCAACGATCAATGGCTTGCGCTCGTCATCGTAGAGAGCTGACTTAACGTCGAGGTACAATGGCTCACCCTCTGCACCTGGCTCCTTAGTACGGTCGAGAACAGCGATGCGCTTAACTGTAGCTGGGATAGCCTTCTTCAAGAAGTCAACAGAGAATGGACGGAAGAGGTGAACTGCAACCATACCAACCTTCTTGCCCTGCTTGTTCAAGTAGTCGATAGCCTCGCGAGCTGGCTCTGTAGCAGAACCCATCAGGATGATGATGTTCTCAGCATCCTCAGCACCATAGTAGTTGAAGAGGTGATACTCACGGCCAGTGATCTTAGTCATCTCCTGGCAGTACTTCTCTACTACCTCAGGAATTGCATCGTAGTAAGAGTTGCAAGCCTCACGGTGAGTGAAGAATGTCTCTGGGTTCTCAGCGGTACCGCGAGTAACAGGACGCTCAGGAGACAATGCACGGTTACGGAAGTCCTCGATGTACTCTTCCTTAACCAATGGACGGATGTCTTCCATATCCATCTCCTCGATCTTGTGGTACTCGTGAGAAGTACGGAAACCATCGAAGAAGTTAATGAAAGGAACCTTTGTCTCCAATGTAGCCAAGTGAGGAACTGCAGAAAGGTCCATTACCTCCTGAACAGAACCAGAGCAGAACATAGCGAAGCCAGTCTGACGACAAGCCATAACGTCCTGGTGGTCACCGAAGATACAAAGAGAGTGAGAAGCCAATGTACGAGCTGATACGTTGAACACGCAAGGGAGCAACTCACCAGCGATCTTGTACATGTTAGGAATCATCAACAACAAGCCCTGAGAAGCAGTGTAAGTTGAAGTCAAGGCACCAGCCTGAAGAGAACCGTGAACAGCACCAGCAGCACCAGCCTCAGATTCCATTTCCTGGATAGAAACTCGCTGACCGAAGAGGTTCTTACGACCTTTGGCAGCCCATTCATCTACATGCTCCGCCATTGGTGATGATGGAGTGATAGGGTAGATGGCAGCAACCTCAGTAAACATGTAGCTTACATGAGCGGCAGCTGTGTTACCATCACAAGTGATAAATTTTTTTTCTTTAGCCATTTTACTTTTAGATAAAATATTAAAAATGTTTTGTATACTTATTTTATTTTTGTCTTAATAGTCTTGCTTTGCTTTTATTTTTCCTTCGAGGTGTAAACTCTGAGGCTTTTCTTCGAGATTTTTCTTCGAGCCCTTTCTTGTTACGCTTTCCTTTTAGTATTTGCGCTTTCCTTTTAGTAAAGGAATCCCAAGAGCCAGAGCGGTATTCTGTTGTCCTTTCCCACCTCGGTGTTGTAACGGGCGTAGATGGTGTCGGGGTTATACCTTAATTTATTAGTAGCCTGGGCGTCGCATATGCGGAACTTCCTGTTACCGTCCACCATATAGAAATGGTCGTGTCCGCCCTGATGCACCTTATGGTCTTTCCACATGGAGTTGACAAAGAATGTTTCCATCACTTCCTGTTCGTCAATCTGCAGGGGGAAGATGGCGTACATCAGATTGGGATTGTGCAACATCACCTTGGATGGCTTTTTGGGGAACTCTTGATTGTCTGGATAAATCATGTTGATGAGTCGTGCGTCTGCGAGATACTTGATGTAGTTCATCACCGTGGCACGGCTGGTCTCTATGCCTTCAGCCAACTGACTGATGTTGGGCGCCTTGGCTCCCCCTACAGCCAACTGGTAGAAGAGCCGCTTAATCTTAGTGAGGTACTTCAGTTCTATCTGTTTGATGAGCAGAATGTCCACCTCGGTCATCATATTCATGGTTTTGAGCAGGTTCTCGGTAAAGTTGCGCTGCTCCAGGAAGAAGGGATAGAAACCATGGTGCAGATAGTCCTTGAAGTATTTCATCGGACTCACCTTGGGCAGAATCTGCTTGATGATGTGCTCGTGGTTCTGCAGGATGTCCTCCAACTCGTATGGCTGGAAGTTGTTGCCTGTCTGCAGGTTGATGAATTCGCGGAAGGAGAAACCACGCAGGTTGTAACTCTTCACGATGCCGTTGAGCTCAGGATTCTCCTCTTTCAGTCGCATCACGCTCGAACCAGTAAAGACGATCTTCAGTTCGGGATAGAGGTCGTAGCAACGACGAAGCTCCTTGCTCCAGTCTGGCTGTTTGAAAACCTGGTCGATAAGCAATGTGCGTCCGCCCTGTCTGACAAAGTCGCCGGCAAAGTCGGCTATTCCACGTCCTTGGAAGTAGAAGTTGTTCATGTTCACAAAGAGACATTTGTGGTCGTCAGCACCAAACTTTTCCTTGGCATATTGCAGTAGGAAAGTAGTCTTTCCGACTCCTCGTGTACCCTTGATACCAATCATGCGGTCGTTCCAGTCAATCTCATCCATCAGGGTGCGACGAACCGGAGCGTTGATGTGCTCGACCAGATATCGATGTGTTCTGAAGAAAGCCTCTTCCATGAGTTTATGTTCTTTCGTATTGTTTTTAATAGTGCAAAGGTAATATTTATTTTCTAAATTGCAAACTCAAGATAGCAAAAAACAACTTTTTTTTCATTATTTAGCACTAATCTAAGTAAAATGAGGCAAAATATAGCGAGATTTTAGTAACTTTGCACTCATGAAGTTGCATATATTCAATCCAGACCACGATTTGGCGTTAGCTGCCAACCAAAAAATATTCACCGCACCCCATGCTGGTCGTCTCCTTCGGGGCGACCTGTCTTTCATTCCTGCCTTATGGGCTGACGATGGAGATTTGGTGCTGGTCGACGACATAGACAATGCCCGCGACAAGGTGCGTCATCTCTGCGGTTATGAGAACCAGGACAGGGTGGAGTTCGTCACCAAGTTGCAGTTGCAGAAGATATTTGCCGATACCATGTCGGTGGACAGCATTCATCCCTGGGGCTGGAATCTCTCGCTCAAGGAGGAGTTGTGCCGCATAGGTTGCCCTGACATGATGCTTCCTACCGATGAAACCATGCAAAAGATAAGAGAGCTGAGTTCTCGCCAATGGGCATCCACGCATCTGCAGAGCGACGTGAAGTTTGTGTCGAACCTGCAGGATCTTATCCTTCTGGTGCAGCAAATGCAGCGGGCTGTAGTCAAAGCTCCTTGGAGCAGCAGCGGCAGGGGTGTGCGCTATCTCACAGCTCAGATGTTGCAAGACCCAGGCTTCTCGCGCTGGGCTGAACGTATTATCGAAAAACAAGGCGGTGTCACAGTAGAGCCCTATTATAATAAGGTGAAAGATTTCGGTATGGAGTTTGTAGCCATCGACGGACAGATTGTTTATCGAGGACTGTCTCTTTTCCAGGTTGCGAAGAATGCCTATACGGGCAATGTGCTTGCATCGGAGGAAGAGAAGGAGGAAATGCTGCAGTCTTATGTCAGCCATGAGCAGCTGGAAGCTATCAGCCAGCATGTCTGCGAGGTGATGCAGCCTGCTCTGAAGGGAGTCTACAGCGGTCCGTTCGGGGTTGACATGATGGTGTGCGCCAAAGAGCCCGGAAGCAAGGATGTCTTTATCAATCCCTGCATCGAACTCAATCTACGTCGCACGATGGGTCATGTCGCCTTGGCTCTCAGTGGTCATGGTGAGCATCCTCTACGCATGATGCAGGTTCTCTTTGATGGTAATCGCTATCATCTGATTGTAAGAAAGATAGAGCAGAATACTAAACAAAATGTTTAATATGTAACTTCTTTCACCAAACAATATGTTTACTACGTTATTTCTTTAAATAAATAAAATATCATTCAGATAAACTATTTTTTAACAAACTAAATCTTTTCATAACCAATGAAGAAAAAACTAATCGTATTATTTCTTGCATCGGCATCTTTAGGAGCCTTTGCTCAGACAGCCAAACCTTACGTGTCGCAGGTATGGAATCCGGACAATGGTAACGGAACTTATACCAATCCTGTAATTAATGCAGACTATAGTGACCCCGACGTGGTGGCTGTAGGTGATGACTATTACCTCACAGCCAGCAGTTTCAACTGTATTCCTGGTCTGCCCATCCTCCACAGCAAGGACCTTGTCAACTGGGAACTCATCGGACATGCTGTCACCAAGCTCCAGCCTGAGAGCGAGTTCGATAAGCCCTCGCATGGCAATGGTGTGTGGGCTCCCTGCATCAGTTATCATAATGGCGAGTTCTATATCTATTGGGGTGACCCCGATTACGGTGTGTTCATGGTGAAGACCAAGAATCCAGCCGGCAAATGGGACGATCCTGTGTGTGTGATTCCTGGCAAGGGAATGATCGACACCTCTCCTCTGTGGGACGAGGACGGCCGCGTATACTTGGTGAATGGCTGGGCCAATTCGCGCAATCGCTTCGCATCTGTCATCACTGTTCGCGAGTTGAATGCCGAAGGAACGAAGGCCATCAGCGATCCTGTCATAGTCTTCGACGGCAACGGAACAGAGAATCGCACTTGCGAAGGTCCTAAGTTTTATAAGCGCAACGGCTGGTACTGGGTGATGTTCCCTGCCGGAGGTGTTCCTACAGGTCATCAGATTGCCATGCGCTCCAAGTCGCCTTTCGGTCCTTACGAGGCTAAGAAGGTGCTTGCTCAGGGCAAGAGCAAAATCAATGGCCCTCATCAAGGCGGATGGGTTCATACAAAATACGGCGAAGACTGGTTCTTGCATTTCCAGGACAAGGAAGCCTACGGACGTGTGGTTCACCTGCAGCCTGTCACCTGGAAGGACAACTGGCCTGTGATGGGCAAGGTGCCAGCCAAGGGCTATTGTGGCGAACCTTACGAGACTTATAAGATGCCTAAGGCAGCCGTTCATGTGAACGTAAACCCTGTGGAGAGCGATGAGTTCAATGAAACTAAGTTGGGCCTTCAATGGCAATGGCACGCCAATTACCAGCAGTGGTATGGAATGCCAACCTCGATGGGTGTGATGCGCATCTATACCGACAAGAACGACGGAACCATCTGGCACACACCCAACCTGTTGTTGCAGAAAACTCCAGCCGACAACTTCACAGTCACCACCAAACTACAGCTTACTGCCAAGGACCAGAACCAGATGGGCGGTATCATCATGATGGGCCTCGACTACACGGCATTGGTAGTCAAGCGAGTGGGCGATGAGTTCCAGTTGCAGCAGATTACCTGCAAGAATGCCGACAAGGGCAAGCCCGAGACTGTGAAGGTTCTCGACACGCTGAAGCCAAGTTTGGTAGACCAGATAGACTATCAGCCAGCCATCCACGAGCAGGCTTATATGCGAATGGTGGTACGCCAGGGCAAGATGCAGTTCTATTTCTCCCAGAATGGCAAGTCGTACAAGAAGGTGGGCGATGAATTTACCATGCGCGAAGGCAAGTGGATTGGAGCCAAGGTAGGACTCCTCGCCAAGGAGCCCGAAGGCAAGACCAACCGTGGTTGGATAGATGTGGACTGGTTCCGCATCACCAAATAATAACGTAAAAGCAAAAAAAGTTGAAACTACATCGAATATCCATATTGTTTGTCCCCCTCGTGTTGGGTGCGTGTTCTGTGAGTAAGCATGTTCCCGAAGGCGAATATATCCTTAACAAGGTGGAGGTAAAGAGCGACGATAAATCCTACGATGCTTCGTCGCTCAAACCCTATGTCCGTCAGAAGGAAGCCCCCAAGATCTTCTCGCTTTTCAGAAATCCCTTCAGTCGCAAGCCTGTCATCTTCGATACGTTGCAGGCACGCCTGTCGTGTCAGGACCTCCGTGTGGCGATGCAGAACCAGGGATTCCTGCAGGCAGGAGTCTCGCTTTTCACCACTACGAAGGGCAAGAAGCTCGATGCCCAGTATCTGTTGCATCCAGGAGAGCCATTCCGGATAGGTAAGATGACCTATGTGGTCGACGACGACGAGGTGCGCAAGGTGCTGAGTCAGGGCGATGAGAGTCAGCGCTTGCTGAAGCCAGGAATGCGTTTCAGTGTAGAGGCGCTCGATGCCGAGCGCAAGCGTATAGCAAGACTCTTGGCAGACAGTGGATATTTCCGTTTCAACAAAGACTTCATTCAGTATGACGCCGACACCATCTCCGGCGAGAAGGATATCGACCTGAAACTCCATCTCCTGAAGTACAAGGCAAGCAGCAACCAGCCTGCCACCGACCATCCGCGATACTGGATTCGTCAGGTCAACTTCTTTAGCAATGACAGTCTGCCCATCCATCTGCGCCACCAGGTGTTGCTCAACGCCACAGCCGTGAAGGAAGGGAAGCCCTACAGCGCTTCCGACCTGCAGCGTACGTACAACAACTTTGCCCGTCTGCAGGCTGTGAAGTATACGAGCATACGTTTCGTAGAAGTGCCCGACACCAATCAGCTGGACTGCAACATACAGATAAGCACCAATAAGCCCCACACCCTGTCGTTTCAGCCCGAGGGCACCAATACGGCAGGCAACCTGGGAGCAGCAGCCTCGCTTACCTATACCAACCGCAACCTGTTCCGTGGCAGCGAACAGTTCAGCATCGAACTGCGTGGAGCCTACGAGGCCATCAAGGGACTGGAGGGCTACACCGACCAGAATTACATCGAGTATTCGGCAGAAGCCAAGTTGATGTTCCCGCGATTCTTAGCACCATTCCTGTCGAAGAGCTTCCGTAGGAGACAGACGGCAAGTTCTGAGCTCTCTGTGAGTTGGGACATGCAGAACCGTCCCGAGTTCTATCGCAGGGTGTTCTCTACAGCCTGGCGCTATCGCTGGGCAGAACCCAGACACCATCTCAACTGGCGCATCGACCTGCTCGATCTCAACTATGTGTATATGCCGTGGATTTCTCCTACCTTCAAGAATGACTACCTCGACGATGCAGACAATCGTAACGCCATCCTGCGTTACAACTACGAGGACCTTTTCATTATGAAGATAGGTTTTGGTATTACATATAATAATGGTATAGACGCCATGAGGGCAAATATCGAGACAGCAGGCAATCTGCTCAACGGAGCAGCCAAGGCGTTCGGACTGAAGAAAAATGGAGAGGGTCAGTACACCTTATTTAATATAGCCTACGCTCAGTATGCTAAGTTTGATTTCGACTACACCCATCTGATGCAGTTTGACAAGCGCAACGCCCTGGCTCTGCATGCAGGCTTCGGCATAGCCTATCCTTATGGCAACAGCCGAGTGCTGCCTTTCGAAAAACGATATTTCTCGGGTGGAGCCAACTCCGTGCGAGGATGGGGTGTAAGAGAGTTGGGACCAGGAAAGTTCAGAGGTACCGACGGCCGTATCGACTTCATCAACCAGACGGGCGATTTGAAGCTCGACCTTAATGCCGAGTACCGCACGTCTTTGTTCTGGAAGTTCCAGGGTGCGTTCTTCGTAGATGCCGGCAACATCTGGACCCTTCGTTCCTACGATGAGCAACCAGGCGGACAGTTCAAGTTGGATGAGTTCTACAAGCAGATAGCTGTGGCTTACGGCTTGGGAATACGTCTCAACTTCGACTATTTCATCCTACGTTTCGATATGGGTATGAAAGCCATCAATCCCGCCTATGAGAACGAGCAGGAGCACTGGGCAATCATTCATCCACGACTCAGTCGCGACTTTGCGTTTCACTTCGCAGTGGGCTTCCCATTCTAACCATCCATCTTCCGTCTCTCTTTACCATAGGGAGGCAGAAGTTGGCTTTCTCTGTCAGTCGGGCAACCTTTCCTATGGTGTCCATCTGTAGAAAGTCTGAAACCGTTATTTCTATTGTGGCAAGCGAATCATTGTCTTGCCATTCGATGTCGCCCAGTTCAATCTGGGCGTCTTCGTTTTTAGCACGCAGCGAATCGACATCCGCCTGGTGCACATTGCTGGCAGCAAACCTCAGCCATTTCTCCGACTCGGGCGTGCAGAAACGCAGCGCTTTCTGGAAGTGCCAGTTGTAGTAGTTCACGGCGAAGGAGTCGGCATCCGTTCGCAGTTGTTCCTCTTCGCTCAGTTCGTGCTTGCAAGAAGAACCTGCCATCATCATCATGCCGCTCACGGCAGCCAATAGGATCCATCGAAGATAAATTCTTCTTGTTCTCATATCAGTATCTTTTTAAATTAGCTTAAAAACGCCACAAAGGTAAGAAAAAACTTTGTAATTAGAATCTTTTTAGCTAACTTTGCATGAAAATAAAAATTAAGATGCTAAGATTTATTTCCTTCGGCAGCGGAAGTAGTGGTAATTGCTACTATCTTTTTACTGAGACGGATTCACTATTAATAGATGTGGGAGTAGGAATAAGGACACTGAAAAAGCACTTTCATAACTATGGATTGCGCTTCGAGGATGTGCACAACATTCTTATTACCCACGACCATGCCGACCATGTCAAGTCTGTGGGAAGCCTAAGCAATGATTATCACTTGCCTGTTTATACAACTCGTAAGGTGCATAGTGGCATTGAGAACAACTATTGTGTTCGCAAGAAGATCAATGGTGCCAATGTGCATGTCGTAGAGAAAGGTGTGCCCTTCGTGCTGGGTGAGTTTCGTATCACTCCATTTGGTGTTCCTCACGACAGTACCGACAATGTGGGCTATCAGGTGGAGTGTGGTGGTGTCACCTTCTGTCTCATTACGGATGTAGGCCATATCACCGACGAGATGAAGGCCTTCATCGGTCGTGCCAATTATCTTGTTTTAGAGGCAAATCATGATGAGGAGATGCTTCAGCAGGGTCCATATCCCCAGTATCTCAAGGAACGCATTCTCGGTCCTAATGGTCATCTTAGCAATACCTCCTGTGGTAAGGCGTTGGCAGAAAATGCCACCGATGCTCTGCGTCATGTCTGGCTGTGTCATCTCAGCGAGGAGAACAATCATCCCGAACTTGCCCGCAAGACCATCGAACAGATATTGCGCAGCTATGGCATTGTGGCAGGCAAGGACTTCATGCTCGAAGTGCTGAAGCGCAAGACTCCCAGTGAAATCTATACATTGAAAGCGACAGAATAATGTCTGGATGTTTACCATTCATTCATCATGTGTCTTATTGCAGCAATGGGGTGATGCCACAACATACGGGGTCCTGCATAGCGCATAGCAGCCTGCATTTGTATTTTTCTGTCAGGCTTATAGCAGTGAATAGGACATTTCTTGCAAGTCGGCTTCTTCTCGCCAAACTTGCAATGCTCCAATCTGGTGTAGGCATAGTCGAGTAGGGCCGAACACTCCTCGCAAAGTCCTTCTTTCGTATGCTTCTTGCCATGGCAGTATATCTTCACCATTTGGCTTACCGTTTTCTTTTCTTGCTCTATGCGCGTCATAAGACTCCTTTGCCTTTAAAGCTTTTGTAGATAGCGGTCGGCTTCAATGGCAGCTTTGGCACCAGATCCTGCAGCTACAACTCCCTGACGGTAAACGGGATCGGCCACATCACCTGCAGCAAAGATACCGGGCAGATTGGTGGTGGCAGTACCGGGAACCACCTTGATGAATCCCTGCTCGTCGAGATCGATATGACCCTTGAAAAGCTCGGTGTTGGGCTTATGACCAATGGCAAGGAAGAAACCGTCGATGGCAATGTCGAAGGCCTCCTCGTTGGGTTCGCCGAGAAGACGTACCAGGTGGGCACCCTCAACACCGTTGTCGCCAAAGAGCCCCGTGGTGTTGGTTTCGAAGAGTATCTCGATGTTCTCCTTTTCCTTGACTCGTTGCTGCATGATCTCAGCAGCACGCAGGAAAGGCTTTCTCACGATCATATACACCTTCTTGGCGAGACTTGCCAGATAGAGAGCTTCCTCGCAGGCCGTGTCTCCACCGCCCACAACAGCCACAGTACGCTTACGATAGAAGAAACCGTCGCAGGTGGCACATGCCGACACACCCTGTCCCTTATACTTCTCCTCGTCTTCAAGCCCCAAGTATTTGGCTGTGGCTCCTGTGGCAATAATGATGGTGTCGGTTGTAAAAGCCTTACCGTCTTCGTCTTCCACACGATAAGGACGGTTCTCGAAGTCGATGTGAGTGATGCTTCCGTCGCGCATTTCAGTTCCGAATCGTTCAGCCTGTTCACGCATGTCCATCATCATCTGATTGCCGTCCACGCCATTGGGATAGCCAGGAAAGTTTTCTACGATGGTGGTGGTGGTCAACTGTCCGCCTGGTTGCAAACCGGCATAAAGTACAGGTTTCAGGTCAGCACGACCAGCATATATGGCAGCTGTATAACCAGCAGGTCCACTTCCGATAATGAGAGTTTTGATATGTTCCATATTTTTGATTGAGTTTTATTGAATTCCTATTATTTTGTGAGTTTGCAGCGAGAGTTGCCATTCCGGGTGCTGCTTGATGTATTCTATGCAATGCTTCATGATGATGGCGTTCTGCTCATCGTTGCCTGTGTCGCAAGGCTGCAGATACAGGTAGTCGGCCTTCAGATGGCAGCAGTCCACTGGATGCTTGTCGTCGAAAACGAGTTTCAGTTCGTTGGCATGAGGGATGACGACAGCCGCCTGAGTCTCCACAAAGGCCTTCTTTGGCGAACAGGTTATCCAGTCTATTCCCTGTGGCAGCAGATGCGTTCCGTTGGTCTCCACAGCCACATAGTAGCCAGCCTGATGCCATGCCTCAATGAGGGCGTCGTCGGCCTGCAGAGAGGGCTCTCCTCCCGTCAGCACGATAAACCGACATTCACTTCCTGTGCGTAAACATTGCTCCACGATGTCCTGTGCCGTCATCTCCGTATAGTGTGTGAAGTTGGTGTCGCAGAAAGGGCACGACAGGTTGCATCCGCTCATTCTTACGAAGACGGCAGGTCTGCCAGTCCATCTTCCCTCACCCTGTAGTGAGTAGAATATCTCGTTGACTCTGTAAGTTTTCATTCTTTGTTATCTGTGAATATCTGCAGTCAGTCAGTGTTACTTGACGATGAACTCTATACCCTTTATTTTGTTCTCGTCAATGACAGTTGCTGTATTTCCAAAACTCTCCTGTATGGTGACCTTGTAGCATGTGTCGAACTGTTCTACAATCCATTTACCGATATTCTCGGCAGTAGGATTGAAGTCGAAAATCTCGTTGAGGTTAGCATGATCCATCTTGCTGTGTATGGCTTTCTTGATGTGAGTGAAGTCTTCCACCATACCGTCCTCGTTGAGTTTGTCCCTGCTGACGAGGAAAATTTCTATCTGCCAGTTGTGTCCATGCATGCGGCTGCACTTGCTTTCGTAGCTGAGCTGGAGCGAGTGGGCAGCGGATATTTCTAACTTTTTGGAAATACAGTATATCATATCTTGCTTCAAAATAATCTAATAAACTTTGCAAAGATACATCAAATCGGTAAAATATCAAAATAAATGAGTGATTTAATTTTGTTAAGAGCCAGATTTTGTCAAATCTTCATGACAATGAATAAAAATAGTATCAATCTTTTCGTTACCTCAGAATTTTGCATTAACTTTGCAGAAATAAGCAAAAATAAGCAGAAAAAGATACGCAAACCATATGAATAATATTAAGAAAATAGTCCTTACGGGCGGTCCTTGCGCAGGCAAGACCACAGCATTAGTACGCATCATAGAGCATTTCTCGGGATTGGGTTACAAGGTATTCACCATTCCCGAGGTACCTACCATGTTTACCCAGGCAGGTATGAACTATCTTACCGACAACGCCAAGTTCTTCTATGAGGGCGAGAAGGCTACGCTCCAGATACAGTTGGCTTTAGAAGACAGTATGATGCGCATGGCACAGACGATAGACATGCCTGTCATCATTGTATGCGACCGTGGTGCGATGGATATCTCTTCGTATCTCACTCCCGAGCTTTGGAACCGTATCATCGGAGAATTGGGGTATACCACAGCTCAATTACGCGATGAGCGTTATGATGCCGTACTCCATCTTGTTTCAGCAGCCGATGGCGCCGAGCAGTTTTATACCACGAGCAACAATGCCCAGCGCTTGGAGCGTGCCGACGAACATGGTTTGCAGATAGCCCGCGAACTCGACAAGAAGGTTATCAGTGCCTGGACGGGTCATTCTCATCTGCGTGTCATCAACAATCACGACGACTTCAACAACAAGTTGAACCGTGTTCTCAAGGAGATTAGCAATGTGCTGGGTATTCCTCAGCCCGTGGAGGAGGAGCGTAAATACATTGTCGAGGTGACGGGCGATGTGGCAGGAAGCATCGACAGCGACATCGTACAGACGTATCTTACCACCGAACCTGGTTGCGAGGTACGTCTTCGCAAGCGTGTCTTCGAGGGCAAGACGGTGTATGTTCATACCACCAAGAAGTTGCTTTCTACCAACGAGCAGATAGAGACGGAGCGCCAGATAGGTAAGAATCTCTACGAGTCCATGCTTCAGCAGGCCGATCCTTATCGTGTCACCATCCGCAAGCATCGCAAGAGTTTCATCTGGAAGGGTCAGTACTTCGAGTTGGATTCTTTCGAGTCTCCCGCTCCAGGATTAGTCATTCTCGAGACCAAGGGCATTGCGAAGCAAGAGAGTGTCAAGTTTCCTCCCTTCATCCATGTGAAAGAGGATATCACGGGCAATACACAATATTATAATTATAATATCGCGTTAAGGAAGTAGTTTTCTTGAGAAGTTAAATGAGATCATCAGGTGTTAAGGGAGTTAAGGAGTTAAGACAACAGCCTTATTGTTTGAGTCCCCTGCAGATGATATTTTTTTAGTCAAGAAACGACGTTCGGCGGTTGCTATGGGCTTCATGGCCTTTCTGCAGCCCGTAAGCGATTCGTGTCCATGCGGTCGCATACCGCAAAATGCAGCTCTGCTGCTGGCGAAGACCTCTGATGGTCCGCCAACCTTATAGCGAAGCGGTTTGAGCACCGAGTAGGGCGGTTTCCTCTTCTTCCCTGAGGGGAGAAGACCGAGATGAGAGGTGGACCCTCCCTTAAGGGTAAGGGAGGACTGGTGGGTTTTCGAAAAATCCCTCATTAAGGTTAATGGAGGACGGGGTGATTTTCGAAAAAATCCCTCATTAATGCTAATTAAGGATAAGTGGAGTTTCGAGAAACAAAAACCTCGTTTCTCTAAAGGAAAAAGAGAAACGAGGTTTCATTATCACTGTTACATTGGGAACAATCCGAAGAGTTCAGCGTCGATTTGATCCGTCACTTTGCGGAAATCCTCAGGATTTTCCTCAAAGTGCAAGTTGTCGCCATCAACGATGATCAGCTTCCCCTTATACCCCTTGATCCATTCCTCGTAGCGGTCGTTGAGCCCCTGCAGATAATCAATACGAATACTCTTCTCGAAGTCACGTCCACGCTTCTCGATATGACTCACGAGTGTTGGGATGCTGCTTCGGATATAGATCATCAGGTCGGGCAGTTTCACCAGACTGATCATCAGGTCGAAGAGATCAGTATAGTTTGCGAAGTCACGGTCGCTCATCAGTCCCTTGTCATGCAGGTTGGGTGCGAAAATCTTAGCGTCCTCGAAGATAGTACGGTCCTGGATGATGGTTTCCTTGTTCTGTGCAATTTCCACCACGTCGTGGAAGCGCTTGTTCAGGAAATAGATCTGCAGGTTGAACGACCATCTTTTCATGTCCTCGTAGTAGTCAGCGAGGTAAGGGTTGTTGTCCACAGGTTCGAAGTTAGGCTTCCAACCGTAACGTTTACTGAGTAGTTTGGTGAGCGTAGTCTTTCCGCTTCCTATGTTTCCTGCTATAGCTATATGCATTTCTTTATTTATTTTTATGATGGTTATTATTTTACATAACTTACTATAAGTATGGAAGAGTCATACCTCCATACCTCCTTAACAATTCTCCTCCTTCGAGAAGAGTCCGAAGAGTTGCGAGTCAATTCTGTCGACGATTTCGCCAAACTCCCTGGGGTTGTGTTCGAAGTCGAGGTTATCCACCTCTATGACCAGCACCTTACCCTTGTACTTCTTGTATATAAACTCATCGTACAGGTTGTTGATACCCTGCAGATAGTCGATGGGCATCTGCTGCTCGTAGTCGCGTCCCCGCTTCTGAATGTTCTTTACTAAGTGCGGAACGGAAGATCTCAGATACACCATGAGTTCAGGCATTTTGATCACCTTCATCATCGAGTCGAAGAGTCCCATATAGGTATCGTAGTCCCGCTCGTCCATGTTCCCCATATTCTTGTTGTTGGTAGCGAAAACATACACGCCCTCAAAGATGGTCCTGTCCTGTATGATGGTCTCCTTGCTCTTTTCTATCTCCAACAGGTTTTTGAAGCGCTGTTTCAGGAAATACACCTCCAGGTTGAGCGCCCATCTCGAGATGTCCTTGTAGTAGTCGTCGATGTATGGGTTATCATCTACAGGCTCCAGAAATTTCTTCCATCCATAATGCTTTGCGAGCATATTGGTGAGTGTCGTCTTTCCGCTGCCGATGTTGCCAGCTATTGCTATGTACATGTTATGTTGTTATAAGTATATTATCAATCCGTTGTTATGATTCTTTCGTAAACTGCTCCACGAACTGGTCTTCCGTGATGATAGGAATGCCCAACTGCTGCGCCTTCCTGTTCTTGGTACTTGCCGAGGCAGCATCGTTGTTGATCAGGAAGGACGTGCTCTTGCTCACACTTCCCGTCACCTTACCGCCCTGTTGCTCGATGTAAGCCTTCAGCTCGTTACGGTTCTTGTAGTGGTGCACGTCGCCCGTCACCACGAAGGTCAGTCCCTCGCACATCGAGCCCTTCTCCTGAGGCTCCTCCTCCCTGATGTCGAGTTCCTTCAGGAGTCGCTGCACCTTACCGAAGTTCTTGTCGTCGCGGAAGAAGCCGATAAACTTGGCACTCTTCTCCGGTCCGATACCCTCGATGCTTGCCAGCTCATCGTCGAAGAGAGCCGTGCGTGCCACCTCGATGAGCTTTGCCACCGGATATTCAGCCAGCAGTCTCTTCGCCACATCTCCGCCACACAGCGGAATGCTGAGCGCATAGAGCAGATGACGACCGTCGGTGGTACGGCTCTTCTCGATACTTTCCAAGAGGTTGTGCACCGACTTGCGGCCGAACCCCTCGAAGGTAGCAATCTGGTGGCTGTATTGCGACAGATGATAGAAGTCGGCATATTCGTGGATGAAACCGCAGTTGATAAATCGCGAAACCGTCTGTTCCGAGATACCCTCGATGTTGATACCCTCCTTGCTCACGAATCGCGAGAACTTCTTCAGCTGCTTGGCCGTACAGTCGGGGTTGGTGCAGTGCAGCGTCTTCGTGCCGCTCTCACTCTCCGTCACCACCGCCTGTGCACCACATACAGGGCACACCTCAGGCACCTCGAGCACACCCACCTTCTCAGTGATGCGAATCACCTTCGGTATAATCTTGTTGGCCTTGATCACCTGCAGACGCGTACCCTTGCCCCCGATGCCCAGACGCTCACACTCACTGATGTTACAGAGCGAGGCACGCTGCACGGTAGTACCCTCCAACTCCACAGGCGTGAAGACAGCCACGGGCGAAATCGTATTAGCGGCACACGACCATTCAATGTGGTCCAGGGTAGTATCGGCATGCGTGTCCTGCCATTTGAAGGCATAGCCCGCACGTGTAGCATGATGGCCTGTCACCGACCCCGTAGCAGCATACACCGTATCGTCATAGGCTATCACCAGACCGTCGACAGGGAAGGGGAACACCTTGTTCGTCACCTTGTGGGTGAAGAGGTCCACCACCGCCTGGATATTCTCAGCAGTAGGGTGGTCGATGCGTTCGCGCTCCACGGGATTGAAGCCCAGCGAAACCAGGAAGTCCATCCTCTCGCCCCACGAGGTGATGTCGTGCTCCGTATATACTAAGGTAAAGGGAATCCACTGCAGATGTCGAGGCTTCACCTCCTCGATGTCCTTCAGAGCCAGCGAACCCGAAGCCAGGTTGCGTGGATTGGCAAAGTCGCCCTCCGTCTCCAACACAAATCGCTCGAAGTCAGGATAAGAGATCACTGCCTCGCCACGAATCACCAAGTGTCCCATCTCGTCTATCTGTTGAGGAATACCCGCGATGGCAGGTGCCAGATGAGTGATGTTGGTACCGATATGCCCGTTACCACGAGTCACCACCTTGGTCAGCCTACCGTTGTCGTAGGTCACGACAAGAGTCAGACCGTCCAGTTTCCACGACAGCCAGATACACCTTCCGTCAGCCCATTTCACCAGTTCTGCCACACTCTTCGTCTTGGCAAGCGACAGGGCAGGGAACTCATGTTCCTCCTTCTGTCCCGCCACGTTGTCTTCCGACACCTTGGCAGTAGGCGAGTCGGGCAGGGTGATCCCCGTTTCCTCCTCCAAGCTTTTCAGCCGGTCGAACAGAGCGTCCCATTCGTAGTCGCTCATAAGTTCCCCCTTGCCGTTATAGTAAGCCTCCGAGGCCAGGTTCAGTTTATCCACCCATTGCCTCATCAGCATTTCTTGCTGTGTCATATATATTATTTAATTTATCTTACTTTTTCAAGTATGGAAGTTCGATAAGTTAAAGAAGCTTCCCCGGTTAGCAAAAGTAAAGTTTCCATTGTTTTTGCAAAAATAGGAAATAGTTTTCAATTAGCCAAACATTCTTACTCTTTTCACTGATTTCTTAATAAATATTTGGCAGTCTCATAGAAAAGCCATACCTTTGTCGAGTCTAAGAATTTCAATTCAAATAACACAAAGACATATGTTCCGACTGAAGACATTAACGATATTAGGCAGCAAGGCCGAGCTATCCACCCTCCCCGAGGGCAAGCTGCTCATCAATACGATCAACGCCCATTCCTACAACACAGCCCTGAAGGATCCCCTCTTTGCCGAGGCCCTGTCGTGTGGCGACGTACTCATCCCCGACGGAGTGAGCATCGTGAAAGCCTGCCGATGGATAGGAGCGAAGTCGCAGCCTCGTGAGCGCATCGCAGGATGGGATCTCTTCGACTATGAGATGAACCGTCTTGAACGTGAGAGTGAAGCATCAACCGCCAAAGGCGAAAGTCCTAAGACAGTGATGTTTATGGGAAGCTCTCGGAAAGTACTCGACATGATAGTGAAGCGAGCCGCCGAGGTATATCCCCATCTCAAGGTAGCCACCTATTCACCCCCTTACAAGCCCGAGTTCACCGACGAGGACAACCGCGCCATCATCACCGCCATCCATGCCTCCAATCCCGACCTGTTGTGGATAGGCATGACTGCTCCGAAGCAAGAGAAGTGGACCTATTCCCACTGGTCAGAGCTCGACATCCACTGTCATGTAGGCACCATCGGAGCCGTCTTCGACTTCTTTGCCGGCACCGTAGCGCGTGCCCCCTTATGGTGGCAGAACCACGGTCTCGAATGGCTCTACCGTCTCCTGAAAGAGCCCCGCCGCATGTGGCGTCGTTACATCCTCGGCAACACCCTCTTCCTCAAGAACATGTTGACCGAGAAACTCTCCAAATAACCCTTGGCAGCATTCCCCAGCCCCCAGGAAGCATCAAGCATCGAGCAAGCAACCCGCAACCAAGTCCTTGAGTGAAAGCGGGTTCATCCCCGCACAAAAAAACGCAGCTCTGCTGCTGGCGAAGACCTCTGATGGTCCGCCAACCATAGAATGAAATGGTTACGAGCGACGAGGAGGAGCGGTTTCCTCTTCTTCCCTGAGGGGAGAAGACCGAGATGAGAGGTGGACCCTCCCTTAAGGGTAAGGGAGGACTGGTGGGTTTTCGAAGGAACTCTTAAGGGTAAGGGAGGACTGGTGGGTTTTCGAAGGAACTCTTAAGGGTAAGGGAGGACTGGTGGGTTTTCGAAAAATCCCTCTTTAATGGTAAAGAAAAGCCTTTTAGTTTTTTTGAAAAAAAACAAAAAAACACTATTATGTCAAGAAAAAGCAAATATAAATGCAAGAAATGCGGCTACGCCACGGACATATATGAAGGCCGTGGCTTCATGGGCCAACACATAGAAGCCATGACCTGCCCCGACTGCCACAACATAGTCCCCCTTGTCGTAGGCGGCGTCATAGGAGATGCCGCCCCCAGTTTCAACTCTCTTGTAGGCAGACTCTGCCTCCGTTGCGGTTCCGACCGCATACATCTCTGGGATCACCACACATGCCCCCGTTGTGGAGGCGAGATGCAACCCACTGGCGACTCCGAATTTTGGACGTAAGAAGCCGCAAAGCAGCCTGTCTGTATTATTCCAATACCATAAAACATCAGTTTCTAATTTTAAAATATGTAAATTCTTTTTCTTTTTAGATAAAAAGCATTACTTTTACAGCTAATAAAGCACTAACAAATATAATCCTGCCTCATATTTTAAAATGTAAGAATTATACAAAGTAGTGTGATAACGATATTATTCTGTAAATAGTAAATTATGTCGAATATCATTTTAAATCCTGGTGTTTACGAGACACTGATTTCTCAAGCCATTCAAGATAAGCTTGATGATTTATCCGAGTCTAAGTTCTTGGTTAAAAAAGAGAATATAGATAGCGCTGAATCTTACAAGATGTTGGCTGAATATTTGACTGAAATAGTTTCAGGTATCTTAAAAGATTATTTCAAGCGTAAAGATGCCAATGATACGATTTCCGCACAAGTAGAAGTCGTCAATCGTATTCTTAAATTTATAGAACACGAATGGAATGCAGAGGGAATAGAAATCACACCAGATTTACTTTCAGAAGAAAACAAGCTGTTTTTTCTTCGAGGCATTTATGACAAGGTGGGATATACCAATGAACAAATCGCAGCGAAAGTCAAGAACCAACCCATTTCTGGATATAGAGTAAGCAATCTGTTTACTGGTGGAAACGATCTTTCTATTGATGAAGAAATAAGACGAGATATCCAGACAGCAGATGAAATAGATCTGTTAGTCTCATTTATCAAGTTTGAGGGTCTACGACTAATTATTGATTCACTACGTGAGTTTGTTCAGCGTTCTGGGACCAGATTACGAGTCATGACAACTACTTATATGGGTGCCACAGACCCAAAAGCAGTGCGAATGTTGTATGGTCTTAGAGAGTTGGGCAATGTTGAGATACGTGCATCTTTCAATACAAAGCAGGAACGTTTACATGCTAAGTCTTATATCTTTACCCGTAAAACAAATTTTGATACAGCATATATTGGTTCGAGCAATCTCAGCCGGTCTGCTTTGACTAAGGGATTGGAGTGGAATTTGCGTATCACGACCATAGAGAATCCACATATTATCAATAAGACCAAAGCTACGTTTGATAGTTATTGGAATAGTGATGATTTTGAGAAGCTTGATACCGAAGAAGCGCTTTGTCGATTTGAAGAGTCTATCTGGAACGAGCGCCATGTCAGCTGTGATCAGAAATCAGCAAGTGAGTATGTTACTCGTTTTGAACGTAAGACACATCAAATAAAGGTGCTCGAGAAATTACAGTTTGAGCGCAACATTGTTCATAGTTATAAAAACCTCATCATAGCTGCCACAGGTACAGGCAAGACAGCTATTAGTGCTTTTGATTTCAAAGATTATAACAAGAAATTCAAGAAAGAACATGGACGAAATGCACGATTATTGTTTGTAGTGCATCGAGAAAAGATTCTCAATCAAGCTCGCAGTACTTATTGCTCTGTCTTGGTAGACAGTAATTTTGGAGAGATATGGACAGGTAAGACAAAACCATATTATAATAGTAGTCTTGAACATCTGTTTATTACCATCCAGACCTTGAATAATAACTGGGACACCTTTGAACGTATGGGTCCAGATTATTATGATTACATAGTCATTGATGAGGTACATCATAGTGCTGCAGGTAGTTATCGTGAGCTCTTTAATAGATTTAAGCCCGAGATATTTGTAGGTCTTACTGCTACTCCAGAACGAATGGATGGCAAAGAGATTCGCCCCGATTTCAATAATCGTTTTGCTGCAGAAATCCGTTTGCAGGAAGCGCTTAATCAGCAGCTCTTGTCACCTTTCGATTATTTCTGTGTCACAGACGATAGTGTAGACTTGAGCAGGCTTGCCTGCAAAGGCGACAAATATGATGTATCCGAACTGAATCAAGTGTATAATAACAATGCACAGCGTTTTGGTATTATACAGAAAGCCCTGGACAATTACGTGAATGATCCCCATGAATGTAAGGCCGTTTGTTTCTGTTGTAGCATAGACCATGCTAATTATATGGATACCATGTTCCGAAGTCATGGATACAAATCAATGGCTGTCACTTCACGCAATTCCTCAGAGTTAAGCCATGCTTCAATGATGCTTGCACATGGAGAAATCAACTATCTCTGTGTAGCAGATATCATGAACGAGGGTGTCGATATTCCCGAGATAGATACAGTCTTGTTTTTGCGTCCTACCGAATCGTTGACCATATTCTTGCAGCAGCTGGGTCGAGGATTACGATTGGCTGATGGCAAGACCTGTCTAACAGTGCTCGATTTTGTAGCTCAGGCCAACCAGTCGTATAATTACGAGAGTCGTTTTCGTGCTCTCGTAGGACGTTCCTCTCAGAGTATAGAGAAGGAGATAAAGAATGGCTTTATCTTCTTGCCACGTGGTTGTACCATCACGATGGAGAAACGAGCACAATCATATATTCTTAAAAATATTCATGAAGCCATATTTAATCTTTCTCGGTTGAGAAAAGAATGTCGTTCTTTTACCCAGAACACGGGGCAAGATCTTACTTATGAGAACTTCATTAATAACTTTGATCTTGATTGGCGAATCGTCTACAAATCACCGGGCTCGTGGGCTCGCTTAAAGAAGCAGTCAGGCATTGATGTGCCCGACTTTGATGAGCAAAGTAAGTACACGAAGTTATTAGAAGGCGGCTTGGCTCGTCTCTTCCATACCAACAGCTATCAGTATCTTGAATATCTTCTGAAACTGATAAGCAACGGAATGGTTCATCCTTCAAATGCTACGGCTCGAGAAGATAAATTCTTCCAGTTGTTCTATTATACTGTATGGATGGATGACATTCAAAAAGTAAACAAACTATATCAGCAATCTTTTGCAAGTTGTTCTGATGCTGTTCGTTCTGTAGCCAGTCTTAAGTGGTTCATGGAGGAACTTAGCTTTATGGTTTCACTTCGTCAAAGTCAGTTGAACCAAACCACCAACTGGTTGAAAGTAGATGATCAAGCCGAGATAGAACTCTTTGGCTGCTATAGCTCAGACGAGATTCATTTACTCTTGGAGAATAAACTGGGACGCTGGCAGGTATTGGGCACACAATATAATAAGGAGCGCAAATTTGCCATGGTCTTTGTGACATTGAATAAATCCGATAAGGAATATTCGCCCAGCACACTATATGAAGATTATGCCATATCGCCCGAGCTGTTCCACTGGCAATCAATGAACAAAGTTCGTCAGAATAGTGAAGAGGGACAGCGTATCATTCAGCAGCGTGAGAATGGATGGAAGTTCCTGCTCTTTGTCCGTGATTCAAAGCAGGACGAATATGGATTGACCAATGCTTACTATTGTCTTGGATTTATGGACTTTGATAGCTGTCATAATGAATGCCCTATGAATGTCATTTGGAATATGCAACAATCTATTCCAGGATTTATTCTTGAATCGGCTAAGGCTGTGTAACGACACGAGATATGAAACAAATAGAAGTAGTTGCCGCCATCATCTGCAATGGCGGCAAAATATTTGCCACCCAACGAGGATATGGCGAATGGAAAGACTGGTGGGAGTTCCCTGGTGGTAAGATAGAAATAGGAGAAAGCCCCGAACAGGCACTCCGTCGTGAAATACGTGAGGAGTTGGCTACAGAAATATCCGTAGGTAAATTGCTTCATACCGTAGAGTACGATTATCCCCATTTCCATCTCACGATGCATTGTTATCTGTGTAAAGTAGAGAGTGGCAACCTTACCCTTTTAGAACATGAAGCAGCCAAATGGTTGTCCTTAGATAATCTGCAAAGTGTCAACTGGTTGCCCGCAGATAGGGAAGTGTTGGAGTATTTGGAGAAATAAGAAAGATGGACAAATATAGAAAAAACAGCTCTTTCATATTCATAAAATATGTAAATTATGTTCTGCTTTTGATAAAAAGCAGTACTTTTACAGCTAAAATACAAACTTAATATTCCCAGATTATGATAGAAGAATATGACAAACTAAATATTGGTGACCAATCCCGAGATGGTCAAGTTGAAATTGTAGACAAAGACAGACTTTGTTATTTAGTTGTAAGCGTCTCCGCGTTTATACCTTGCATAATTCAAAAAAAGCAGTAACAGCTGATTAAACTAATGCTGTTACTGCTTTTTCCATCTGTCAGGAAGCAAGTCTCTATATTTTTCCAATGGGGTATTAGGTTGCCATTCTACGGTCTTTTCTATGACGTCGCTAATGTATTCAAACAGATTGACTCCATTCTGCTTGCATGAGATAGCGATAGAATATAGGATAGCTCCCCGTCTTGCACCTTCGTGCGAACCAAAGAATAACGAGTTTCTCCTTGACAGCGATATGTACCTCTGGATTCTCTCAATATAATTGTTGTCGAGAGCAGTATCACCTCTTTTAAAAATGTCACAAATGGCATTATACTCGTTAAGGGCATAACCGACGGCCTGCGCCAAGGGCGATTTGGGCAGCAGATCCTTCCTGGAAGATAATTCCTCCAGTTTCTCTAATAAATCCTGCAAAATGTCCGGTGCGTATGATTGCCGATAAGCCAGATGTTTCTCTACGGTCCATCCATTGACGCCAACCTTATGCTTTTTGTCTTTTTGATAAAATCTGTTGATGATGACTGCTGCTTCCTGTGCATCCCTGTCGTCCTTGCCACAGTCGATGAAGTTTCTCTTGACATGCTGCAGACAGGCGATTCTCATAATGTCCGGATAGGCATCCGACTCCAGTTTTCGGTAAGGAGCATACGCATCACTCTGTACTGTACCTTTATAATCCGAGAACACATCAAGTATGACCTGCTCTGAACGTGAACCATCCTCATATACGAAGAACACAAGTCCCAGTTTAGGTGCGCTTACCGCCCACAGGTAGCCTTTCTTCGAGCCGTTGTCTGTAGGCTTTACCCTCGTCAGCAGTACTTTATGATAAGTTTCATCTGCCGTAACATAATCCTGCTGTAACACCGTTTGGCAGATGGCTCTATAGATATTCTCCAGTACGTCTGCGCTTCTGGCAATCAGCTTGTTTGCCGTGGCTTTCCTCAACGTGAACCCACTGTCGGCAAAGTATTTGACGATTCGCTCCACAGGCATGGAATAGATATACCGCAACTGCAGGAGACCTGCTGCAAAGGAAGATGTATAGGATGAGTTCAGCAGCAACGCTGGTGGGGTCTTCCCCGGATACAGGACATTTCCATCCGTATAAGTGTTGATGTGATATACGGTCTTGATGAACTTGATGGGTTCCATGCTGTAACGCACACAGGTGCGGGTGCCATAGATGCGCAGCGTCTTCAGAAGTTCCGCATCCATGTCTGGATTAACCGTAACATGTTTCTCCTCCATCTCATAATGCATGTC
>CEAJ01010519.1_pt1 | contig 57813 bp, 62 predicted proteins | sample 554971 | NCBI WGS metagenome assembly CEAJ01 (sample SAMEA3182047, study PRJEB8094) | gut metagenome | biome: human; feature: gut; material: Stool; isolation source: human stools | place: Canada | collected 2011-11-29
CAGAAGCTGTTTGACTTCCTCTTTGAGGATGGAATACAGCTGGTGACAGGGTTGCGCGTAAACATGAAAAACAAGCTGATGCCGTTCTATGACAGAATGATGCTGCGCAAGAGATACATTATCGAAACAATTAACGACATGCTGAAGAATACGGCACAGATTGTACATTCGCGTCATAGGTCTGTGAACAACTTTGTCATGAACCTCATCTCAGCATTGGGAGCATATTGTTTCTTTGACAACAAGCCAATGGCATTGCAAGGATACTGCATCGAAGACACGAAGCAACTTTCATTGTTCTAAAGACAGAATAATCTCTTTCGATTCTTTATATACAGCCCATGTCTGATGGCATGGGAAGAGAACTCGCGTATCTGTCTTCACATGCAACTAATCGCTATTTTATCCCGAATTGGGGTAAGTTATGCAATACCATACTCGTCTGATTCCTGGCGTATCTTTAGCAAACACCTCCCAGTACCTAAGATATTTATCCTTTCTCCATAAGAAAAAGTAATTTATAAAGAGGCAAGGTACTACTGAGACAAGGATAAACGCAGTCTTGCCTAAAGGCAGTAAAGAAACACATGAAAATAATATGGATACGAGATTGAATAAAGTCCATATCAACAGACAAGTAAATCCAATCATGATATAATCCGATACACATATTCCTACAGTTTCGTTATAAGGTATTCTTGTGTTGTTCCCTTTACGATTTCTGTAAAACTTCAAATAGTAAAACAAACATTCAAAAAATCTGTTTAAAAGAGTTTGCGTTTTCTTATCGCAGTTAAAAATGCAATAATATAGCCTATTCCAAAACAATTCTATATACTTCATATAGGCCTCTCTTTCTTTGAATTGGTTCTTTTGGAAATAAAAGAATAAATGGCATAGTGGATACAAATGGGCAAGAGATTGAATATCCCCAACCATACAAACACCATAAGACTCAAAGATAAGGCAGCACCATTGGTTACAACTAAGGAAATAATGCCTATCAAAAGCAACGTCACAAGACTATTCAATATTATTTGTCTTTTCAGCAAAAATTCCTTTCTAACAGATTTTGCCCAAAGCCAAGCAAGCAAAGCCATACTCAAGTAAAACAAGGAAATACAAATCGTAAGCATAATGCCCATAAAATGTCCCAAGTACAAGACCACTGCAGGAATAATATAGGCAACAAATGTAGCCACAAATACTGTGAGCAAATATTTCTTTGTATCTTTATCTCTTAGTTTCATATTACGTTCATTATATTTTACTCTGTATTGTACACGCACACTTACCGTGTCCACCGCCTCTTGGGAATGGACGCATGAGGCAAATAAACAAAATGCCAATAAACTGAAGAGTATTTTCATAAGCAACAATTCTTTTTATTTACTTCAACTCAAAGGTTGCCATAAGCAACACCTTATTGCCATCTATGTTTTCTTCGTAGAAGAAGCGATAGACGCCAGGATTGTTTGGCAGAATATCGGGAAAAAGATGGGCTGTAATGGTGCCGCTTTGACCATCGTTTAAAACATGACCGATGGCCGTGAACGAGCAATCGGTGGGCACAACAAACCAATTGCCATCCGCTCCTTGGGCTGTGATGCTATAGGCATCGCCATACACAAATTCCTCGCCACTATGGTTGGTAATCGTGAATCTGATTTCCGTGGTGCCCAATGGATAGGAAGGCTTCTCCGCCTTGAGGGAGATGCCTTGGTAGGTGCTCACGCCTTCCCTGTTGTCGATGATAGGGTCCAACTTGCCCTCAAACCTGATGGCGGGCGAGTTGTAAATCTGCCTACGAAACTCCAGCTGCTTCTCCTTCGTGTTCCAACGGAGCGCAACATCAATGGAGTTGGATCCCATTCCAAATCCAACAACATTTCGCAAGGCCGGGGTCTTGTCTTCCGACAGGAACTTCCGCTCAAGTATCCGCATAATGGCGTTCAGTTCCCTATGCGAATATTTACGCGCCGAAGCCTTGCGATAGGTTCTCTTCTTGCTCTTGACAACTCTCTTTTTGCTAATGGCAACCCTCTTTTTGCCAACAGTTGCCACTTTCTTTTGCTGAATGGCCATTGATGGGTTGCAAGCAGCACAAGTGGTTTGCATTGAAAGGAACATTGTCAATCCTAATATTATTGCATTGAGGAGTTTTGGCTTCAGTCTCATAGTTATCAGCAATTAATAATTTAACATGTAGAGAGATATGAACTCTTATAGTATATTTCTTTTCTTATGAGAAAAGTTCAATTTATTTTGCAAATACTATATTTTAGTTTATCCACAAAATGATGCTATGATATTATTTTGTCTCTCATAATCTCTTCAATCATTGCGTTCCTTTTTGTCCGTGATAAGTTCTTTCATATCCACAGACAAGAACTGTGCAATTTCAAGAAGTGTGGTAAGATTGGGTTGAGAGCGGTTGCATACATAAGCATTGACCGTACTGAAACTCCTTCCCAACTTCTTTGCAAGCCATGTTTGGCTTATCCCTTTGTCCTCTAAGACTGCTCTTATGCGATTTAACTTCATGTTTTTATCGTTTTTACGCTACAAAAATAATATTTTATCGTGATAATCCATCCTAATCCCTTGAATATCTGCTGTATTCCGTCGTAATTTAGACAAAATAGAAATATAATCTGCAAAAATGAGACTAACCAATTGGTTTCCCAATATGGCAAGATACATATATGCGTTCATAAATATTTGTTCTATTTGCCATGTTCTTAAAATGTCAAAATCAGAAATTTATCATTGTTTTCAGTGTTAATTTATGTTTTCTCATGCTTTCATTTTGGGGTTTCTTGATTTTGTTGTTCCTAATTTGTTTCTTTCGTCATTTTACCATTCCAATTAGTATTGATTATCAGTATATTACGAGCAATCAGTAAGATTACAAGAACTGGATATTGGAACAGCCAAAGCGCGACTGCCAGATGGTTGAATATGACAAAGGAGGTGGCCGTCGGTTCTTGGTCGGCTATACAGACGACCGTGCTAAGAAAGATGCCTATAACCGAGAAAAGGGAATACGCAGATTGGAAAAGGCATACAAGCATGGTGCGCTCACTAAAGGTAATATCAACAAAAGAGGTTACAATAAGTTTTTATCCATGGATGGTGAAGTGAAGGTAGCCATCAACTATGACTGTGTTGCCGACGACTCCAAATGGGATGGTCTAAAGGGATATCTCACCAATACGGATATACCAATACAAGACGTTTATGCTGCATACCACAACCTTTGGTATGTAGAACGGGCCTTCCGTATAGCCAAATCAAAGATAGAGATACGTCCTATGTTTCATTTTACACGCAAACGCATCGAGGCTCATATATATGTATATGCTTTGTGGCTTTAAAAGTGTACAAAGAATTGGAACGTATGTTGAAAGTCTCAGAGATTAAGATGAGCGTAGACAAGATACTTGCATTAGCAAAGACCATCACCACCATACAAATTAAGCTACCTCTGAACAAGGATGTATACACTCAGACAATGTTGATGTCAAGGCATCAGAAAATCGCCAAACTCTTTGATGAAGATTTTTGGGTGAAGCAATGACGAAGTCAGGAGACTAAAGGAAATAATAAAGCTGTGTTAAACTTATAATATTATAGCCTAACACAGTTTATATTACACTACCTCAAAAATGGGCTATGTTTTTACGTTTACCCAATTAAATCCTTGATATTTTTTGATTGTTTTGTTAATCTAATCAGAACCGACTTAGCTAAATTATCATCTAATGAATTGTATCTATTGATTAAAAAATCCTTCAATACAGAGAAGCTAATAGTCTCACCACAATCCTCAAATATCAGTTCTTTTTTATTAAAATGGATTATTGAATTTATAAAATTTGATTTTCTTTTTCCTATTATTTTAAATATATGCCCACTTTGGTCAACATATTTTTGATTATTGTAGTATTCTTCAAAGATACTATTATCGCCAGGATAATCCCATAAGTCTCCAATATGGGTTTCTTCCAAATCCTGTGAACTTAAATTACTTAAGGAAATATTAAGTATAGGGAATTGTATTGACATAATTAAAATATTATTATTTAGGTGTGTCAAAAACACAGTAACATACCTTTTTACTATTCATTCTCTTTTCTTTTTATGGTGGGGTTCAACAAGATAAAGTTTTTCCATGAATCTCGAAATCCAGCTCATTAAATTGAATTCTCTTTCCAATACTATCTCCAAATTTATAAATAAGAAAAATGCGAATATATGTTGGAGCGTCAGATGTGTCATCTGTGAAATTGTTCATATTGATTACAAATTGATTATCCTCGGCAATATTTTGCAAATCTAAGAATGTAAATTTTGAAGGCAGTTTTTCTCGAATTTTATTTATGCAAGAAATCACATTACTTTTATCTCGCTCATCAAAAACATAATTTAACGCAACATGTCCCTTAATTTCTTTTGGTTTCTGTAAGGACTTTACAAAAGATGCGTATTCTTTAGGATTATTACAAATACTTTTTCTTAACAACTCTTTCCATTTAATGCTCATTGGACTGCAATAGGCTACATTAAAGTATTTGAATCTATTCCGTTTTATTGGATGTCCTTCAAAATCACAAAAGAGTCGATATTGCACAACCGACATCTTAAGGTCACCTATTTTTTTATTTAGTCGTATTCCTCAAAATAAATATTATAGATTCTTTCGGCAATGGCTATGCCTTCTATAGCACAAAACCATTCACTCTCTTTTATCATATTACTTAACTCCATACTTTTGGTGATATTTAGCATGATCTTTATTGTACATAAATTTCACATTACGTAGATCCGTCATTTACGGTTCTGAGAGGCGTTGCTATATGAATATAAATAGCACCTGTTTTTTAGTGTATCTCAAAAATCTAATTCAAAGCATCTACTTAACCCCTTGTTCTTTTAAAAAATCAATAATTAGTATTTTGTATTTATACTCATCTGTATAAAGATCAGATTCATCTTCTTTTAATACATCCATTAAAAACATTGGTTTCCCTTTATCTCCGGGAACACTATTTTCTATTGGTATAGAATAATCATATCGGTGAAAAATAGGTAAGTTATAATTCGCTCCATTTTGCAATAGATAATAAGCTACTTTATAATTGTCTGTCATTACAGATTCACTCAACGCTGATTGACCAAATTCGTTTTGGTAATTTACATCAGCCCCATTCGACACTAAAAATCTAACCAAATCTAAATTCCCAGTTTTGGAAGCCGCCATTAAAGGCGTAAGTCGTGTACTATTCTCTTGCCTCCTTTTTCCTGTTTCAATATCATTTATATTAGCACCATACTCAATTAGTATTTTGGTAAAAATAATGTTGTAGTATTTAGAAGAACAAGCTTCAATAAGAGGTGATGTGCCATCAAATGTGTTATGTGTATTAACAGCTGCTCCTTTCTTTAGTAATGCCTTAAATGGTTTTAATTGTTGATTTATAATCGTTAACATTAAAAGAGTATTACCATATTTGGATTCTTGATAATTGATTATTTGCGGATTTTCAGAAATAATCTTATCAAAATTATCCATGTCCTCTTCTTGCACAGCTTTGGCTAATTCCCAAGCTGGTGTATTTTGAAAAAGGCGATAATCTATATTAGATAGTTCTGAACTATCTACAGATTTTTCCCTGCTATTATTTGAACAAGAAAATAGTAAACAGGAGAAGACTAATTGTATAATCATTGCTTTCATTACTACTCGATTTGTAAATAAACGGTGTTATGATTTACTACAAAAACTGTGCTAGCAAAATTGTTTTTTTATTATTACGTTTTACAGCCTCGTTTAATCTTTTAGTTTCCACTCCGTAAAGTTCAGCCAAGTCTCTATCTATCATAATTTGATTTCCACGAATAGACATTATTCGACTTTCTACAGGAGTGGTAACTACGACTTTATCATTTTGTAACTGGTCACAATTTGCGACCAGTTCTCCTTTATCTTGATGTTCTATATTATCTGCCATATTGCTATCTTTATTTTTGAGATCACAAATTGTGACCTTAAACGTATTGTTGTTATATTGCGTACAAAGGTAGTGCTTTTAGCCTTTAAGCCACTATCACACAACCCCTTTCTTTGAAAAGAACGTAAAATAAATAGTATTATTGCGATGGTTGTACTTCGATTAACATAAAGCTCTAAAGCAGCCAAAGGAGAACAAGAGCAAGGAAGCCGTGGAGACCAACAAGGACATCGAGCAGTTGTTGCTTTCCATCCAAAAGGCTTTCGATGTGCTTGTGGAAAAAAGAACGGACTTACCTGTTCTTACCATTCGTGGAGTCACAACAAAATCTTTTATTGATTGAATATCAATGAATTAAGTATTTAAAAGAATGTAACTGCTAACGATTTAGAAACGAGCTATATTCTTTTTCTTTCACAACTTTGCAATATACAAAGAACGCTTTGTTTACGAGTGCAAAGATAAATCTAATATCTGAAAAACAATATATTTTGCTTTGTTTTTAAATATTATTAATTTTTTGTTGTGTACAAGGTTCTTTAAAACAACACAGCATATTTGAAACACAGATAAATTCTATATACGGCATCAAAAGCAGCGAAAAAGTTAAAAACAATCCCATTTCTTATAATACAACAAAAATTATTCTTGTATGTGGATTGTTTTTCGTATTTTTGAAATTAGAATTATAAATGAGTATTTTTTAGGGATTATGACTAATAATATACTCATTTTGTGAGTAAAGAGAATGTTGAACATCTAAAAACATCAATTTATGAAAACTCGAGGACGCAATATTTGTGATACGCTCAAGGCAATACGCAAACAAATAGCAGATGCCAATGGGATAGACTATTCACCTGAAGAATGTAATTATAAGGGTGAATGTATGGGAACTTGCCCTAAATGTGAGCAAGATGTAAGAGACTTGGAATATGAGCTGCACCTCAAACAAATGGCTGGAAAAGCCATTAAGGTAGCAGGCATAGCAGCAGGACTTGTCGCTATGACAGCTTGTTCGGATGGAAAGGTACAAAGAATATCTTCGGATGCTACTCAAGGTGAACTTAATATAGTGAAAGAAGAAGTGCCTAAACCTGGAGACAGACAATTGGAAGGAGATATCTCGTTTAGTGATGAGGCTAAATATGCAGAAGAAGAAAATAGAAAATTAGGAGAGATTCCAAGCAATCCTCGAATGGAAATAACAAAAGAGCGAACTTCAAATGATAGGAAAGGTACCACATCCAAGAAATCAAAAAAAGGCAATACCGCTTTAATGCAATCAGCTGTTGATACAGACTCCATAGAAAACAGCAATATATTTGGTGTTGTAGAGGAGATGCCTTCATTCCCAGGTGGTATGGCTGCATTGATGAAATACATCAAGGATAATCTACGCTATCCAGAAATTTGTAGGGAAGGTGCTGCTATAGGCAGAGTTAATGTTGTCTTTATTGTAAACGAGGACGGAAGTCTGAGTGATGTAAAGGTAATTAGAAGCATTATCCCTGAACTTGACAAGGAAGCCATCAGGGTTGTGAAAAGTATGCCAAAATGGAATCCTGCAAAACAAAATGGCAAAGCTGTGAAAATGAAATATGTTGTTCCTGTAAATTTCAGACCTGAATAAGATGAATACAGCTCCACTTATCTGTATCGACCGTCATCGCCTTACAATTGACGGTGAGGGGGTTACTACGCTCGTAGCATTTCATGGTTGTCCTCTTCATTGCAAGTACTGTCTCAATCCCCAATGCCTTGATGCTGACGGCGTATGGCAGGAGGTGGATACAGAACTGCTGATGGCGAACGTGGAGATGGACAACCTCTACTTCTTAGCTACAGGAGGCGGCATCTGTTTTGGTGGAGGAGAACCGCTTCTGTGGAGTTCATTCATAAAGGAGTTTTGTGAACTATGCCCAGAGGGATGGCACTTTACGATGGAGACGAGTCTAAACGTACCTCGCCATCACTTGGAGAAAGTCACCCCATACATTGACTCCTTTATCATCGACATCAAGGACATGAATCCTGCCATCTATCAAGCCTACACAGGTAAGCCCAACCGGCAAGTTATCGACAACCTTGTCTGGCTCAACACTCATGCCAAACATAAAGACAAGATCATCCTTCGTCTCCCCATAATCCCCAAGTTCAACACCGAAGATGACAGGAAACACAGTCGCCAAGTCTTAATAGAATTAGGATATGAGAATTTTGATGAATTTGAATATGTTATTAGAAACAAATAAACAGTTTTAATTATATGTCCCAATGAAATGGATTTGAATGTAAATTCCATCTCATTGGGGTATTGGATAAAAATTATTGGTAATTTTTAATAGTACGTTTTATGCTATTAGACTCTCTGCGAAGTTCATTAGCTACACTGTCTTTGTATGCAGCCATCCGTACCATTTCATTGTATTTGAGAACAGAATCTTCGTAAGCTGCAACACGATTTTTGACATAGTCTATGACATTTTCGTCTCTGTTTACAGAGAAGTGCTTCTCTATATATAAGATGTTTGGGTCATCAGCAGACAGAACCATCTTCAAAGCTCTATACTTCAAGTCTGCCTCCTCCCAATCTTGGTACTCTCGCCATTGGGTGAGGTTGCCCCAAATGGAGAGAACGAGAGATAGAGCCAAGCCGCCAATGAAAAGAAGAACATACTTTGATGTAGGCTCGAAGCGATGGGTGACAAGTTCCTTCTGAGGTGAATTGTTCATCACTTCAACTTTGCCAAGTATTTTAATGGATTTGTAGAGAAGAAACAGAAATACTACATAGGCTTTGCGACAGAAACTTCAGAAAATGTATGGTGGTATGATGGAAGTAAGGTTATGAAAAGTATCCTATGACTACCTTTAAACGTGTTTTGCGCATTTCTCGCACCTATGTAACAAAATAGCATATGGCTTATGGTGTAAATAGTGTTAAATATAGACTTATTGTGATCAACAAATAACTATTTTTAGTAACTTTGCATTTAAGAAAAGTATAAATAGTAAAACAATTTCTTCCTTTAGTGCATTGTAATTGGGGATGGGGAGGACAAGGTAATGGATATTATTTATTTAACGTCTTTGATATGCAATATTTAGATCCCCATAAGACACGTGCTACTTATAATTCTAACATATCTGCTTATGTTAATATTTCTCCAAAAAAATAAAATAGATATTATGCAAAGAGTGATTGTCACTCTTTGCATAATATCTATTCCTTTTTTTCAATCGTTTTCTAAAAGGTATTCAAAGACAAACTTAAAGATAGATATTCCTTCTGAGAATATTCATTTTAGAATGCAAGTATATAAAGGCAAAAACTATTTTATTTTACCGAAAGTAGCTTCACACTCTTTAAATAAATATATGGATAATGAAAGAATTTGGCAATGGGAGAAAACATATATTATTGGCAAAACAAATGTAATATTAGACAGTTTAAAAGTTGGAGACATCGTTGGAGATATATGTACTGGTTTTTATAAAATTCGTAAGAAAACTTCTTTTAGATTATTATATTTTATTCCACCACAAAAAATAGGATATGTCATATTACCTTATATGTATAACGAAAAAGCAAATAGACTTTATATTAAAAATATTAGCGATTATATAACTACACCAGATACAAAATACCTCTATTCTATAGATGATAATCACCTTATATGGATAGAAAATACACCATCTTATGAAAAAATACCAAATGAAGTATGTCGTTTGCAGATATATAATCATCCATCTCTAAGCGTAGAGAGAGAATTAAAGGAAGAATATCTTAAGGAATAATAGTCCTAATGGCATAAAATACATCCAAATAGCTTTGCAGAAAGGTAAAAATAAAATAAAGTTCGATAAAATTAACATTTTTTACGACTAATAAAAATCTATTCTATTAGTAGCAATATTATGCATATTAAAGAAATAGTATATAGGATTATATTATCATTCATATTTTAAATTATTTTACAAATCGTTTTGTATAGCTTTTAAATACATGTACTCACATATATAAACAAGCAATCCTAAGCCTATATATAAGAATCTCTCATAAGGCATAGATGAAACGACCCACCAATTATATACAAAAAACAACAGAAATGCGATGCTTAATGTACAAAACAAGATTCTATTAAACTTATTACTACCATAGACCATAAATGTAAAGATATAACCTACAATATATAACATATCATTATAAATATACAATAAGCTTAGTGCTATATCAGTTTTACCTCTAAAAAACACATGGAATATATGTGATATAATAATGTATGCAACCAATCCTATTATTATAGAATATATTTTTTGTGGTTTCATATTTTATTCCTCTTATTTTTCTTTTTGATAGTGTATCCCCGCATATTTTTAGGAGAATAACTTGTTTTACCCACCCTCATTTCGTATTGTCCATTAGGCATACGAGTAGGAGTTAACCTATATCGTTTTTTTGCCCAATTCACAGCACGAACTATCATAGCGTTATCATAACCATTGCTGTTGTCTGGTGACGGAAATATGATATTCATCAAACTTCCATCTCCAAATTTCTTTCCAATGTCTATTGTTTCTCCTGCTGCTATTTCTGAATTTTTACTTCTTTCAAATACATTTCTATATTCATTCAACGCAAATGGAATTTGCCCTATGGCATCTGTCCAATATGGGACTCCTTCGATCTCAACCATAAGATAACCATCGCCAGGTTTGCCCTTTGCTTTCCGCTATATAGAAGTTCACAATATTATCTTATTCCTTTGTGATACAATGTATTGATTTTTCTGATAAGTTCACTATAAACATCTTGTAATCTTTATTGTTGCCTTTTAGTGGATTTATTACATCAACAAGGGGGTTACGGGCAAATGAGTTGGTCGTATTTTCTTCATATCTTGTAATTCTATATGCATAAAGATTTACAAATACAAAAAAATGCGTATTATCTTTATAGCATAAATATTGTCTAAAATAACAATTTAACACATTATTTTGTTCGTCAAAATAATGGTTGTTATCCTTTTTATCAAGATACTTAATTATAAGTGTCTCTACGTCATTTATGCAATCTTCGGTCATCTTTATATATTTCTGATTACTTGTTAAAACCCCTTTCCCATTTATCAATTGAGCGTTAGAAGCTAAAATGTGAATCTTAGAATTTTGATTACAATCTTTAGCCCATTTCTTTTCAATCTTTATCGACTTTAAATTTTGCTCAGTCTGTTTGCCAGTGCAAGCAAACAAACTGAACAAAATTATTACAGCAAAACATTTATACCACATATACTAAAATTTATAATCAAAGCCAACAGTTCCTGGTTGGTCGGTGTTTTTATATGTAATAGGTTTTCCATTCTTATCTTTAACAAACTCTCCATTACGATATATATATGCGCTGCTCAAACTTGTCGTAGCCAATCTTGCTCACATAGTCGTAGCCGTAAGACTTATAGCTATGCACCTTCTCAAGCTGACCGCCGAGGTTATAAGAATAGGTAATCTTCTCCTCGTCTGGATAAATCATCTCTAACCCGTAGTGCTTGGATTTTATATGGAAAAACTTTCAAAGATACAAGGGAAATATCCTCTGATAAGCCCAACTGAATTTTAAGGCGGTTTAAAACCTTGTTTTGTTGATACTTTCATATTGCTTCTATTTTTATGTTATAGCTAAAGAACGATTGGCTATTGAATTTATTGCGTTGATTTGCAGCATAATCAGAAAACGCACAATAATATGTCTAACATTTTTTCCATGTCTCACCAAGCAGAGATAACTTGGCGACACGCATGTTCAAGTCATACATGCTTTTCCGCCAAAGGTGCGTCTCTGCAATCCTGCTCTCCATCCTGCTTCTGTCGCGCCATTCAAATAGACCGATTACTATGGTACATCCTACGACGATGGTGAAAATTGTTATGCCAAAAGCCATCCATCGGCAGACATGCCCAGTCTGTTTCTTGCGTTCCATTTTATTGCTGATTTTTATGATTCTACTACATTTTGATAAGATTTAATTTGTTTGAATTGGCAAAGTTACGTTTGGAATGTCACAATCAAGAATTTTCGCAGCATTTATAACAACTTTTATGGAATAAAGACCTTTATGGGAATGCGATGAAGATGGAGAGGGTTGCAATCATACAATTGGGCATACAAAGACCTTTGTATAATATCTTATAAAAAGGGACTGTGCCATTTCGCACAATCCCTTTTTGAAAGAATTTTAATTAGTCTATATTGACTTCAGCTTTATAGCTCTGATAAATTTCTCCTCTATTATTGTATTTAAATAGAAAAGCCGAAATAACAGGCGATCCATAAATGCCAACCATTTTATCTTTTGGTAGGATGTCGCATCTTATCATTCCTTTATATGGCTCCGAAAAATTTGCTATATACATACAAGAATCACAAGTTTCAGGACCGAATATAGATAATAAAGCTTCAGAATATGTTGGAGCGTTCCAAATAAATTTTTTCTCTATTCGATAAGACCAGAGAATTTGTTTGGTCTGAGTATCAACCATATCTGAAAAAATATCCCAATCAAGATCATAAATCGAATCTGAAACACACAGTTCTTTTGAATGGTAATAAACTTGCAGAATATCAAATGCCATATTTATAGCTCTCTGCTCATTTTTATTACCATAAATGATATTCTGAGCTGCTATCGTCAAAGAAGCCCCCAAAATGCACATCAAAAAGAATATTCTCATAATGATTCTCATTTTGTTTTAATATAATGAGCCTTTTTCCCCATGGAACTATTGTACTTCAACGAAGTTAAAGCCGATTCATTAAAAGGAATAATATTACCTTCTTTTGTATGGATCGCTTTATAATTTAACCTTTCTCCATAATTAAACCCTTGTTTGTTGAGTTCATTGCGGATTATATTCATGTTATCAACAACTGGTCCAGTTCCAAAAAGTTCTGTAGAATCATGATAGTCTCCACCTATTGTTGTATGATGAAGTTCATGTAAGAAGGTCATGCCAAAACCAAGCGTATTGCCATCTACACCAACAGCACCTTTAACCATGTTACTGATTTGCTCAAAACTGAGACCTATTTGAGTTCCAGATGTAACAGTACGTTTAGCATGATAGGATACTTCTATCTCGGTTTTGTTGTCAATCATTTTTATCAAGAAATTCCTTGCAGTTTTACTTCCTGCATCTATTTCTTTTCCTTTTTTGTTGGTAATTTTATTAACAATAGGTTTTCCTTCATCATTTTTAGTATATTGCAACTTGTTATCCTTGTCCAAACTGAGTTGTAATCCCGTTTGAGAAGCCAAATCTTTTATTACAGACTGAGTTGTTGACAATTTAAGTTGTTCATTAGCCAAACGAACTTTTGTCATATCAATTTCCATACCTGTAGGATCTGTATATTTCAGCGGATTAGAAATAACATAACAATACGTTGACACATTGGAATATTTTTCCTCTTTGGGATCTATAGAAAGCCAAAGACTCAACCTCGGATCATAGTACCTCGCTCCATAGTAATACAATCCTGTCTCCTCATCGAATTCCTTCGCATTGAAAAGATAAGGTGTATTCCAGATGTTGTTGCGTTCCTCTATGAAAACCTCACCGAAAGGAACATACTCGATATGTTGCACCACCTCGCCATCAAGGTTGGTGATGTAACTACTGCTACCCAAATGGTCTGGGTGGTAGTAGAACTGCATTTTCTCGTATGAGTCGCCTTCTTGGAAGTTGTTCTTTGCAGCTCGTGTCATAGCCCGTGCCTGCGCAGCCTCCAAGCTGCCGTCATTGCAGCAGAAACCCTTGCCATCGACATAGTCGTTGTTGTCCTCGCCATTGTACGGCACTGCAAAGGTTGCCACCTTTTTTTCTATTTTATCTGTCATATTTATATTCATTTTTCCAAAATCACAAATTGTGACTTTGAACATTACCATATTTAACAGCATTCAAAGGTAGTACTTTTAGCCTTTAAGCCACTATTGCACAACCCCTTTCTTTGAAAAGAACGTAAAATCAATAGTATTATTGCGGTGATTGTACTTCGATTAACATAAAGCACTAAAGAAGCCAAAGGAGAACAAGAGCAAGGAAGCCGTGGAGACCAATAAGGACATCGAGCAGTTGTTGCTTTCCATCCAATAGGCTTTCGATGTGCTTGTGGAAAAAAGTACGGACTTACCTATTTCTACCACCATTCGAGTCACAACAAAATCTTTTATTGATTGAATATCAACGAATTAAGTATTTAAAAGAATGTAACTGCTAACGATTTAGAAACGAGCTATATTCTTTTTCTTTCACAACTTTGCAATATACAGAGAACGCTTTGTTTATAAGTGCAAAGATAAATCTAAAATCTGAGAAACTATCTTTTTTGCTCTTAATTTACATATTTTTAAGAAGTGAACATTGATTGTCTATCTCTTTTGTAAATTACAACATTGCTTTCAAGCCAAGACCTAAAAACAGAACCATAAAGTTTCAAAAATGAGCATAAAAAGTGGGATTTGTAGCATCTTCGACTAAAATCACCTTATAAAATGCTAAAATTTTGCCTATTTATGATAGATTATCGCAATAAATTATTATTTTTGTATGGTAAAATGCAATAAAAATATGAAGTTAAATCGCATAAAGGCAGTTTTAGAGGAGAAAGGTATAAGCCAAACTTGGCTTTCCAAGAAAATGGGCAAGAGTTTTAGTACGGTCAATGCCTATGTGTGCAATCGTACCCAACCAAACCTTACAACGCTTCTTGAAATTGCACAAATATTGTCTGTGGATATGAAGGAACTTATCTCAGACGCGAAAGAACGTAGTACTAAATAAAAGACAAGACATAATGGAACAGTCACAATATAACTTTTTGTTCTCGTTCATCTGGAACATAGCCAATGATGTACTTGTGAACGCTTTCAACAAAGGCGATTACAAGAAGGTCATTCTGCCTATGTTGGTGTTGCGCCGCATTGACGTGCTGCTTGAACCGACAAAGGATGCAGTTATACAGATGAAAGATCAACTTGACAACAAGAGCTTCCAGAATGCCATCAATGAAAGAGTTTTCCAACAAGTGTATAGCAAAGTATCACAAGGACTATAAAACAAGAAAGATATGAGCAAGACTATTATGAAATATTTATTGGCTTTATGCCTTATTTGTAATGTTGGCAATGCGTTTGCACAACATCGTTATTATTGCGAGGTAAAGGGTATTGAGAAAGACTTTTCTTCTGGTCTAAAAATCATATTCGATTTCGGCACAAAGGCATCATATAACATTTGGGGAGACCTCAGCAGCAAATTGAAATTTGTGGATGAAAATGGTGAAGAAATCAAATTCAACAGCATGGTCGATGCCGCAAATTACATGGTTGATAAGGGGTGGAACTTCCAACAAGCCTATTCTTCTGCTTATGGCGGAAAGCCTATAATACATTGGATTTTCTACAAAGATGCCGAAAATATGGATAAAGCCAGAGAAGGAATTATGACCAAGACGGAATATCAGAAACTAAAGAAGTGAAGCTATGACGGAAGAAGAAAAGAAAACGTTGGTTGATGCGGTGAATTGCAAGTATCCACATCAGAACCTAACGGAGATTTACTACAATATAGGTAGAGCATTGCCTTTTACTGCCCAAAGATTCCCTGACGGAAGAGTTTCCGACTGGTATCGTAATCAGTATGTGGAGGTTGTACGAGTAGAACCACATGGAAGAGGCGGCAAGTTTGGAAATGTATTTGGCTTTTATTACCGTAATGGCGAAAGAGCAGATGCCTATGAGAATGACCCAGAACACAGTTGGTGCACCAAGAATGATACTGAACCGCAACCAATACCATGTTGTGGGTGTGGCTCATGGATGTTATTGGATATCATAGGTGAGAAGACTACAGAATCTGTTAAAGTTCTCGGTCTTGATGACAAGATTGGCTTTGGTAAATATAAGGATATGACTTTGAAAGAGGTCATCATTAAAGATTGGCAGTATGTCAAATGGGCGATTATAGATTCCCAACACTTATATACCGATGTTGATAAGGTATTGGAATATCATATGGAGAATAGACCAACACTTGGTCCTAACGATATAATGAGCTTCGGGAAATACAAGGGAAAGTCCATTGAGGAGGTTTGCAAAACAGACCGACAATACCTTATATGGCTTTCACAAAACAACGATTCTTTCAATCTTGATTGGGAGAAATTCAAGTAATCAAATTATAATGTAGCTATGAAGGGATTTATGTTAATATTTTGCTCCCTGCTTATAGCATTCGGAGCAACAGCACAAAGTAAGTTAGGTTCGCAAACTCCTAAGAAATCTATATTCATTACATCAATACTTTTGGTATTGATGACCCTAGTTTCATGTTCTGTCGGATATAAAAACGATGGTAAGGAGGTAACATGGCATACGTGGAATGAAGGAAGCGGTCATACTTCAAGGCATGTTGATGCAGACCCAAAGACTTTTGAAAAACTGGATGATGATTATGGTCGAGACAAGAAACACGCATTCTACGAGGGCGATATTATCAATGGTGCCGATGGCGGCTCGTTCCGTGTGCTTACCAAATCGTATGCAGCAGACAATAAGCATGTATATGTTTCCGGTAAATTGATAGAAAAGGCGCATCCGGCAACATTCAAAGTGCATTCCTACTATTTTGCAGAAGATGCCAACGATTTTTATTGGGATGGGAAAGCATTGAACGTAAGAGATAAATCGACATTCAAAATCTTAGGCAGTTCAGATTCTTGGGAAACTCATTGGGCAAAAGACAAATACAATGGATACTACCTAGCAGGAGGTGTGATTACAGATATCGATTACGAGACTTTCCACCCGATTGAAGCAAAGACTCCGGACCAATCAGGAGACTATGCCGCTGACAAGCACAAAGTGTTTTTCAGGGACAAGGAGGTTCCCGGTGCTGACCCTGCGACGTTCAAGGAAGTGGACTTCTATATAGGGCAAGACAAGCACAGGGCTTACAATAAAGGGATTCCAACCCAAATAAAAGATTATTCCAAACTCACCGAAGTAGGCCGTTTGATGTATTCCGACGGAACGAATATCTACGATTCCCATTTTAATATCCTTCCTAAAGCCGATGTCGCGACTTTCGAGCATATTTCCGACAACTGGTACAAGGATAAATCGCATGTCTGGTGGAGTTTCAAATTAGTTGCCGGGGCAAATCCCAAAACTTTCCAGCCTGTGCCCGCGGGAGGTTTCGGGGGAGATTTCAACTATGGGAAAGATGACAAACATGTGTTTTGGAACGACTCCATCATTCAAGGTGCTGACCCCGGAAGTTTTGAGAAGATGACATTCCCGGACGGCGACAGTTGGACGGTGTTCGACCGCAACCGAATATATGAAGGCAAGGATTCTCCCAAACTGCGTGAATATCTGAAAAAGAAATATGGAAAATGAGTATGGAAATCATGCTGCGCTATATAGTCGGAATCGCTATTGCTTATGGCATAGGCAAATGGATATATCAGTCGATACGTTCACGGTCGATTGACTATTTTTTATTGGCGATTATCGCGCTTATGGGTGCAGTTTTATGGCTTTCAAGAGGGTTTCTTATCTCCAACCGTGTATATGATTTCTTGATGATTGTCGTATGGCTTGTTGCTGTCGGTTGTTTTATCATTTCCCGAAAATCCCAATATGGCAAGTATTTGAAATTTGCTGCTGTTGGCGGTCTTTCTACTTTTCTTGTGCTTTTTGTCTATTGGAATGTAAAAGCGGAGTCTATCAAACCGATAACATTGACAACTCAGCTGAGGGGATATTCAACAAGTAGAATAGTTGAGGTATGTTTCCGTTATAACGAAACTCCATTTCGGAGAAGTTACAATCTCAACCAATACCCAAATGTAAAGCTACTCCCTGAACAGTACGATGTAAGGCTGACAATCAAACCTATCTCGGCCAATGTTGCCAAACTTGAATCAATAACGCTAATTCCCAAAAACAGAAAATGAAGCAGTGGTAGAAAATTCGGGGTTTATAATCTTTGAAATCATATTGAGAATATAATATGTTTTGAAAGAAATATATTCCTTTGTAGCATAGACGAGATGCCAAGAAAGCATATCAAAGCAGAATGCAGCAACAAGAACGGTTGGCAACTCGTTACCTCAAAATCGGACAATCCTCCCACTGTCCTTATTATAAAGGGATAAAGATTATATTCCAAAATTACACTAAATAAATGAGAGGGGAATGTATTAAGTTTATTTCCCTCTCATTTAGATTAGTTAGTTTCCAGAAACTTTATTTTGAGCTTTTCATAGCACGTTTTATGCGATTTGATTCTTGCAAAAGCTTATTGGCTATACTATCTTTATAAGTAGCCATTTCAACCATTTCATGATGATGGCGAATAGAATCCTCGTAGGCAGCAACACGATTTCTTACATCATCTATAACTTTCTCATCTCGGCAAACAGAAAAATGCTTTTCGATGTATCGAAAGTCACAATATGACTTGGCAAGAAACATGTCTTATTTGGTTTCATATATGAATTCTATTGTTTCATAGTGTTTCCTATATTCTTTTTTTAATTTTACGACCCTATTATTCTTATCATAAGTAAAGACACATGTATATGAAATAATTGCGTCAGACATGTTTGGCTTATATGTATAACTATATTGAGTAATAAGACAATCCTTGACTATAATTTCAATACTTAACACATAGTCAACACTGGCATCAAGATATGTGTAATACTTATTGATATTTTGTATAGAAATCTTTTTTTGTTCCCCTATTGGCTTTGTAAATGACAAGATTTCGCTTGGGTCATAACTTGATAAAATATCAGCAATAACACATGCATCCTTATATATGACCTCGGGATATTTTAGCTTTATTCCATAATCTGTTAGGCTATTAGATTGATTTAAAAATATCTTTTGACGCGTTTTGTCATCTGTGGACAATTTAATCAATCTACCCTTTTTATTATATACCCCGATTTTTTTCCCGTGTAGAAATAAACTTCTCTCTAACTTATAACCATTACTTAAAATGTTTACAACAGTCTGTGATTTCAATTCCAAACTGTTTAGAATTGAAATCACAGAAAGTATTAATATCGCGCAAAATCTCATTACTAATTTTTATTTAGTTCCTTGCTTTAGGATTTCTGTTCCAAGTTCAATGCTTAACATTATGCAATCTTTTGCATAATCATATTATTTTTCACTTACGACGAAGCTTTATATACAAGCCCAAAATTATTATCGTATTTATGGCAAACCAAATAAAATTTACAGTAACACCAGTATCGAATATCTGGTAAACCATATTTATGATAGCATCATTATCTATAGTTTCTACCTCGTATTTTATACTAACATATGCATTTACCACAAAGATAGCATAAACAAAAACCATTAGAAATGATATAATCAAGTAAATTATTAACAGTTTCTTCATAAACAATCATCTATTAAAATTCTGACTTGCTGTACGTAAAGAGACATACCCTGCTGAATAGTTACAAATGTATCCAACAAGAAATATCATTGCTATGATAGAAATGATATTTGGAATTAATTTTGAACAGTTACTTATTATGTCAACGCAATTGCAACTTTACACACTACGCTTAACTATAAAATAATCAGTTACACTTTTGTCTATATCCCAGAAAGAAATGCCCATTTTTTTCAAATAATGCAAAAGGATTTCTTTGTTGAGACGTTCTCGAATTTTTCTGTTTTTGTAAAATTCGATTTCTTCAATGCTATTAATTGGTCCCTTTGCATAAAATTGCCATCTGTCTTCTTTGTAATTCAGCACATCTCTAGTTATTCCTTGTTTTGAAGAATGATGAAACAGAAAAAAAGGAGAGGCATTATCATTGGAAAGGGCAAATTGGTAAAAACTACAATGCAATTTCAACCGAAGTACATTACACAATGTTATTCTTCCATCACCTGAATTTGAAATGAAGAATTTCTTATTAGGATAATGTGAAACTTGCCAACAACAAAATACATCATCATGTTTTCCTCCATAAGAAGGGTCTATGAATTCTGATATAATAAAAGGAGTCTTGATAAAATTAGCTTTCCCTTTTTGGAAATCTTGAATAAACACTTCTCTGACAGCTTCTTTCATAGCTGTCAGAGAATCTATTTCAAAAAAAGAAAAATTTATAAAATTAAAATTATTTTCTATGTCCTACTTTATTATAAGTCGTGATATATTACTTGATTATTTATTCAAAAATTCTAAACAAACCATACATTATAGACATAAAACCAACAACATATCCTTTTAGATAATCAATATAGGCTATTGTAAAACTCGGTGGGAAATTACGCCTGTCTTTGTATGTAATATTTAGGAATGTAATACCAAAGGATATTGCACAAATACTATCATATCTTTTAAATAAGATGGTTGTTGTTCCTAAGCATATCATCAAAATTGAAAAAATCAAGTAAGTGCCATTTTTTTATGGCACTTACAGACTTTTTGTGCTTAATAACTGAAAACATTATTGCAATTCCTGTTATAGACGCTAATATTCCCCAAAGACAAATATAGTTCATATTGTTTTGCTTTTATGTTATAACTAAAGAACGATAGGCTATTGAATTTATTGCATTGAATTGTAGCTTTAACCACAAATGTTAGAACATATTGCGGTGTGTTACCACCTAATGTTGAAACGACACTCACGTTAAATGCTGATGGTACCTATTTGTTGATACGGACATTCAAAGAAAGGCAGAATGAACAGGAAAAGTTAAAGGGTATTTTCCAAGTGCTTGACGGCAACATCTTGATGCTTATGCATCCCTTTGAGTAAAGACAATATTTTACAAGGAGAAGGATGCTATTTTGTAAATATCATTTATTTTACCTCTTTAACGGATTTTACGTTTCCTCTTGGATTGGTCTTAAACTCAAGGGCATGGCTTTTTGCGTCTGGTATAGAATAATTAGATATAATATATGTCGCATCGGGTTGTAGATGAAACTTCTCATTTTCAATAATACTGTTTCCATAAGTAATAACATAAGCGTCATTAATTCTATTTAGATTTATTGATGATAGACCTACATATCCATCTTTTAATGAAATCTGATATGTAAATAACAAAGAATCATTTTCTAATGTTAAACTTCTTAAGGGCTGATTATCAGAGGATGAAATTAATGCACTTTCAACTCTAATAGAAATTTTATTATTTCCACAAGAGATACATAGAAAAATCATTAACAAAAAAAATAATTTATATTTTCCCATATTATTTCTTTTAATATTATGAGTCTACTTTAAGAGATTTTTTAAGGTGAGAGAGGCTTGCTGGTAACCTTTAGGTCATTTGAAGCCCTCTTTAGTTTATTTTACACTCTCTGGAAATCAAACTTCTTTAGTTCCAATTTTCTTTAGCAAGGAACTGATTCGTGAATCTTTAATTGTAAGACAGTATTCTATAAAAGAAGAAACACTGGGAGCTTGCCATTTTAGGCAAGCTTTTACTAATCCGAATTTTGGATCTAATATTCCTTTGTCCACGTTCTCACCAAAATGCCAAAAATGCAGTATTATTAACTCTTGTTCTTCTATATTAGGAGTCATATTGTCCTCGCCCAAAACATTTAAAAACCCTTCTCCAATAGAAAAGCCAATGTTTCCAAAAGATTTTATGATAGGAGATATATCTCTCATATTCAATCTAACAATTCTGAAATATGCAGCAGCAGCTTCCATCGTTACCATATCATGCTCCATATTTTTTTTTACTATTTGTTCTAACAAAGGTAAGGCTTTAACCAAATGCTGTTTACCTATTATTTTAATTGCCTCAACTTGTACTTCCCATGATATATTTCTTTTATATCTTTCTTCGAAAATATCAACTACAGTATTCCCAAATTCAGGGAAATAATTGCGTTGAAGTTTTTTTAAGGCCTTTAACAAATCTGCCGCTTTTTTACTTGCAAGCAATAATTTTTTTAATTGTACTATCGTTTCTGTTTTATCCATTATTTGAAATTTTAGAAACTTGCCAATGTTATTTATGGCATTGGCAAGTTTTTGGTTAATGAATTAGTCAATGATTGCTCTTTTGACCATTTTGTTTTTTAGATAGGACTTGGGTACTGTACAATTCCATGAAAACGTAAATTCGTTCCACGGAATTGTACATTTGTTATTTTATCGTATCTCCATAATCAGCTTCCTCTTCTTCCTGTAAATATAAGCATATTACATTAAGATAATCTACAATTTCCTTGTGTGTTAAATTTAACTTTTTAATACAAGAGCAGAATTCCATAATAACACCTTCTGGATTATAGTCCCCTCGGCTATTAAAGATGAAAATTTTCTCTCTCTTATAGACAAAAATTTGTCTTGGAAAATGTGGTCCCATGCCTTTGAAAGCATATATTCCATCCACAAAATTATAATTATTAGGAGAGATGAGGTTTACAACATTTTTACTTGCATTTGTATATTTATCTTCATAGTTATTTTCTATTTGTTCCGCTATACTATCAGGTAAGCACACACTTTTTAGTGAATCTAAGCAATGTCCCTTAGATATGTAAGGAACAATGCTACAGATAAAAAATACTAGGATTTTTTTAATTATCATGATTTCTATTTTTTGATTGTTCTATAATAATATTTTCCACTTGATACATCTTCATTAGAGGAAGGTCTTGTTTGTATAATTTTTGGCATTGGCACTTCTTTCCACCCCAAATTGCCTTTTGATGGTGATGTATAAGAACGAGATGTTTGTATATAAGTCTTTGATTGCATTTTTTTATAGAACGCTTACAGCATATTATATATAATACCTCTCAAGGCAAAAGGTTTTATGAAAAACTTTACCAAAAGAGAGTATGTTATAATTCCCCAAACTATGGATAATGGAAGAACCACGAAAAAACACCAATCAGGAATCTTATAATTATAACCATTCCCTTCGAATTTTTTATTTATCAACCATATCTTTTTGTTAGGGAAAAATCTTAAATAAGAGTATATTAATATCATTAGTAGATAAATGGATAACAAATATCCATCATTTCTATGGTATGAATCCCTTAATAGTTCGCACAAAAATAATGCGAATGGGAAAAAGAGAAACGCAAAGACCATTGCCATATACAATGGGCTAAGAAACTTTGCGGACTCTCTTTTTTTGTTATAAGCCCAATATACTCTATAAAATATATAATCTATCATATTACCATTCTAATAATACACCATTCATAAAGTATTCCTTTCTTTTTGTATTTTTGTCCCAAGCATTACATTATCTCCAGCAAATCTTGACTTTTGGCCCATACCAAATGTAGAGCCACACTTCATTTAGATGGAAAATTTGGTTCAAAGTTATATTATTTTTTCTTAAATCGAGTGGAATGTATGGGATTTGTTGTCTTTATTGTCTGTTGTCATTTTATCAGTCTATATTATCTTCCCAGAGAAGGTCCGTTACTTCTACTTCAAGCGGTGCAGAAAGCTCTGTCAAGGCTTTTTCTTTCATTTTGCAAAGATAATCATTTTTTCTGAGAATCTATCCTTTTTCTGCTGTTTTTTTCTCTTTTTTCGCTCCCATGTTTGTCGCATTCGCTCCCATGTTTGTCGCATTCGCTGTCATGATTGTCGCATTCGCTTCCACGTTTGTCGCATTCGCTCCCATGATTGTTGCATTCGCTCCCATGATTGTCGCATTCGCTTCCACGTTTGTCGTATTCGCTCCCACTACGAAATTTGCGTGAGAACATCATCAAAAAATACAGAATTCCTATAGAAAAAGCATTCACATTTTGGGCTTTTCTGTCACAAAGGGTTCACCGTTTTACGCCATTTGTGACGTTTTGGTGAATACCTGTGAAGGGAGGGTTCACGCCCTGAATCCCCTCTGTTTATCGGACTTTCGGAGCAGATGTGAAGGGTGAACCCTCGTTTCTTGCTTTATACGCATGCGCGAAAGAAAATAAATAAAGAAAGAAAACAGCAGTATGGGTAATGCCATAAAAACATATAAAAGAATATATATATATTATTATAGACGTTCACAGTGTCACTCTGTGGTCTCGCCCGATAGGTTATTCAGACCAGCCAATGACTAACAGAGATTTCCCGGTAAGTCATTGAGCCGTCTCAGTGACTTACCGGGAAATGGTAACTATTGTGCTGAACTCAACAGTCGCAAATAAGCGCCACACACCCTGAAAAACTGCCAATATGTGTTTGGTGCGAAAAGAATATTTGACAAAAAATCGGGAAAATGCGCATAATTCATGAATAAACATGAAGAAAAGCACAAAAGCGATGTAAAAGAAAACGAAAAAAGTGGAGAAATGAGGGGATTTGCTACCCCAAAACAGGGGATGCGGGGCAAAAAACAGGGGATTTGGGCACTCCAAAAAAAGGCGCATCCCCTGTGGATGCACTTCGCTAAACCCGACCAAATCCACAAATTAAAAAGTGGATGAAAACAGAAAATACTACCCTTTTTGAACAGTTATTACTACCAAAACTGCTGCCGTGCCGATTCGTTTCAACATTTATATATAAACAACGCGAGAAAAATGGTATAAAGTATTAATAATAAGGGGGATGCGAGAAAAATGGATTAGAAAAAGTGCTTCAAATCCCCTATTTTTGTTTTTTGGCCGGCATAACGGCAGTATTGGCAGAGATCGAAAAACTTTCTTGAAAATGCGGATTTCTCTTAATTTCTTTTGTGTTACGATATTTTTTGTGTATCTTTGCAAGATAAACTGATAAAGAAATAAATGAGAAAACGATTCATCCACATATTATGGGCTTTGTTGGGTACAGGCATCCTGTTCTGTATCCTGGGCTTTGTAGCCGTTTGGAATGGTTTGATAGGCTATATGCCCGAGATAGAGGACCTGCAGAACCCCATCAACCGCTTTGCCACACAGGTGTATTCATCTGACGGCAAGGTGTTGGGAACCTGGAACCTGAACAAGGAGAACAGAATCGTGATACCTTACGACAAGATGTCGCCCCACCTCGTAGAGGCACTCGTTGCCACAGAGGACGAGCGCTTCTATGAGCACTCAGGCATCGACTTCCGTGCCCTGGGCCGAGCCATCGTGAAGCGAGGAATCATGGGACAAGCCAATGCCGGAGGAGGCTCCACCATCACCCAGCAGTTGGCGAAGCAGTTGTATAGCGAGACGGCCAGCAGCACCGTGCAGCGCTTCTTCCAGAAACCCATAGAGTGGGTGATAGCCGTCAAGTTGGAGCGCTATTACACCAAGCAGGAGATCATCGCCCTCTATCTCAACTACTTCGACTTCCTGCACAATGCGGTGGGCATCAAGACCGCTGCCAACACTTACTTCAACAAAGAGCCCAAAGACCTGACGGTGTGCGAGGCAGCCACCCTCATCGGACTCTGCAAGAACCCCTCGCTCTTCAACCCCGTACGCTATCCCGACCGCTGCCGGGAACGAAGAAACGTGGTGTTGCAGCAGATGGTGAAGGCAGGCTATATGGACCGCTCGGAGTATGCCAAGTATTCTGCCGAACCCCTTACCCTCGACTTCCACCGTACCGACCATAAGGACGGTACAGCCACCTATCTGCGCGAGTTCCTCCGCCAGTATATGACCGCCAAGCGTCCCGTGCGCTCCGACTATCCTTCGTGGAACAGAGTGCAGTTTGTCATCGACTCAATAGCCTGGGACACAGATCCCCTCTATGGCTGGTGCAACAAGAATTTCAAGAAGGACGGCTCACCCTATAACGTCTATGCCGACGGTCTGAGAGTGTTCACCACGATAGACAGCCGTATGCAGAAATATGCCGAGGAGGCAGTCTACAAGCATGTGGCAGGCTATCTGCAGCCCGCCTTCGACCGTGAGAACAAGCCCAAGCCCAGTGCTCCCTTCTCCGACAAGCTGACGCCCAATCAGATACGCTCAATCCTGAACCGATCCGTCACCCAGAGCGAGCGCTACCGCACCATGAAGGCGGCAGGCTATTCGCCCGAGGAGATACACGACGCCTTCAGAAAGAAGGTGGAGATGACCGTCTTTACCTATCATGGCGACATCGACACCCTGATGAGTCCGCTCGACTCCATACGCTACTACAAGGGTTTCCTGCGTTCGGGCTTCATGAGCATGGATCCAAAGACGGGAGCCGTGAAAGCCTATGTGGGCGGTCTCGACTATACACACTTCATGTACGACATGGTGAGCCTGGGACGCCGACAGGTGGGTTCCACCATCAAGCCATTCCTCTACAGTCTGGCGATGGAGAACGGATTCACCCCCTGCGACATGGCGCCCAACCGTCAGCAGACCTATATCGTGGCAGGCAGACGCTGGACACCCCGCAACGCCAACCATTCGCGCTATGGACAGATGGTTCCGCTGAAGTGGGGTCTGGCACAGAGTAACAACTGGATCAGCGCTTATCTGATGAGCAAGCTGAACCCACAGCAGTTTGTGCAGCTGCTGCGCGATTACGGCATCAACAATCCCGACATCCATGCCTCGATGAGTCTCTGTCTGGGTCCTTGCGAGGTGAGTGTGTCGGAGATGGTGAGCGCCTATACCGCCTTTGCCAACCACGGCATCAGGACCTCGCCGCTCTTTGTGAGCCGCATCGAGGACAACGAAGGCAACACGATAGCCACTTTCCAGCCCCGCATGAACGAGGTGATCAGCGCTGACAACGCCATGAAGATGCTTACCATGCTGATGGGCGTGGTAGACCAGGGTACGGCGGGACGACTGAGATACCGCTACAACATGGAGGGACAGATAGGAGCGAAGACGGGAACCACCAACAACAACAGTGACGGATGGTTCATTGGCTTCACACCGCAGTTGGTGACAGGCTGCTGGGTGGGAGGCGAGGACCGCGACATCCACTTCGACTCCATGAGTATGGGACAGGGAGCCACGATGGCGCTCCCCATCTGGGCCATCTTCATGAAGAAGGTTTATGCCGACCCAACGCTGGGCTTCAGTCCGATGGAGAAGTTTGATATTCCTGCTGACTATAATCCCTGTGCGAGTAAGACGGAAGATGAATTCGGTGAAGAAGGCATCGACGAAGTTTTTGAATAAGCAAGCATCCTGCAATGATGGCAATATAGATGAGGCCTAATTGCAGGATGCTTATTTTTATCCCCTCTATGCAGGCTCCCGGCAGCATGACTATCAGCTGCAGGGCATGCTGGGTGGCAGAGGTGGTGAGGCTCAGCAGGTATGCCAGTCCGCCCTGCAGCAGGGAGAATCCCGGCAGGAGGAAGAACGAGAGCAGCAGCGACAGGCTGACATAGATGATGACCGTGGCAGCGGGAATGGCGACAAACGAGCTGAGTACGGAATAGCAGGCGATGTTGCCGAAATAATAGCACACCAGCGGTGTGGTTCCCACCTGAGCAGCCACCGATACCGCCACCATTGCCCATGCCCAGCCCAAGGGCTTGTGGCGGGTGACTGAGGCAGGCAGAAGGCTGTAGATGGGCTTGTAGAGCAACAGGATGGACAGCACGGCGGCAAAGGACAGCTGAAAGCTGATGTCGAAGAGGTGGAGAGGCTGGATGATGAGCATCACGATGGCAGCGAGAGTCAGGTTGCTCACAGCCGTCGAGTTGCGTCTGGTGAGCAGGGCGAAACAGTAGATGCTGATCATTGAGGCAGCCCTGACGGCACTGGCAGGCAGGGCGATGAGGAACACGTATGCCCAGATGGCAGTCACGCTGATGGGTACGGCGATGAGCCGCCATCGTTTTCTGCCTCCTGCCAGGAGGATGAAGAGCTGAAAGATGATGCCGATATGCAGTCCGCTGATGGCCAGGATATGGCTGGCACCCGAGGCCTTGAAGGTTTGTCGGGTGTCCTTGCTGAGGCTGCCTTTCTCGCCCAGTGTCATGGCGGTGATGATGGCTTGCTGCTGCGATGCAAGATGCTGGCTGCCAATGCGTTCTGTGAGTTCGCTTCGCAGACTGAGAGCCTTCAGGCGGGTGCGGTCGAGCGCCGACAGATGGCTGTAGGAATGCGTCGTTGCGGGTTGCCGGTTCTGCTCTTCCTGCAGAGAGGTGAGCAAGGCGCCAGCCAGCAGGAAGGCGGCGAGGATGAGGAGTGACTTGTGCAGCTCGTTCTTCACCAAGATGGAGAAGGCAGAGGCGGCGAGCATGATGAGCAGCCAGTAGGAGGGAGGAAGGGTGACGACGTGGAAGTGCGCAATGACAATGCCCGACACAAGCATCAAGCAGAGAGCCTGAGTGGGGCACGAATTGAAGAACTTTCGCCTTCTGAGGACTGTCTTTGCGCCAGAAATCTTCATTTAATCTTTAATTTCTGCAAATATAGGAATTTTTTTTCGTCTAAATGTAGTTTTTTTTGTAATTTTGCAAAGTTTTATAGAATACAATAAAAATCATTATAATGAACGTTTCATACAAATGGCTTAAAGAATACGTCGATTTCGACCTTACTCCCCAGGAGACAGCGGACGCGCTGACTTCTTGCGGTCTCGAAGTCGATGCTTTGGAAGAAGTACAGTCCATCAAGGGTGGACTGAAGGGTCTTTACGTAGGTAAAGTGTTGACATGCGAGATGCATCCCAATAGCGATCACCTCCATGTCACTACTGTAGATTTGGGCAAGGGCGAGCCCCAGCAGATTGTATGCGGTGCCCCCAACGTGGCAGCAGGACAGAAAGTCATCGTAGCCGACCTGGGCTGCGTGCTCTACGACGGTGACAAGAGTTTCACCATCAAGCGCAGCAAGCTTCGCGGCGTGGAGAGTCTCGGCATGATCTGTGCCGAGGACGAGATAGGAGTAGGAACCTCTCACGACGGCATCATCGTGCTGCCAGAGGATGCTCCCGTAGGTCAGCCAGCAGCAGAGTATTATCACTTGGAGAGCGACTGGCTCATCGAGATAGACATCACAGCCAACCGAGCTGATGCCCTGGGTCACTGGGGAGTGGCACGCGACCTCTATGCGTGGCTGAAGCAGAACGGATATCAGACCAGTATGCATCGTCCTTCGTGCGATGAGTTCGTTGTCGACAACGAGGACCTGCCTATCGAGGTGGAGATTCAGAACACCGAAGCCTGCAAGCGCTATGCCTGTGTGAGCATCACCGACTGCGAGGTGAAGGAGAGTCCTAAGTGGCTGCAGGACAAGCTGAACATCATCGGCTTGCGTCCTATCAACAACATTGTGGACATCACCAACTATATCATGATGGCTTACGGTCAGCCACTGCACTGCTTTGATGCCGACATGGTGACAGGACATAAGATCGTGGTACGCACCCAGCCAGAGGGAACCAAGTTTGTGACCCTCGACGGTGAGGAGCATACCCTGGGCGAGCACGACCTGAGCATCTGCAACGCCGAGGAGCCTATGTGTATCGCAGGTATCTTTGGCGGTAAGGGTTCGGGAACCTACGACACCACCAAGAGTGTGGTGTTGGAGAGTGCCTACTTCCATCCAACATGGATTCGCAAGAGTGCCCGCCGTCACGGACTGAGCACCGACGCCAGCTATCGTTTTGAGCGCGGTGTAGACCCCAACGGACAGATTTATGCCCTCAAGCAGGCTGCCATCCTCTGCAAGCAGTTGGCAGGCGGAAAGATCAGCATGCAGATCAAGGACGTATATCCAGAGCCTATCCAGGATTTCCCTGTGCGCCTGAACTATGAGTATGCACACCGTCTCATCGGTAAGGAGATCGGTGCAGAGACCATCAAGAATATCGCCACCTCATTGGAGATGAAGATTGTGAAGGAAGATGCCGAGGGCCTCGACCTCCTCGTCCCAGCCTTCCGTGTTGACGTCCAGCGTCCTTGCGATGTGGTGGAGGACATCCTGCGTATCTACGGATACAACAACGTGGAGATTCCTACCCAGCTGAAGAGCTCGCTCACCGTACAGGGTGAGGAAGACAAGCACTACCACACCCAGAACATCGTGGCAGAGCAGCTGGTAGGCGAGGGCTTCATGGAGATACTGAACAACTCGCTCACCAAGGCAAGCTATTATACCGACTTCGAGCTCAACGCATATCCCGACGAGCACACCGTGAAGGTGATGAACCCTCTGAGTGCCGACCTGGGAGTGATGCGCCAGACCATGCTCTTCGGTGGACTGGAGAGTGTGTCGCGCAACATCAACCACAAGAGCCAAAACCTGAAGTTCTTCGAGGTGGGCAACACCTATTTATATAATAAGGAGAAATGGGATGCCGAGAATCCTATCAAGGGCTACAGCCAGGAAGGTCACATCTCGCTCTTCATCACCGGTAAGCGCGTAGAAGGCAACTGGGCTCATGCCGACGAGCAGAGCAACATCTACGAGTTGAAGGCTGTGGTGGAGAACATCTTGCGCCGTGTGGGTATGCCACAGAACAATGTGGTGCTGAAGCACAGCGACAACAATATCTTCTCAAAGGGTGTGCAGTATGAGACCCGTGCCGGAAAGGTATTGGTAGAGATGGGTATCCTGAGCCTGAAGCTGAAGAAGGCTTTCGATATCGAGCAGGACGTGTTCTATGCCGATGTGCACTGGGACAACCTGATGAAGGCCATCAAGAAGGTGAGCCTCACCTATACCGATATCAGCAAGTATCCTTCTGTAAGCCGCGACCTGGCACTCCTGGTCGACAAGAGTGTGGAGTTTGAGCAGATAGAGATGATCGCCCGTCAGACAGAGAAGAAGCTCCTCAAGAGTGTGGTTCTCTTCGACGTGTATGAGGGCAAGAACCTGCCAGAGGGCAAGAAGAGCTACGCAGTGAACTTCATCCTGCAGGACGAGGAGAAGACTCTCAACGACAAGCAGATCGATGCCATCATGAAGAAACTCATTGCCAACCTCACAGGCAAGTTGAATGCTGAATTGAGATAATTTTGGAGTTAACTCCTTCACATCATATAATAAGTATAACAACAAAACATATTAAATTTTATTCCAATGGGAAGAGCATTTGAATATCGTAAGGCTACAAAGCTGAAAAGATGGGGCCACATGGCCAAGACATTTACTAAGTTAGGTAAGCAGATTGCAATTGCAGTAAAGGCTGGCGGTCCAGAGCCAGAGAACAACCCTACCTTGCGTGCTATCATCGCCAACTGTAAGCGTGAGAACATGCCTAAGGATAACATCGAACGTGCCATCAAGAACGCTTGTGGCAAGGATACAAGCGATTACAAGGAGGTGACTTACGAGGGATATGGTCCTCACGGTGTTGCCATCTTCGTTGACACATTGACAGACAACACCACACGTACCGTAGGTGACGTGCGCTCAGTGTTCAATAAGTTCAATGGCAACATGGGTACCACAGGTTCACTTTCTTTCCTCTTTGACCACAAGGCTGTGTTCACCTTCAAGAAGAAGGAAGGCATGGATATGGACGAGATGATTCTCGACCTGATCGACTATGGTGTAGAGGATGAGTTCGACGAGGATGAGGAGAACAACGAGGTCACTATCTACGGTGCTCCTACAAGCTTCGGCGACATCCAGAAGCACTTGGAGGCTGAGGGCTTCGAGGTGACCGGTGCTGAGTTTACCTATATCCCTAACGACCTGAAGGACGTTACTCCTGAGGAGCGTGAGACTATCGACAAGATGGTGGAGAAGCTGGAGGAGTTTGACGATGTTCAGACCGTCTATACCAACATGAAGCCAGAGGTTTCTGAGGAGGCAGAATAAGCATTCTTTTTCGTATGATATTTAAGTTTTGTCTTAAAGCTTTTGCCCTTACAGGGCGTTTAGGGCATTGCCGTTTATACCCAGGGCGTTGCCCTGGGCTAGGAGGGGTTGCCCTTACAGGGCGCTTGGCGAAAATTAAATAATCATACGAGCACGCCCTGAAAGGATTAGCCCAATTCAGCGCTGCTTTTACTGGCACGCCCTGAAAGGATTAGCTCAATTCTGCGCTGCTTTTATCGACACGCCCTGAAAGGATTAGCTCAATTCTGCGCCGCTTTTATCGGCACGCCCTGAAAGGATTAACCCAATTCAGCGCTGCTTTTATCGGCACGCCCTGAAAGGGCAGAAGCTCATAGCCCAGGGCATCGCCCTGGGTTTTGTGTTTATTTCACTATGCGCCCTGTAAGGGCAAAAGCTTTAAAATAAGGAGAAAACATTATGATTAATTCTAACAACGAAAATCAGGATAAGTTGCAGAAGGTGACCTATCAGACACACGGCACCTGTTCAAAGTACATCTGCATCAGTGTGGATGAGGACGGAACAGTAAGGGATGCTGAGTTTATTGGTGGTTGTGACGGCAACACCAAGGGCGTATGCGCTCTGATAAGAAACATGAAGGCCAAGGACGTGATAGCCCGACTGAAAGGCATCACCTGCGGCAACAAGCCAACCAGTTGTCCAGACCAGTTGGCTACTGCCCTTCAGCAAATGGGATATTAATTTAGTATGGCGATATGTTCAAGCTTTAGTACTTGAACGTATCGTCCAACAAAATTTTCTGGGGATTGGAAGCCGAACGGTAGATGAAACGGAAGGAGAAGTGGGCTTCCTTATAGCTCTTGAGCGCCGGGTTGTTGTCGAGTGCCTGTTTCTGCAGATTGTGCAGTTTGTTACGGTTCAGGGCTATCGCCTCGGCATTGTCAGCCTTGTTGCGCAAGCTGAGATAATAAATATAAGTTCGTGAGTCTTTGTCAAACACAGCGCTGTCGGTACGGCTGTCGTTGATGTAAGGGGTGGGACATACCTTCTCTGTGTATTCGCGGGCTTCGCGTACAGCCCTGTCTACCATGCTCTCAGTGCATGATGCCATGAGGGCAAGAGTCATGATACCGAATAAAATCTTTTTCATCTTTTTTTTCTTCGTTTTTGAATTTTGTCACAAAGTTACTGCAAAATTCGTAATCCTGCAACATTTGACCCTGATTTTTCTGTCAGAAGCTCTAACTTCTCTAACTTCTGAACTTGCTAAAGTTGAGTAAATGCGAAAAAAAAGCGCGAAAAAATTGGTTTTCTCCTAAAAATAAGGTAATTTTGCATCCTAAAGAATAAATATTTTATGGAGAATATCAACAAAATACGAAATTTCTGTATTATTGCACATATAGACCATGGTAAAAGTACCTTGGCAGACCGATTGTTGGAGAAGACACAGACCATCAAGATCACTGAGGGTCAGATGCTCGACGACATGGATTTGGAGCGAGAGAGAGGTATCACCATCAAGAGCCATGCCATCCAGATGGAGTACAAGGCAAATGACGGACAAACCTATATCCTCAACCTCATTGATACTCCGGGACACGTGGATTTCTCTTACGAGGTTTCACGTTCCATCGCTGCCTGCGAGGGAGCGCTCCTGGTAGTTGACGCCACACAGGGTGTGCAGGCGCAGACCATCTCCAACCTTTATATGGCTATAGAGCACGACTTGGAAATCATTCCTGTCATCAACAAGATAGACATGCCTTCGGCCATGCCCGAGGAGGTGGAGGACGAGATTGTAGAACTCATCGGATGCAAGCGCGAGGAGATTCTGCGTGCCTCAGGAAAGACAGGTGAGGGCGTAGAGGATGTGCTCGAGGCTGTGGTGAACCGTGTGCCTCATCCCGAGGGTGACGACAAGGCACCTTTGCAGGCACTGATCTTCGACTCTGTGTTCAACTCCTTCCGTGGCATCATCGCCTACTTCAAGATAGAGAACGGAACCATCCGCAAGGGCGACAAGGTGAAGTTCTTCAACACAGGAATGGAATATGATGCCGACGAGATCGGCGTGCTGAAGATGGACATGATAGCCCGCAACGAGCTGGGAACAGGCGAGGTGGGATATATCATCTCGGGTATCAAGAACGCCACTGAGGTAAAGGTGGGTGATACCATTACCCATGTTGCACGTCCCTGCGAGAAAGCCATTGCCGGTTTCCAGGAGGTGAAGCCTATGGTCTTTGCCGGTGTCTATCCCATAGACCCCAGCGACTACGAGAACCTGCGTGCCTCGTTGGAGAAGCTGCAGCTCAATGATGCCAGTCTCACCTTTATGCCGGAGAGCTCTGTGGCTTTAGGCTTCGGTTTCCGTTGCGGCTTCTTGGGTCTGCTCCACATGGAGATCATACAGGAACGACTCGACCGCGAGTTCAACATGGACGTCATCACCACCGTGCCCAACGTATCCTATATGGTATACGACAAGCAGGGCGGCGAGAAAGAGGTGCACAATCCTTCGGGACTGCCCGACCCAACGATGATCGACCATATCGAGGAACCCTATATCCGCGCCACCATCATCACATCGTGCAACTATATTGGTCCTATCATGAAGCTTTGTCTCGACAAGCGAGGCGAGCTCATCAAGCAGGAGTATGTGAGTGGCAACCGTGTGGAGCTGCACTTCATGCTGCCTCTTGGCGAAATCGTTATCGACTTCTATGATAAGCTGAAGAGCATCTCCAAGGGATATGCTTCCTTCGATTATCACATAGACAGCTTCCGTCCTTCCGACCTTGTGAAGCTCGACATTCTGCTCAACGGTGAGCCTGTGGATGCCCTGAGTACCCTGACCCACCGTGAGAATGCAGTTGCCTTTGGTCGCAGAATGTGTGAGAAGTTGAAAGACCTGATACCCCGTCAGCAGTTTGACATCGCTATCCAGGCTGCCATCGGAGCCAAGATTGTGGCACGCGAAACCATCAAGCAGGTGCGTAAGGACGTTACAGCCAAGTGTTATGGTGGTGACGTAAGCCGTAAGCGCAAACTGTTGGAGAAGCAGAAGAAGGGTAAGAAGCGTATGAAGCAGATCGGTAATGTGGAAGTGCCACAGAAGGCATTCCTTGCCGTATTGAAACTCGACTAATCATTTCAAGTAAGATAAAAGCTATCAAGCAACATAAATCAAGGAGGCAGAATAATGAATGATTTAAGGACGATTACTCCCAAGCGTGATATTGCCAGGGAGTTGGCGCGTAAGTACAGTACGATGACTCACGACGAGCTCGACATCCTGGAGGGCATCCTGGAGCCAGTGAAATACGGCAAGGGCGAGATGATCCTTGCGGAAGGTGAGGTGTGTCGTGGTATCTCTTATATCGAGAAGGGGTTTGTGCGCCAGTTCTATAATAAGAATGGCAAAGAGGTGACCGAGCATCTGGGCGTCGACCATACCATCTTTATGTGTATCGAGAGTCTTTTCAAGGAGGAGCCTACTCGTCTTCAGGTGGAGGCTCTTGAGGCTACCCTGGTTTATATCTTGCCTAAGTCGAAACTGGAGGCTGCCGCCATCCGCAATGTCAACATTCAGATGTTGTATCGTAAGATTCTGGAGGAGAGTCTCATCCAGTCGCAGGTTCATGCCGACCTGATGCGTTTCGAGACTGCGCCCAACAAATACAAGCGTCTGTGCGAACTGAGTCCTCAGGTGGTGTTGCGTGCTCCATTGACTTACATTGCCAGCTATCTGCAAATGACTCCCGAAACATTGTCCCGCATCCGTTCGGGTGTGTTGCTATAAAGAAGTTATAATCAAAAAGTCCTGCTTCACAATGATGAAGCAGGACTTTTTGGTTATTGAAATTTCGCATATTTGCCCCACATGCCCTAAACCAACGGTCACCGACCGAAGGTAAGGGTCAGAAGTTCACAGAAGCAGCACGCCCTGAACAGAATGATCGAAGCTCACAGAACCAGCACGCCCTGAAAGGGCAGAAGCTCTTAGCCCAGGGCAACGCCCTGGGTTGTTATGTTCGCAAACTTGTCGCCCTGTAAGGGCAAAAGCTTTAAAACTTCAGGCAATAATAAAGCTTTTGCCCTTACAGGGCGCCTTGCTGAATGCCTTTATACCCAGGGCGTTGCCCTGGGCTAAGAGCTTCTGCCCTTTCAGGGCGTGCTGCTTTGTAAGATAAGTATAGGTCGTACTTTTTAGCGAGAAGACTATTGTCTTGACTCCTTTAACTCCTTAACTCCTTTATTCAGTATACAGGAATCGCTTGATACTCTTCTTAGGAGTTTTCTCGAATTCCTCTTTGTGGATTCTTATCTCTGTCACCTTGCAGTAGGCAGGAACCATGGTGTTGAGCTCCTGGCGGTTCTGCTCCATGATATCCATCAGCTCTTTCTCGCCTAAGTTGAGTGTCTGAGCCTCGTCGTAGTCGGGATGTACCAAGCCAATGAGCTTGTTGCCCTTCTGTATCACTACACTCTCGCTCACGAGTGCTAAAGAGTTGAGCTTGTCCTCGATCTCCTCAGGATAGATGTTCTGACCGCTGGCACCCAAGAGCATGTTCTTGCTGCGGCCCTTGATGTAGACATTGCCGTCGCCATCCATTGTGCCAAGGTCGCCGGTGTGGTACCATCCGTCCTTGTCGATAGTGTTGCGTGTGGCTTCCTCGTTCTTGTAGTATCCCAACATCACGTTAGGACCCTTTGCCAGGATCTCACCAGGAACATTCTCGGGGTCGGGACTGTCGATCTTCACCATCATGTTCTTGGCAGCCTTGCCGCAAGAACCCGGTACGAAATATTTGTAGTCCTCATAGCAGATGATAGGCGCACACTCTGTGGCACCATAGCCCACGGTGTATTTGAAACCAATGCCATGCAGGAAGCTCTCCACCTCCTTGTTGAAGGCTGCACCACCGATGATAATCTCGTAGAAGTTGCCTCCGAAGGCCTGTGTCACCTGTTCGCATATCTTCTCGCGCACCTTCTTGCTGATGACAGGCATGTGGAGAAGCATACGCATGCGGTTGTTCTGAATCTTGGGGAACACCTTCTTGCGGATAATCTTCTCGATGATGAGCGGCACAGCAATGATGATGGCTGGCTTGATGCGGCTGAAAGCCTCGGCAATGATAGCCGGACTTGGTATGCGGGTGAGGAAGAAGATGTGGCAACCGGAAAGAACCTCGAAGAGGAACTCGAACGCCATGCCATACATGTGAGCCAGTGGAAGAATGCTGATGATAGGGTCGCCAGCCTTGATCTCCTTGGGCAATACACTCATAGCAAAGTCGAAGTTGCTCCAGAGTGCACGGTAAGGCACCATGACACCCTTGGAGAAGCCTGTAGTACCGCTGGTGTAGTTGATGAGCGCTATCTGGTCTGGGTTCTCCTCAATATAATAATGTACGTGTTCCTTGCGGAAATACTTAGGGAACTTGATACCGAACATCTCGTTGAGATGCTCGCGTGCATAGGTGAGTTTGTCGGTACGTGATACCACCAGAGAATAGTCGGGTATATAAATGATTCCCTCTAATCCGGGCATCTTGGTAGCGTCAATCTGTGTGGCAACGACATCGCCCACAAACAGCAGTTTGGCATCGCTATGGTTGACGATGTTATGGATTTGCTCTGGCATGAACTCGTGCAGGATAGGCACGGCGACAGCTCCATAGGTAAGAGTTGCCAGGAAGGCCACTGCCCAGTTGGCACTGTTTCTACCGCAAAGGGCAATCTTGTCACCTTTTACTACGCCAGAATTCTCGAACATGATGTGCAATTTCTCTATTTTGCGTGCTACATCGTGAAACTGCAAGGTAGCTCCCTTGTAGTCGGTAAGAGCATCCATGTCCCAATGGTCGATGATGCTCTTTTGGATAAGTGCATTAAAGCTTGGTATCTCCATATGCTTGTATTCTAATAGAATTGTCTAAGTGGTTTATGAGGCTGCCTCTTGATACAGGTAGCGCTTGATGGATTTCTTGGCAGTCTTCTCAAACTCGTTCTCGTGTATCTGAATGCTGGAAATCTTGGCAAACGATGGCATCTGGGAGTTGAGCTCCACACGGTTCTGATCCATGATGTGCTCCAGGTCCTCAGCGGTAAAGCCCATGGATGAAGCCTCGTCATAGTCGGGGTGGATCAGCGCCACGAGTTTGTTGTTTCGCTGAACAATGATGCTCTCGCTGACCAATGCCATCGAGTTGAGTCTGTCTTCTATCTCTTCGGGGTAGATGTTCTGTCCGTTGGCACCTAAGAGCATATTCTTGCTGCGTCCCTTGATAAAGAAATGTCCGTCGGCGCTCATGGTGGCCAGGTCGCCAGTATGGAACCAACCGTCCTTGTCGATGACAGCATGGGTAGCCTCGGGATTCTTGTAGTATCCTTTCATCACATTGATGCCACGGCAAACCAACTCGCCAGGCACGTTCTGTGGGTCGTCGCTCAGCACCTTTACCTCCATGTGCTTCACAGCTACGCCACAGCTTCCTGCCACGTAGTCGTCCTGATGGGCAAAGGTGATGAGGGGAGCTGTCTCGGTGGTTCCGTAACCCATGGCGATGGGGAAGCCGATGCTGACAAAGAAGTTCTCTATCTCCTTGTTGAGAGGCGCACCGCCTACTACGACCTCGTAAGGATGCTTGCCAAACTCGCCCAGCACAAACTCGCGTATCTTCTCCTTGATGCGCTTGCTCAGTACTGGCATGTTGGTAAGCAGTCTGACCCAGTTGGTTTGCACGCGTGGGAACACATGCTTTCTTACGATCTTGTCGATCACCAATGGCACGGCGAAGATGATGTCGGGCTTCGTCTCGTTGAGAGCCTCGGAAATCAGTGTAGGGCTGGGCTGGCGGGTGAGGAAGAAGATGTGGTTGCCCAATACGATATTGAAGATAAACTCGGTCATCAACCCGTACATGTGAGCCATGGGTAGGGTGGAGAGGATGTTGCAGTTCTTGCCTATCTTGGGTTTTACGGTGTCCATGAGATAGTCTAAGTTGCCCCAGAGGGCACGATAGGGCAGCATCACTCCCTTAGAGAAACCTGTAGTACCGCTGGTATAGTTGATCATTGCCAACTCCTCAGGGTCGTCAACATGATACTTGATATGTTCTTTGCGGAAATATTTGGGATACTTGTGTCCGAAGATTTCATTGAGATGTTCGCGGGCATAAGTGAGTTTCTCAGAACGGGAAAGGTTGAGCGAGAAATCGGGAAGATAGACGATACCTTCGAGCGAGGGCATCTCTTCGGCATTGATTTCTGTGGCTACTACATCGCCCACGAAGAGCATCTTGCTCTCGCTGTGGTTTACGATGTTGTGAATCTGTTCGGGCTTGAACTCATTCTGTATGGGAACCACGATGGCACCATAGGTAACAATGGCCAGGAAGGCTACTGCCCACTGGCTGCTATTTCGTCCGCAAACAGCTATTTTGTCGCCCTTTATCACACCGCTGTTCTCGAACAGGATGTGGAGCTTTTCTATCTTTCTGGCTACATCATGATATTGCAGTGTTGCTCCTTTGTAATCGGTAAGAGCATCCAAATGCCAATTGTTGATGATGCTTTGCTCAATATACGAGTTGAAACTTGGTATTGAATTCATTGCACAGTTTACAAAATTTTGTGCAAAGATACATTAATTTCTGCACACAACAAAAAAATATGTGCACAAAATGAATAAAAAGGGAAAAAAAGTGGTTTTTCTTGCATTATAGCCCATGAATGTGGGCTATAATGCTGTTGTGATTATTCATATCGCATCGATTTGGCTGGATGGATATGTGAGATGAGGTAGCTGGGTGCCACCAGCATGAAGACGCTGATGAGGAGTGTTGCCACATTGAGCGCCACGATATACAAGGCATTGATCTCTACGGGAACGGTGCTCACATAATAGGTCTGTGCATCCAACTTGATGATGCCGAAGGCTTGTTGAAGCGCTAAGATTCCTAAAGACAGGACATTGCCGATGAGCATTCCCTTGCCGATGATGAAGACGGCAAACCACATGAAGGTGTGGCGTATGGTCTTATTGCGTGCGCCCAAAGCCTTCAGGATGCCTATCATCGAGGTGCGTTCCAGGATGATGATGAGCAAGCCGCTGATCATCGTCACGCCTGCCACGATGAGCATTAGGGCGAGGATGATCCATACGTTGAGGTCCATGAGGTCGAGCCATTGGAAAATCTGTGGGTTCAGCTCCTTGATGGTGGCGCTGCTGTAGGTCTCGCCATAATGGTCTACTGTGCCTTTCACCTTGCTGATTACCCGACTCTCTACCATGTCAAGGTTGTCGAAGTTGTTGACGGAAAGCTCGGCTCCGCTTGCCTGGTCGCTTTCCCATCCGTTGAGTTTGATGGCTGTATAGAGGTCGGTGAAGACGATGGTCTCGTCGTATTTCTTCAGGTTGGTCTGGTAGATGCCCGCAATGGTAAACCTTCGCGTGCGTACACTGTTGTTGTCGAAGAAATAGGCAAAGATGCGCTGTCCTGACTTCAGGTGCAGTTTGTCTGCCATCAACTGAGAGACAAGAATCTGGTTGTGACTCACGCTGTCGGAGAAATGAGGAATGCTTCCCTCCACCATGTTGTTGTGGATGAAGGTGGAGTCGAACTCGGGACCCACTCCCTTGAATGCCACGCCCAGGAAGTCGCTGTCGGTCTTGAGGATTCCTTCCTTCATGGCAAAGCGCTGAACGTGAGCCACATCGGGAATATGTTTCAAGACGTCGATCATGGAGTCGTCGATGACGATGGGGTATTGTTCCATCTGCTGCAGGGTGAGGAAGTCGGCCACCTGTATATGGCTTCCGAAGCCGATGACCTTGTCGCGGATGGTGTGTTTGAATCCCAGCACCACACAGACGGAGATAATCATGACGGCAAGTCCGATGGCTACTCCGGCAGTGGCAATATGTATGGCAGGGCGAGAAACTTTTCGTTTGTCGCCCTGCTCGCTGTATAATCTTTTAGCTATGAAAAGTGGAAAATGCATGTTGTAATGGAAAATGCATATTATATTCCTTCGTCCTCAACGCGTCCTGGATAAGCCTCCAAAGCCTTGGCAAGTACTATGAGTGCACGGTCCAGATCGTCTTTTTTCAGTACGTAAGCCATACGCACCTGGTTCTTGCCTGCACCGGGAGTGGTATAGAAGCCGGAGGCAGGAGCCATCATGATGGTCTCGCCCTCGTATTCGAACTCTTCAAGGCACCAACGGCAGAACTTTTCGGAATCGTCGATAGGCAGTTTGGCCACGGTGTAGAAGGCTCCCATAGGAATAGGAGAGTAGACACCGGGTATGCGGTTGAGTCCGTCGATGAGGCACTTGCGTCGCTCTACGTACTCATCGTACACATCGCGATAGTACTCTTCTGGCGCATCGAGAGAGGCCTCGGCTACAATCTGTCCGATAAGGGGTGGAGAAAGACGAGCCTGGCAGAACTTCATCACCGCCTTGCGTATCTCGGCATTCTTGGTGATGAGGGCACCCACACGGATACCGCACTCGCTGTAACGCTTCGATACAGAGTCGATAAGCACGGTGTTCTGCTCGATACCTTCGAGGTGCATGGCACTGATATAGGGGCTTCCGGTATAGATGTACTCACGGTATACCTCATCAGAGAAGAGGTAGAGGTCGTATTTCTTGACGAGGTCGCGAATCTGGTTCATCTCCCTGCGGGTATAGAGATATCCGGTAGGGTTGTTGGGGTTGCAGATCAGGATGGCGCGTGTGCGCTCGTTGATAAGCTCTTCGAACTTCTCAACCTTAGGCAAGGAGAAGCCTTCCTCTATCGTAGTGGCTATGGTACGTATCTTGGCACCTGCCGAGATGGCGAATGCCATATAGTTGGCATAGGCAGGTTCGGGCACAATGATCTCGTCGCCAGGATTGAGGCAACTCATGAATGAAAAGAGCACAGCCTCTGAACCTCCTGCTGTGATGATGATATCGTCGGCAGTAATGTTGATGTTGAACTTCTTGTAGTAATCCACCAGTTTCTCGCGATAGCTAAGATAGCCCTGGCTGGGAGAATACTCCAGGATGGTGCGGTCGATGTGCTTCAGTGCATCAAGACCACACTGAGGAGTAGGGAGGTCGGGCTGACCAATGTTGAGGTGATACACCTTGACTCCTCGTTTTTTTGCTGCGGCAGCAAGAGGCGCCAACTTTCTGATAGGCGACTCTGGCATTTCAAGTCCACGTACTGATATTTCAGGCATCTTTAATACTTTCTGTTGAACTTTCGCAGGTTCAGGAGTTAACTTCCCGCACGCGCGAAAGTTGAGTTTTCTATATTAATAGTTTTGCAAATACAAATGTGCTTGTTTTGCTTTCGGATGCAAAGGTAAGAAATTTCAGTGATATTTGAGAAAAGAAACGACAGATTTTTTATTTTTTATTAAATTCTGTAGCATTGTGTTGTTCTTATGCTTTCTTTTTTATAACTTTGCATCTCGAAAAAGATACAGAATTTTCGCAAGAGGGAGTCTTTTGGGAGTCCAGGAGATTTCTCTGGAGTTAAGGAGATATCACTGGAGTTAAGGCAAATGCTTTTGTGGACATGAAATAAAATGTTTAACATTTCCTCCAAGGCTATTGGCTATAACTTCTAACGACCGAAGGGAGTGATAACTTCTTTAACTTCTCTAACTTCTTAAAAAAAATAACTTCTCAAGAAGATAGTTTCTGTACTTGCGCGAGTTCTATTTTAATATTAATGACCAATTAAAAACGAATCGTTATGAGATCAAGAATGAGTACATGGTTTGAAACCAAAGTAAGATACACCAAGGCACAGGAGGATGGCTCCGAGAAGCCAGTTACCGAGGCTTATGTAGTAGATGCGCTGAGCTTTACCGAGGCTGAGAGTCGTATCACCGACGAGATGGCTGTCTATGTGTCTGGCGAATTTAAGGTGTCGGGCATCAGCAAGGCTGCTTATGGTGAGGTATTCTTTAGTGATATGGATGGCGATGACAAATGGTACAAGGCCAAGTTGTCGTTTATCACCATTGATGAGAAAACCGAGAAGGAGAAGCGTACCACCGTCAACTACCTGGTGCAGGCCAAGTCGCTTGCCCGTGCCCTGCGCTATATCGACGAGGTGATGGGTAAGACCATGAACGATTATGATGTTGTGGCTCTGGCTGAGACCAAGGTGATGGACGTGTTTGAACATACTGTTCCTGGAGAAAACAAGGAAGAGAAGAACGACAAGCCTGAGTACGAAGAAGCATAAAAACTTGCTAAAGTTCATTAATACTATAATATAATGTATGATGTAGCAAAAAACTTGCATGAGGTGTTAGACCAGCTGCCTAAGGGTGTTCGTCTGGTCGCCATCAGCAAGTTTCATCCCAAGGAGTATTTGTCGGCTGCCTATGCAGAGGGACAACGAATTTTTGGAGAGAGTCATGAGCAGGAACTTGCCAAGAAGGTGGCAGACCTGCCCAAAGACATAGAATGGCATTTCATCGGTCATCTGCAGACCAACAAGGTGAAGTACATAGCGCCTTACATCAGTATGATAGAAGCTGTGGACAGTCTCAAGTTGTTGAAGGAAATCAACAAGCAGGCTGCCAAGCACGACAGGGTGGTGAAGGTGTTGTTGGAACTTCATATTGCTGCGGAAGAGACCAAGTACGGACTGACATTGGACGCTTGCCGTGCCTTGTTGGAAGAAGGAGAATGGCGTTCAATGGAGCATGTGCAGATTTGTGGACTGATGATGATGGCATCTAATACGGATGACACCGAGCAGATAGCCCGCGAGTTTGACACGGCAGCTCGCTTCTTCGATGAGGTGAAAGCCAAGTACTTTGCCGATGATGATGCGTTCTGTGAGCGCAGCTGGGGCATGAGTCATGACTATCCGATAGCTATCCAGCATGGAGCCACTTTGGTTCGTGTGGGTACAGCTATATTTGGACCACGCATTTACTAAATTAAGGAGATTTATTCTGGAGTTAACTCCCTTAACTCCTGAAATCTCTCCCTTCCTAATTCTTATTCATGATTTTCTGCAGGGCCGCCTCTTCGCCAACGATCCAGATGATGTCGCCTTTCTGGAAGGTGTAGGAAGGCGAAATTTTGGTAAGACTCTCCAAGCCTTCTTCCAGTCCGACAACCATACAGTCGTATTTGTCACGGATTCCGCTTTCGCCCAAGGTCTTGCCGCAGAACTCACTCTTTCCACTGATTACCAGCTGGCGAAGCTTCATCTCTCTTTTCTCTATATCCAAGTCCTCGGGGACAAGTTCAGTCTGCAGGGCGTTGTTGAACTTCTGTGTCTGTTCGTCATTGCCGATGATTTGCAGTTTGTCGCAGGGGAATATAGTGGTGTCGCCGTTGGGGATATTGATTCTTCTTGATCCGCGATAGATGCTGCTCATGTCGATGCCGAAGCGCTGACGCAGGTTGAGTTCTCTCAGTGTGTGTCCGCACCAGGTAGAGTCTTCAGGCACCTCAAACTCGCTGATGTGGATGTCTCGGTCGAGCAGGTGTCCCTCGTAGAGAGGTCGTTTGGTGCCCTTCACCTGTGCCTCGATGTCGCGTGAGCGAAGGTTGCGGATGAACAGACGCTCCATCTTGATGCTTCGTTTCTTCGTTCTTCTGGAAACGATGATGAGCAATACCGCCACAATACCGATGCTGATCATCAGCGCATCGGTAAACCGGCTCAGGAAGTTGCAGATATAGAAGATAAAGCCCAGGGCTATCATAAACCTCACCACGATGGTGGAGAGGAGCGGTATGCGGTTGATGCTGCTCTCCACCCACAGTCGTTTCCACTCGTTGCTGTGGTTTTTCTTCATCACGATGGCACGCAGGAAGGGTGCTATGAAGATGACGGTGAGCACGCCCGTGATGGCATTGGCGTACCAGTGGAGTCGCCAGCCTGGCAGAAGGTTGCGCATTAAGGGAAGTACGAACGTGAACATCAAGGCTATGACAGCCGCACTCAGGATGGAGTAGGCCACGGTGTTGACAGTCATCTGTCTGAGGAGCGCCTTCCATTTGCTCTGTTGTGTGGTGGATGGGCGGTTGGTCGCCAGATGGTTGAGTGCTGTGATCAACTTGTTGGGCAGATGCTTCTCCATGACCTGGTAGCTTGGCGTGGCAAGGCGTATCATATAAGGTGTAAGGAAGGTGGTGATGACCGAAACCGCCACGACCACAGGATACAGGAACTTGCTGATGACACCCAAAGACAATCCCAACGAGGCGATGATGAACGAGAACTCGCCTATCTGAGCCATGGAGAAGCCGCATCGCATGGCCGACTTGAGCGACTCACCGCCCAGCATGAAACCAAAGGTTCCCAATACAGCCTGACCTATCAGGATGGTGAGCACGAGGGCAAGGATAGGCAGGGCATAGTCGACCAGGATCTGTGGATCAACCAGCATACCCACCGACACAAAGAAGATGGCTCCGAAGAGGTTTTTAACAGGCTCTACCAGCTTGATGATTTTCTCTGCCTCAATGGTCTCGGCAAGGATGCTGCCCATGACGAAGGCACCGAAAGCACTGGAGAATCCCACCTTGGTGGACAGCACCGCCATGCCGCAGCAGAGTCCGAGGGACACGATGAGAAGCGTCTCGCTGTTGATGAGTTTGCGCACAGACCTGAGGAAGAGTGGGATGGCAAAGATGCCCACGATGAACCACAGGATGAGGAAGAAGACAATCTTGATGACCGACTCAAACATCTGTTCGCCGTCGGGCGTGCTTCCTCCTGCGATGGCCGAAAGCATCACCATCATGACAATGGCAAGAATGTCTTCCAGGATGAGCACACTCATCACCATACCGGCAAACTTCTGTTGCCGCAGTCCCATGTCGTCGAAGGCCTTATAGATGATGGTGGTGGAACTCATGGCAAGCATGCCTCCGAGGAAGATACAGTCCATCTTGTTCCAGCCGAATCCATGACCCACGCTGATGCCCAGCATCATCATACAGAACACGATGACGACGGTGGAGATGATGGGCGATGCTCCCATCTTCACGATCTTCTTGAACGAGAAATCGAGTCCGAGCGAGAACAGGGTGAAGATGACACCGATGTCTGCCCAGGTCTGAATGTCGTTGTCGTCGATCACTGACATGGTGTAGGGCATGTGGGGAGAGACCAGGAAACCTGCCACGATATAGCCTAACACAAGGGGTTGCTTGAGTTTCTTGAACAAGAGGGTAACAATTCCTGCTACCATCAGGATGAGTGCGAGGTCTTTTACGAGGAATGGAATTTCTGCCATGACTTTCTAATTTAACTTCTTTAACTTCCCCTTTTGTGAAAGTTGAGTTACTTTCTAAAAGCAAAGGAGCTCATGAGCCAGAACCTGATGTGGTGTTTAGGTTTTGTTGGCATCATGAAGCTCCTTTACTTCTTATGATTAGTCGTTGTATTCGGCTGTTATTTCTGCTATTTTGACGATGGTCTGAACTACTTTCTCCATGACCTGTATGCTGACGAACTCGTGAGGACCATGGAAGTTGACACCACCGGCGAAGATGTTAGGACAGGGCAGACCTTTGAAACTGAGCTGTGCTCCGTCGGTTCCGCCACGGATAGGTTCCACGCGAGGAGGAACTCCGCTTTCCTGCATGGCTCTCAGCACGATGTCGATGACATGCATGTTGGGGTCTATCTTCTCCTTCATGTTGTAGTATTGGTCGTTGATCTCGGCCGTGCAGGTTCCCTCGCCGTATTTCTCGTTGAGTTTCTTGGCGCAGTCGGCAATGAATTTCTTGCGGTCTTCGAACTTGCTGCGGTCGTGGTCGCGGATGATGTAGCTGAGCTTGGCTTCCTCGCATCGGCTCTCGATGCCAATGAGGTGATAGAAACCCTGGTAGCCCTCGGTAGCCTCTGGCGTCTCGTCCTCGGGAATCATGTTCTGGAACTCTACGGCGAGTCGGCTGGCGTTCACCATCTTGCCCTTGGCATAACCGGTATGCACGCTCACACCCTTGATCTTGATCTTGGCACCAGCGGCATTGAAGTTTTCGTATTCGAGGTCGCCCAAGTCGCCGCCGTCAACGGTGTAAGCCCAGTCGCAGGCAAACTTGTCTACATCGAAATGATGAGCTCCCATACCGATCTCCTCGTCAGGGTTGAAGCCTACACGTATGTCGCCGTGCTTGATTTCGTTGTGGTCGCGCAGATAGCACATCGCCTGTACGATTTCGGCAATACCAGCCTTGTCGTCGGCTCCCAGCAGAGTGGTGCCGTCTGTGACGATGATGTCTTCGCCCTTATGGGCTTTCAGCTCAGGGAACTTGCTCACGCTTGATATGATGCCTGGGCTCAGTTCGATGTCGTTTCCATCATAGTTGCGTATGATTCTTGCCTTGACATCCTTGCCACTTGCGTCAGGACTGGTGTCCATGTGTGAAATGAAGCCAATGGTAGGTGTTTCCTTCTTGGTATTGCCTTTCAGTGTGGCGTAGATGTAACCCATGTCGTCCATCTCCACATCACTGAGTCCTTCGTCCTCCAACTCCTTTTTCAGGTACTTGGCAAATTCCAACTGTTTCGAAGTGCTGGGCACACTGTCGGAGTCTTCGCTCGACTGTGTGTCGAATTTGGTGTAATTGATAAATCTTTCTACTAAGTCCATAATTTTTGAAAATAGAACTTTCGCTGGGTTCAGAAGTTCTGGAGTTTAGCGGTTATGGAGTTAAGGCAATGGTCTTTTGCTGATACTTTGGCAGTAAAGGATATGGCTGTAACTTCTTTAACTTTTCTAACTTCTCTCACTTCCACCCTTGTGAAACTGCAGTTTTTTAATAAAATTAGTGACTCCGCTGGGATTCAAACCCAGGACCTTCAGAACCGGAATCTGACGCTCTATTCAGCTAAGCTACGGAGCCCTTATATATAATAAGGTATAGGAAACGTGCTGTACGTTGGCATATACGTGTGCAAAAATACAGATTTTATTTGAATTGACCAAATTTTGAATGAATAAAGTGAGTACAGGTTGCTTTCTTTCGTCATTTGGTGAGGTATGAGAGCCGAAAAGTCGGAAAAGTTAGTAAAAAGTGCATAAAGTCTATACAAAAAGAAAGGGAAATGGATAAAATGATTAACAAAATATAAAAATATTGTTCAGAATAGTTGCAGTATGATAATATTTTTGTATCTTTGCACAGAATTTTAAATACTAATGCAAAAAATGAGTAAGCTAATAAAGCCTATCGGTTATCAGGCATTGCTGGACATGCGTCAGACCGAGATGGGAATCAAGTTGATAAAAGAGTTCTTCCAGCAGAACTTGGCTACAGAGTTGCGTCTTCGTCGTGTGACAGCACCTCTCTTTGTGTTGAAAGGTTTAGGTATCAATGATGACCTCAACGGTGTGGAGCGTCCTGTAACCTTCCCCATCAAGGACTTAGGAGACGCCCAGGCTGAGGTGGTTCACTCGCTGGCTAAGTGGAAGCGCCTTACCTTGGCGGAGTATGAGATAGAGCCAGGTTATGGCGTGTATACAGATATGAATGCCATCCGTGCCGACGAGGAGTTGGACAACCTTCACTCTCTCTATGTAGACCAGTGGGACTGGGAGGCAGTGATCGAGAAGAAAGACCGTACGTTGGCTTTCCTTCGCGATGTGGTTCGTCGCATCTATGCTGCCATTTTGCGCACTGAGTATCTCACCTGTGAGCATTATCCACAGATTAAGCCTTTCCTGCCCAAAGAGATTCACTTTATTCATGCCCAGGAGTTGTTGGATATGTATCCCGACAAGACTCCCAAGGAGCGTGAGGATGCCATCTGCGAGAAGTATGGTGCCGTATTCATCGAGGGAATCGGTTGCAAGTTGAGCGATGGAAAGAAGCATGATGGCCGAGCTCCCGACTACGATGACTGGAGTACGGTGGCTGAGAATGGTTTGCCAGGTCTTAATGGCGATATCCTGATCTGGTATCCTGTATTGGGCAGAAGTTTCGAGTTGAGTTCCATGGGTATTCGTGTGGACAAGGAGAGTCTGTTGCGCCAGTTGAAGTTGGAAGGCAAGGAAGACCGCGAGAAACTCTATTTCCACAAGCAGTTGCTTGGCGGCAAGTTGCCATTGAGCATTGGTGGCGGTATCGGCCAGAGCCGTCTCTGTATGGTTCTGTTGCATAAAGCTCACATCGGCGAGATTCAGGCAAGTATATGGCCTGAGGAAATGCGCGAGGAATGTGAGAAAGCGGGAATGTCGCTGATTTAAGGAGATTTTTTTAAGGAGTTAAAGGAGTTAAGACAATAGCATTTGAGGAAATGTGTTGTCTTAACTCCTTTAACTCCCGATAAACCATCATGTCATCACCAGCTTCAGCGTATTGCAAAGCTTGTCCAAGGCAGGGTTTTCCTTTCTCATATTCTCCAGCACCTCTCTCTTGTTGAGAATCTTCTTGACTTCCTCTTTGTGAGAAAGTCGGTAGGAGATGACGATGTTAGTGTTGTGCAAACCCCGAACCAGTGTGTTTCTGATTCTGTTTTTAATGTTTTGCATGTCGTCGAGCAACAGTTGGTTGTCGGCGACAATTTCTATGTTGGGGCATTCTGTCAGCTTGGGCTTGATGGCCTGCATACGGTGCGACAGACCTATGAGTTCTTTGTTGTTCTGTGCCATGCGTACGCACATGCCCGTCCACTGATACTGCAGGGCGTCTTCGTTGAATTCGCATTGTTCGGAATCATCAGTGCTTCTGATGGCTTTCACGTCGGCGGTAGGGTTCAACTGCTGTTTTACCATCTCCATGTTTTTCTTCAGGTTGCTGAAGGTCATGCCGATGGTTCCCAGTTTGACGGTGCCTTTGCTGATGGGTTTTACTTGATGTTTGTTATCGGCAGCCTCGTTGTTAGCTTCGTTTTCCGAAGCGTGAAGGGGCTGGACAGCAGTCTGAGGAGTTTTTTCGTTGCTCTCCTCACCGTTGCCTTTAAGCTCAGCACCTGCACCCTGAATGGCAGGCTTCAGCTGGGCTATGATTTTCTGAAACAGGGATTTTAATCTATTGGGCGTACGCCCCGCACTCGGAATGTCTTTGTCCTCGGGCTGGGTGATCTGTCCGATCTCTATCAGTGTGAGCTCCACCATCAGTCGTTTGTTTGAACTCTGTCGGTAGTTGATGTCACATTTGTTGGCTATCTGCAGCGCCTTATATAAGAAAGGTGTAGGCGCCTTCTGAGCCTGTTGCTGATATTTGGCTTTCTGAGCCTCGCTGGTTTCCAATAGGGGAAGCGTCTTGGCATCTTTCGCCATCAGCACGTTACGTACATGCTGTGCCAGACCCTGTATCATGTTGCCGCCGTCGAATCCCTTGTCCAAGATGCCGTTCAGCAGGAGCATCATCTCCGGCACGTTGTTCTCCAGTGCACAGTCTATCAGCTTGAAGTAATTGTCGCTGTCCAGCACGTTGAGGTCTTCTGTCACCTTCTGATAGGTCAGGTTGCCCTGGCAGAAACTCACCGCCTGGTCGAATATCGAGAGAGCGTCGCGCATACCTCCGTCTGCCTTTTCGGCTATTACTGCCAGCGCCTGCTCCTCGTAGCTGATGCCTTCCTTCTCTGCCACCATCTTGAGGTGGTTGATGGTGTTGGGCACGGTTATGCGCTCAAAGTCGTATATCTGGCATCGGCTCAGGATGGTAGGCAGAATCTTGTGTTTCTCGGTGGTGGCGAGGATGAAGATGACGTGCTGTGGCGGCTCCTCCAGTGTCTTAAGGAAGGCATTGAAGGCTGCAGAGCTGAGCATGTGTACCTCGTCGATGATAAACACCTTGTACTTTCCGATCTGTGGCGGTATGCGCGTCTTCTCCATCAGCTCCTTGATGTGGTCCACACCATTGTTGCTGGCGGCGTCGAGCTCAAAGATGTTGTACGACCGCTGTTCGTTGAACGACTTGCAGCTCTCGCACTCGTTGCATGCCTCGCCGTCCTCCTTGGGGTGCTCGCAGTTGATGGCCTTGGCGAAGATGCGTGCACAGGTGGTCTTTCCTACACCTCTTGGACCGCAGAACAGATAGGCATGAGCCAGCTTGCCGCTCTTCACGGCATTCTTGAGCGTTGTGGTCAGAGCGCTCTGTCCTACAACCGAATCAAAGGTCATCGGACGGTACTTTCTTGCAGAAACAATATATTCTTCCATTATTTTTTCTTAAATGATGATGCAAAGATAACAAAAAAATATTATCTTTGCAAACAAATTCATAAATTAATGAGCAGAAGATTGAGTATAATATGGAACTACCTCTCTCATTATAAGTATCTTATAGTGATTGTGGTGGGCGTGCTGGTGGTCGGTTTCATCGACGACAACAGCATCATGCAGCATATAAAATATAAAGTTCAGATCCATAACCTGCAGTTGGAGATAGACAAGTACACCACTCTCTATCAGAATGACATCCAGATGTGGCATGAGATGAACCATGGCGGCAGGGCTTACGAGCGGATAGCCCGTGAGCGCTATTTCATGAAGGCTGATGACGAGGATATTTTTGTGCTGAGTACTGATTTACCGAATAATGACAACGAACAAGACAATGAAACAACTGAATAAGATTCAAACATTTATTTTTATATTAGGAGGAGTGTTGATGGTGATAGGCGCAGGCTGCTTCGCCTTTGGTTATATAATTTATCCCCAGCTGACCCTTTACACCAGCTGGCTTTTCCTCTTGGGCACGGTAGCTTTCAGTGTGATGCAATCGATGCAACTCTATGAAGGCTCGTCGCAGGTGGTTCACCGTCTGAAGCGCATTCAGGCAGTGGCCGACATCTTCTTCGTGCTGTCGGGCATCTCGATGGTAGATACAGTCTATGCCTTTGCCCGCAACTGGTTTTCCAACTACGAGACCTATATCACCTATTTCTACAACAAGTGGGTGGTGTTTCTGTTGGTGGCAGCCCTCATCGAATTGTACACCACACACCGTATTTCGCATGAATTGAAAAAGGAAGAATGCAAATAAAACCTAAATACATGCAATATTCAATTAAATAGCATAAATTTATTTTCGTACTTCAATTTAACATTGTACTTTTGTTAGCCGAAATAGAAAACAGCTTATGAACAAGATATTTTACGCATTTATTTCCTTATTGGCGTTGACATCGTGTGCCAACAGTTACGACATAACCGGAACTTCCAATGTTAGCACGTTGGACGGACGTATGCTCTACCTGAAAGTTTTGAAGGACGCAGAGTTCAAGAGCGTTGACTCCTGTGACGTCGTTCACGGACAGTTCCATTTCGACGGCACACTTGATTCTGTAAGAATGGCCAATATCTTTATGGACGATGAGCCCGTGTTGCCCCTTGTCCTGGAGAGCGGAGCCATCACGGTCAAGCTTGACGATACACAGCAGGTGGTAAGCGGAAGCCCTCTCAACGACAAGTTGTTTGGCTTCTTCAAGAAATATCAGCAGCTGCAGAACCAGCAGCGCGAACTTGTGCATAAGCACGACCAGGCCATCATGAACGGAAGCGACATGAACGTCGTGACCCGTCAGCTCACAGCTGAGGCCAACCGCCTGGCTGAACAGGAAGACAAGTTGGTGACTACTTTCGTGACCGACAACTTCGACAATGTGCTCGGAGCAGGCGTCTTCTTCCTCGTCACCATGGGCAATCAGTATCCCATGCTCACCCCATGGATAGAGGACATCATGAGCAAGGCCACCGACCATTTCAAGAACGACTCTTATGTAAAGGACTATTATCAGAAGGCTCAGGAGAACGAGCAGATCATGAACGGAACCCGCGATATGCAGCCCGGAGCACCTGCCGTGTCAGCCCAGCCTGCGCCTGAAGCAGCGCCAGCACCTACACCCAACGACCTGGCGCGTCCTACCATTCCAGAAAAAAAAGAATAAGCAGGTATGAAAACATTGATTAAAAATGGAACTATCGTCAACGAGGGAAAGACATTCCGAGGATACCTCGTTGTCGATGGCGAACAGATAACACATATTTATAATGGCGAAGAAGCACCTCGTGGCAGTTTCGACAAGACAGTCGATGCCTCGGGGTGTTTTGTTATGCCAGGAGTGATCGACGACCATGTGCATTTCCGTGAGCCCGGACTCACCGCCAAGGCCGACATAGAGTGTGAGAGCAGGGCCGCAGCCTTTGGCGGCGTCACCTCTTATTTTGACATGCCCAACACGGTGCCTCAGACCACTACACTCGAAGCCCTGGCCGACAAGACGGCTCTCGGCAGCCAAAAAAGTCATGTCAACTATGCCTTCTTCTATGGCGCCACCAATGACAATGTGGAGAGTTTCTCCCAGTTGGACCGTCATCGCATTCCCGGTATCAAGCTCTTCATGGGCTCCAGCACTGGCAATATGCTTGTCGACAAGGCTGAGTCGCTGCGCCGCATCTTTCAGGCAGCTCACGATCTCGACTTGCCCTTGATGGCTCATTGCGAGGATACCGACATCATCAACAGCAATATGGCAGCCTTCAAGAAGCGGTATGGCGACGACCCCGCGGTGGAGTTCCATCCCGCAGTACGCAGCGAGCAGGCCTGCTATGAGAGTAGTCGTCTGGCTGTGCAGCTGGCCCATGAGTATGGCACTCGTCTGCATATCGCTCACGTCACAACGGCTCGCGAGCTCGACCTCTTTACGCCAGGTTCCTCGGTGACGGGCGAGGCTGTCATTGCCCACCTCTATTTCACCGAGGCGGATTATGCTACCAAGAAGGCGCTCATCAAGTGCAACCCTGCCGTCAAGACCCTGTCCGACCGCACGGCATTGCGCAAGGCTCTGACTGACGGCAGAATCGCCACCATAGGTACCGACCATGCTCCCCATGAGTGGAAAGACAAGCAGGGAGGTTGCGCCAAGGCTGCCTCGGGCATGCCGATGGTTCAGTTCTCCTTGGTCACCATGCTCGAACTGGTAGACGATGGCGTGCTTACCCTCGAGCGGATGGTAGAGCTGATGGCTCATCAGCCTGCTCGTCTCTTCGAAGTACAGAAGCGTGGTTTCCTGCGCGAGGGTTATCAGGCCGATATCGTCATCGTTCGTCCCCATGCTCCCTGGACACTGACTCGCGACCAGATTCAGAGTAAGTGCAGGTGGAGTCCTATGGAGGGCCACGAGTTCCAGTGGCGAGTGGAGCAGACCTTCTGTAATGGTCGTCTCGTCTACGACAAGGGTGCCTTCGATGCCTCTGTTAAGGGACAGCCCATTCTGTTCAGAAGTTAAATCTAAAAGCAAAATTCAGGAGGCGTTAAGAAGTTAATACAAATGCCTTGAGGGAATGTTTAATGTTTAATGTTTAAAGGATGCACCCGCAGGTCCTCACATACGATATAGACGAAGTAGTACCCTACATCAACTGGCTTTATTTCTATCATGCCTGGGGCATGAGTGGTAAGCCTTTGGCCGAGAAACAGCGGCTGCGTGATGAGGCTTCCGCCATGATGCAGTCGTGGCAGGGGCGTTATCACACCCATGCGATCTTTGCCCTTTACTCAGCCAATGCCGACATGGACGACCTGCTGTTTTATGCAGATGACACAGCCGATGCCAGGTTCACCCGCATTCCTCTGTTGCGCCAGCAGCATCCAGTGGCTGCCGGAAGCCCCAATCTCTGTCTTGCCGATTTCGTGCGTCCTCTTTCAGGCGGCGTGCGCGACAGGGTAGGGTTGTTTTGTGCCTCCGTCGAGGCAGGAGTGCTGGAGGCTTTCAGGGGCGACGATTATCAGTCTATGATGGCACAGGTGCTGAGCGACCGCCTTGCCGAGGCCACGGTCGAGAAGATGCATTTAGAGGTTCGTCGCCACTTCTGGGGCTATGCTCCCCATGAGCATCTCACGATGGAGCAGCTTCATCGTGAGGAATATCAGGGCATCCGTCCTGCCGTGGGCTATCCGTCGTTGCCCGATGTCAGCGTCAACTTTGAGCTCGACCAGCTTCTCACCATGTCGCAGATTGGCATCCGGCTTACCGAGAGCGGCATGATGATGCCCCATTCCAGTGTGTCGGGACTGATGTTCGCCCATCCTCAGGCCCATTATTTCGACCTGGGCAAGATTGACGAAGAACAGTTGCGCGACTATGCGCGTCGCCGTGGCATCCCCGTCGAGTTGATGCGCCGTTATTTACAGAGTAGTTTGATTAAGAAATGATAGCACGCATATATATATGGATTCTCTTGGGCACCCTTTTGCCTTATCTGTGGTGCTTCTGTCATGAGTTGCGCCGCAGCCGTTTGGCGAGGCGCTTGTTGCTTTGGCTTCCGGCATCCGTCGTCATTGGCTATAGTGGCTATTTAGCGCTACAGCCCAACTTCGTGCCCGACCGTCCGGTGCTTGTCGACGTGTGGTTTGTCGTCATGGCGCTGTTTGCCGTTCCCGTCTTCGTCTATGCCCTGTTCAGTTTTGTAGGCTGGTGTGTGATGAAGGCACTCAAGGGCAGGCGCAACTGGGGTCGGCTCATAGGTCTTGTCATGGGTCTCCTGTCCGTCGGCGTTTTCCTTTATGGCTTCACTTATGGCTTCCGTGAGTTGGAGGTGAAGCGCGTCACCATAGCTGTGCCCCAGCTTCCTGCCAGTTTCGACGGCTATCGCATTGTCCTCTTCAGCGATTTCCATGCTGGATCCTATTATGGTTGGCGCAGCGATCTGCCACAGCGTGATGTCGACAGCATCAATGCCCTGCATCCCGATATGATTTGTTTCACTGGCGACATTCAGAATACCCGTCCGTCCGAGCTCAAGCCTTACGTCAGGATGCTTTCCTCCCTGCGTGCCAAGGACGGCGTATACAGTGTGCTGGGCAATCATGACTACAGCTATTATGTGAATGCCGACTCGCTCACCTGTCTCAGGCAGGAGCAGGAGACTCGCCGGCAGGAATGGCAGATGGGATGGCATCTGCTTCTCAACGAGCACGCCGTGGTGCATCGCGGTTCTGACTCCATCTATGTTGCGGGCACAGAAAACTTCAAGAAACCTGCTCATGCCAATGTGGCAAAGGCGCTTCGGGGCATCCGTCCAGGCCACTTCGTCCTGATGCTTCAGCACATCCCCACGCAGTGGGAGGACATGGCTCCTTCGCGCATCAACCTGGTGTATGGCAGGAAAGGCGAGGTGTTGGTGGCACCGCAGCTCACTCTGAGCGGCCACACCCATGCCGGACAAATATCCGTGTTCGGATTACGTCCCACGATGTTTGCTCCCTATGACTATGGCCTCTATGAGCGCGAGGGCTGTCAGCTCTTTACCACCGCCGGCTTAGGTGGTGTGGTTCCCATCCGTGTCGGTTCCACCGCCGAGATTGTGGTTATCACACTGAAGCGGACGGGAGGGTAATGGTCAAAGCTCTCAAACTTCTCAAAAATATAAGTTCCCACGAAAAAGAATCACTCAAAAAATATTGAATCACAAATGAAGTATCTGTATCGCATTTATCAGTTGTTGATTTGTCTTCCAATCCTTTTGGTGGCAAGCATTTTGACCAGTGTCATCACAGTCTTGGGCTGTATGTTGGGTAATGGCCATTTCTGGGGCTATTATCCTGGCAAGTTGTGGTCGCAGTTGTGGATCCGTCTTCTCCTGCTGCCCGTCAAGGTAGAAGGCAGGGAACATCTGCAGAAGAATCAGAGCTACGTGTTCGTGGCCAACCATCAGGGGTCATTCGACATCTTTTTGATTTATGGCTTCTTAGGCCGTAACTTCAAGTGGATGATGAAGAAGGCGCTCCGCAAGGTGCCATTGGTAGGCATAGCATGCCAGTATGCCCATCACATCTTTGTCGACAAGAGCGGCCCTTCCAAGATACGCGCCTCTTACGACAAGGCCCGCGAGGAACTACAGGAAGGAATGTCATTGGTAGTCTTCCCCGAAGGCGCCCGCACCTTCACAGGTCACATGGGTGTATTCCGTCGAGGAGCCTTCATGTTGGCAGACGAGTTGCAGTTGCCCGTCTGTCCGCTCACCATCAACGGCAGTTTCGATGTGAAGCCGCGCATGAAGGACATGTATTGGATTTTCTGGCATCCTCTTCGTCTTACTATTCACGAGCCCATCCAGCCGATAGGCAAGGGTGCCGAGAATATCAAGAACCAGATGACAAAGAGTTACGATGCTATCATGTCTGGGCTCGTCCCTGAGTACCAGGGTTTCGTCGAGAATCCTGACCAGTAATATGCTGCTATAAAAAATGATTTGACCTGTACACACGTTCTTTTTCCTCTTTGTCTTTAATTGCCTTGCTGCTATAAAAGACATGATTCGACGTGTACGGTTGGCACGGGCTGAAAGCCCCTATAAGCAGCACGCCCTGAAAGGGCAGAAGCTCTTAGCCCAGGGCAGCGCCCTGGGTTATCATGAACGCAAACCTGTCGCCCTGTAAGGGCAAAAGCTTTACATATCGCAACGGATTTTTCATTTTTATTAGGTGTATTTTAAAGCTTTTGCCCTTACAGGGCGCATTGCTGACTGACATTATACCCAGGGCGCTGCCCTGGGCTAAGAGCTTCTGCCCTTTCAGGGCGTGCTGCGTAATTCCATTCGTACAGGTCGGTTTTTTTCCTATACTATATAAATTTTTTCTTAAACCTGTAAAAGTTTCGTTCAGAGCCTATAAAAGTTCTGTTCAGAGCCTATAAAAGTTTCGTTCAAAGCCTTTGAATGTGCGTTCAAAGCCTTTGAATGTGCGTTCAGAGACTTTGAATGTCCGTTCAAAGCCTTTGAACAGAGATTTCAATGTGGTTTAACGATTTTAGTTGACCACTCTGCGCATTATTGATAATATGAGTTGACTCAGTTATTACTTATTTATAATTCACGTTGACTTACTTAATATTTAGTCATATTTGTAGTTGACTACTTATGTCTATAGTCACAAATGAAGTTACCCTTCATATCTCAATAAAGAAACATGTTGGGGGACAATCCTGAGCGTAGCTTCCTTGGTAAGTTTGGGTTGGGCTCGATGCCCAACTCAAACTTTTTACGTTGGTGGCTTAAACCATCACGTAGTTCCTTGGTTGTGCAAAGATACAAAAATATCCTAAGCAACCTTAGCT
>CEAJ01019173.1_pt1 | contig 53690 bp, 38 predicted proteins | sample 554971 | NCBI WGS metagenome assembly CEAJ01 (sample SAMEA3182047, study PRJEB8094) | gut metagenome | biome: human; feature: gut; material: Stool; isolation source: human stools | place: Canada | collected 2011-11-29
GTTGTACTGCGAGGTACCCGGGGTTCGAATCCCTGTCTCTCCGCTGAAATAGTAGAAATATTTACTAAATAGCCCTGTAAATCATTGATTTACGGGGCTATTTCTTTTTGTGATAAGTTGTAGCATCTTCAAGAAAAAGACGTAGCAACTTTCCAAAAAAGATGTAACAGGTTTTAACGGAAAGATGTGCAGGTTTCCAAAAAAGATGTAGCATCTTTTTTCCGGTGAATGTTTTATTCTTTAGAATGTTGACTCTTCTGTATGTTTTTTCCCCCTTTCACCGGCTTCACCTTTTTTTAATCAAATACCCTATTCATCTGCAGTACAGGGTGAAGGGCCGTTGCCACTTTCCGCTCTCTGTGTAAATACCTTCCAAGAACCGGGCATACGGGGCGTAAGCCTCAGGCATACGGGCAGTGAGCACCGATCATACAGACGGTGGGCACGGTTGCCGGAAAAACAAGGCGTGCCTTCACCCTGCATCACCGATAAATAGGGTATTTGATTAAAAAAGGTGAAGCCGGTGAAGGGGGTAAATTCTATGTGGATAATGTACCCCGATGAACAAAATTGTCCCTTAGGGGAAGCTTCTAAAATGAAATGGCCTGATCAAACCGGAACAATATATCAAGTGTTTTTAAGTCTGTTTAAATTTTGCTCAAAATAAACTGATAAGAACTTTTAAGAGGAAAATTTAAACAGGTTCTAAGCATTGCTAAATATGCTTTTTCAAAAGTAACTTGTTACATGAAAATGATATGTTGCCTTAGCATGGAAGTTATTTGTGTTTTCAATTGGTCGGCATTTATCGGTTTTGCCATATAGGCATCAAAGCCGTTTTCCATGACTTTTTGTTCGTCAGAAGCATAGGCGAAAGCGGTGACAGCTATGATTGGAACCTGAGTCGAATATTTGCGTATCTCTTTAGTCGCTTCGTATCCATCCATAACAGGCATGTTGATATCCATCAGAATGAGTTGTGGAGCATATTCTTTGAATAGATCAACCGCTTCCTTTCCATTCCAGGCATGCACCAAAGTGTAGTCTTTTTTGAGAATGGACTCTATCAGATGATAATTGCTTTCATGATCTTCTGCAACCAGAATCGTGATTTTTTGTTTTTTTATTTTTATCGGTTCTGACTTTGTCTCTTCTTCATGATGCTGATTAGTTGCAGGAACATAAGGTAGGGTAAACCAAAAAGTAGAACCTTCGTTTATCTGGGATTTCAAACCGATTTCCCCTCCCATATGTTCGACGAGGGTTTGACAGATAGAAAGACCTAAACCTGTACCTTGTGCAAAATTGTTTAGCTTAACGAAACGTTCGAATATATCTTTTTGTTTTTCGGCCGGAATGCCACATCCGGTATCGGTGACGTAAAAATAAAGAGTGCCATTGTCACGCTTTTCGTAGCCGAAACGTATGCTGCCTTTATTGGTAAACTTAATGGCATTAGTAGCCAGATTAATAATTATTTGTGAAATGCGGTTACGTTCGGCGTGAATATAAAGTTCCGGTAATTGGGGCTCAAACGAAAGCGTGACCTCTTTGTCCGGAGACAGTTTCAGACGAAGAGAACTTTCCAGCTCTGTCATGACTTTGTTCAGTTCGAAATCAGTGTCTATGAATTCCATCGTACCGGCTTCAATTTTAGAAAGATCGAGGATGTCACTGATAAGTTGTAACAATAAAGTATTGTTGTTGTCGATAATGCTGACATATTCTTGTTTCTCTTCTTCCGCTTCAGTAGAGGCCAGAATTCCGGAGAATCCGACGATGGCATTAAGAGGGGTACGAATCTCATGGCTCATATTAGCAAGGAAAGCAGATTTCAGACGGTTGGATTCTTCTGCACGGTTTTTGGCAGAAACTAAATCTGTCTCCATCTTTTTTCGTTCAGTGATAACCAATGAAGAACCTACCAGTGTTAGTGGTTTTCCTTTTTCATCATAACTTTCTACGGCAGCACGGGCTTCTACCCAATCGATGTGCTTGCAACCATTGACACGGTTCACAACACGGTATTCTTCTTTAACAGTCTGTATACGTCCGGCAATCAGATCGGCATAGGCCTCTTTCACTTTAGGAAGATCTTCTTTGTATATCTTGGCAAAATATTGATTATCGGGCACAGACATTTGTTCTTCATTTATTTTATTATTATCACTTAATTCGACAGGTTTGTTTATGTCACAAAGTATGGTGTGAGTTTGCAGATTCCATTTCCAGGGCACAATGTTGGCTATGTCGAGAGCCATCGAAAGCTTATGGTTGATAGAGCGTAACTGTTTTTGTGCATGATGTAATTCTGTGCTGTTCAGGCAGAATACATCCATAAAGCGTCCGTCGCTGGTAGCGTTTACTACGATATCATAAAATGTATCTATTTCTTTGTAATAGTAAGAGAAAGTGATGGAGCGTTTTTCCTGTAAGGCTATATTCATGAAATACAGGAATTGTGGCATTGATTCCGGGAACATTTCGCTGCCCGACTTTCCTATGATTTCATTTCGTTTGAAGAATCTGTTTTCAAAGTGTTTGTTTACATCGGTGTATTTGGTATCGATGATACGGCCTTCTTTATTTTTTATCAGTTCTTCCGACATATAAAGAATGGGCATGTTATTGATAAGGCTATAGTATCTTGTAGTGGTTTCCAGTTCTTTTTGTTGTAATCGTTTCATCTTTTCGAGTACGTGCAGGCGGTGATACTGGAAAGATAGTAAAAGAACGATAATAAAACAGATACTTCCGATGATTATATATTCGTATTGTTCCCAGAAAGTAGGAGGGGCATTATAGAAAACGGTGTTTTCAGGACAACGCTCGGGACTGAGATTGTGTTGGATTAATGATTGGTAATTGAACCTTGGCGCAGCATCTGTGGCATAGTAAAAAGGGATATCACGTGCCTGTTTTCCATTGAGAATTTCTTTAATCGTGTTTAAAAGCCGGTCGACGTATTTTTCTTCATCATATATGTAGCCGCCTACGATTCCGCCTTCTTCATCGACCCCTACCGTTCTGAATGAAAATAAAGGCATGGATGAAGTGGCGATGATCCGATGCGAATTACTTATCAGTACGGTATTGCCATTGTAGTCCTTGGCACGGAGCCAAGAGGAAAATAGAATGCCGGTAGTTTGCAGGTCTTGCTGGTTCAAGATGGAAAACAGGCTGTCGGTCGAAGTGTTTTTGGCAGAAATGAACTCGTATCCCATTTCCGGATACTTCTCACGGATGAGTTTGGAAAGATCGTAATCGTTTTGTTGGCAGATATATGTTTCATCACCGATGTATATAACTTTATCCATTTGCGGGATCAGTTGTTTCATAAGCTGAAGATTCTCTTCCATATAAATATTGGCCTGCATCATTGTCAGGTTATATTTGTCTTGCAGGCTATTTATAGGAATACGTTCTTCTTCTGTGAGGGGATGCCCTTGAATGATCGAGTCGATAGGCCCTGTGTAATCCCGTTCACCGCACAATATCATAGGGATGTCGGGCCAGCGCCGGTTCAATTCATCGTGTAGGATGAAGCTTGCATTTCCTATAAGTACAATAACTTTGGGAGAGTAGGAATATACTTCTGAAAGTATATCCTTTTTCAGATTTTTTCTTGCTTCAGCGTCTTGTAATGTCAGCATGTTTAAGTTTTCTACATACACTCCGATTTGTTTGTTTTGTGATGCCATGTTTACAATTGGAGTGATGAAACTATTGCTCCAGGGATTAGAACTGCTGTAAGCATTAAGAACGAGAATATGATTGATGTTGGTACCAGTGTTCTCGCTGTATGACAAGTAGGTTTTTACTAATAAGCAGAGGGTGATGATGATTGCTTTTAAAATGCTCCTCATTTCTTTTTTATGATTTTGTTTGTTGCTTGGTTTAAATTTTGAACAAAAATATGTATAAATTAGCGATGGGCAAAAAAAAGCAGGAGAATATTTGAATAAAATGATATAATTGAAGTTAAGTAGTATGATGAAGAAACGTTCAAGTGGCATATCTTGACATAAGCGGATCGTTTTTTGTCAATATTGAGAATGGATCGATACTTTTGAAGGGCTTGGTTGCCCGATGTATTAATCTATCTTTATTCTTGTCTGTATCGTAAACATTCTCCCTTTTTGCGTTGTTGGAACAGCAGTTAATCAATTTAAAGTATTTATCGAAATGGAAGAAAAGAAAATAGCCCGTGAAAATAGAAATGAGGAAAAACTGAGTCATGGCGATTGGGTCATGGCGGAATTTTATGCAACTTGGTGTCCTCACTGTAAGCGTATGCATCCGGTGGTGAAAGAGTTTAAGAAAATGATGGAAGGTATTCTTGAAGTCGTGGAGGTGGACGTGGATCAGGAAAATGCTCTTGCCGAATTTTATACGATTGAAAGTACGCCTACATTCATCTTGATGAGAAAAGGTGAACAATTGTGGAGACAATCCGGAGAATTGAGTTTGGAAAGATTGGAAAGGGCTGTGAAAGAGTTTAAGTCCTGACATGTTTTATGTCTGTAACAGATGAATATTTCTTCTGATGTTGCAGATAGTCGGGATTTATGAAAAAGATGTGGCAGTTTTTTCTATTCTGCCACATCTTTTTCGGAAAGAAGTTATACCCTTTCATACAGAGGATACTGCGTCTTTAGGGACTTAAATACTGTTTTCAAAATTGCAAGTTGCATCACATTTCACTGCAAGTTGCATTGTCTTTTGTCGTTACCCTGATGATTAGTTTATTTTTCGTTCATACTTATTTAATAAAAAACGGGCGTAAATAAGCAGGTCGCCTTCCGGAGTTACTTCAACAGGGCGGGTGGAACTCACCCATGAATCTTCGAACAGTCTGAATTCTCCGTCCAGCTTTTCCTGATCGAATTCCCGATTATTTTCAACTGCTGCAACGACCGCGTCCAGATACATGTCCCAACGTTTGGAATAGTAGTCCTTGATAAGTCCTGCCCAAGTACGACTGGCATAATCATTTAGACGGCCTCCCCAAGTGGTAATCAGATTGCGGGCATTCTTCTCATAATAGTTTTTCAATTCCGGGGTATTGCCGTATTTGCGGGCATCGGAAATCCACTTGTCGAGCGAGCAACGGCTATGGAAGGCATTCAAACGTTCCAGGTCGTTTAGTATTTCGCGCATTTCTGCCGCTCTTGCCTTTAATGCCGGCAGGTCTTTGGCTTCATACATGCGGTCGAAGTCATCTTTTACCGTCAAGAAATAATTTCCAAGTAGTTGGCGTCCTACAGTGATGATATCCAGCCGGAGTGCATCGCGATTGCAATCGGGAGCTTGCAACAGCTTTTGCCATGCCTGAAGCAGAGCGGTATTCGGATAGTTGATGGAAGTACGGTTGTTGGGCTTATTCATTACGGGACGAAGGTTGGGTAGTACGGCCAGGGTCCTGGGAACTTGTACATACACTTGATTGAACAGGATATCCCAAGCTTCGCGAACCGGTTCGGAGGTAACTCCGGTATGACGGTCGGCAAGAGCATTCAGCCAACTGCGATCGTCCGTATTCAGTGTCCAGGCTTTTTCGAAGATATATTCATAGGGGAACTGCATCACATCCAATCCTTCCAACGTGGAGCCGATACCTTTAAAATTGCTTCCGCCGTTTATCAGGGTGTTGTCCAGACGGGCACCGCTTTCTTTTACGTTTCCGGTGAGCGTGGTGTTTCCGCCAAAGTTACCAAGATAACACCAAATGTAAGGTTGGCCGTGGAAGTGTTCGGTGGTTTTCCATAATTCCACGTTCTCGCAGTGATAATCTAAAAGTACCATTTTGCCTTGCGGCACTCCTGTCAACATTGCTTTCACGCGCGGTGCGGTCCAGTCTTTACGGTCGAAGTAGAACATCCAGGTCATTTGCATCCATTCGGCTTTCGGGTCGGCAGCAGTCAGGGTGTGATACATGTCCGCGGATACTTTACTGAGGTATTCCGGTTCCCAGCTTGGAGGATCTACCTCATTGAAAGGGTCTACGCCATAAATATGATCTGTCCCGAAGAGACGGGTTTGTTCCTTGATGTACTGTTTTTGGATAGTAGCAAATAAGGCTTCTTCCGGATTCAAGAAATGACAGCGATACTCTTCGGCAAAACCTGCCCATTTTCCGAGATTTTGAATATTCGCTTCGGGGAAGATACGCTTCAGTGCACCGGGCACATGTCCGGCGAAGGCGGGAAGTACCGGTTTCATGTTCAATTCGCGTTCGCGGGTCAGAATTTTCTTTTGTAATTCCACTTGGCTATCCAGCCAGTGCATGGGTAGAGGGCCGTTCCATCCATCTATATTGGCCATCCGGTGCCAGGGAAGATAGGTCGGTCCGGTAAAGTAAGAGCGTATTTCTTCATCCGTCAGTCCTATTTTCTTCCATACTTTGTACCACACGGCTTCTTGTCCGGTAATGGCCAGGGGCATGTTGATGCCGTTTAGCGCCATCCAGTCGATGAGGCGTTCCCAATCTTTCCATTGCCAGAAAGGCATGGTGTAGCCATATGTACAATAATTCAGGAAGAAACGCCGGTCTACTTTCGCTTCTATTTGAATGGGTTTCTCGACAGCCGGAAGTGTTTCAGGCATTTCTACCGGAATGTCAGCATACCAGGAGATAGTGGTCAGGCAGTAATATCGCAAGTAGTGATTCAGTCCCATAGCCATCGAGTTGGCATTGTTGCCACTGATTATGATTTTCCGGGGATCGGAAGCGTCCAGGCGGAAACAGTCTTTCCCGTCTATCGGTTTTATCTTTCTGAACTGAAAGTTTTCGGCGTATGCCGGAATGAGACGTTTCACCATCGATTGCATGGCAACTACGTCTTTCTCTTTCGCTCCCGCCGCGAGGGAGAGGAATAGGGTTACGATAACCAGACAAATGTTTCTTTTCATCATTTTTAATTAGAGTTTTATGTAAATTTGTTTTTTAAACAGAATATATCCCACCAGCCAAATGAGGGACAGGAAAAGGGCGGCATACATGAACGAACCGAAATAATTGCCGAATAGAGGTTGCAGGCAGGTATCGAACAGGAAAGTATTGATATGCCATGTGCGGAACAGGTCACCGAATATCTCGGCTGCTACATATAGCAGCAATGGATTAACCCCGAAGACTTTGAAGAAAGTACACCATTCTTTCTTTTTTCGGACGTCGATTATTTCAATTAGTACTGCCAATGCCAAAGCGGCTATTCCGCAAGTAACCAGCACGAAACTCGGCGACCACAGGCGTTTATTCAACGGACAGGCATAGCTGAGCAGGAATCCGGCAAAGAGCAGGAGAGTGCCCATAAAGAAGAGTTGCTGCATCCTCTCCTGGTTGTCTTTCCGGTTGATAAGCATGTGACCGCATACAAAACCGATCATTACTTGGGCTACGGCAGGAATGGTACTCAGAATTCCTTCGGGCTCAACGAATTGCCGGCCTTGCAAGTACATGTGGCTGGTTCCTAAAACGGTGGAATCGACTATGGCCATGATGTTATCGGGACTTTTCTCGAATCCGTTTCCTGCCAGTTGAAGGATAAAATAGCCTATTAGCAAGAGCAGGGCTATCGGAAGAAAACGTTTGTGTGGGATGAATAATGCCATGACGGCAGTGATCCCGTAACAGATGCCGAGCCGTTGCATCACTCCTAAGATGCGCATGTGCTCCCAGTCGTTCCAGATTCCCGTTTCGAAGGAATGGATGAGCCATTTCATCGCAATGCCTATCAGAATTAAAAGAAAAGCACGTTTTATTATTTTTCCGATTGTAAGTTGCCATTGGAAATTGTATTTCCGGAGGGAGATATACGTGGAAATTCCCATTAGGAACATGAACATCGGGAAGACGAGATCGGCAGGAGTAAAGCCGTCCCATTTTGCATGCCGTAGTGGGGCATAGCCATATCCACATGCACCGGCATTGTTGACAAGTATCATGCCGGCAACAGTGATACCTCGCAAAACATCGAGAGAGAGAAGACGTTGGTGGGTGGATATAGGGGGATTCATGATTTATGGATTATGATTTATGAATTATGATTTATGAATTATGTGAAACGGGAACTACCAGATGAGACATAGAAGGGTGGTGGAGGTGGCTAATACGGCTCCTATGAGGGTTTCGTAGGGGATAAGTTTTAACCGCTCTTTAAACGTCAGTTCGCAAACGCCTCCGGTGGCATGGAAAAAGGAGCCGTGGGGCAGGTGGTCCAGAACGGTAGCGCTGGAATTTATCATGGCAGCTCCCCAGGCGGCTGATATGCCTACGGCAAGGATGGCATCGGCAAAGGAAGCCGAAGCAAGCGTAGCACCGGCGGTAGTGGATGCCGTAGCGGCGGACATTAACGCGCCCGATACCGGGGCTATCATTATTTCGTTGAAATGCGCTTGTTCCAGAAGATGCAGTATCCAGTCTTTAAGGGTGGAGTTCTTGATGACGCCCGCAATTGTTCCTGTTCCGATCAGCAGTACGGCTACGGTGGACATCTTTTGAAGACCGTACTCCATACTCGGCAAGATGTTTTTCCATTGTTTCATGCAGAGAATGCCGCAGATGCCGCCGATGGGCAATGCGATGAGAGGGTCGACGGTGATTCCTGCCACAGGCCGCAGGGCGAGTAGGATGATTGTGATAATGGGGGCTACCAGACTGCTGGCAAGAGACGGCAATTGTTTGTCGTCTGCAACTTCTTCTTGTTTGGTTCCATTGTTTGTCAATCTTTTAGGGATAAGACGCATGATGACGAAAATCGTAAAAAGTAGTCCTATAACTGCCGGCAGAACATTATAAAACATGACCGATGAGAGATCGGCTTTAAAGTTTTCGGCGGCAATGATGGTATTCGGGTTGGGAGATACTATATTACCACATTTTCCACCGCCGATCATGGCTATCAGCAGCACGGATGGCGACAGTCCCAGACGTTTTCCGATGGATAAGGCGATGGGGGCTACGGTGATAACCGCTACGTCGATAAAGACGCCGACTGTACACAGCAACATAGTGGCCAGAGCCAAAGCGGCAAATACACGCTTCTCACCGAGTGTGTTGATGATGGCATTGGAAATAGTAGTTGCTGCTCCTGTTTTGATTAGTACGCCCGATAGTACACCTGCCGTAAGAATGCGAATAATGGCCGGAGTTACGTCTTTGACACCGTCCGTCATCACGCTTACGGTATCTGCCAGTGACAGTCCACCCAATAATCCGCCTACAATAGCACCGGCAATCAGGCTGTAGGTAGGAGATATTTTCTTTATAATTAAAAAGACGGATATTAATAATCCGAATAAAGCACCGATGGCAGTCATAGAAGAGGATTTGATTTATGATTTGTGATTTATGCTTGGATTCGGGGGATTTAGGAATTCGGGGTGAAATGCTGTATGATACGGAGGAGCTGGGTGACAGTTCGCTCTATATTATTCAGGGTGAATTCTTTTTGCATGGCCTGGTCTAAGGAAACAGGAGCCGGTTGAATGGACAGTACGGCGGTAAATCCCATTTCATTCAGTTGGGTGGTAGCTTCTACTCCTCCTCCCAATGCTATTACGGGAACATGCTGTTCGTGAGCTATTCTCAGTATTCCACCCAGTGCTTTTCCCATAGCTGTCTGGGCATCGAGTTTTCCTTCTCCCGTGAATACTAAATCGGCATCTTGCAGCGATTCGTGAAAATGCAGTATTTCCAGTATGGTGTCGATGCCCGGTTTTAGGGTAACCCGGAGGAAAGGCAACAAACCGCCTCCCATACCACCGGCTGCTCCGGCACCGGGGATGGAAGCGATGTTTATACCTTTCTGTTCCTCGATTACAGCAGCATAATGTTGTAAACCTTTGTCCAGTGCTATTACTTCTTCATCGGAGGCTCCTTTTTGCGGAGCATATACAAAAGCGGCTCCTTGCGGACCGTAAAACGGATTGTTTACATCACAGGCAATAATAAAAGAAGATTCTTGCAAAGCCGGGTGGAGATGTGAATCGTCAATGGAAGCTATGTGCATCAGGTTGCTTCCCTGTGGATCCAGCCTGTTTCCCGATTTATCAAGAAAACGAACGCCTAAAGCAGCCAGCATACCTATCCCGGCATCATTCGTCGCACTCCCTCCAAGCCCCATGATGAACTGCCGGCAACCTCTGTTCAGTGCATCCAGAACGATTTCTCCCGTGCCATAGGTAGAAGTGTTCATCGGGTTTCGTAGTAGATCCGGGACTAACGGTAGACCACTGGCGGCGGCCATTTCAAGTATGGCCGTTGTTCCGTCTCGGGTAATTCCGTAGGTTACTTCAATCGGGTTCATCAACGGATCGTGTACGAGGCATGATATTCTGTCGACATTTAATCCCGTACAGATGGCTTCTGTCGTTCCTTCGCCTCCGTCTGCAATCGGAAACGTGGCTATGTTGCAGTGAGGATATACTTTTAAAATAGCTTTCTCTGCTGCTTTGGCAATGTCGAGAGACCCAACTGAACCCTTAAATGAGTCGAATGCAAGAAGTATCTTTTTCATGGTTGTGCATCGTTTTAATTAAAACCTCTTTATAATCAAACCTTTTTTGATTCACCAAAAATAAGACTTTAATTTTTTATTTCCTTGGCTTTTTGTACCAATTCGATTGCCATATCCAATGGTTTTTCAAATGGGGTAGTGGTATTATGCCAAGGAGTACGTATCCATTCTTCTTCCCAGTTGTCCAAATCACCGCGTTGCTTGGAGAAATAGAGCTTTAGGCGCGGAATATAGTAATCTTTGATCAATCCGCTCCAAAAACGTGCTGCATAATCCTCCTGGAATCCTCCCCAAGTGGTAATCAGCCGTTTGGCATTTGCTTCATAAGCATCTTTTTCCGCAGGTGTAGTACCGCTATTTCTGGCCAGTTCCACCCATTCCTCCAAACGGTAGAGCGGGTGAGAAGCCAGCAATTTATCAACGTTTAGCAGCAGGTCGATAGCTTGATTTAAATGTTGATATGCGGCAACCGGCTTTCCGGCGGTATCTTCAGTCAGTGCTTGCTTGTAAAGTTTGTCAGCTTGGGCAGCGATGTAATAGGAAGCAAATTCAATGGCATCGTTGACGTAGAGTTTGGAACGATTTAAGCTGTCTGCACTTGCCAAGAATAATTCTATTCCGTGCAGGAAATCGTCGCTTACGTCTATCTTACTGATACGCCGTTGATCCGGAATTACCGTTTGCCAAGTGAAACGGGGATAGGAATACAGCGAACTGTATGCTGTCTTTCTGAATAGCTCCCAGGCATTTTTCATACTTTCCGGATAGGCACCGTAACGGGCCGTGCAATATGAAGGCATCCATTGCTCCGGATCGATTGCCTGATCGGTCCATCCCATATCTGCCAGTAGCTCGTAGACCACTTCGTTATTTTCGAGCCCTTCGGGTGCTGAGCCAAAACCGATCAGGTTTCCGTGAGAAGGGGCTTTCAGTGCTTCGGCTGAGGAGGTGGCATACATCTGTAAATCGCCTGTCAAAGGTGTTTTTCCTCCGAAATTAGGCACATAGCTGAATATCCATTTCTTTCCGTAGAAACCATCATGTACTTTCCAGGTCTGTTCGGTTCCCCAGACCCATTTCGGGTAATCGTTACCTAAATCGATGATGATCATTTTATCATCCGGGACGTGGCTTAATAATGCTTGCAGGCTTGCTTTGTCCCAGAAATCATGTTGATAGCCGAATGTCCAGCCTTGGGTCACCCAGATGGCATCCGGATTTCCTGCCGTGATGGAGCGATAGATAGATTCTCCGTATTGGGCCAGTAATTTATGTTTTCCTTCCACGTCGTCTTTTGCAACAGGAAGTTCCATCTCGTTGAAGCTGTCCGAGAGATAATAAGTGTTTTTTCCGAATTCCTTTTCCCACTCCTTGACGAACCGTTTTCCGATTTCTTCAAAGAAAGGAGAATCCGGAGGGAGCACGTAGGCATTGAATTTATCATCGAAACCACCCCATTTCAGGTGTTTGAACTTTATATCGGGATGCTTTTCGGCAAAAGCCATCGGCACGAAACCTGCAAAGGCCGGTGCTATCGGCTGCATTCCCAATTCGCGCATGCGGTTAATGATCTGATGTTGTAATTCAATCTGGCTTTTCTGCCATTCGTCGGACAGAGGTCCGTCCCAAGTATTCAGATTTCCCATGCGATGCCAAGGGAGGTGTGCCGGAGCAGTGAAAAATTCTCTGGTTTCTTCTTTTGTCAATCCCATTTGCAGCCATACTCGTTCGGCAATGGCTTCGCTGGCAACAGTGGCCAACGGCATGTTTACTCCTCGGAGTGCCATCCAGTCTATTTCGTTTTCCCAGCGCGCCCAGTCCCAGTAGGGAGTGGTGTATCCGTAGGTACAGACATTCAGGAAATACCGGAAGTCGTAAGGCGTGGTTTGTTTTCTTAATGAATAATCGGGCCATAAAGAGGGAAGTTCCAAATGTTCGCCACTCCAAGTCTTCATACTATGGCATGCTTCTCTCAGATAGGTGTGAAAAGCATAGCAAAGTGCTACTGTGCTACTTCCTTTGAGGGTTAGTTTTCCTTCTTTTGCTTCTATTTCAAAGGTTTCTTTCCCGTCAACGGGATTTATCTGTTGAAAACTAATACCATTTACTTTTTCTCCAATTTGCCGTTCGATGACGTGTTTGGCAGGAGTTACAATATCGGCGGAACCGGAAGTATCGGTGCAGGCGCCCGTAAAAAATACCCAGGCAATAGAAAAACAGGTAAGAAAGAAGCTTCTCATACAATTAGATTTTCAAAATTAATAAAGAGAGCCGGCAACCAAAGACATTAGGGGAATCTCCCCGGTTGCCGGCTGAAAAATGATAGTTGGATTGTGTTAAGATTACATTACTTCATGACTAATTTGGCCGTAACATTGTTCACTTTAGCAACGTAGATGCCTTTATCTATATTTAAAGTGGTTGAAGCATCTTTCTGAATAGTACCTTCGTATACTTGTTTGCCGGTCAAGTCGTAAACAGATACGGACACAGTACCTTCGAAACCATCTACGAACAGTTGGTTACCATCATTCCAGATTTTAATACTTGACTTTTGGGCTGCCGGGTTCCATAGACCGGTTGCACTTCCATATTCTACAGCACCGATGGCGGGAGTAGCCGGGCGGGCAGTACCTAATTGGTCTGTTGTAGGAATCGTTACTCCTGCATAGCTGGCTGTTCCTTTGGCTATTGCAATACTGTTTTCACAAAGAGAAGCGATAGGTGTGGCATCATTACTCAGAGTCGGGCTCCATACTTCATCTCCTTCAATATCGGGAAATACTGTGTTATCCAATTTGTACAATGAAGTAAACAGCTTGCTGGTTGCGAAATCAGTAACCTTGATATTGGAGTTATCAAACAGGGCAGAGTGGTCTACATTGTTTAACTGGGTATCGTCTGCGGTAGCATAAGTCGCTCCATAAACACAGTTCTTTAATTCCCAATCATAGTTTCTTACGATTTCAACGCCGTCTTTTTTGTCTCCTTTCCAGAAACCTAAATCAGTAGGAACGAAATAAGCTCCATCAACCAACCCACCTGTATTTCCGGCAATAATGGTATTTACCAATACCAGTTTTGAAGAACAATCAGTATTGGAACATACGAAAATACCGCCACCTAAATTCTTGGTTGAGTAATTGGCTGTGATGGTGCTATTGATAATTTTTACACCGTCAAGTGGTTTTGATACATCACGTGAGTAGATATAAATAGCACCGGCACGGTTTCCGGCATAATTGTTCACAAATGTACTGTTTGTTATTGTCAATGCAAATGCTGATTCGTTTTTACCATTGGTGCTATACATATAAATGGCACCTCCGGAAGCCGAACTATTGTTGTTTTTGAATGTAGAATTTTCAATAGTCACTTTGGCATTATTATAAATGCGGATACAGCCTCCATCACCTGTTGCCGAGTTACCGTCGAAAAGACAGTTCTTTATAGAGCAGGTTACATCCTGACTTACTCCTAATACGCCACCCGAACTACTGTGCATATTCTTGATAAAGTCACAATCTTGGATATTTAGGTTGGCTCCTGTCTGTACGAATAATGCTTGAGCTTTATTTTTCCCTGTAAAGACGCAATTTTTAATCATAATCGTGCAAGCTCCTTTCATTGATAATGTTTGCTTGGCACCGGTAAATTTTATTTTATTTCCGGTAGCTTGGTTCATACCATCGATAGTCAATGATTTGGAATCTATGGTGACAGCATCAAATTCTTCAATGTCATCCGTTGCAAGATTAAACTTGATAACATCGTCAGTTTGTGCACTTGCCATAATGTTAGGGAAAGAACCTTCTACTGAAGGGTCGCCACTGGCACTTGTCACCGTAAGGTCTGCTGCAAACATATTACATGTTGCTAAACTTAATATTGCCGAAAGTAAAATTTGTTTTTTCATAACAATACAATTTTAATTGATTAATAAATGATATATCAGATAAAAGTTCCAAAGTTCGATTTTATAACACCAGCTTATGTGTATAGATCTCATTACCGTTTCTCAACCATAGCAAAACAATCTTTGATTTTTGGTTGTAAATAGGTAATTTGTCTCCATCTTGGATATAGGTATCGAAAATGATTTCTCCGGTGATTGAGTAAAGCTTTACATTAGCTATTCCTTCAATTCCTGTTATACGATAATTGTTACCGTCTTTTACAATCTCTATATTGTTTTTCTCATCCGTTATCGGTTTATTACCGGTAGCGTTTGATAAGTCGATTTTTACATAGACAGGTAAATGGTCTGAGACTGCTGTGAGGTCGATTTCACTCTGATCAGCAATTCCGGTTTCTACAACACGATAGGATGTGGAAGATTGGTTGTGACCTAAGATAAAGTCAATACAGTCTGCCGGAGCCGTAGACGGATAGGTGAACTGTTTGGTATTATTTAAGATAGAAAATCCATTATTTTTGAATGTAACCATCGCCCGGTAAGTCTCTTTTATGTTAAGATCACCTCCTAAAAAAACAGGTTTACTGACACTTTTTGCAAATTTGATGATATAGTTGGTTGCTACATCTCGGTCTTCTGCATTCAGAGAGTAATGGGTAGATAGGAAATAATAATCGGGAAATTCTGCAATTATGATTCCACGATTGTCATCCGGATCGGGTTTTGCCGTTCCTCCTCCTGTTCCTTTAGGAATAAGATGGTTTTTTACTCCAAGCGGTTCTTCTTTGCTTAATAAGGCGATACCGTAGTAGGTATTGTGAGTAATTAAAAAACGGGATTTCATTCCGGTTTTAGTACCCAATTGTTCGGCACAGTCTTTCACAAATCTTTGATCTACTTCTTGGATGGCTACTACATCAGGAGTTACACTTTTGATGACAGATGCAATTTTATCTATTTGACGCGAGTTGATGATGGTGTGCCCTTGAATATTATAGGTCATCATCGTCAGTTGTTTTCCCGAATCGTCTGCATGTGCCTGAATCAATCCATAACAGAGACTTATGGCAGTCACCAATAGGCAGCGTAAAGCGGTATTGAGTCTATTCATACTGTTAATTATTTAGTTTCTTTTATTAATTCTAATTCTGTGATAATAGGTAAATGGTCCGATAACAGCGATTGTATGGATTGAGTACGAACAACACGCCAGGCGTTTTTAGGATATCCGAAGAGATAATCAATTTTTATAGATGGTTTATGGGATGGAAAAGTAAGATCGTCATTTGTCAGTAAATTCCAACCGGTCATTCCTCTTTGTATCGTTTTGGAGTCTGGGCGTGCGTTGAAATCACCTCCTAAGATGACAGGGTAAGGCGATTGCATCAATGTTTCCGTAATCTTTTGTATCTGTAAAAAACGGGTATCTTCTGAAAAATAATCCAGATGCGTGCAGGCAAAAGTAATTGTATCGGTACCGTTTACTTCGAAAGTACCTTGAAGCATCACCCTTTGTTCTTTTTCCTGTGGGCGAGGTAACATCATTTTCTCTACTCTGAAATACGGATGTTTGGAAAGCATTCCTATACCGTAATATCCATTTTTATAAGTAATTGATTTTCCGTACAAAGGATACATTCCGGTGCGGTATCCTAACTCTGTAATGAAATCTTTTCCATTCTGTCTGGGGGCTCTTTCACGGTAGGTTTTACTGTCAACTTCTTGTAAAGCGACAAAGTCCGGTTGGAAAGCTTTGATGTGTTCGGCTATTTGTTCCAGAGAGGCCAGCTCACCAAAACGGAGATTATAAGTCATGACACGGATGCGCAATGTGTCTTGTTTTTGAGCGAAAGCCCAATTACCCCCAAAGATTGAAAGTAATGTTATTAATAGAAACTTTTTCATTTTGTTTATTTTAGTTTTTCGTATCCTCATCCGAATCGTTTCCGCCATTCCCGGAAGTTTCCGGAGCATTCTCTTCTGTTCCGCAGGAACAGAAGAGAGCCATCAGAGTGAATATGGACAGGTATATATTCTTATGTCTCATGATATTGTTTTTTTACCAACCTGGATTTTGTCCTAACGATGGGTTTTTTAATCTTTCCTGATAGGGGACAGGCCATAGATAATGCTTGCTTTCATCAAAATTACGTGAACCGCCTTCGGCAGTAGATTTATCATAAACCACATCACCGAACTCATCTACAATCGGGTTATCCTGATCGTCCACGTACGGACAGCCACCCAATTCATTCATACATACCTCCAAGCTGGGGCAAGTAATAGCACGGCCGAGGCGGAAACCTTCTTTCCAGCGCAGAATATCAAAGTACCGCATACCGTCGAATGACATTTCAATTCGTCTTTCACGTCTTAATTCTGTTTTTAAATCCATATTCCATGCTTCCAGTTCAGAGAGTTTCATCGGATGCATTCCTACCCTGTTACGCAGGCGATTGATCGTTTCATCGATTTGGTCTTGGGTTAAAGTTTCTCCTTGCTGGTTAAATAAGGCTTCTGCATAAATAAGGATAATTTCCGGATAACGAATTACGTTGATGTTATTGTGATCTTGGTCTGTCAGACCGGCCAACTCCGGAGAATTATATTTTTTGAAATAAAATCCGGTCTTTGTATTGGCACCGTTATTATTGTTCCCTTGCAAGGAAGCAAAACGAGGTAAGCCGAAAGTTGCATTTACTCTGTTGCCGGCATCACCATCATCACCGCCGGGCCATGCATCTCCCGGGGTATAGAGGGTCATTTTCATACGTGGATCTCTATCTTTGAAGTAATCGGCATAATGTGTTACCGGATATTTTGATAGAGGGGAAACGGCAACATCGGTTCTTTTGTAATATTCCAAACCGGTAGTGGCAGGTTTGCCGTCTGTACAAAGAAATGCATCGACAAATGTTTTGGAAGCGTTCAAACGTATATAATTTACCGGTGTACAAGTATAATTTGTCATATTATTCATCCGGATATCTTTTACGTATAAGCTATAAATGATGGATTCTTTATTATCAGGATCATTTTCAGAATTTCCTTCCAAGTGATAAACCTTTTCATAGTCATATAAATCGTAAGGACTGTTATCCAAGATATATTTGGAGACCTTTTCCGCCAGTTCATATCTTTGATTTTGGAGAGCGATACGTGCCATCAGTGCCAAGGCTCCCCATCTGTCGATACGGCCTACATCTTGACCGGTCTGAATTTCCGGACTCAGTTTCTCGGCTGCCCACTTCAGATCTTCGATCATCCAATCGACGACCTCTTCTTTGGGATTACGGGGGCCATAAGCTTCTTCAGAACTGATAACCTTATCGATCAAAGGTACATCACCCCATACAGAAGTCAGCCAAAAGTACTGTAACGCCCGGATTACTTTCACTTCGGCCGCATACACGTCTTTTGTTTCTTGAGGGACATCTGCGGCATTATAATTATCTAAAAAGTTATTGCAATCAAAAATGTGGCCATAAATGTCTCTCCAATAATTGTAGAATGGAAAGTTGTCTTGCGCACTGCTGGTTCCTCCGCTCACTTTACTCAAGCCGGATGTCGGGTCTCCCCATACTACTGTTTCCGCACAAGCTTCACCCAGATTGATTATCAGGTCATATTGCAAACCTTCGTAACAGGGATACAAGGCAGCCCGCAGTTGGGCTTCCGTTTTCCAATATGTATCGTTGACCGCTTTGTCTAAAGGATATCTTTCCAAAAAATCACTGCAACTAAAAGTAGTCATCAGGCAGCAGCCTGCCAGAATATATTTTATTTTATTTTTCATGATGTTATTTCTTATTTGTTTAAGTTAGAATGTCAGATTCAATCCAAATACATATGTTCTTACCTGTGGATAAGTATCTCCGGAAGATTGTTGAACTTCGGGGTCGAAGCCGTCGAAATATTTGGTGACGGTAAACAAATTATCGGCAGAGACATAAGCTCTCAATCTGTTGATTCCAAATTTTCTCATCCATTTTTGTGGAAACGTATATCCTAATTGCACATTCTTTAAGCGGAGATATGCTGCATTTTCTATCCAGAAATCCGAGAATCTGCGATTGTGGGTCTGTGCATAATACATACGTGGATATGATGCGTTCGGATTTTCGGGAGTCCATCTGTCTAAATGAGACTTTTTGGGAACCGAGTAGTCGTTGATGAAACAATGTCTGGCTTCTTCACTTAAATAACCGTTTGCTTTGCCCACTCCTTGGAGGTAGAAAGAAAAGTCGATTCCTTTCCATTCCAGTTCTCCTTTGAATGAGTAAGAATATCGTGGAGTCTTGTCACCGATTATTTCTTTGTCGTAATCATCTATAATTCCGTCCGGTTTTCCATCCGGGCCACTGATGTCTTTGTATTTGATATCACCGGGCTGAACGGCAACACCGTCTTGTATCACCGGAAACTTCGGATTTACATAGTTGCCGAAACTGTCTTTTCCTTCAAAATCATCCACTTGTGCCAATCCGTCTGTTCTATACCCATAGTACGCATCAATCGGATCGCCTACTCTGCGAATTTGGTCTCCTAATACGGGGGCGCTCGAACCTAAATCTATAATTTTGTTTCTTGCATCGGATAAATTGAAGAATGCGCGGTATTTCACTTGACCTATTTGATCTCTCCAAGCTAAGTTTATTTCCCATCCTCTACTTTCTACTTCTCCTAAATTCTCCAATGGCAGGTAGTCACGGCTTGAGTCTTTTTGCCATTTTCCTATCACTAAAGGGAAAGAAGGACGTACCAAAGCATCCATGTTGTTTTTCTTGAACCAGTCGGCACTGACCGTTAGACGATTGTTAAAGAGGGCGAAGTCGACACCTATATTGAGCATGCGTATCGTTTCCCATTTTATGTTTTTGTTTCCTAAAGCGATTTGTTGAAAGCCAGTGTTCAACTGATTGCCGATAGGATAAGCTTTGTCTACGGATTCGATTGCTACTAAATATGGATAAAAATTATCACCTACATTCTGGTTACCTAATTCTCCCCATGAAGCACGTAGTTTGGCCATCTGCAAGACAGGGTCTGCAAAACTCATGAATTTTTCTTTAGAGAAATTCCATCCGGCAGAAAAGGAGGGAAAGCATCCCCATCTGTTATCTTTTGCAAAACGGGAAGTTCCATCGTAGCGGACATTGGCTTCGAGCAGATATTTTTCGTCATAATTGTAGTTTATACGGCCGAAGAAAGACCGGAGAGCCCATTCTTCCGCACTGCCCCCGTTGGTGATTTCATCTGTTCCGGCATCTATTACTTCAATTCCATCCAGCAACAGTACTTTTCTACCGGCACTTAATGTGTTGGTGTGTGCCCATTCCTGAGAAAAACCACCCAACAATTTGAAATCATGCAAATTGATGTTTTTCTGGTAAGTGGCAGTGGCATTCAAAGTTTGGGTCAATGTATTGATATGAGATTCACTGATTGAGTTCTTTCTTAATTTGTTTCCCGGGTCTTCCGTACCATCGGACATCCAGCGATTCATTGCCGGGACATATTTTTTGGTATCTCGGGTGTAATAGTTGGCGGCATATTGTCCGTTTAGGTACAGACCTTCTATTATTTTCAAAGAGGCGTTTACCTGTCCGTTGAAAGTACGTGAATTACGTTTATTATAACCGGAATTATAGGCAATGTCCACCGGATTCATCAATGAAGTATATGCGTAATGGTCGGTATCTACCCACTCTCCCTTTTCATTTTGTTCTTTCCATTTTACAGGAAGAAGGGGAGAGACACGCTGAACGGTTCGGAATACACCAGTCGTTCCGGATACACCGTTTTCCTGGCGATAAAAGTCTACGAAACTGATATTACCGTTTATTTTCAGGCGGTCATAGAGTTCTGTATTCATGCTTAGGCGGGCGTTATGTCTTTTTGAGGAGAACGGATCGCCTACGATAAGACCGTCCTGATTTAAATATCCGTATGACATGTAATAGCCGCTTTTTTCCGTACCACCACGGACACTGATATTGTGTCCTGTTTGCATTGCTGATTTTTTATATACTTCTTTTACCCAATCGGTGTTTGAATAGTCATTGGGAGAGTCGCCCCGATCGTATGCTTCGAATGCTTCATCTTGATATAGTTTACCAAAACCGGCAGCTATATACGCTTCATTAGCTAATTCCATATATTCCCGTCCGTTTACTAAGTCGGGTAATGCGGTCGGAGTCTGGAAGCCTACATAACCTGAATAACTTACTGTGGTTTTTTCTTTCTGATTACCTTGTTTGGTTGTCACCAAGATAACTCCGTTGGCAGCACGAGCACCGTAGATGGCAGAAGATGCTGCATCTTTCAATACGGATACGCTTTCTATATCATCGGGATTCAACAGGTTTAAATCTCCGCCGGCAATTCCGTCGATCAGGATGAGAGGATCGGTTTTGCTGTTCAATGTACTGATACCACGGACTACGATCGACATTTTATCATTGCCCGGTTGGCCGGAAGGCTGTACGATGGATACACCGGGCAACATACCTTGTAAGCCACTACCTACATTGGTAATTGGGCGGCTGGATAGCTCATCGCCTTTTACGGCAGATACAGCTCCTGTCAGGTTTACTTTTTTCTGTACACCGTAGCCTATAACTACTACATCATTCAGCATTTCGGTATTTTCCGTCATACGAACTGATATTTCAGTTTTTGAACCGACTTCAATTTCTTGGGTTTTATAACCGATGAAGGAAAATACCAATGTTTTTCCGGGATCGACTTCTATCGAATAATTACCGTCTATATCAGTGATAGTCCCTTCTTTTCCACCTTTCACAAAAACGCTGACTCCGATCATAGGATCCGTAGTAACCTGATCGATGACTTGGCCACGGACTTTCACTTTCTTTTCCGGAGTAACTCTGTTTTCTGTCTTTTTGTCGAACAGAAGCAGCTTATCTCCCGAAATACTATACCCTACATTCGTCTTTTTCAGTAAACTGTTTAAAGCATCTCTTAAAGTTGCATTTTTCACAGAAATACTTACCAATTGCTTCGTATCGACAAATTCTTTACTGTAAGCAACCGATATCTTTGCTTGTGAGGCGATTTGGGTAACCGCATTTTCAAGCGTTACATTTTTCAGGTCCAATGTTATTTCCCTATTTTGTGCGTGTAATGCTAAAGGAAATATACATAATACCAACCAAATAGAAATCCACTGTCTCACATGAGAGCAAAGACAATAATGATTTTTTTTCAGAGAATTTTTCATTGTGTGTTTTTTAGAATTATGATTATTTTAAATTTGAGCAATAGAATCCCTTGCTAAGAAATGTTCGTTTCTTAACTCTTTGAAATTTAATATATTAATGGCTGTCTAATCAACAAAGAAGACGATGTCGGTATTCTTATGTTGAAGTTTCTGATAAGGTTTGTAATAGCGCGTTCATAAGTATAATATTTCAGATTAGGTTTTATCTTTTTTGTTTATCTCGGACTTATTTTTATCTCTCTCCGATTCGTTTTCTCATATTTGATCGGAGTAATATGTCTCATGCTTTCCAATATTTCCTGTAAGGATTCACCTTCGCTTCTTAATGTATACGTATAAGAATAGATGGCTTCATTTTCTATATTGAATTGTACGTTATACTTTCTGGACAATACTTTAAGTACATCTTCCAGGGGAGTATCATTAAATATCAGTACATCTTTCATCCATACGGATTCATTTTTGTAATCTTTATTTTTCTGTATGATACACGTACCGGTTTCTTTTTCATAAATAGCTGTTTCACCCGGTTTCATTATATAGTCGAATGAGTTGCTTTGTGCGTTTCGTATTTTTACGGAACCTTCGTCTAAGGTTGTCAACACTTTACTCTCTGTCGGGTATGCATTTACGTTGAACGAAGTTCCCAGTACTTTGATCTGCATGGAAGCGACATCGACAATGAAAGGCTTCTTTGCATCTTTCTTTACTTCAAAATAGGCTTCTCCTTCTACAGATACTTTTCGTTCTTTTCCGACGAACAGTTCCGGGTAGGTCAGTTTCGTATCTGCATTGAGATATACTTTTGTTCCGTCTGCCAACATTACCGTCATTCTTTCTCCACATGGCACATAAATGTCTCTGGTTACCGCTTCGCGGTTGTCGGTACCCGAATATATCCAAAATGCCATATTCAAAATAAGGAATGGCAATAAGACAACTGCTATTTTCAACCAAGAGAATTTTTTCCTTTTCGAATTAATCCGATTCATCAGGTGCACGTAGACTTGTTCCTGGCGAAAACAGGTTTCTTCTGTTTCGGGGATATCTATTTCCTTTCCTTCGATGATATTTTCGATATCTTCGTCCATTGCTTTGGAAATAGCGTTTAATGCTGTTTGCTTATCTTGAGTTGTCATTTAATTGCTGTCTTTTATTAGTAATACACAAGTCGGTGAGAAAAGTATTATATAAAATGGAATTTTTTTTAAAAAAAGATATTTTATTTATAAACCACCCAAGAGGAGAAGCATGAAAGAGGATAATCTGATTGTCATACGCAATTCTTTCAGTGCCTGGCTATACTGAAACTTGATGGTATTGATAGATAGGTTCAGCTTATCGGCAATCTCCTGATTCGAATATTTTCCGGAGATTTTCAGTTCTACTATTTTTCGTTTTTGGGGAGATAGCTGTTCAATGGCTCTACGAACCAACCGTAATTGTTCTTCATCCAATTCCGGTTCTTCGGTTTCGTTGGCAAGCGTATTTAAAAGGTTTAAATTATCTGAGATACGGAATATCTCCTTGTCTTTGTCGCGCAGAACATTCAGCAGATCGTTCTTTAGAATAGTAAAAAGATACCGGTTAAACGGTCTTGATTCGTCTATGTCTTTTTTCTTTTCCCAGATTTTGAAAAAGACATTTTGGACGACATCCTCTGCAAGTTCCCTGTTATATAGGTATTTAAAAGCCAGCGAATACACCTGTTTACTGTATTCGTTAAATAATAAAGTAAAGGCCAGTTGGTTGCCTTCCTTCATTTGACGAATTATAATTTCTTCATTAATCATCAAATAAATCCCCTTTTAAGCTATATTATTTTTTCAACGGATTAGGTTTGTTTTACACCACGATTGTGACTCTAATATATGTATTAGTTTTCTTTCCACGATTCAAAGTTAGCCAAATATCTAGTACATAGCGATTACAAATATATGAAAAACTATCAGAATACCGACATTTCGAAAGTATTCTTGATGAAAGAAATGAAAGTCTTGCGAGAAAATGGAATTGATAAATAGGGAAGATAGAACTGATAAGCAGGTGTTTCGGATATTGGAACTGAAAAAATAAAGGTTTGGCTGGGATGATAAAAAGAGAATCGAGATTGTCGGAATGTAACTTGTCTGTAACAAAAAAGGCCTCATGGGGTAATACTCATGAAGCCTTTCCTTTGATTTGTTTTTCTTATTTTACCCGTACGATGTCGTAATTCAGGTCGCTGACTGCTTCCTGAAGGCTATCGTTTGATAATGTCAGGGTCGTATCGTTGGCAATAACGAAGTAGACAGGTTCGCTACCGTCATTCGGAGTCAGCTTAAGGGCCGATTTCTTTTTGTTTTTGACGGTTTTCTGAATCATCTGAGGTTTACCGGCCGATGTAAATGTTTTGTCTTTTCCCTGTCCGTCAGCATCCAGATAGGTCATGTCCAACGTGTAGGTGGTATCGTTTGCATCGGCAAGCATATTCAGAGTCAATACATAGCGGATACCCGGACCATCAGCAGCAGGAAGTGTTCCTTCATAAACTTCGGTTGCTTCTACTGTGGGTGACATTGCTTCGATAGCAATGCTGTCTGCTTCAGCCTCTGCGGCTTTGTTTGCTTTTGATTGGCATGATGCCAGAGCAGCTACAACGGCTGCCAACATAATTACTTTTTTCATTGTTAAGTGCTTTAAGTTAATATAAAAAGTGAGTTGCTTATTCCTCTTCCTCCTCTTTTCGTATGACAAGCAACTTATCAACTCTTCCACGGTCCATGTCTACCACTTCAAACTGTAGATTCTTATAAGTAAAGGTATCTCCTGCTTTGGGGATACGTCCGATAAGGAACATAGCCAAACCTCCCAATGTGGTGAAATCTTCCGAATCTATATCTTCGTAAGAAAGGATACCCATTTCTTCCATAAAGTCGCCGATGTTCATAGAAGCCTCTACCAACAGCGAACCGTCTTGACGACGGACGATTTCTTCCTCCTCCGTATCATCTTCTTCGAGAATGTCTCCGAAGATGCTTTCGGTCAGGTCGTGCAGGGTGATAATACCCTCTGTGCTGCCATACTCGTTAACAACAACCGCGAACTTGTTTTTGTTCTTCTTGAATAGCTCTAAAACTTTTTTTGCGTATAAACTTTCGGGTATGAAGAGGGCAGGACGGGCTATTTTACGCAGATCGAACTCTTGTTCGCTGCCCACCATGAGAATAATATCTTTTACTGAAACCACACCGATGATCTCATCTTTGTTTTCATTGACCAGCAGATATTTGCTGAAATGTTCGGTATCGATGATACGCATCACCTCTTCTTTGGTTTCGTTGGGGTGGAGTACTATTAGGTCACGGCGGTGAGTCATCAATTCGTTGGCACGTTTATCCGAGAAACGGAATACATCTTTCAGCATCTCTGTCTCTTCTTTATCGATCACTCCCTGCTCGGAGCTTTGATGAAGAATCATTTTCAGTTCTTCCTGTGTCATGATGCGTTCTTCGCTTTTCAGTCCGATGAGTTTGTTGAGAAGTCGGGTAGAAACGCTCAACAGCCATACGAAAGGATAAGAGACTTTGGTCAAAAGGATCATGATGGGGCTGAACATTGTGGCATATCGTTCCGGATTGCTCAGTGCGATGGATTTCGGAACAAGTTCGCCGACGATGAGTGACAGATAAGTGATGACGGCTACGGTAGTAATCATGGCAAGGTTCCGGGCATAGGCTTCCAGTCCGGGAATCATGGCAAAGAGTGGTGTTACGTCATCGGCGATGGCTACACCACCGAAAGCACCCGATACGATACCGATCAGTGTGATACCGATTTGAATGGTGGAGAGGAACTTTTCGGGTTCTTCCAATTGTTTCAGAACTCCTCGTGCGGATTTGTTTCCTTTGCTTACAAGGGTTTCCAGACGTGCTTTACTTGAAGATACTAAGGCGATTTCATACATGGCGAAGACGCCATTTAAAAGAAGTAAGAGAATAATAATTATAAATTCCATATAATATATGAATGGTTTCTGTCCCGAAAATTACTTGAATCTATTGAAACACTATCTATATGGAGAGTATATTAATGAATATTTAACGTTTTATGAGGCTTCGTTTAATTATACAAAACAGGCGGTCGTATCGGGCCGCCCGTTCTTTTATTTGTTTTGGGTGTATTCGTCTGCTTTCGCTTTCATGCGTGCCACACGCTTTTCCGTGTTAATATTCGAAAGTGATTCCGAGAGTCGGCATCAGTGTGCCGCTTTTCTGTTCGATGTATTTCATTTTGTATCGCTGTTCAGGCAGTGGATCCGAAGGGTTTTCAATCACTCCGGTACTCATATAAATATCCGGTTGTTTGAAGGTACTCTTCGTCACATTTTGCAGGTCGATATAAAAGCCTAACATGCAGCGCTTGAGGTAGAACGTTTTGTCTACCCGGATGTCCAGTTGCCCGAAAGCGGGGAGCCGGCCCGTATTGTATTTACTATAATCGTAGTAGGGTCTGCCCTGTGCATTCCAGGCTGTTACGAGCCGGGATTTTTCTTCGTCATAAGGGGTATAGGGAGCACCGCCGATACAGCTTACTTTCATGCCGAAGCTCCAATGGCGGGGGGAGTTGTATGTGCCGCTCAGATTGAAAATATAGCGGTTGTCCCATGCCGATGCAATGTATTCGCTTTGCTTGTTGTTGCGATATTCACTTTTGAAAAAGGTGAATGAAGAAGCGAGGTTCAATTTTTTTGCAACGAGCCATCTCAATAATATTTCTATGCCGTATGAACGGCCTTGTGCAGTAGAAGTCAGTTCTTCATTGCCTATTACCCCGTAATCATTTCCTTTGCAGGCAAGCGGAATACCGTCTGTAACGGATAGGGGAATCCGGTCATAGGACTTATAAAAACCTTCGGCGGAAAGTTCGAATGTACTGTTGGTACGCCAATTCAGGCCGAGGCTACCTTGACTTACGCTCATGTAGCGGAGTTGTTTATTTACCAGTTTCCCGTTGTTCCCTTTGAATCCGAGTCCTGTATAGGGCGGTAATTGATAGTATAGTCCGGCGCTACCACTGGCATACAGTCCGTCGATGAGGCGGTAAGAGAGGGAGAGACGTGGGGAAAGTTGCTCGGAGAGGTGTTTCATCCTTGACGAATAGTTATTGGCATCCGCTCTTACCCCTAATGATGCCGTGAAGCGTTCGTCGGGCGAAGCATAACTCATTGTTCCGAATATACCCCAGTGGAGAAGCCCTAAGGCTGTGTGATAGTCGGATGTCTCTCCTTTTCCGATGTACACGCGTTGGAAACTGGTATTGGTGTACTGGCTATAATTGAGGTTCAATCCCAAATTTACTTTCCAGGCTCCGAAGGTAGAACTGTTTTCCAGTCGGAGTTTCGTCTCCTGTTCTACAGAACGTAGCCGGAGAGTGAGGTTGTCCTCCGAAGATTCGTCATTGTGCAGATATTTAGTGTTGCGGTTGTTCAGATAGCTGTGGCTGATGACTGCCGTCTGTACATGTGCCCCGGCATAGTGACGGTATACGGCTCCCAATGTGAATGTTTCTTGCTGTATCTTGGGAAGGTAACTCAATATGTATTCTGCTTTTTCTCCGTCCAGTTTGGTGTTGAGGCGCATATTGTCTATGCCTGCCAGGCCGAGCACAAGTAATTCATTCCGTTCGTCGAAACGGGTTTTCAGTTTGAACTGTGCATCGGTAAAAGTGGGTAGGAAAGGTAACCCCAGCATATCAAACAGAAATTGCAGATAAGATTGGCGGACAGATACGAGATAAGAAGTTTTATTTCCCAAATGCCCGTTGGAAGCAAGGGATACTTCCGATGCGCCGAGCGTGGCTTTCAGTGAGTTCCGTTCCATGTCTCCGTCGCGGAGTTTAAAATCGAGTACCGAACTGAGCGAATTACCCCGGTTTGCCGGGAAAGCACCCGTGTAGAAATTAACTTCCCGGATAAAGTCTGCATTAATGATACCGACGGGACCTCCTGATGCTCCTTGCGTACTGAAATGGTTGATATTCGGTATTTCGACTCCATCCAGATAGAATCGGTTTTCGGATGGAGAACCGCCACGTACAATCAGGTCGTTGCGGTATCCGGCGGGCGAGAATGCTACGCCCGGATATGACTGTACTACACGTGAAATGTCCCGGTTGGCTCCCGGACTTTTTTCGATTTCCTGTACCCCGATAATGCGCAGGCCTACCGGACTTTCCAGATCGCGACGAAAAGGAGAGGCGGTAATTGTGACTCCTTCTAATTCCGTCGGGTTTTCTTCCATTTCGATGTCTATATTCAGATTTTTGGTCGAAAGGATATATTCGGAGGTCAGGGTGGTTTTATATCCTACGGCAGATGCCTGCAACCGATAGATACCGGGAGGGACTGCTTGGATGGTGAAATGCCCCACTGAATCCGTGACACTGCCCATACCCGAACCGGCGATCACTACGTTGATAAATTCCAATGGCTTACGACTGGCTTTGTCGATAACGGTACCTCTTATCTCGTGGAGTGGTTGTGCCGTTGCCGTTATGAGGAGATAGAGAAAGAACAGAAGAAATACGGAGCGTTTTTTCATTGGTTTGGTTTTTCCTTTTCTATTTTGAATACAAAATTACATAAAAAATGTTTTTCTTTTCATTATTATCCGGTATTTTTGTTGGCATTAATCACTTGAGTAGATAATCATCATGAGAACAGTCCGATTGATAACATGCAATGATGCTATGCAGGCGCATATCTTTCAGGGAGCTTTAGAGAATGAGGGAATAGAATCATTGTTGCATAATGAAAATCTGTCATCATTGCTGAAGAGTTGTGTAAGCAATATTTCCGGCGTCGATATTTTCGTTTATGAGAAAGATTATGAACGTGCCCTTCAGGTGTTGCGTGATAATCAGAGCTTTCCGGAGGATCTGAAATGTTGCCCTTATTGCGGTTCGGCGGATATCACATTTAAGTTGCGGAGCGACAGACGGATGCGGGCAGCTTGTGCTGCGGTATTGTCTTTGCTGGTTATGGCGCCTCCCGGAGACAATCATTGGACTTATAAATGCAATCGTTGTAAGGCTCTCTTCGATAAACCGGTTTCTGCGGATTATGAGAGAGAAGAAGAATCCCGGATTTAATTTTTAATGCAAATGTTTTTAATGCGATGAAAAGAAAAAGTTTATTATTGCTCTGTCTGTTGTGGTCAGTACTTCCGTTTTATGCAGCACAGGTAGATACGCTGATGGTAAAAAGCCCTTCTATGAACAAGGAAGTGCAAGTGGTAGTGGTTGTTCCTGATATTGCTTTGGGCAAAAAGGGTGTTGATTGCCCGGTGATATACCTGTTGCATGGTTTTGGCGGTAATGCCAAGACGTGGATCGGCATTCGCCCTGAACTTCCGCAGATTGCCGATGAAAAAGGAATTATTTTTGTATGTCCCGATGGTAAAAACAGTTGGTATTGGGATAGCCCGAAGAATAAGGATTATCGCTACGAGACTTTTGTCTCTTCAGAAATGATCAATTACATAGACAAACATTATAAAACGATAGCCGATCGTCGTGGACGCGCCATTACCGGGCTTAGTATGGGCGGGCATGGAGCACTTTGGAATGCCATCCGGCATAAAGATGTGTTCGGTGCAGCAGGTAGTACCAGTGGTGGAGTCGATATCCGTCCGTTTCCGAAGAATTGGTTGATGTCCGAGCAATTGGGAACAATCGAAGAAAACAGACAGGTGTGGGATGATCATACGGTTATTAATCAGGTGGATAAGTTGCAGAATGGTGATTTGGCATTGATTGTGGATTGTGGGGAAGCGGATTTCTTTCTGGATGTAAATAAGAATCTGCACAACCGTTTGTTGGAACTGAAGATCGATCATGATTTCATCACCCGTCCGGGAGCGCACAACGGTGAGTACTGGAATAACTCCATCGATTATCAGATTCTTTTTTTCAGTAAATTCTTTAAGAAGTGAAAAGCAGTAAGAAATAGTTGATCGAAAGTTTGATTTACTGTTTTTATGTCGTATCTTTACAGACATAATCATATAGTAGATTCAGTTAGATTACACAGGAAGGAGAAAGCTAAAGCTTTCTCCTTTTTTTATTTCTTTCTGCTTGAGAAACCTACTGAACAGGGTATTCCGGGTGATTAAGGACGGTCTTTACGGAGAGTATGCCGGTATGTTACGACATGTTTCATTACTTGTTACGATGCCTTTCATTACTTGTTGCAGTACAATTGATACTGTTTTCAGATAAAACGTTCTTTTGTTCCTGTAACCCTCGCTTTTTAGTTAAGAATGCGTAAATCTGCTCTTGACAAAAAGTGATCAATTCAAGAGATACGAATACTGCACATAACGGTACCAGTTTCTACCCGGGATACTGATTTTTACTGCACATGAAGTGATATATCCTTTTTCGTCCTCCGTGTAGCTATAAGTAGTAACTTCTTCGCTATTTTTTATTGTCAACTGACCCGGAAGAAGGGAAAGAGGAGCTCCGAGTATGTTGGCATAGAAAGCTTCTGTATGGAAAGAGAGAGGGTAGCGCTCTGAGAGGAACAGGCATGGTAACTTGCTTTTCTCATTGGATATGCCGGGACAACTCTCATTGATACCGGTGGTGAACGTGTTTTGATAGGTATTTACTTGTTCCGTTATATTCATTGTACCATTGTCCGGGATAATGATCGATATTTCAGAATATGGGCTACCGTCGATACTTTCTTTCACTCCGGTCAGATTTTCATCTCCTGTTGTTGAGTAAGAGAATGTATATGTGCGGATTTTACCGCCGGGTTCTTTGCGGGTACACATGGTGGCATACCCTTTCTCATCTATCTGATAAGTAGATACGGTGCCGGTTTCATCGGTTACGATAACCTTCCCCGGTTCGTAACTGATCTGGCTGCTGACACTATGCGTATATTCACCTTCGAGCAGTCTGTCCGTATAAGTCTGTTTGGTGATGTGTCGGGTTAATTTTCCATCTTCATAGATAAATTTCTGTTCGGTAGTTACTCTTTCTTCTCCGGAACCGGTTGCTTCGGTAATGGTGAGACATGCTATTTTTTCTTCCGTATCTTCTTCTTCTTTTTCATTACATGCTGTCAGCATCAAGGAAAAAAACAGGAAAAAAAGAAAATTGCGTTGTATTCGTTTCATTATTTTATTTTTATTAAGGCCTCATTCCGTCTCCGATTCGGACCGTGTATGTAGTGCCGGTTTCCGGTGTTTCTTCGTCCGGTTCTTCCTCTTTTGGGGGATAGGTTCCGTCAATAATTCCGAGAGCTGCACTGAATAATGTCTCTTCCTTATTTCCCAGTGGCAAATAGGTCACTAAATTAGTGGTTGATGTCTGATCTATTGTATATTTGGCAGTAAAATTTCCTCCCATATGTGCTTCGCCTGCACTGTTATAAACAGTACATACTACCGGATTCAACGACCAACCGTATTTAGGGTTGACAAAACTTTCGGTAGCTACTCCCATAGCAGGCAGTGCCGTACCTAATATTTCCCATTTCTCAAACGGGAACAGGCAGTCATAAAAAGTCCCTGCTATCCCCGTAGTAGTGCTGCTGGTTAGTATGAAGCCTTTTTGGATATTCATATTCGCTCCGTTTCCTATCAGTTGCGGGTCGAAGAGCAAGTCGAAGTCTTTATAGGATTGCTTGTCGTTATATTCCAGATGGGCACAGATTTTTCCCACTTCACTCCCCGGTGCTAATAGGGAAGCTAACAAGTGCGCACATTCTAATGATCCTCCCGTATTGTTACGTAAGTCGAGCACAAAGTGAGTCACACCTGCACTGGCAAATACCCGGGAGATATCGCGAAGTTTGTTGTTGTATTTCTCCTTGTCATCGGCAGTTCCTGCTGTGAAATGGTTGTAGACCATATATCCTACTTTTACTCCTGTAGCACTGGTTACTATTTCGTATACGGGAATCGGGTCGTCTTCTACTATTTGTTCGGCACCAATACTTGCAGTTCCGGTTTCTATAACCACTCCTTTCTGTTTCTCGGTCTTCTTGTCTTCATCCTCTATATTTTGCAATTCATACTTTCCCAAAGTCAGTGTCATGGCTTTTCCTGTTTGGAGAAGGGTCTTTTCGTTTTTCTTGGTGATGTATTCATCGTCTACTTTCACTATCCATTCGCCACGTTCCAGACCGGCTGTTGAAGCCGGAGAGCCGGGAAGAACATTTGTAATTAAAGCATTATAAAGTGTATCTACATCTGCATTCTTATAAAGTGTATAGTCGAAGCCGTATTCGGGAGACTGCACCTTATTCAGTGTGTCTATATAAGAATAATTTTTGTCGAGAGTAGTATAAATCACTTTCTTGAGGAATTCTGCGGGAGCCAGAAAATATTGGTTGGGAGTAACCGAAGGCATTTCGTTGTACCAGAGGTATTCCTGACGCATCACGCTGTCTATCCATATATCCAGTTCGGTTTCTTCCGCATACTCCGGCCAACGGTCTACTCCGCAGGAGAAAAGACCGGATATCATCACGATGAATAATATAGGGGTGAACAGTATGTTTCTTATCTTCATATCTTTATCGTCTTTAGAAGTTGCAAATGTAGGAAATACTTCGCTTATCTACCACAATTGTGGTATAAAAATGCCTTTAATGTGTGATAGCCTGTAAATATCGTTTGCTTTATCTTTGCCGTCATGAAGAATATAGCAGCTTTAGTATCGGGTGGGGTAGACAGCTCGGTAGTCGTTCATCTCCTTTGCGAGCAGGGGTATAAACCGTCGTTGTTTTATATTAAAATAGGTATGGACGGTGCGGAATACATGGACTGTTCTGCCGAAGAGGACATAGAACTTGCCACGGCTACGGCCCGGAGGTATGGCTTGCCATTGGAAATAGTCGATCTGCATCGTGAATATTGGGACAATGTGGCAGCCTATGCTATCGATAAGATACGGAAAGGGCAGACACCCAATCCCGATGTGATGTGTAATAAGTTGATTAAATTCGGTTGTTTTGAGCAGCGTGTCGGGAAAGATTTCGATTTTACGGCAACAGGGCATTATGCTACTACATTATTGCGGGATAGGAAGATTTGGCTTGGTACAGCCAAAGATCCCGTGAAAGATCAGACTGATTTTCTTGCTCAGATTGATTATCTTCAAGTTTCCAAACTGATGTTTCCTATCGGTCATTTGATGAAACATGAAGTGCGCGAGATAGCACAAAATGCGAAACTTCCTAATGCGCGTAGAAAAGACAGCCAAGGCATTTGCTTCTTGGGTAAGATAAACTACAATGATTTTGTCCGCCGTTTTCTTGGAGAGAAAGAAGGAGCGGTGGTCGAGTGGGAGACAGGGAAACGGATCGGAACTCACCGGGGATATTGGTTTCACACTATCGGTCAGCGTAAAGGATTGGGATTGGGTGGCGGCCCTTGGTTTGTGATAAAGAAGAACATTGAAGAGAATATTATTTATGTGTCTCATGGCTATGACACAGAAGCACAATATGGTACGGAGTTTTCTCTTTCCGATTTTCATTTTATCACCGGAAACCCTTGGGAGGAAGGCTCGAATGAAGTAAATATAACCTTCAAGATTCGTCATACTCCGGAATTTATTAAAGGACGTCTTGTCCGTAAAGGTAACACCTGTCATGTACTTTCTTCTGAGAAACTGCAAGGTATTGCTCCCGGACAGTTCGGAGTGATTTACGATGAGAAGGCGGAGGTGTGTGTAGGAAGCGGAGTGGTTATTTAGTTGAAAGTTGAGAGTTGAAAGTTGAAAGTTACTATGCAGCATAACAGCGCAGCCAACTTTCAACTTTCAACTCTCAACTTTCAACTAAATATAGTATTCCGCCAGATCTACAATCCCCGCCCGCATTGCATATTTGGTGGCTTCGTGTACATTGTTCACTCCGAGTTTCCGGAAGATATTTTTACGATGGCTGTTGATGGTGTGAAAGCTCAGGTTCTTTTCTGCGGCAATTTCTTTAGTAGTCTTGCCTGATGCAATTTCTTTGAGAATGTTTTTTTCTGTGGCGGTAAGTAAATGATCCTCCTGTATATTTGTGCTTGAAGATACCTGTTGGATATTTCCGGACAGTAACAGGTTAGTTACGTGGTTGCAGATGAAACGTTCTTTGCGTGATGCGCATTGGAGAGCGGTGAGTATCTCCTCTTTCGAGTTATCTTTCATAACTACTCCGAATGCCATACTGCTAAATAATACCTGACGGAGAAATCCGATGCTCAATTCATCGGAGAACAGCAACCAGTCCACCTCCTTAAAACGTTCGCGAAGCACTATCAATTCATCTGCTCCGGCAAAATCAAATAAAGTATAATCGAGGATCACTACCGCTTGTGGGTGCAGGCGCAATTCTCTGATAAGTTCTGTTTTATTATCTACGGCCAGCAGTTGTGATACATCTTTCTGCTTACTGAGCAGAAACATCATGCCTGCTTTGGTGATATCCTGATTATCTGCTATGATATATTCTCTCATGAATCGTATTCTTTATCATGGTAACCACCGGCTGATATTTCTTTCGGTGGCACTAAACTCAACACCTATCTTAATAAGTTTGCGTCCATCGGCTTGGTAAGGAATCAAATATCCTTTATCGTCTATTTGTTGTAAGGCTTCTTCTGCCGTTCCATTTAGTTTGAATTCAAATATATAGATGTAGGCGGGAGTCTTCACAACAGCGTCTGCCCGTCCGCGTGCACTGCGTATTTCTACGTCGGTGAATTGCCCCATTAATTTGAAAACGAGGTAGAATACCACTTGATAATGGCGTTCGCTTTTATCATTCAACTCGTATGGGAAATCAGCAAAGAAAGCTTGCAGGCGGGTGAGGAAGGAATCGTAATCGCCATTTTCCAACTCAAGAATAAATTTGCCAATATAAAAACCACGCTCGTCATCGACAACGGATGTATAATAAGGGATCAAAAAATCAATAAAACCATATCGTACTTCATCATTAGGAAATTCCAGTAAATAGTTTCCAAAACGCGAACTATAGTCTTTTATTGTCAGATAACCGCTCTGATAAATCAGTGGAATCGGATTATTGGCATCTATCCGGTATTCGGTAAATGAAGAGGCGGATGCTTCTACTCCGTCAATCAATGTACGTAAATCATATTCGCTTTTTTTGAGCAGTTCCACAAGAAAAGTAGGAGTACCTGTCTGAAACCAGTAGTTGCTGAATTTGTATCCGTCGAAAAGATTGAGCACGCTGAAAGGGTTAAAGACTCCTTCTGCGAATTCGCAGAAATGATAACCGTCATACGATATCTTCATCTTTTGAAGAGCTTCTTCCTGTGTCAAACCATTGTGTTCCGCCAACTGTTGTATTTCCGGTGCGAAAGTATGGGTTAATTCTTGCATGGTGATACCGCAGATCGTGGCATATTGGGGCTTCATACTGATGTCATTCAGTTGATTCAGGTCACTGAATACGCTGACTTGTGCAAACTTCGTCACTCCGGTAAGAAAGACGAAACGGAGATAACGGTCGGAACTTTTCAGAACACCATAGAATGCTTTCAGTGTCTGACGGTATTCTTCCATTAAAGGAATGTTACACAAGGTTTGCAACAGGGGTTTATCATATTCGTCTACTAATACTACTACGCCGCAGCCTGCCTGTTCACTGGCACGGCTGATAACATAACTGAATCGTTCTTCCGGACTGCGGTCCTTCTTTTCATCGCCATATTGACTTTCCCATTTTTCAAGATGTTGGTTAAGCATGGCATTTAAATCTTCCGGGGTCTCGTATTTTTTAGCATTCAAGTCCAGATGCAGTACCGGAAATTGCCTCCATTCTTTTTCCATCTGTTCGATGGCCAGTCCTTCGAACAGCTCTTTCTTACCTTTAAAGTAAGCTTCAAAAGTAGAAAGCAACAGGCTTTTTCCAAATCGACGCGGGCGACTCAAGAAGTAAGGTTTTCCTGTATTCGCTATTCTCCACACGAAAGCGGTCTTGTCTACATACAGATAATTATCTCTGCGGATGTCCTCAAAAGTCTGTATCCCGATCGGGAGTTTGCGTAATACACTGTTCATTGTTACTTTTTATTTATTGACCATTCAAAGATACTCATTATTTCCATAAACCGTTTCGTACCTTGATGAATTTTGAAATATAACACGAGTGAAAATAACTCAAAGTGTTGATAACCAGTATTTATGGGACTCTATACTTTTGCAGGACAAGAGTATGGACTTTTATATAAGAAGAGTGTACACTCTTGCATGTGAAAAGTGTACACTCTTGAAATTCCTGATTGGTTTTACCTTTAGCCCGTCTTATTTGTATTACCAGGAACGTCCTTTGAATACATCCGATTGGTCTAACGGTACGATGTTACCACTCAATGTGAGAGTATTGTTGTTGAAGTTCGGGTTTACGGTCACGGTAGCATTGTTACCTCCATTGGTCAATGAGATAAATATCTGGGCCGAAATACCGATGCCCTGTACACTGAATGAGCAGTTTACATTTCCTTTTTTATCAGTAGTAATTTTCATATCCGATGCACTACCGTCTACTGTTACACCACCGATTCCGTTAGGGCCGGGATATGGAGTGTTGAAAGCGACCTGCACGGTAGAGCGTTGACCGTTCATCATTACAAAGTTTGTTGTGGATGACACGAACGCACTTTGTCCGTTACGGAAGATTACTTGATCTGCTTCAAGTACGAACTGTTTGTTCTTCAGTGCTTGTACTGCTTGCTGGTAGGCCACTGCATCAGCCGCCTGTTCTTCTGCTTTCAGTCTTGCTCTTTCTGCATCTCTTTGTGCTTTACGGTCGGCACGGCGTACTGCTCTTTCTGATTCTTGTGCATACATCATGGTAGATGTACTTACCAATACTAATGCTAATAATGCAATTAACTTTTTCATAACTTGTTTTTGTTTAGGTTTAATAACGTTGTTCGTTTATTGCAAGAACAAGATATTTTTGATATTGTTCATCTGCACGCCACAATTTTATATCTGATCCTATCAATCGTTATATTCATTAACAGACTGATAATGTTGATGAAGCGGCAGGAAGTGCGTGCTTACATACGTGACTTTTGCAATAAAATTTATTAAAAGTTTATCTCTCCTTAGATTTTTGATACTACCTTTGGATATTTAATGAATCTATTGAAACATTATGAAGAAGATCGTTACTTTCGGAGAAGTGCTTCTCCGCCTTACTGCTCCCGGAAATCTCCGTTTTTCACAAGCTCGTGACTATGTGGCCGCTTTTGGTGGTAGTGAAACCAATGTAGCTGTATCTCTTGCCAACTTTGGCATTCCTACAGAATTTGTGACCCGGCTACCGGACAATGAAATAGCCCGTGCCTGTGTCAGTGATTTACGTTCCCACGGACTTCGTACAGACGGAATAATTTATGGAGGTGATCGTATGGGCATTTACTTCCTTGAAAACGGAGCTTCTTTTCGCAATTCGAAAGTGGTGTACGATCGTGCCGGTTCTTCTTTTTCCACACTTCGTCCCGGGATGATTGATTGGGAAACTGTTTTTGCCGATGCAGGTTGGTTTCATTGGTCGGGAGTTGCTGCTGCTTTGTCTCAAAGTGGAGCTGATACCTGTTTGGAAGCATTGCAAACGGCAGATCGTATGGGATTGACTATTTCATGTGATTTGAATTTCCGTAAGAATTTGTGGCAATATGGACGTACGGCTGCTGATGTCATGTATCCGTTGGTGCAGTATAGTGATGTGATTTTTGGCGCGGAGCCGGAATATAAAGAGATATTAGGCATTTCTCCTGTCGGTTTCAAGGCGATAAATACGGATTACCAACTCGATTTGCAGGGATTTGAGAAGGTCGGCAGGCAGGTGGAGACATTGGTGCCCCGTTGTAAAAAGATGTTCCTTGAATTACGGAATTCTTTGTCGGCCAATCATAATCTGTTGGCTGCCGTGCTTTATTCGGATAATACATTAAAGCATACGGGGATTTATGACATTGCGCATGAAGTAGACCGTGTGGGTACGGGAGATGCTTTTGTCGGTGGACTTATTTATGGATTGTTGACTTATCCGAATGATGATCAGAAAGCACTGAATTTTGCTTTAGCGGCTTCCTGTCTGAAAAATACATTCTACGGAGATTTCAATCTGGCGACTGTCGCTGAAGTGGAAGCACTGATGAACGGTGATGCTTCCGGACGAGTACAGCGTTAAGTGCTCAGTTGATGGCGTTTCTGCCACCAATAGCGGATGAACAGTGCACCGGTGGCGATTAAGGCCAGTGACAGTCCGGTATAAAATACGGATATGAAACTGTTGGGTAGCAAATGCAGGCTTCGAATACTGATTCCCATAGAGATCATGAAAATCATGACGATCCAGCTCTTTACATCAAAGAAAGAGAACGGGCAGTTCTTTTCCGGTTTCTTCTGAATGATGCGTTCGGTATGCTTGTAATATAATCTTCTGAATATGAGTATAAAGAAAAGAAGAAATACGATCGTGGCCTCTCCTATTTTAAACAGCCAATACTGTGAATCACTGAGCCATGTCACGATTCCTATCCGCAGTATATTTGTTCCTGCCACTATCCACACGATACCGGCAGTAATGAGTAAAATTTGTCTGTTGACCCCGTATTTCATATATTAAATTTTGGATTGATGTTCTTAACAACAAATGAAACCACCCTTTGGGTTCACTTTCGCGAAAAAAAAGTGATAAGCAGTGAGCAACTTGTCAGTAAAACTCCCATTCCTATGACTCCATGCCAGCCGAATGCTTGCCAGGCACTTCCAGCCAAAAAGGTCCCCATCGAACCGCCGACAAAGTAAGTCGTCATAAAAATCGTGTTGACACGGTTGGATGCGCCGGGACAGAGCTCGAAGATGCTGGCCTGGTTACTTAACTGGATACATTGCATGCCGATGTCGATAATGATGATGCCTGCTACAATACCGAAATAGGTGTTTTCTCCTGCAAAAAGCAGGAACCAGGCAAAGAGTATCAACCCGCAACCGATGAAGTTGAACCGGCGAACTCCCACTCTCCTGACATACTTCCCTACTACGGAGGCAGAGAGTGCACCTGCTATTCCACAGAGTCCTAACATGCCGATGACATTGCTTCCTGCATAGAAAGGGGCTTGTCCCATCTTGAATGCCAGACACGACCACATGGCGAGAAATGAACCGAATGCCAGTGCTGCCCGTATGGAATAAATCCGCAATAAGGGATATTCTTTCAGGAGAAGAAACAACGATTTCATCAGATCACTGTATTTTCCTTTGAATGTGGGACGGATATCCGGCAATACTTTCATTACAACAATTCCGCATATCAACATCAATGCGGCCGCGATGTGATACATTTCTCTCCATCCGAACACTTCACCGATAAAACCGCTGATAACGCGCGAAGCAAGAATACCCGTCAGCAATCCGGAGATAACGATACCTACATTTCTTCCTTTGTTCTCGGGTTTCGAAAATTGGGAAGCTATCGGAACAAATATCTGTGGTATCACCGAACAGATTCCTGTTAGAAATGAAGCTATTAATATAATGTGTATATTGGGTGCTAACGCAATGGTCAGCAGGGAGACGATCAGTATGGCAAAGTTCGTGACAATGATTTTCTTTCGTTGATACAGGTCGCCCAAAGGGATGATGAATAATAATCCGAGTGCATAGCCTATCTGGGTGACCATTGCTATAAGGTTAGTCTTAAATTCCGAAACACCCAGATCGTGGCGTATCATGTTCAGCAACGGCTGATTGTAGTAGAGGTTGGCTACGGATATGCCGGCAACGATAGCCAATGTCCAAAGTATGGATGCCGGTAGTCCTCCGTTTTCTTTCAAAGTCTGTTTCATAGGGGCAAAGATACGAAGATTGGATTTACTCTACAAAGAAAGTCACCGAAACCGTATTTCCTTCGTTGTCTACTGCTGTCAGAGAGTGTTTTCCGGAAGCGGGGAGGAAAGATAGCTTGTGGAAGTCTTGTGTCTCGCTCAGATAGTTGTTGTCGAGATGCCAGTATACGGTTGCTTTCGGATTGTTGTGTACCAGTTCAACGTTCAGTTGCCCTTTGCTGCCATCCAACTGTTTAGGGAGGAATACCTGGGCATTCATCGTAGGGTAGACAAATTGCATGGGACGGAACATATCTTCGCCGCATCCGGGTTTGAAAGGAGGGAGTGGTTTATATTCCGGGTGGTGCTGTTTGTAATACCATTCCCATACGGGAGGCAGGGTAAACCAGCTTTTTTGAATGGTAGGCTCCATGTCGATGCAACTTTCGTAGATGCGGGAAGTTCCATCGGCCGACAGGTTGATGAGATGATGATACGGGCAGGCTTCGGTCTTTAATCCGGCAGAGAGTATCAGTGTCGTATCCGTCTCTTCGCAGAAACGTCCTTTCAGATGTCCGGAAAGTCGGCATACTTCGGCATCGGCAAATATTCCGGATGGTCTGTCGAACCATGGGGAAGACGGAAGAAGATTGAATACATCGAATAGGACAGGTCCTGCCGTACGTGCTCCTACCAAGCCCGGTTTTCCTTCTCCGGTTGCGTTGCCCACCCATACGCCGACAGCATAACGGGGAGTAACTCCTACGGCCCATGCATCACGGAAGCCGTAACTCGTTCCCGTTTTCCAGGCAATGGTCTGCATAGACGGGATGGTGCGCCAGTCTATCTCTTCCGGTCGGTTTACCTCTTTAATGGCATCGAAGGTTTGCCAGACGGCACCCGGAGAAAGTGAGACATGTGAGTTGGCAGATGGCAGATGCCGGGTGGAATCGGAGAGTAATAAGGAGCAATCTGTCTTATCCAATCCTTTCAGGCAACGTGCCATTTCGGCATAGGCCACAGTGATGTCCCATAAAGTACCTTCGGCTCCTCCTAAGATAAGTGATAATCCATAATGGGAAGCCGGGCGGGTAAGGGTAGTGAGACCGATCTGTTTGAGCAGGTTGTAGAATTTGGGAACGCCGTAATGCTGCAACATGCTGACGGTCGGAATATTCAGAGAGCGCGCAATCGCTTCCGATGCCGGAACGGCACCTTCGAACTGTTGGCTGAAATTTTGTGGAGCAAAGCCGTTGATATTTATAGGAACATCCGGTAGTAGCGTGTGGGGAAGGATGCTGCCTTCCTGCAGCATGGCATAGTAAAGAAAGGGTTTTAGAATACTTCCCGTGCTACGCGGTGCACGGATGATGTCTACTTGATTACCGCTTCTCTCTTTGTTGAAGTGCAGGTTGCCACAGTAGGCAATGGGCTGGTTTTTCTCTATGTCGATAACGAGTATGGCCATGTTGCGGATGTCACTGCGGGAGAATTCGTTGTTCCAGCGTTCTACCAGTTCTTCCACTTGTAGTTGTGTTCCACGGTCGATGGTACTCACCGAGTAAGTTCCGTTACGTGTCCGATAGAAATAGTCGGTCAGATGTGGGGCTGTCTGTGGTAAGGGTTTGGGTTCCTGTGGCAGAGGTTCACTGAGGGCAAGCTCATAATCGGAGTCGCTCAATGTGCCGTTCTTGTGAAGACGTGTCAGCAGGCGGTTACGCTTGTCGAGCAAGGACTGACGGCTTTTGGAAAGATGTATCATGGCGGGGGAATTGGGAAGTACGGCGAGCATGGCCGCTTCGGCCCACGACAAGTCTTCTGCTGCATGCCCGAAGTATCGCCAGGCAGCAGCATCCAGCCCCACTACGTTTCCTCCGAAAGGGGCGTGGGAGATATATAAAGAGAGTATCTTTTCTTTGGAATAACGGAACTCCAACCGGGTGGCCCATATCATTTCGATAAATTTCTCGGTGAACGTGCGTGGCTTATTCCGGGCAAGGCGAATCGTTTGCATCGTAAGCGTACTTCCTCCACTGATGATGCGACCGGCTTTTAGGTTCTGATAGATGGCCCTGCCGGTTGCCAACGGGTCTACTCCCCAGTGCCAATAGAAATGATTGTCTTCGAATGCTAAAAGGCAGGTTTTAATCTTTTCCGGTGTGGTGGTGCGTGGAGGAAAGCGCCATTGTCCGTCCGGAGCGATGCGGGCACCGAGCAGTTCATGGTGACGGTCGGCTACAACGGTAGAGTAGGGCACATGAAACAGTTGCCGGGGAAGGCAAAAGATATACCAGACAATCAGAAGGGCAATGCCCCCTCCGATTATCCGGCTTTTTTTCTTTTTCCATCTTTTCATTCCTGTCTCTTGCCTGCGTTTATTCGCAGTTTTTACCGTTCGACGATTGCTTTGCCGGCCTGTGTCCTCGCCTGTGCTCCGGCATCATACATTGCTTCGCATTGGATAGCCGGTAGTACGAATGTACCTGCATAGGTGGCTTGCAGCCGTACGGTGAATGTTTTATACTGCCCTCGTTTCAGGTTGAAATAGGTCAGTACACGGTCATCGCGGATATCCCGGTAGGAATAGCTGTTGTTGCTATCTGCACTGTTGGCCTTTTCCGGATCGGTTGTCATGCGTTCATTGTATATTTCCCAACCCGATGGTATGATGTGAGTCAGGGCAATATCCGAATAGTCGGTAGTGCCGCTGATGTTGGCTACGGTGACCACTGCCATAAAGTCGCTGCCTTGTTTCAGGGCTTCGGGGGCAATAGCTGTTCCGTTCATATCCGTATACTTTACGTCAAGGCGCAGGTTGTTTGACAAGGCCGGCAGGGTATCGTTCAGTAGTTGTGTTTTGGTTATCAAGTCCACATTCAAAGCTCCCTTACCATTGTTTTTTACAGTAACCGAGCCGCCACCGGGTGCAACAGACAACGCTTTCTCGAATACGGCCTTAGCCGATTTTACTGCCGGTTGTTGTTTGCCGTATATCGTCCAGGTGAAGTCGAGAGTACCCGATAATTTTTCTGCCAACCGGCCCATTGCCATTAATGCAAATGCGGTGGATTGTGTGCTGAACCAATCTTCACGTGACAAATTCTTTGAAACCTTTTGTGCCTGCGTGAATGCTTCCCGTTCACGCCCCATGAGCAATAAAGTCTCCAATATCATGGCTTCATCGCGATCGTACGAACCGTACACATAACTTCCGGCCGAAGGCGAATAAGGCTCTACGGTTGTCTTGGCATTAAATACCAGTTCATTGGCGGCTTTCGTTTTTCCGTTCAGCGCATAAGCGGCGGCCAGTCTCCATTTGGCTTGCAACGAAAGATCTTGCTGCATCTCTTTCATCCGGTTCATGGCTCCGTGTTCCGGCGCGCCTGCCAACGCTAATGTATATAAGCGGAAAGCCTGCTGTAAATCCGATTGCCAATAATAGCCGGTGTCTTGTTGAGGCGTACGCCAGTTCTGTGCAGCCGAACGCTGGAATCGTTTCCATTTATTCAGCACATTGGCATTTACGGCATATCCTTTTTCTTGTGCCATTACTAAGAACATTCCGGCATAGGAGGTGATCCATTCATTGGCAGAAGCATTGCCCGGCCAATATACGAATCCTCCGTTGGGTAACTGCCGGCTGTAAAGTTGCTTGATAGCTTCCTGTACATTCGCTTTTATCTTACCGGCTTCTGCTTCATCTACTGCTTTGAACTGGCCGACAAACAACAACGGAAGGGCTTTCGATGTCAACTGCTCTGTGCAGTAATGTTGATAATTATACAGAAAATCGAACCGGCGGCTGATGTCCACCGATGGGATACGTGACACCTCTAATTTCACGCTGTTTTCGGGTGAATTACTACCCGGCTTATAAGAGAGTTCGCAGCTTTGTCCGCTTTCTATCCATTTGCTTTCGCGCAGGGTGATGGCCGGATTCGGATTACGCACTTCTATTTCGATGGTTTCCGAAACTTTCTTGCCAGATCCTTCAGCCGTCAGCCGTACAGTGGTTTTCCCCGGCTTACTACCGGTTTTTAGTCTGAAATAGACCAACTGGTCGCCGGGTTCTGCAAACGTTACGGATTGCTGATGTTCGCCATTTACTTGTGCACTGCCTGATACAGAAACGGATACTTTTACATTTTTCACCTCTTTCTCCATGGCGAATATGTTGACCGGCAACAAAATCTCTTCTTGGGTACTGAGTACACGTGGGAGTGTGGAAAGAATCATCAGTGGTGTACGTACCGGAGTCGTCTTCTCTACATGTCCGTAAGCACCGTTTTCTCCGGCTACCACCATGGTACGTACCGAACCTACATACATCGGAAGGGTTATCCGGTGCGTCCGGCTCTTTCCCTTGCTTAGGCTGAACGGGCCGATGAAGCGTACTACCGGTTTGAAACGATTGGCTTTCGTGTCTGCGGGTTTTAAGGTTTCGTCACCTCCGGTACTGAATAGCGAACTATAACTGCCGGTATAAGCGCCCAACACATCGTCGTACATATCCCATGTCCGGATGCCCAATGCCTCACGGGCATAAAAGTCATTCCAGGGGTCGGGAGTCTTGAAATTGGTCAGATCCAGTAACCCGTCGTCCACAATCGCCAAGGTATAGGTCATCGCTTTTCCCTTCTTCTCACTTACTGTTACGCTGAATTCCGTTTCGGGGCGCAGTACGTCCGGCATTTGAATCTGCGGTTCGAGCACAGTCTCTCTATTGGTTACGAATACCGGCATCACTCCATACATACGGATCGGTAAATCATTGATCGTTTGTGCATGAGGTTGCAGCAGGCTGATGTGCAGATAAACGTTCGGGGCCATTTCCGGTGTTACCTTAAACTGATATTTCGTATCTTCCTTGCCCGAAACGTCTATCCATTCGCGTTGCAGTACGGTTGAACCGTTTTCCAACGTGGCAAGTGCCCGTCCTCCCGCCGATGCAGGGATAATAGCTGTTACTGTTTCGCCTATTTCATAAGAGTCTTTATCGATAGAGAAGGCCAGCATCTTGATACCGTTAGGATCGGTTTTAGACGAACGTCCACGCCACTCCGGCCAGTCTACGTATACCGTGCCTCCGGTGGCATGTCCGCTTTCCGTATCCTTGACATACACCAGATAACGTCCCCAACCCGGATAGTCAATCCGGAATTTGAAACTGCCTTTTCCATTCACAGTGTTTATCTTTCCGGTAGCTACCGGCGTGTAGGAACTACTGTTGACGTACGTCTCAAAAGACTCGCGGGAGTTTTCCCACCACCAGCTCCAGTCGATACGATAAATCTTATATTCCAGTCCCGAACGGTTTACCGGCTTCCCTTCCGGGGTTACAGTCACAATATCAAAAATATGATCTTTATCAGTCTCGATATATTTGCCTTTAGGCTGATTCAGATTGATACCTACATACGAGCTGAAAGGAGAGTAGGGCACACTCATGGTATAGATACTTGCATCTCCGCCCGGTTCGAATACTCTGGCCGTGATATTCGCCTGCAACATTCCGGGCGCATTTCCCGATTCCGGCAGTTTGAGCGTAAACGAAGCGTCTCCTTCTGTATCCAGCATTCCACTGAATACATCTGTCCGTGAAGAGGTAAATTCCGTAGCCGGATTGTTGAAGATATACTGTCCGTAATTCTTGAATTGCGTGTTGACTTTGGATAACGACATCTCTACTTTGGTTTTCAGCCGTGAAGCTTTGGCACCTGTCAGCCATGCCGATGACAAGGTGGCTCGTACTTCTCCGTCTGTGGCTTTCAGTATATTCCCCGGCAATTGCAGGTTTATTTTCAATCGGTTAGGTTTTACGGTCTCTATCCGCAGTGATTTATGGAAAGCGGTTCCTCCCACTTTTACATAAGCATTCCATAATCCGGTAGGGTCTTCCGTTTTTGTCGGTACGGCAAATGTATAGAGTCCGTTCATTCCGTTTGTAGAAATGAGTTTATTGTAGAATTGCCCTCTCGGGTTGTAAATTTCCAATGCTACGGGATGCTTGTCGGGTATTCGTTTGTTACGGTCTTCGAGCATGAACGAGATATGCAGGGTATCTCCGGGGCGCCATACCCCTCTTTCGCCATATATAAAGCCTTTCAGCCCTTTCTGTATATCCTTGCCACCGACATCAAAACGACTTACAGATTGTTCTTCACCATCGGCTACTCTTACATAGGCCTTTTGTTTTCCGGCTTCCGCTACTACGATGAAAGGCACTCCTTTTGTGTCAATAACGGCAAATCCGTTTTTGTCGGTTTCTGCTTCACCTACCGGTTGCAATTGAAAGCTATAAGCGGTTACTTTGGCTTTCTCTACCGGAGCTGTGTCGAGTATATTGTTGACTGTTACCCATAATTTGTTAACAGAGTTCCGTTTTACAATCATGCCTAAGTTGGAGGCGAGTACATTACAGGATGCCGTGCGGTCCGAACCCATATAATAAGAAATATGGCAAGGATTGTCCCGTTCTTCCCAACGGTATTTCCGCCAGTCCATCTTTTCCGAACCGTTATAATAATAGTAGGCCTGCGGGGTATCCCATTCTGCTTCATCTTCTTCCGACAGCTGGTCCGAAGATACTTTAGTCAATCTTTCCGGACCCTCGGAAATTTGTAGTTCCTTATCCTCTTCTCCGCATGGATAGGCGGAATATGCCTGTTTGAATGAAAGTATGATGCGATAAATAGCACCCGGCTCCTGGTTTATCAATCCGGAAAGGTCGATCGAATAATCTTCCCATTTGCGAATGTCTTTCGAAGGGTCTCTGTCCAGATGCAAAGTCTGTTTATAAACCAATCGCCCCGAGCGTCTCAATTCGTTGGAAGATGCCAAAGAATTACTCTGCATGAACATCAGTACATTACTTTCGTAGATGCGGATAACACTCAGATCTACAGCATGCAGGCTGACTGCCCGGAAAGGTACTATCAGATTCTTTGAGTCGGGTAGGATCGCTGCTTCCGTACGCAGTTCCACTTGTGGTTTCAGGCTGGGCTGGCTGAAAGAGATAGAGTGGGAGGTACCTAACCTTTTCCCTTCCATATTTTTCACTCCTTCGTATATTCTTAATGTCAACTTGTTGGCCCGGTTAGGTTCAAAGTACACATTTACCTTATCGTTTATCACTTGGAATGTATACGAAGAGAGTTCCGGAATTTCGATCAGCCCTTTCAAGTCCTGAGTGTCCGATACCGGATCCGAGAAAGAGATCTGTATTCCGTTTTCGGGCTGTTCGATTCGTAGGGCAGACATGAAGCGAAAGATGTTTTTGGCAGGTATTGTGATCTTTTCTACCATTTTCCGGTCGATGCCGGCCGCTTTTCCATCCAGCTTAATTTCCAGTTCATAATCTTTTTCTGCTCTCGGAATACGGCCGATGTTGAAAGTATATCGTGTCGGATTCCCGGTCCCCTCTATTGAAATGTTATAGGAAGAAGTCCCGTTACCACTGGCTGATAGGATTTTTTCTACCTGTGCGTTGTCTATTTTGTCGCTGAAACGAATCTCTCCTTTTACCGAAGCATAATCGGGAGCTGTAGCAGTTATATCCAACGGTTCCATCGCCAATGAGAAATTCTTCTCCTGCACGCGGAAGGAGAAGTTGAATTCTTTCAATCGTTTATCCACAGTGACGAATTCTCCCAATTGGAATGAGCCTTCGTACATTGTTCCTTGTTTCAGAGCTCCTTCTTCCGGAAGAAATTCAATCGTATTGTTGCTTACCCAATACGCTTTTCCTTTCAGTGAAGGTGAGAAACGGAACGGGTTCTCTTTCAGTTCATTATTTAAGTCTACTACAGGCTGATCTTGGGTCAATTCTATCCGTATGGGAGACGATTGTGAGATAACTCCGCCTGTGTAGGCATTGATGTACGGAGCAAATTCCGAAGAAGGAATAATTTCTTTCTGACTGCCTGCACATGAGTTCAGGCCAATGATGATGATCGAAAGGCAAGAAAGAAGAACCGGGATAATGACTGTCCGTTTCATAGTTCAAAGAATTTATCGTTCAATGAACAAAGATAATGAAAAGTCTATATTCTATGGATGTATTTCAATGAAAAAACAATTTCGGTATTTGAAATAAGATTTTTTCTTTTATTATCTTATTTTTCGGGCAGATATAGCACAAAATATTGGTTTTCGAATACAGTCTTATATTTATTTTTTTCTATAAATTCGTTTATTACCCTATGCTTTTTATTACTTCTGAAAGGACCTGTCTCAATACCACAGTCAATCAGGTAGTTTTCGCTTGGTTCTCCGAACTCTTTGCCTATACTGTTGAATTTTTGTCGCAATATAGCAGGAAGCGGACCACTGTAATTATTTAATTTGTGTCTAAACAGAGGTTCTCCTAATAATTCCGGCCAGGAGCATCCGATAAAAGGTTTGGTGCGTGTCATATAATTTATAGCTGGAATACTGCCATAAGCAAATAGGTGATCGCCTTGTTTGATATAAGGTTTTATTCCTATTAACAAGTCATTGAGAATCTGTGCCCTTTCCCGGCTCGTATAAATATGTTTAACTCTGTCGTTTTGAATAGAATATCGCTTTTCGAAAAGCGGACCACCATCAAAGTATACTCCGTCACATATGGCCTTTGCTCCACATGCAAGGATATATATCCCCAATGTAAGCAGCAATGTTTGTCTGACAGCCCATTGCGGTATGGCTGGAATATGAATATTTTGAATCGATAGATAGAATGAGATTGCCATAGGCATCCCTAACCAATAGATGATGCTTCCGTTATTGACCATGCCTCCATCACTGCCGAGAGGTATGATCATGATCATCGAGAGTCCGGCCCATGATAGCATTTTTATCTCTTTATCTTTGTTCAGAACGATATTTCCCAATATCCCGACCATACTGAAAGCGCACAAAGTGAATACTACGTTCTCTTTATAAAAGAGAATGGCAAGTAAAGAGAAAACGATGATCCGGACAGGCAATAATACCACCTCCTTTTTTATATATTTAGCAGATCCCCAAAATATAATATAAAGTAAAACAATCTTTATTCCTAATTTGAGAACTAAATAATAGATTCGTACTTGTGCAAATATCATATTGGATAGGGTATGGGAACTCGTACCGCTATCATCTTCTGCTATAAAGAGCAACTCACGCATGTTATTGACGAAAGGTTCATAATGTCCCCAGACTTTCATTAGACTGATGATACCCATTATTCCTATAATAAACGAAACTGTAAATACCAGGCATCTGTTGATGCAGAGACAAACTGTTTCTCTATAATAAAGAGCATGCAATATGACCAATAATATGATTCCGTAATCTAATATATTGGGAATGCGTGAGAAAGAGTTGATTCCTATTATGATACCACTTATGATGAAATATAGATATTTATTTCTGTTTAGCCCTTTAAATATATAAAAGATAGCTGTCGTATACAAGAGACTGGTTATAAGATCATTGTAAAAAGTCATCGGCATGGCTATATAAGATATCGTGACCAAGACACAACCTATGATTATAGCCGACATTGGAATCTGTTTTCTAAATAGTTTATATAATAGATAGATGATTATCATATTATTGACTATTCCCAATATGCGCATATCGAATATCCCTGCATCAGGAAACAGTGTCATAAAAGCACCACCAATGACCCCGCTCAAGTAATACATAAAGTTGTATTCCACGCATTCCGGATTTTGAAATATGTTATCGTAAAAAACCATATAAAACCCGGAGTCACATAACTCGAATCCGATAAAAGCAGAAATTAGTTGATAGGCGATAAGGAATAAAAATGTAATGCCAAAAGCTGTTTTCGGCTTTGCTTCTATAGTATGGTAAAGATTAGATAATGCGTTCATTAATGTATTTATAAATTCTTTTGTGTTATTGACTTGTATAAGCTTTTTCTAAAAAGTATGCAAATATAGTCAATTATTGGTGTACGATTCTTTTTCATCTTTTAATTTTTGACATTACAGATTTGTTGAATAAGTGTTTTTGTTAAGATTAGGTGAAATGGTTGCAATATGGTCGCAAATATAGCTTCAACTTAGCTCATTCTAAGACAATCAGCCATACATTAATCTTAGATAGACAATCTAATCTTAAAAAAAGTACTTATGAGGCATTGAAGATAGACACCCCTCTTCTTGACCGTATAGAAAAGGGGCGGGAAACTTAAGTGTTAATTATAAGTCGGGGGATTTAGATACGGTTTTCGAAACGGAAAACTGGACACCCTAATAAATTTCTCACGGGGCTGGATTCATGAATATTTAAGGACTGTGGAGTTAAGTATCTATTTATTTAATTTTATTATAATACCCTTTTCCGCCACATGAAGGACAACTGTCGTGGCTATGGGATGCATTTACAGTCTTTCCACACTCGCTGCACCAATGAGTCCCCGAATTCCCATATGTAGGAGTCTTTGATCCTGCTATCCATCCTTTCCCTCCACATAAAGAGCAGGTTTGCCGATAAGTTGAACTATTGCTTCCTATATGGCCTGAATTACCGCCTCCCATATAATTTGGTGGAGTTGCTGAAGAGGATAGATCAAATGTATAAAGCATAGAAGCTCTCTCAAGATAGAGAATTATGGAAAAATTTGTTTTACTCATAAATACCGCGTTTTTTTCTCCTGGATTCTGATATAAAAATATATCTTTAGCATAATTGGGATCTTTTAATTCGAAATTTAATATACCTCCCATAACATTTAGTGAAATGCCATTTTCTGTAAGGGACAACGAAGCATGAGCGCCTGTTGTTCTTTCTTTATACATGAAATTTTGAGCAGAAGCTTGTTCATTAGAAGCATAACAAACTAAAAAAAAGAAAATGAGTATAAGCTGTTTCATTGTATATTATTTTAGTATAAGTTCAATCTATTAATTATTTATTTTTAAATGTGTAGTATATTGAAAATGTAAATATTGAATCGGTATGTACTTTTATGTATTTATTAGTATATTTTTCCTGTACAATGAAGATTTACAGTAGACGAACCATTTATTGTACTATATATGAATTTAGTACCACTCATTGTAAATTCATTCTGTTTGGTGAATTCTAATTGAACTTTATATTGGAAAGTACGAATATGGCCAGAGGCATTTTGGGCAATAGAGAAACTGAGTATTGCTGTACTTGGACTGGTTTTGTTATATGTATAGCTTCCCCAATCTGTCGACCAGCTTGATTTACAATCAGTTTTGTTTAGGATTTCAATAAATGTTTGAGTTATCCCTATGCTTTCACTGTAATGTTTACTTTCCCCCGGATATGTATAATATCCCTCCCAGCCGATTTTAGCACCTATGGGTAATGTGGTAGGAACCCATTCTGTTAATTCTCCATTTCCAGTGTCTGATTCATCTTTATTGCATGAAGATAAAAAGAAGCAGTTTACAATTAAGATAAATAATAAATTTGATGTTTTCATAATAACATTGAGATTTTAAAATTATACTGCAAAGAACGGTATAAAATAGAAGAATAAGAATATGTGTATGTTGAAAAAAAACTACACTATTGTGGATTTTTTTTCACAATCACTATATTCTTGAAAATAAGGTTTGAAAAAATTATATTTTAAAATGATAGATATTCTTAGTAGCTGTTCTGTATCAATGCTTTGTCGTTTAAATATAGCATATACATTACTTCTATCGCAATAAAGTCTTTTTGCGAACCAAGTTATAGAGCGTTCTTGGCGGTGAAGTTCTTCTTCGATAAGTTTACCTATGTGTACCATAGTAATAAAAAAAGGCGGAACCATTCGTAACTTATTCTATTCTGAGGTACCGCCAAGCACCGTAACGCAAATAAGCACAAACAGTTCACGCCCGATAGGACGTGAACTTTCAGTAACTTATTCTCGCGTTTCTTCAATTTTGGCGGTTTTCAGAATAGAGAATAAGAGCTAAAAGCTCTAATATCTTTTAATAAGTAAGAATGGAATCGCTATTCCAAAAGTTTATTGTTTTAAATAAAAATAGGAGAGTCGACACTAAGTTCGCTCTCCTTTTGTATATAGTAACTAAATTACTTGCTTAAAGCTTGAGCTACGTCTACCGCACAAGCCACTGTACATCCTACCATCGGGTTGTTACCAATTCCCAAGAATCCCATCATTTCTACGTGAGCAGGAACTGATGAAGAACCGGCGAACTGAGCATCTGAGTGCATACGTCCCATCGTGTCCGTCATACCGTAAGAAGCAGCGACACAGCATCCCTGTAAGTATTTGCAAGCTGTTATTAATCAATGCTATAATAGCAATGGGTAAACTCCTTGTTAGTAAATAAAAGAACGAATTATCAAAAAGGGCTGCATCATGGGCAAATGCCTATGCGTTACCCTTTAGATGAGAGTACTCCTAATGGAGTTAAGACCGTAATCTAATTTGCGTGTCAATGAAGTATAAATCTCCGTCTATGCCATAAAGTACATTATTGGGAACTGCATCAAACACTTCATAATCCGAATTATGGTATTCGTCGTAATAGTCCATTTCAAAGCCTAATGCTTGCATATAAGCAGCTATCTCGTTTTCCGTAGCTTCTCGTTCAGCTAATATATAAGGTTGTACGAGAACTGCGCAAAATTCTTGCTGACTGTTATAAGCGAAGCCTATCATTTGATAAGGCACATTGCCAAAGAACTTGTTATGTGCAGCAATGCGGATGAAGAAGTTCTCTAAATCATCCCCTGCGTACTCAAAGTTATTTAATTTTACAACAGACACATTACCATCATGGAACACTTCATTCTCACCACCTCTATCCATATAAGTAATATTGAGGTGTGATAAGTCAATCCATAGACCATTGTCATTGGCAAACTTTATCAGTTCTTCTGTTTGTCTTCTCTTATAGCCCTCTGTTGATTCAGTTTCTCCTGCTGCTTCCTTACTTCTTTTGGCGATGCAGGTCGCTTGCTCCAAGAGGCTATTGATTGACGAGTGCGTTCTATCCATTCTTTGTGAAATTCGTTGATGTATTCCATAATTTGTTTGATTATGAGTTTAAGACAAAGGTAATCATTCCTCTTTTAATAGCAATGCTTTGGTTGTTATATTCTTGCGAATGGGGTGTTGTGGAACATTCTATATAAAGAGAAGCAGCATAAGAGTTCCCTCAAATGCTGCCCTACCTTAAATTAGTTTGGCAATTAGTTAATCTTCTTGTAGGTGGTCGTAGTAATATCGTCTAACTCTAAACCACCGTCATCCGTATTATCCCAATCCTCAAAGGCGAGAACCAATTTATTAGCTGTAAGCTCATTGATAGTAAGGACATCCGAATAACCGTCATCGTAAGAGATAGTCAGCTTATTGCCTTTCAAAGACCAGCGACTTGTTTCTGTATATCCACCGTCCGCATAGCCTTCTGTGCAAGTACCGTCAGCTTTGAACTCCCATAAGCCATTGGTGTAGGCTTCATCAGAGGTGACAACTTCCTTGCCATTCTCCACTTTGTGAACCTTCTCCCAAGTGGACTGCCATTTACCTATAAGGTTGGCTTGGTCAATGATTGTCTGTTCTTCTTCATCATCGCTACAAGCTGTAAAGTTTACAGCCAACATGACCATTAACAAGGTCATTCCAATTAATCTTAAAGTTTTCATTTTGAATTAAAATATTTATTGTAAGTAGAAATATATTCTGTAATTTGCCTAAACACATCACCTGCCATTAATCCACCACTTGCAGGTAGTCCCTCTTTATGGATGGAAACAATAATAGAATATTGGGGAGCATCAGTAGGGAAGTAGCCGCAGAACTCTACAATATAGCTTCCATCTTCAAGCTGTACTGTCCCTGTCTCACCTGCAACTTGTGTCTTATTTGACTTGGCAGGTTGTCCTAAGCCATCAGTCACCACATATTCCAATGCCTGTTTCAGACTGTCAATGTTGGCTTGACTTGCTATCTGTGGATTGATAACTGTTGTACTGTCTTTGTAAAGTTGAGGCTGTACCATCTTTCCACTATTAGCAATAGCATTATAAAAGGTTAGTGTTTGTACGGGAGTAATAGTCTGATTATATCCAATGCAGAACCATGCAAAAGCTGTATCACTCCAACCACTATCTTTAGGAGTAACAAAATATGCAGGTTTCAGATTAGCTATTCCTGCGAT
>CEAJ01023079.1_pt1 | contig 53033 bp, 45 predicted proteins | sample 554971 | NCBI WGS metagenome assembly CEAJ01 (sample SAMEA3182047, study PRJEB8094) | gut metagenome | biome: human; feature: gut; material: Stool; isolation source: human stools | place: Canada | collected 2011-11-29
AATATATATAATATAATAAAAATTGAAAAAAATGGAAAATCGCAACCATCAAAAAATTAATTGAAACAACTGAAACTGAAACAGCAGACCACTTAGCTTCTTCTCTAAAAGGCTAATAATCAATTACTTAACAAAAGGACAAATAGATCAATATGAAGTATAATATCTCAAAAAAGACCGCTTCGAAGATGCCAAAACTGGGAAAAGGAACGGAAATTGTGTCGCTTTTGCTCTCACAGGCATCAAATGACATGCACGAACCTATCGTTCCGATGATTTTCCCTGTTCTCGGAGCACACGTCAGTGGAGCCAAATTCATGTATCCGACCTCTCGTGGAAGGAAATGTGCGGCATGATGGGCAATCTCGTGGCCGATTCGGGCTGTAATAAAGGACTGTCTACGAATATTTGATCATGATCCCAAAAGACATCTTCAATCACTTCCCTAACTGGAGAAAAAAAATTCCCCAGTTGGGAAAATAAAAAAACTATTTGCTTCGTCATCTTCAAAATCAAACACTAACCTTTTTAACTTTCGCAAGTTCAGAAGTTATAGAAATTAAAGAAGTTATCACTCCCTTCGGTCGTTCGGGAAGTTAAGGGACAACAGCCCTTTTGGAATGGGAGTTTGGGGCATGTCCACAAAGGCATTAGTCCCTTAACTTCTCTTAACTTCCCTCTAACTTCCCTTAACTCCTTGGGGAAAATATTCCCTCAAGACCTATGGCTTTCACTACGCGTTTTCGTTTTTCAAGTTATTAGTGTTAAAAATGTTCATTTTCTTTGTGGAATAAGAAAAAAGTATTACTTTTGCATTTGTTTTTTAAAGAAAAGGAAGATTGGCAGAGTGACCGAATGCGCTGGACTCGAAATCCGGTATACCCTTTTCCGGGTATCGGGGGTTTGAATCCCTCATCTTCCGCAAACCTAAGGTGAAACCATCATGAAAAAATTAATCATTTCCATACTCTTATTTTTGCCCTTGATGTCTGTTCAAGCGCAAAGTGTCCTCACACCCCAACAGCAGTTGGAGGAGGCTCAGAAAAAGCTTGAGGAAGCCAAAAAGGCGGTAGAGGAAGCCAAGCAGAAGGCGGAAGCTGCCAAACAAAAGGCTGCTGCCGAAGCTGCCAAGAAAAAAGCAGAGGAAGAGGCTAAGAGAAAGGCGGCTGAGGAGGCAAAAGCCAAGGCCGAAAAGATACAGCAACAGATAAAGGAAGCTGAGGCTGAGACTGCAAGACTGAAGGCAGAGGCGGCAAGACTAAACGCAGAAGCCAATGGTGCTGCGGCAACAACAGCTGCTCCTGAGGCAACCACTGCCCCATCGGCTCCTGCAGCAACCACAGCGACTCCTGCTCCTGCCACCACAGCATCGCAGGGCTCGGGATGGGTAATCCCTACGGCAACAAAGAAGGAGACACCTAAACCTGCTGCTCAGGTTAACGGCGCGAAACTGAAGGAAGACCCCAAATACCTGGAAGGCGCCATCACCTTCGACGAACAGGGCAAAATTGTGTTTGACACAGAGATAGAAGCCCCCGGCAAGAGCGCAGCCCAGCTTTATGACCTGGTGTTCGACTACATGAGCGGCCTGACTCAGGACAAAGAGAGCAAGGCAAGCCGAATGGCGCTGGTGAACAAAGACGAACACATCATCGTAAACACGATGGACGAATGGCTCGTGTTCAGCAACTCCTTCATCTCGCTCGACAGAACAGAATGCAAATATAACCTCATCGCCAAGATAACAGACGGAAAGGTGAGCCTGTCGATTAACCACATTAATTATATTTATGAGGAGGGAAGACAGACCGGATTCAAACTGCCAGCCGAAGAGGTGATCATCGACAAGGTGGCACTGACCAAGAAAAAGAACGACCTGGCACGCATCTTCGGTAAGTTCCGCAAGAAGACCATCGACAGAAAAGACCAGATTTTCAGCGAAATAGCAGCTCTGGTGAAATAAATTTCGAGGGAATAGAACAGTAACAAACGCAATATGACAACAGAACAAAATAACAACAAAGCTGCCGAAAACAAGGAGCAGCAACAGCAAGAGGCTCAGGAGAAGACAACCTACGCCGTGAGACCTCACCACCACTATAAACGACTGGACTACAGCGACCCGACCAACCTGAAAGTGCGCAACAAGCTGAACACGGCTTTCATCCTATTGGTCATCGTGGGCATCACGCTGTGGTACACAATGGACACACACACACCTGCCTACGTAGTTCTGCTCGTAGGAGTAGTGGTGAAAATCGCCGAAGTATGTATTCGACTATTCAGAAAATGATGAAGAAAAGTAAAGTAATCCTTACGATAACTCTGTTTTGTGCTGCGACATCGCCTGTCGTGGCACAAACCGATTTTAGCAACAACGAGGACTCGATGTTTGCACCCGTCAACAACAGGAACGTCAGAACCGACTCATTAGGGTCGGACAAAGAAATACCCAAGGGACTGAAGGTGTGGACCATAGACGAGCGATTCGGCGACCGACAGGAGGCACAGGTGGACACCCTGCAGCACATGTACATGAACACCCCATTCACCTCGGGACTGAGGGGAGAATACAACTCGCTGGGCAATCTGGGTTCGCCCCGCATCAACCGTATCTTTATCGACCGACGGCTGGACCAGGGGCAGTTTATCTTCGCACAGCCCTTCGACTGCATCAACACGCCCATCAGCGAATTCCACTTCACCAACACCTATTCGCCCATCACCAACGTGACGCTCAACAGCTGCGGAAACCGTACCAACGGCGAGGACGACTTCAAGGCGATGTTTGCCGTCAACGCGGGAAAACGACTGGGCATGGGATTCAGATTCGACTATAAGTACGGACGTGGCTACTACGACAGCCAGAGCACCTCGCACTTCAAGTACACCATGTGGGGATCGTACATAGGCGACAGATACCAGGCGCACCTGCTCTTCTCTACCCTGCACCAGAAGGCGACAGAGAACGGCGGAATCACCAACGACGACTACATCAAGCACCCAGAACTCTCCGAAGACACCTATGCCGAGAACGAGATTCCTACCGTGCTGCAGCAGAACTGGAACAGGAACAACAGCATACACGTGTTCTTCAACCACAGGTACAATGTGGGATTCAACAGAAAGGTGCGCATGACCGACGAGGAGATCAAGGCGAAGAAGTTTGCCATGGCCTCGAAGAAGGAGAATGCCGCCGAGGACGCCAAGGAGGAGGCAAGGAAAAAGGCTCGCCAAGAGGGCAAGAAGTTCGACGAGGATGCCTTCGGCAAGACACCTAAGTTTGCCGGACGGCCTGACGACGCAAAGATAGCGGGCGACGAGCCTGCTGCCGACAAGAAGGATGCCAAGCCGACAGAGCGCATCGCCGTAAACGGTAAGAGCGCCGCCGACAGCATCATGGCACAGGAGAAGAAGGCGGCTCAGGACACGGCCTGGATGAAAAACGAATACGTGCCGGTGACAAGCTTTATACACACCTTGAAGTTCGACAACTACAGCCGTACTTATATCGCCTATCAGACACCTGCCGACTACTATCTGAACGAATACTACACGGCGGGAAAATACGAGGGCGACTCCATCTACGACAACACCAAGCACTGGGAGATGAAGAACACCCTGGCGCTGGCTACACTGGAGGGATTCAGCAAGTGGGCTAAGGCGGGACTGAAGGCTTTCGTGAGCTACGACCTGCGCCACTTCGAGTTGCCTGACACCGAGGGCGGCGTGATGAAATACAACGAGCACTCGGTGAGTGTGGGCGGACAGTTGAGCAAGCGACAGGGCAAGCTGCTGCATTATAATGCCGTGGCCGAAATCGGTGTGGCCGGCGAGGATGCAGGAACACTGGCGGTCGACGGCGACGTGGACGTGAACATCCCCTTCCTCGGCGACACATTGTCGGTCATCGGTAGTGGTTTCTTCCACAGAATCACTCCTTCGTTCTACTTCCGCAACTATCACGGTCGTCACTTCTGGTGGGAGAACGACCTCGACAAGATTATCCACACACGCATCATGGGAACGCTGAAGTTTGCCAAGACAAAGACGATGCTCAGAGTGGCTGTGGACGAGATAAAGAACTATGCCTACCTGAGCCAGAGCTACAACGTGACGGACAACAACCAGGCGGCACGTACGGGAGTAACGGTGCAGGCCAAGCAGAGCGGGAGCCCCGTCAACCTGCTGACAGTCCAGCTGTTCCAGGACGTGAGATGGGGAATACTGAACTGGGAGAACGTCATTACCTATCAGCACTCGAGCAAGACGGACGTCATCCCCGTGCCTGCGCTCAACGTGTACAGCAACCTGTATCTGAAATTCCCTGTGGTGAAGGTGCTCAACATCGACCTGGGTGCCGACGTGAGATACTTCACAAGCTATGAGGCCCCCGACTATTCGCCTGCGCTGAGTCAGTACACCGTACAGGACAATGGCGACAAGAATGTGAAAGTGGGCAACTACCCCATCGTCAACGTCTATGCCAACGTGCACATCAAGCATACACGTTTCTTCGTAATGATGACACACGTCAACAAGGGTTCGGGCGACAAGAACTATTTCTTCGTGCCCCACTATCCGCTCAATGGCAGCGTGTTCCGATTCGGTGTTAGCTGGAACTTCTTCAATTGATGATTGCAACAAATTCGATAAAGGCCTGGTTTTTGGCAGCGCGCCCCAAAACGCTGTCGGCTGCGGCTGTACCCGTACTGATAGCCATCGCACTCGCTATGCGCGACTGCTATCTGATGGAAACAGTTGGCGATGCTGCACAGCCTCACATCCTGCACATACCAACCCTACTATGTCTGCTCTTCGCATGGGTGATGCAGATAGACTCCAACTTCGTGAACGACTACTTCGACTTTAAACGGGGAAATGACGACGAGACACGATTAGGCCCCAAGAGGGCCTGCGCCGAAGGATGGATCACCGAACGCGCCATGAAGACGGGCATCATCGTGACCACACTCCTTGGATGCGCCATCGGTCTGCCACTCGTCATCTACGGAGGAATGGCCATGATATGGGTGGGAGTGGCCTGCGTAGCGTTCTGCTTCCTCTACACCACAACCTTCAGCTACCACGGCATGGGCGACATACTGGTGCTGCTGTTCTTTGGCATCGTACCGGTGTGCTGCACCTATTATGTCATCATGCCCGAAGGCTACAAGACAGTAAGTACTGAGGTGGTGATGGCCGCTATCGCCTGCGGACTGGTGGTGGACACACTCTTGGTGGTGAACAACTTTCGCGACAGAGACAACGACCGCAAGGCTGGCAAACGCACACTCATCGTCAAGTTAATCGACAGATGGGACGAGAAGAGTGCACTCTGGCTCTATCTGCTCTTGGGGTATGTGCCCCTCGCCATCATGATGGGCATGGGAATCCACGATGCCGTAGTGCGCGACACCTCTACCTTCGCCCTCCCCCTCTACGCCGTCTACGCCGGCATGCACCATACTACCTACCGGCAGCTGAAAGCCATCAACCACGGCAGGGAACTCAACAGGGTGTTGGGAAGTACGGCACGCAATATTTTCATCTATGGACAAATCGTTTTCCTGACCATCGTCCTGGGATTCGCATTGGAAATATAATGAGGAGAAAAAGCAATGATACAACAAGTAAGTATGGAAATCATGGAGTTTGTGGAAACACAGATTCTACCAAAATATACAGAGTTCGGTGAAAGCCACGGACTCAAACACGTCAACAGGGTAATCAAGAATTCTCTGGAGTTGGCACGCATTACGGGTGCCGACATCAACATGGTGTATGTCGTGGCTGCCTACCACGACCTGGGAATGAGCGGACCGAGAGCTATCCACCACATCACGAGTGGAAAGATTCTCATGGCAGATGCCCGGCTGAAGCGATGGTTCTCCCAAGACCAGATAAAGATCATGAAAGAGGCGGTGGAAGACCACAGGGCCTCGTCAAGCCGTCAGCCCAGAAGCATCTACGGCAAAATCGTGGCTGAAGCCGACCGCGACATCGACACCCACGAGATTTTCCTCCGTGCCATCCTCTATGCCAAGGAAAACAATCCCGGTAAAGACAAGGAACAAATATGGGAACTCTTCGCCCACCACATGGACGAGAAGTACTCAGTACATGGATACATCAAACTCTGGATTCCCAACTCGCCCAACGAGAAGGAACTGAAAATGCTGCGCGACATCATCGAGGACAAAGCGCTGCTAAGACAGGAATTCGACAAGATTTACGAGAGCATTCTCTGAAGTCAAGGAGAATTCAATGGAGTTAAAACAAAGGCTATCCTAACTCAAAAATTATTCTGAATGAAATATTTGATTCGAGCCAATAATTTTTAAGTCAAGAATTAGAGAATTTGAGAAGCATTCCTGACAAAAATAAAATATTCCTGCCTCTTCTTCCCCTTTATCTTCTTAACAAAAAATCGCCCTAAATGGTTACTATTTCAATTAAAATTAGTAACTTTGCACTCAAATATAAAAAAGATAAAGATTAGGATGAAAAAAATGTTAATTACGCTGCAATTACTGCTGTTCGCAGTTATTGCACAGGCACAACTGCTTAGCCCTGTAAAATTCACCAGTCAGTTGAAAACTAACGGGACAGCAGTTGCAGAGATTGTATTCAGCGGAAAGATTCAACCAGGATGGCACGTCTACTCTACAGGTTTGGGAAGCGACGGACCTATCTCGGCAACCTTCAACGTCAACAAAATGGAAGGCGTAGAACTCGTCGGCAAACTGCAGGCAAGAGGCAACGAGGTGTCGAAATACGACAATATGTTCGGCATGAAGCTGCGTTTCTTCGAAGGAAGCGCCACTTTCGTGCAGAAGGTAAAATTCACTGCTGCTCAGTATGTTATCGACGCATACTTGGAATACGGAGCCTGCAACGACCAGAGTTGCCTGCCTCCTTCAGAGGTCAACTTCAAGCACACAGGCAAGGCGCCTGCCATAGACAGCAAGGCTGCTCTGGAAACCAAGACCGACAACAAGCAGGACGCTGCAATGGCAGCCAAGGCCAAAGCCGACTCTATCGCCATGATGCAGGCTGCCTTGACCGACACCGCACAGCAGAACACCTTGGACAGCGCAGCCCTGGCTCAAGCTGCCGAACAGCTCGACACCAAGGCGCTGTGGCAGCCCGTAGTGAAAGAGCTGCAGGCTTTCGGAGGCGCCAACGACATAGCCAACCACTCACTCATCTATATCTTCCTGATGGGACTGGTGGGCGGACTCCTCGCGCTGGTGATGCCTTGCATCTGGCCTATCATTCCCATGACGGTGAGTTTCTTCCTGAAACGTGCCAAGAACGACAAGAAGAAGGGCGTTCGCGATGCCTGCACTTACGGACTCAGCATCGTGGTTATCTATCTGACTCTGGGTCTCGCCGTCACAGCCATCGCAGGTCCAAGCACACTCAACGCCCTGTCTACAAGTGCCGTATTCAACATCATTCTCTTCGTACTCTTGGCTGTGTTCGCCTTCTCATTCTTCGGATGGTTTGAAATCAAACTGCCCGACCGCTGGGGCAACGCCGTAGACAACAAGGCATCGAGCACCACTGGACTGATATCCATCTTCCTCATGGCCTTCACACTTGTACTGGTGTCTTTCTCGTGCACAGCACCTATCATCGGACTGCTGTTGGTTCAGACGGTGACATCGGGCGACTGGCTGGCTCCTACCGTGGGCATGCTGGGATTCGCCCTGGCACTCGCCCTGCCCTTCACCCTCTTCGCACTCTTCCCATCATGGCTTAAGTCGGCTCCAAAGTCTGGCTCATGGATGGAAACCATCAAGATCGTACTGGGATTCGTCGAACTGGCGTTCTCGCTGAAGTTCCTCTCTGTAGCCGACCTGGCTTACGGCTGGCACATCTTGGACCGCGAGGTGTTCCTGTCGCTCTGGATAGTCATCTTCGGCGCCCTGGGTCTCTACCTCATCGGTAAGTTGAAGTTCCAGGTGGACGCCATAGGAGGCGAGATAGACAAGCCTATGCCCGTGCCCTGCATCATGCTGAGTCTGTGCTCTCTGGCCTTCGCCGTGTATATGGTTCCAGGACTCTGGGGTGCTCCCTGCAAGGCGGTAAGTGCCTTCGCTCCTCCTATCAACACACAGGACTTCAATCTGAACACTAAGACCGTAGAGCCTGCCTACAAGGACTACGAGATGGGAATGGCTGCTGCCAAGGCTCAGGGCAAACCCGTGCTGATAGACTTCACAGGATTCGGCTGCGTGAACTGCCGCAAGATGGAAGCTTCGGTATGGACCGACGCCAACGTGGCTGACAAACTGACCAAAGACTACGTGCTCATCTCGCTCTATGTGGACGACAAGACACCTTTGCCACGGCCTATGGAAGTGACTTTCAACGGCGAGAAGCGCACCCTGCGAACCATCGGCGACAAGTGGAGCTATCTGCAGGCAAGCAAGTTTGGTGCCAACGCTCAGCCCTTCTACGTGGCTGTCGACAACGACGGCAATCCGCTCACCGCAGCTTTCAGCTTCAAGGAAGACGTCAACGCATATCTTGAGTTCCTGAATAAGGGACTCGACAACTACAGAAAGTAAAACTCGAGTAAAATAAATAAAACTATGAACAGTAGAAAAGAAATTCCAGTCCTGTTGCTTACAGGCTATTTAGGCAGTGGAAAGACAACACTACTCAACAAGATTTTGGCTAACCAGAAAGGCATCAAGTTTGCAGTCATCGTCAACGATATCGGCGAGGTGAACATCGATGCTGCCCTCATAGAACAAGGAGGCGTGGTAGGAAAGAAAGACGACTCGCTCGTGGCTCTGCAAAACGGATGCATCTGCTGTACGCTGAAGATGGACCTCGTGGAACAGCTCAAGGAAATCGTCGACATGCAGAAGTTCGACTACATCGTCATTGAGGCAAGCGGCATCTGCGAGCCTGCGCCTATTGCACAGACCATCTGCTCGATTCCTACACTCGGACCACAATACGTCAAGAACGGAGTGCTGAGACTCGACAGCATCGTTACCGTTGTGGATGCTCTGAGAATGAAAGACGAGTTTGCAAGCGGCGACGACCTGATGAAGGACAACATCGACGAGGAAGATCTGGCGTCGCTCGTCATCCAGCAAATAGAGTTCTGCAACATCATCCTGCTCAACAAGGCTGCTGAGGTGGAACCCAAAGACCTCGACAAACTGAAGCACATCATCAAAGCCATACAGCCAAAGGCTGAAATCTTCGAGTGCAACTACGGCGACGTAGACCTCGACAAGATTGTCAACACACGTAAGTTTGACTGGGAAACCGTGGCCACATCGGCTGGATGGATCCAGGAGATTGAGGCAGAACGCAACGAAGATCATCACGATCACGATGATGACGATGACGACGATGAGCACGAGCATGAAGAACACGAGCATCATCATCATCACGACCACGACCATCACCATCATCATCACCACGACGATGAGGGAGAGGCTGAGGAATACGGCATCGGCACCTTCGTGTACTACAGCCGCAAGCCTTTCGACCTGGGACTCTTCGACGACTTCGTGGCACGCAAATGGCCACGCGACGTGGTAAGAGCCAAGGGAATCTGCTACTTTGCCGACGAGAGAGACATGTGCTACGTGTTCGAACAGGCTGGAAAACAGAAGACCGTGAAGCAGGCTGGACAATGGATAGCCACCATGCCTAAAGACCAACTTGACGAGCTGCTGGCACGTGAGGAACAGCTCAGAAAGGAATGGGACGACAAGGTGGGCGACAGAATGATCAAGATCGTATTCATCGGTCAGCATCTGCAGAAAGAGGCCATCTGCAAGGAATTGGACAAATGCCTCGTGGATTAAGTCGACACACAGCAGAAAAATTACATAAATACGCAACTGAACTTCAGCAAGTTCGGAAGTTAAACACAACATAATACGCAACAAAAAGAAACAGCATGAAGATTGATTTTAGACCAGCTTTCATGAAAGACTTTGACGGTTGCTGGACGGTCATCAACGAAGCCAGAGAACAGATGATCAAGTCAGGACGTCACCAGTGGACAGAGCAATATCCTGCCTACAAGGACATCCTGGCAGACATCAACAACGGCAATGCCTATGTGCTCACCGTGAACGACCAGATAGCCGTTTACGGAGCGGTGGTGCTGAACGGAGAACCTGCCTACGAGTTTCTCAAAGGAAAATGGCTCACCAACAGCAACTATTACGTCATACACCGGTTCGCAACCCTGCCCAAACTGCAGAGAGAAGGATACGCACGCATTTTCATCAACAAGGTGTGCAGCCTGTGCGAAGTGGAGCACGTGCCCAGCATCAAGGTGGACACCAACTACGACAACCTGCCCATGGTGAGCCTGCTCTCGTCTATGGGATTCTGCCTTTGTGGACAGGTGAGCTATGGAGAGAGAGGGCTGAGATTCGCCTTTGAAAAAATCACCATGCGGCCCAAAGAGCATAAATAAAAAGAAGAAACTCCAAAAAATTCAGGAGAAAGAAATACAACGATGATCAGCAAGAACAAGATAAAATATATCAAGTCGCTCGAACTGAAGAAAAATCGCAACAAGGAAGGTAAGTTCGTGGCTGAAGGACACAAGGTGGTGGACGACCTCTTAGTGCTGCAGCCTGCATCGCTTATTGTGGCTACCGAAGAATGGCTCAAAGACAAAAGCATTGACCCAAGGACGGAAGTGGTCACGGTAAGCGAGGAGGAACTCAGAAAGGTGAGCTTCCTGCAGCATCCGCAACAGGTGCTCGCCGTCTTTGACCAAAGGGAAAACAGAGACTTCGCTTCTGCCAACATCGACTTCAACTGTCTGAACCTTGCCCTCGACGGAGTGCAGGACCCGGGCAACCTGGGAACCATCATCCGCATCGCCGACTGGTTTGGCATAGAGAACATTTACTGTTCGCCCGAAACTGCCGATGTGTATAATCCCAAGGTGGTGCAAGCCACGATGGGAAGCATCGCCAGAGTGAAGGTCCTGTATGGCGACCTGATGGCGCTGTTCGCCTCGCTGCCTGCCGACGTGCCTGTCTACGGTACCCTGCTCGACGGTGAGGACATCTATGCACAACAGCTCGACAACCGTGGATTCATCGTCATGGGAAACGAGGGTAAAGGCATCTCGCCAGAACTCACCCAGAGGGTGAACCGCAGGCTGCTCATCCCCAACTTCCCTCCAGAAAGACCTACTGCCGACAGTCTGAACGTAGCAATAGCCACGGCCATCACCTGCTCGGAATTCAGAAGACAAGGAAGGAGATGAAACTAATGTTTAGTGTTTAATGTGCAGAAAGGTTGTTATCCCACAATTAAACACTAAACATTAAACATTTAACACTAAGCATTCAATGAAACTATGAAGATAAATGATTTGATAAAGCATCGCAGTGTAACTGCCTGCATGAAAGAAGCTTACAGTCTGATGACTGGCAATGTGAAGAACCTGCTGAAAAGTACATGGTGGGCTTTTATAATCTATGCATTCATGGTGGCATTCATGGTTTACCTGCGCACACCCAACAAGATGCTTCACGACTGGGGCGAGGAAAACATGATGCTGTCGTTCTGCCTGCAGACGGTCGTTTACTTGGGTGCCATCGTGGCGGCTTTCCTCATGGGAGCAGCAGCATGGCGCTGGCTGACCGACAAGCCTTTTGGCAGAATGATGAAGCGGTTTACTACGATTTATCTCGCTTCGGCTGTCGTCAGTTTCGTCGTCACATTCGCCGCAACGTTTGCCCTAACTTGCTTTTACCTTACGGCATTTCTCACAGCCTCAGGCTCGGCTGCTACGGCAGATTCGGCAGCAGGCTCGCCCTCGCTCCTCATCATCGTGCTCTTTGCACTCGCCATCGTCGCTGCCACCGCCCTCTGCATGGCGGTGAGTCTGCCTTTCGCCTATCTCACTCCCAAATACATGTTGCAGGAAAAGGGTGAGAAATTACGCCCCTGGAAATCATTCAAGTGCGGATTCCGCCACATGGGTTCCATTTTCAAGATGGGGTTCCTGGGCTGTCTTGTCATCCTGGTGGCAGGTATCCTGATCTACATTCCTCTCGCCATCCTGATAGGCGCACAGGTATCGGCACAGATGGGCACTCTCGAAGGCGACCCGGTAGGAACGCCCTCCTACTTCACCTTCCTCTTCATCGTCGTGACAGCTCTCCTGCTGTTCGTCTTCGCATACATCCTGCACTGGTTGTTTATCTCGTACATCTATCTCTATGGCAGTATAGAGAACGACGAAATGAAGAAAACTGAAATGCTAAATGCTAAATGCTAAAAATCATTCAACATAAAAAAGACATAGACATGAAACAAACCAGACTGCTATTCATCGACCGCGACGGAACCTTGATTCAGGAGCCGGAAGATGAACAGATTGACAGCTTCGAGAAGCTTGTCTTCACCAAGGGCGTGATGAGAAACCTCAGTTTCATTGCCCAACACACAGACTATCAGCTCGTCATGGTGAGCAACCAGGACGGATTAGGCACCGACTCCTTCCCGGAAAACACTTTCTGGCCTGTGCACAACTTCATCATCCAGACACTGGAAAGTGAGGGAATCCACTTCGAGGAGCAGCTGATAGACCGCCATTTCCCCGAGGACAACTCGCCCATGAGAAAGCCTGGCACCGGCATGCTGACCCACTATATTGACAATCCAAAATACGACTTGGCCAACAGCTATGTCATCGGCGACCGTGAAACCGACGCTCAGCTGGCCGAGAACCTGGGATGCAAGAGTCTGATACTGGGCAAAGACGGCATGGACTGGGACAAGATAGCCGAAATTCTCTTTGCCGGCGACCGCATCGCCGAGGTAAAACGCACCACCAAGGAAACTGACATATATATTAAGGTGAACCTCGACGGTTCGGGCCACTGCGACATCTCCACAGGACTGGGCTTCTTCGACCACATGTTGGAGCAGATAGGAAAGCACGGAATGATGGACCTCACCATCCACACCAAGGGTGACCTCTACGTGGATGAGCACCACACCATCGAAGATACAGGCATCGCACTGGGCGAATGTCTGCTTCAGGCATTGGGCAACAAGAGAGGCATCGAGAGATATGGCTACTGTCTGCCTATGGACGACTGCCTGTGCCAGGTGGCTCTCGACTTTGGTGGACGCCCCTGGCTCGTTTGGGACGCTAAGTTCCATCGCGAGAAAGTAGGCGAAATGCCCACCGAGATGTTCAAGCACTTCTTCAAGAGTCTGAGCGATGCTGCCAAGATGAACCTCAACATCAAGGCAGAAGGCGAGAACGAACACCACAAGATAGAAGGTATCTTCAAGGCACTCGCACGATCACTCAAGATGGCAGTGAAGCGAGATATCTATCACTTCGAACTGCCTTCATCGAAGGGAATGCTGTAAACAAAAGAAGAATAAGCAGAAAGAATGCTGTAAAAAAATGCCAAAAAATTTGGCTGCATCAGAAGAAAGCAGTATCTTTGCAAATACATAAGGGTCGTTTCGGTTAGATTGGGATACTCATCACATTACAAATTATGAAACCGAGAAGACTTCTCTTGCCTATGGCGGGCCACAATAAGCCGGACTTCGTTCGGTGAAGCTGCAAAGCCGGTGGATTACAAAAGCGGGGGGCTCTCAAACTTATTGCTAAGTTCGGAGTTTCATCACATCATCGGGCGACCCTTTTCTTTTATTCTTAGAACTTTGTCATTGAAAACTCTCATCATTCTTTGAACAAGATTCAACATCATAGAAAACATTCATCAACATTTTAAATTCATACGAATATCACATCATGTTTAGCGGAATCATAGAAAACATGGCTACTGTCGTGGCTGTGAAAAGGGACAAGGAGAATATCGACCTTACACTGGAATGCCCGTTTGCTGGCGAGTTGAGTATCGACCAGAGTGTGGCGCACAATGGAGTATGCCTCACGGTCGTGGCTTTAGAAGGAAACACCTATACAGTTACTGCCATGAAGGAAACACTCGACCGTTCCAACCTCGGACTGCTGAAAGAGGGAGACAAGGTGAATGTGGAACGTTCTATGATGCTCAACGGCAGGCTCGACGGACACATCGTACAGGGACACGTAGACCAGACTGCCACCTGTATTAACAAACGTGATGCTGATGGTTCCACCTACTATACTTTCGAATACAGACTCGACCGCGAGATGGCTCGCAAGGGCTACTTCACTGTCGACAAGGGTTCGGTCACTGTCAATGGTGTGTCGCTCACTGTCTGTGAGCCTACCGACAACACCTTCACCGTGGCTATCATTCCCTATACTCACGACCACACCAACTTCTGCAACATAGAAGTGGGAACCGTTGTCAACATCGAGTTCGACATCCTGGGTAAATACATCGCACGCCTACAGGCTGTATCGAAAGACTGATAAATCTCTCTATCCTCACTCTGCTTAAAAGGCAAGGCAAGGCAAACAAAAAGGAATATAAAAACAAAAGGATATAAAAACAAAATGAAGTTAGCTTCACTCGTCATGGAAGCTAACTTCATTTTTTTATTCCAGATACTCGGTCTTATCCTCGATGCCGGCTTCGGCAAGAGCCTCCTTGCGCTCTACACACGTACCGCACTTTCCGCAATGCTTCTCGCCACCCTTATAGCAACTCCAGGTCTCAGAGTAGTCTATTCCCAAACGCTTGCCTATACGGGCAATGTCCGCCTTGGTGATGTTGGTATAAGGAGCTGACACGTGCACATCGACAAAGGTTCCTGCCTGGGCAGCCCGGTCGATGGCAGAGATAAACTCCGGACGGCAGTCGGGATAAATAGTGTGGTCGCCTCCATGATTGGCTATCAACACCTTCTTCAGGTTGTTGCTCTCAGCTATGCCGATGGCAATGCTCAGCATGATGCCGTTGCGGAAAGGCACCACCGTCGACTTCATGTTCTCGTTGGCATAATGTCCTTCTGGAATAGCATCGGCGCCTTCTAAGAGCGAGCTCTTGAAATACTGATGCATAAAACCCAAGTCGATGGTGATGTGCTTGATGCCCAAACGCTCACAGTGCATCTTGGCATAAGGAATCTCACGCTCGTTATGGTTGCTGCCATAGTTGAAACTGATACCCAAGGCAATCTCGTCTTTTTTATCGTAGAGCAGCGTGATGCTGTCCATACCGCCGCTCACAATGATTACAGAATCCTTCATTTTGTATTTGAATTTATTATTTATAAAAAATCATATTGCAATCCAATATTAGCAAAATCTGCGTAATCCACGAAATCTTCGTGCACACTTATCCGAACAGACAGCGGAGCGCCTCTTCCACCTTCCTCACAGGATGGATTGTGATGCTGTACTTCGACCTGTCGAGCGAATGATAGTTGTAACGGGGAATGATGATGTCATGAAAGCCCAACTTCTCGGCTTCGGCGATGCGCTGCTCGATGCGGCTCACCGGACGAACCTCACCACTCAAACCTACTTCGCCAGCCATACACCAGCCAGCCTCGATAGGCGTGTCCACATTACTGCTCAATACGGCGGCTATCACACTGAGATCCATCGCCAGGTCTGTGACACGCAGTCCGCCTGCTATGTTCAGGAACACATCCTTCTGCATCAGTTTGAAGCCTACCCTCTTCTCGAGCACAGCCAAGAGCATGTTGAGCCGACGCTGGTCGAAGCCCGTAGCCGAGCGCTGTGGTGTGCCATAGGCTGCGGTAGATACAAGCGCCTGCGTCTCGACCAGGAAAGGACGGACACCCTCGATGGCACTGCTGATTGCCACTCCCGACAAACCGTCATGATCGTCGGTAAGCAAGAGCTCCGAAGGATTGCTCACCTGTCGGAGTCCACCCTGCTGCATCTCGTAGATACCTAACTCTGAGGTACTTCCGAATCGGTTTTTGATACTGCGCAGGATGCGATACATATAATGCTGGTCGCCCTCAAACTGAACCACCGTGTCGACAATATGTTCCAGAATCTTCGGTCCGGCCAAGGTTCCCTCCTTATTTATATGTCCGATAAGGATGACAGGAATGCCGCTGGTCTTGGCAAACCTCAACAAGGCAGCTGCGCACTCACGCACCTGGGAGATACTGCCTGGCGAGCTCTCCACCTCGTCGGTGGCAATCGTCTGTATGGAGTCTATTACCACCAGTCCGGGAGCCTGTTCCTGTATATGCGTGAAGATTTTCTCCAACGATGTCTCGCAAAGAATAGACACATTGTCGAGCGAGGCCCTGCCAGCAGCACTCTCATCGCCCACCGATGCAGAAGCCAGTCGGTCAGCACGCAGTTTAATCTGATGGGCACTCTCCTCACCGCTCACATACATCACTTTCATGTCGGGCAGATGAAGAATGGTCTGAAGTGTGAGTGTACTCTTTCCGATGCCCGGCTCACCGCCCAGGAGCGTGATACTGCCAGGAACCAGTCCTCCACCCAGCACACGGTTCAGCTCACCATCGTGCATATCAATGCGCGGCTCATCATGAGCAGAAATATCGCGCAGACGTACAGGCCTTGCTCCCCCATCGCTGTGATTGCCGCCAAACATCGTGGCAGCACCTCCATGCCGCATGCTCATGCCAGCGTTGCGGGCAGCCTGGGAGCCCGTATCATTGGCTATACGAATCTCCTTGAACGTATTCCATTGTCCACAACTCGGGCACTTGCCTATCCATTTCGACGACTCCTGACCACAGTTGCTGCAAACATAAGCTATCTTGTCTTTTGCCATATTCTGATGAGTATTAAAATCAAGGACAAAGGTACATTATTTTTTCACTTTCGCCAAATATTCGCCACACTTTCACATCAAAAGGTTACATTTTGCAAAGCCGATATTACATTACCAGCCTCTTTGATAAAAAAAATCCTTAAAAGAACACCAAAATTTGCAACATTCAGTTATTTTTCATACCTTTGCCTACAGTTTCAGCAGAGTCGACTTCAAATGAGTAAAACGCCTAAAAGGCAACACCCACGACAGTTGGCACAAAGTCTAAAACACAAGTCCTGTTCATCATTGTCATGGAGAACAATAAACAGACAGAACGAACGAGACAGATTACAACAAAGAACATTCTATTCATAATATAGAGAGAAATTAAATAACTAATAATAAAAACGTTAGGTAAAATGAAAATCGAAGATTTTAACTTTGCCGGTCACAAGGCAATCGTACGCGTTGATTTCAACGTGCCATTGGATGAAAATGGTAATGTAACAGACGACACTCGTATCCGCGGTGCCCTTCCTACATTGAAGAAGGTGCTGGCCGATGGTGGTGCTCTTATCATGATGAGCCATATGGGTAAGCCAAAGGGCAAAGTTAAGCCAGAGCTTTCTCTTTCACAGATTGTAAAGAACGTATCCGACGCTCTCGGCGTTGAGGTGAAGTTTGCTAAAGATTGCGGCAATGCTGATGCAGAGGCTGTTGCGCTGAAGCCAGGTGAGGCTCTCCTGCTCGAGAACCTTCGCTTCTATCCTGAAGAGGAAGGCAAGCCAGTAGGCGTTGAGAAGGGTACTCCTGAGTACGATGCTGCCAAGGCTGAAATGAAGGAACGTCAGAAGAAGTTCGCTGCCAAGTTGGCTTCTTATGCTGATGTATATGTAATGGATGCCTTCGGTACAGCTCACCGCAAGCACGCTTCTACTGCTGTCATCGCCGACAGCTTCGACAAGGACCACAAGATGCTCGGTTTCTTGATGGAGAAAGAGGTAAAGGCTGTTGACGCTGTACTCGGCAACATTAAGCGCCCATTCACTGCTATCATGGGTGGTTCTAAGGTTTCTACCAAGATCGGTATCATCGAGAACCTCTTGACAAAGGTTGACAACCTGATCCTCTGTGGTGGTATGACATACACATTCTCTAAGGCTCTCGGCGGCAAGATTGGTTTGTCTATCTGCGAGGACGATAAGCTCGATGTAGCTCTCGACGTAATCAAGAAGGCTAAGGAGAACGGTGTAAACCTCGTACTCGGTACAGATTCTATCTGCGGTGATGCTTTCAAGAACGACTGCAACACACAGGTTTGCCCATCTAACAATATCCCTGACGGCTGGGAGGGTATGGACGCTGGTCCTGACACTCGCAAGGCTTTCGCTGCTGCCATCAAGGGTGCTAAGACTATCCTCTGGAACGGTCCTGCCGGTGTATTCGAGTTCGACAACTTCGCTGGTGGTTCTAAGGCAATCGCTGAGGCAATCGCTGAAGCTACTAAGGAGGGTGCATTCTCACTCATCGGTGGTGGTGACTCTGTAGCTTGTATCAACAAGTTCGGTTTGGCTGATCAGGTTTCTTACATCTCTACAGGTGGTGGCGCTCTGCTCGAGGCTATCGAGGGCAAGGTATTGCCAGGCGTAGCTGCTATCGAGAAGTAATTCATCAGAATGGAGATTCGTACACATACAATTCTTGATGGATGAACAAAGAAATATCTATCTTGTTTTGTTGTAACGAAGTATTGATTTATTGGATTCAATAGGTTACAATATATCAAACACTTTCAAGTCGGGGACACCCTTTATACGTGTCCCCGATTTTTCCATTTTTATTCACCCCAACTAAAAACCCAAAAATAAACATATTTTCATTTAGAAGATAGATCAATGGATTGGATTATCAACCTTTTTACGAACACCGAATCGGTGGCTCACATCGCCCTGCTCTATGCCATTGTCATAGCAGTGGGCGTGTATCTGGGCAAGATTAAGATTGGTGGCATTTCACTTGGCGTTACCTTCGTGCTCTTTGCCGGCATCCTGGCAGGACATGTAGGCTTCACTGCTCCCAAGGACATTCTGACCTTCATACAAGACTTCGGACTCATTCTCTTTGTCTTTATGATCGGTTTGCAGGTAGGTCCGGGCTTCTTCGAAAGCTTCAAGAAAGGCGGTGTGACGCTCAACCTGTTGTCGACGGCTGCGATATTCCTCAATGTCTGTGTGATGTTCGCATGCTATTATCTCTTCTTCGACACCAGCAACCCCAACAACTTACCAATGATGGTGGGTACACTCTATGGAGCCGTCACCAATACGCCAGGTCTTGGTGCCGCCAACGAGGCGCTGCTCAGCGTCTTCCCCAATGGTGCCCCAAGCATTGCCAACGGTTATGCCTGCGCTTATCCACTCGGTGTGGTAGGCATCATCGGTGCCACCATTCTCATCAAGTACATCTGCAAGGTGAACACCGCGGATGAGGAGGAGAAACTAAACGAAGAAGACGCAGCCAACCCACATGCCAAGGCGCACAACATGCACCTTCGTGTAGAGAATACCTATATCGCAGGACGCACTCTCCGACAGGTTTCCGAGTTCCTGAACCGCGACATCGTATGCTCACGACTGCTCCACAATGGCGAGGTGAGCATTCCTAACAGCCAGACTACCTTCGAGGTGGGCGACGAGCTGCTCGTTGTATGCGCCGAGGCTGACGCCGAAGCCATCAAGGCCTTCATCGGTCCTGAGATAGAGGCCGAATGGGATCGCGAGAAAGATGAGGTTCAGCACTTCGTGTCGCGCCGCATTGTCGTTACACGTCCTGAGATGAACGGTAAGACTCTGGGCAAGATGCACTTCTCGAGTGTGTATGGCGTCAACGTCACCCGTATCTCACGCCAGGGAATGGACATCTTTGCCGGCCGCAACCACCACTTCCACGTGGGCGACAAGATTCTCGTTGTAGGTCCCGAGGAGAATGTAAACCGTGTGGCTGAAATGATGGGTAACTCTGTGAAGCGACTCGATGCGCCTAACATCGCCACCATCTTCGTAGGTATCATGATTGGTATCATCTTCGGCAGTCTGCCTTTCGCAGTTCCAGGAATGCCTGTTCCGCTGAAGTTGGGTATTGCTGGCGGTCCGCTGATCATCGCCATCCTCATTGGCCGTTTCGGTTATCACTTCAAACTGGTTACCTATACCACCACCTCTGCCAACATGATGCTGCGAGAGATAGGTCTTGTGCTGTTCCTTGCGAGTGTGGGCATCAAGGCTGGTGCCGGTTTCTGGGACACTGTGGTACAGGGCGACGGTATCAAGTATGTGTACACAGGTTTCCTTATCACCATCATTCCTATCCTTATCGTGGGCACCATAGCCCGACTGAAGTACAAGTTCAACTACTTCACCATCATGGGTATGATAGCCGGAACCTATACCGACCCACCAGCCCTGGCTTATGCCAACGCTTCCTGCTCTAAGGAGGCTCCTGCCGTGGGTTACTCTACCGTTTATCCGCTGAGTATGTTCCTCAGAATCTTCTCAGCCCAGATAGTGGTACTTTTCTTCTGCGGAGCATAGCGAATCATTTGCTAAGCAAAGACTCTCCGATAGCAGAAAGTTCACTTACTATATTTGAATTTTTATAAACGAAAATTTATAAATTATAAAAGAGGTGCACATTTAAGAAAAAATGTGCACCTTTTTTGTTGCTTATTCCAAAAATCTTTGTAACTTTGAGGCTGTAAGAATACCTATTGATACACCAACCTTCAAAAAGAGAGAAAGCCTATGAAGAAATTTGGAATCCTACTAAGCCTGTTGGTCACTGCCACCTTGTCCACTTGGGCACAAGGAGCTAAAAGCATCCGCATAACGGAGTTGATGCCCAACAACCAAGCCAGTATCGTCGACGAGTATGGTGCCCACAAAGCATGGGTGGAACTGTCGAACACCTCGTTTACTACTTATAATATCCGTGGCATGTTCCTTACCACCGACCGACGTGTGCTCGACAAGAACATGTCGCCCGAGGAACGGCGAAAGCTGATGTGTCCTCTGCCGAACAACGAGCCTCGCACAACCTTGGCTGGCAAGAAAAGCGTGATCATCTACGACCGATACCTCTGGCAGGAAGACTCAGAGAAGACGTGTCCCGACTGTTTTCCCAAGGGCAAGGGACACTTCAGATGGCTGAGCGAGGGCAATGGTCCTTTCCATTTGAAACTCGGACTGGTGCCTCTCAAGGAAATAGCGGATGCTTTCCACGAGAAGAACAACTGGATAGCTCTTTACGACGGCAATGCTGTCGACCTGATAGACTCTGTCAGCATTCCCTGGATGGCAGCCGACCAGTCATATGCCCTCAGCAAAGACCTCAGCAGCTGGAAGGTTTGCGCTGCCAAGGATGTCACTCCGGGCTATCTTCCACAAGACACAGGACTCAGCAAGCCACAGATTCTCAAGACGACCGACCCTCATGGCTTCGGCATTGCAGCCCTTTCCATGGGCATTGTCTTCTCCTGTCTGGCCCTGCTCTTCGTCTTCTTCTGGCTCTTCGGTGCCTATATGAAGCACAAGCAACGCATAGCACGTGCCACAGAGAAACACGCCACCTTATTATATAAGACGGGCAAGAAGACCATCGAGCTGACCTCAGAGATCGGTCATAAGACCAACGTGATGCTGAAGGAAGGCCTAACCACCAAGGGCATCGACAAGGAAATCTATATGGCTGTCATCTCGCTGGCTCTCAAAGAATACTTGGAGGATGTGCACGACATCGAACCGGGCATCATCACCATTAAGCCCAAGCAGACGAGATGGAACGAACCGAGATTCAATAATAAGTGAAGAGTGAAGAACGAAGGGTGAAAAATTCAACAGCTTTACTGATACAAAATAAAAATATTAAAGAATAAAACTATGGCAAAATACCAATATAAAGTAAAAGGCGTAGACTACGAAGTAGAGATACAAGATATAGAAGGCAATATCGCCAATGTAACCGTCAACGGCATCCCCTTCGAAGTGGAGATGAAGCAACCTGTCAAGGCTGGAAAGCAGAAGTTCCGCATAGCGAATGAGGCTACTGATGACAAGGGCGGAGTATCGTCTGCCGACAGTGCCAAGACTACCCCAACAGGCAGTTCTGCCTCCTCTGCAAATGCCGAAGCTGCTGCCAGCAAGAAAGCCTCAGCAAGCGCTGGTGGCAAGCCTGTGGTAGCTCCACTGCCTGGCACCATCAACGACATTAAAGTAAAGGTGGGCGACAAGGTGAGCGCAGGAGATACCGTAGTGATTCTCGAAGCCATGAAGATGCAAAACAACATCGAGGCTGAGACTTCGGGCACCATCGCAAGCATCAATGTCAACAAGGGCGATGCTGTCATGGAAGGCGACACCTTGGTAACGATTGCTTAACCCCAGAGAGCATTGCTCTTGCCAAGAATCCATCAACATAAAACCCCAACTTAACGAACAACTATTATGGATTTCATCATACAGAATTTTCAGGAGTTCCTGACCTATACAGGCTTTGCCAATGCCACAGCAGGAAACCTCATCATGATATTGGTGGGAATCGTCTGCATCTGGCTCGCCATCAAGAAAGACTTTGAGCCGCTGCTGCTGGTGCCCATAGGTCTCGGTATCATCCTGGGCAACATTCCCTTCCGCACCGACGCCGGACTGGAGATAGGTCTCTACGAAGACAACTCGGTGCTCAACATCTTCTATCAGGGTGTGCGACAAGGCTGGTATCCCCCACTCGTCTTCCTCGGCATCGGAGCCATGACCGACTTCTCGGCATTGATTTCCAATCCGAAGTTGATTCTCATCGGAGCCGCAGCCCAGTTTGGCATCTTCGGAGCCTACATGATAGCCTTGGCTTTAGGCTTCGAGCCCAACCAGGCAGCAGGCATCGCCATCATCGGAGGTGCCGACGGCCCTACAGCCATCTTCCTGTCGAGCAAGCTCAGTCCTAACCTCATGGGAGCCATCGCCGTGTGCGCCTATTCCTATATGGCACTGGTACCAGTCATCCAGCCCCCGCTGATGCGACTGCTCACCACGAAGAACGAGCGTGTCATCAAGATGAAGCCAGCCCGACAGGTGAGTCAGACCGAGAAGATACTCTTCCCCATCATCGGCTTGCTGCTCACCACCTTCATCGTGCCCAGCGGTCTACCGCTGTTGGGAATGCTCTTCTTTGGCAATCTGCTGAAAGAGAGTGGCAAGACCACACGCCTGGCCAAGACTGCAGGCAGCAGCCTCAACGACGTGATAGTGATGCTCTTGGGACTTACCGTAGGCTGCTCCACCCAGGCTTCAGAGTTCCTTACCCTCAACACGGTAAAGATCTTTGCCCTCGGAGCCTTGGCGTTCATTATCGCCTCAGCCAGCGGAATACTGTTTGTCAAACTGATGAATGTGTTCTTGCCAAAGGGCAAGAAGATCAACCCACTGATAGGAAATGCCGGAGTGAGCGCCGTACCTATGAGCGCCCGTATCTCCAACAACCTGGGTTTGGAATACGACCGACACAACTTCCTGCTCATGCATGCCATGGGACCTAACGTGGCGGGTGTCATCGGTTCGGCCGTAGCCGCAGGAGCTTTGCTGGGTTTCCTCAACTAAGCTCCCACTTCATAGCCTGCCAAGCCTTCGCCTGACACACAGTAAAAAAACATTCGGAGCCAGTTAAGCCTTCGCTTAGCCGACTCCGATTTATATTTCATAGCCTGTCAAGCCTTCGCTTGGGGCTCTGTCTGACTTCTTTCTCTTGCTCTGTTAAGCTTCCTCTTCATCAGCCAACTGCTCGAGAGAGTGCTTGCTGCTTCCATCAAAACAATGGGTGCACACCTGGCACTTGGGCAGTCCGATAGCCTCTATGAGCTGCTCGATGGTATTGAACTTCAATGTGGTCAATCCCAACTGTCGGGCTATCTCTGCCACCATTCGCTCATATTCAGGTGAGCCTGTGGTGGCATATTTGTCAAGGTTCTTATTCGCATCGCCCTCAAACTTCTCGATGATGCGGCGTGTGATCAGCTCCATGTCGCTCTTGGAGGAGGTGAAGTTGATGAACGGACAACCGTAAACCAATGGAGGACAGGCGATACGCATGTGGCACTCCTTGAGTCCTGCCTGTTCGAAGAGCACCTTCACATTGTCGCGCAACTGGGTGCCTCGCACGATACTGTCGTCGCAGAACAGCACTCGCTTGCCTTTCAGCATATCCTTGTTGGGGATGAGTTTCATCTTGGCCACCAACGAGCGCATGGCCTGGTTGGAAGGTGTGAACGAACGTGGCCAGGTGGGAGTATACTTGGCGATGCAACGCTGGTAAGGCACTTGCTTGCCGGCAGCATAACCCATCGCCATACCTGTGCCCGAGTCGGGGATACCGCTGCAGCAGTCCACCTCCACTCCGTCGGTCTTAGCCATGTTGAAACCATTCTTGAAGCGCACTTCCTCCACGTTTCTGCCCTCGTAGGTAGATGTAGGGAAACCATAGTACACCCAGAGGAATGAGCAAACCTGCATGCGCTTGTTGGCAGGACGTATCTGCTCCATGCCGTCAGCTTTGATCTTGACGATCTCGCCCGGACCTACATTATACTCCACCTCAAAGTCGAGATTAGGAAACGAGGTCGACTCGCTCGAAGCCGCATAGGCGCCTTCCTTCTTACCTATTATAATAGGTGTGCGTCCCCAGCTGTCGCGTGCACAGATAATGCCGTCCTCGGTCAGGATGAGCATGGTGCATGAGCCCTTGATGTGGTGATATACATTTTCGATACCCTCTTTGAAGGTCTTGCCTTGAATAATGAGCAAGGCAATGAGCTCCGTAGGGTTGGTCTTGCCCGACGACATTTCAGCGAAGTGCATGTTCTTGTCGAGCAGGTCCTTGGTAAGTTCCTCTATATTCAGAATCTTGGCCACCGTACAGATGGCGAATCTGCCAAGATGCGAGTTCATGATGAGTGGCTGGGCATCAGTATCGCTGATGACTCCGATACCCGATGTACTGCCTTCGAACTTGTCGAGTGATGGCTCAAACTTGGTGCGGAAGTAAGAACTCTCCAGGTTGTGGATGGACCGTACGAATCCCTTCTCCTTGCTGAATGTTGCCAAACCGCCTCGACGTGTGCCGAGATGTGAATTGTAATCGGTGCCGTAGAACAGGTCTGCGACACAGCTTTTCTTGGATATTGTCCCGAAAATGCCTCCCATAAAATTTTATGTTAATGTATGTAAGAATCAAAATTCCGGTGCAAAGGTAATACAAAATTTGCGATTATGGAATATTTATGTATAAAATGTTACTATCTTATTGCACTTTTTTTCTAAAAATGCATTCTTACATCCACTCCACACTGTATGGGATTGCCTCTCTGGGCAAAGTACTGCTTGGTGCCTGTGGCAGCATTGTCCACGGCGAAGGTGTTGTAGCGGGTATTACTCAGGTTGCGTCCCCACAGGCTCACCACCACCTTACCCATGTCGGCATCGATGTGTGCGCCTGCCACGGCATAGAACTTCTGCGCATAGGTGTTGGCGTTGTCCCAGTAGGTCTTGCCCTGTGCGTTGACGTTGGCACCGAGGGTGACGCTTCTCAGCCAAGGCTTTTCCACGTCGAAGCGATAGTCAGCCGAGGCTGCCAGGGTGTGCTGTGGCACATAGGGCACGTACTTGTCCTCGTAGCTCACAGCCTTATCGCCCTCACCGTCCACATACTCGTCGAAGACGGCACGGGTATAGCCATACGACAGCATCCAGTCCAAGTGTCCGTCCACGACCTGTCCCTTGGCCGACAGCTCCAGTCCGCAGGTATGGCTCTTGCCGGCATTCACCATCATGCGTCCGAAACCATAGTTGCCCGCCATCACCGACAGTTGCTGGTTTCTCACCTTCATATAGTAGGTGCTCACATCCACATGCAACTGGCCGTCCAAGAGGTTGAGATGCGTTCCCGCCTCATAGTTCCACGAGGTCTCGGGCTTGTAGGCAATGGTGTGGTTCACGTTGTCATAGTCTTCCGGTGTATGGGGCACGTCGTAGCTTCCTCTCATGGCCTGCTGGCGGTTGGCGTTGAGTTCGGTCTGCAGGATATCGCTGAACATCTGTATGTTGTAGCCTCCTGCGCGATAGCCTTTGCTCAGGGTGGCATACACGTTGCTGCCCTTTGAGCCTAAGCGGTAGCTCAGTCCGAGCTTGGGCAGCAGCTGCTCGAAGCCATTGTGTGCCTTGCCGTCGAGCATCGAGCGCAGGGTGTTCGTGGCCTTTGTACCCATCACGTTGGCATTCATCTTCATGTATGCCATGCTCTCATAGTGTATCTTGGTGAGCATATAGTCGTAGCGAGCACCGAGGGTGAGTACCAGTCGTGGGGTGATGTCAATGTTGCTCTCATGATAGAAGCCGATGTTGTACTGGGGTGTATGGTAGGTTCCGGGGGCTCCCATCTCCACGTTCATGCTCACGCCTCCAGCCTGCTCTATCACCTGTGCAGCCAGGGCGAGGGCCTGTTCATGGGTCATGCCGGGACGCATCATGCGCTGGGCCATAGCCTGCAACATGGCGCCATACATCTGCTGCTGTATGGCATTGCCTATGGGAGTGGTCAAGGCAGAGTCGAAGAACACGGGGCCGTTGGTCTTCAGCCATTGTGCCGAGAAGAAGGCTCCCGCAGCCCAGTGCCACACGCCTCCTACGGGTTTGCGGCTCTTCAGCGAGAACTCCTGTGTCATGGCGTTCTGCAACTGGTCCTGCATCATGCGCATATAGTCAGCCTCCAGATAGTCCTGGTCCATGTACATGTGGTCTTTCAGATACTGATAGCTCGTGGTGGATGCCAGCGAGAAGGTGTTGGCATCGTAGCTCAGCGTGAGTCCGGTGATGAGATTGTTGCGGCGATAGCTGCCTGGGAAGGTCGATGCTGGCTGCTCTGCCTTGCCCGTATTCAGGTCGAGCGATCCATAGGGGAAGGCACTCTGGTCTACATACTGATAGTCTGCCGTCACATTCACCTTCCATCCCGAATGCAGTCTGCCGGTCAGCATCAGCTTTCCGCCAGCCTCCTGGTAGTCGTCAGCCCTCTCGCCCGTGGTGGTATTGCGGAAGAAGCCTGTCTGCGCATTGTAGAATCCGCCCACCATCAGGGCTACGTCGTCTCCTAAGCGCTGATAGTGCGAAGCCTCAAGATTGCTGTAACGACGGCTGCCATAGCCTATCCTCACGTCGGTGCCCTGATAGTCGAAGGCATTGCGCGAATAGAGTCTCACCAGTCCGCCCTCGGTATTCTGTCCGTAGAGTGTGCCCTGCGGACCTCGCAGCACGTCCACACGACTCAGCTGATAGGTGTGCAGATTGAAAGCCGACTTGCTCATCACGGGTATTCCGTCCACATACACACCGATGGCAGGACTGTTCACACGGCTGCCTATGCCTCTCACATAGACTGCCGACGAGAGACGGCTGCCATAGTTGGGCATTACGAAGTTGGGGATATACGACGACAGCTCGCGCAGGTCGCGGGCTCCCAACCTGTTCATCTCGAAGTTTCCGAAAGAAGTGCTGCTTAGTGGTTGCTGACGCAGGCGGAAAGCCTCCTTAGGTTGCGACACGACGATCACCTCGTCTATGTCGTACACCTTACTGCTATCCACCGAAATACTCTCTGCCTTGCCTGTTGCTGCTGCCAATATCATGGCAACGCCCATCATGATTCTTTGTGACATGTACCTTTACTTTTTTTTCTTGTATTATTTTTTTCGCTGTTTTCTGTTTTCGGGTGCAAAGGTACGAAGTTTTTCTGCACTGTGCAATCCCCATTTATATGGAAAATGAAGGGTTAGCAGGTTCAGAAGTCAGAGAAGTAAGAGAATTCAGAGAGATCAGAGTTTCTTGAATCCAGAGCCACCACAGTATTGACAGGTGATTTTTCCACCGCAGACTTTACACGGAGTACGATCCTTGGAGTTGGAAGTGGCTTTGCCCGGATGGTTCTTGCAAGACTGGCATACGCCTTTGCCATTGCATGCAGTACACCTGGTAGCGGTCTTGGTAGAAGCAAAACTGCCAGCCGCTGCCGTACTTGCCGACGAGGCTGCACCTCCACCGCCCGAATAGGCCGCACCAGACGACTGGTTGCTGCTGCCAGTGATGTTGGAAACCGTGGTGCCCAATGCACCCAAGAGAGCTGCCGCAAAAATTGCATTGTTGCGTTCGCGCTCTTCCTGCAGGGTCTGACATTCCTTGCACAAAGTCAACATCTTGGATTTAAAATTAGTCTCTACGTCTTCCGAGACGCCTGCACACACGACGATAGATTTCGACTGAGGAGAAAAATACATACCGTCGGCCAGATAGTCGGCCCTCTTCAGATAGTCCATAGCAGCGAGCACATCATTGTATTTCTTTAATTCCCTGTAACATTTCAGCTGCATATATTTCAGCTCATAAGCGAACATTCCGTTTCGGTCGTTCATACCATCAATATCGAATGCCATAAACTGCTCGATACAGTGCAAAGCCTTACGGTATTCGCCCAAGGCATAATACCTTTCGGCATCTTGCACCCACACATTATCCTTATACAGTTCTCTGTCGTCCGACACCTTACTCGTATAATAATAATGCTTCCACCGATCCATATAGTCGGCATACTCCATGCTTTTTGCTTTGGCGCTATCCTTACGGCAAAGGTCGGCAACCTGCAGAGAGTTCAAAGCATTGATATCGATAACCGAAAAGAAATATTTGTCGTCGAGCGAAGCCAAAACGTTCGAATAACCAAAAGACTCTTTGATATTAGACAGGGCACTGTTCAGAAAAGGCTGATAGACGATTCCGTCGAGACTGTAGGCAAGAACATTTATCACACCCCTGTTCACATTATACAATTGGATGGGCTGAATTTCCATCATCGTATTGCGTATGGCAAACACGGAGTCGTTGTACCGGCACAAGGGCACATAAGCCTCAGGAATGGGCAAAGGCTTGCCAAACAAGTCCCACGACTTCGTCTGTCCCTGTATCCACGTGCCATGCAGGATGGCATTGTCTTTCTTTGCCATCTTAAGCACTTCTTTCGGAATGTCTTCACGATACTTGTAGGCAACTTTGCGCAGCCGCTCTTTATCCTTCTCCAACGAGAACGAAAGAGCATTCACCAGCGACTTCGACTTAGCTTTGTCGTAGGCTTTCTGATAGGCACTCTGTGCTGAGGCAGCAGCACAAAACATCATGCAAAACAAAGCCAAAAGGCTTGTCATTTTCTTTTTCATAGGCTTTTTATCATTTATTGAATGTATGACAAAGATAACCAATTTTTTTGTCATCTGCAAACGCCTTTTCGGCCCAGACGGCTTCAAAACATCAGTAAAGATGCCTAAGCGGACAAATTCCGTGCTTATTTGGTAAAAGAAAAATCCCCCAGACCCTGGGTGATTGATATAGGGTCTGGGGGGAAAAGATACTGAGGGCTGCTGATTACTCACCATCGGTGCCTTCTCCGCCTGGAGGATTGGTACCACCCGTGGTGTCACCGCCCGAAGGAGTGCTGCCGCCAGTAGAAGGAGTGCTTCCACCGCCCGAAGGCTTGTTGTCGCCAGTAGAGGTGCTGCCTACGGTGGCACTCACCTTGCGCACATTGGCCTGGTTGTAGAGGTTGGCATTGCTCAGAGTACCCGTGGCACGGGCACGCAACTTCAGTCCGCTGATGTTGCCGGCTACGGTGAACTCGGCCTCGGTCTTAGCGCCCTCCTTGTTGCGGATACCCACGGAGAAGATGGCCAGGTTGTCGATCTTCACATTCTTGCCAGCCAGGAGCTGCTCCTTGATACACTTCACCATGGCGGTCATCATGCCGAGACACATGGCCTCAGAGAAGCCGGTGTTGTGTTCCTCCATGTGCTTGGCGAGGTCGGACAGGTCGATGGTTTCATCGGCTACAGGAAAAGCATACCACTTGCCGAATGCAAGGCTCTTCTTGTTCTTGTTTTCCTTTAATACATACTTAATCATAGCTGTAAAAATTTTGAGTTAATCACTGCCGATTCAGCCTCCACCCCTCTCACAGGCTTAGGATCCGTCGCCTCTGTTCTTGGGCTTGGAGAGCCTCATCGGGTAAACCTCCTTGATTTACATAGCAAAGATACCACTTTTTTCATGGCCGATATGACGATAGCATACGTTGCGTGAGATGTCATACTTTAAGGGGACATTCCCTTGCCATAGCCTCAGCTACAGGCAGGAAATGCCCCCTTTCGTGTTATGGTTCACCGAGGTATTCCACTATCTTCCCCACTTCCTTTGGGGTGAAATACTTGGCCGATTTGCGATAGCCCAGCCGCGTGAGCTCCTCCATCAACACCGGATTGCGCCGAATCCACGACATGAGATGGTTGACCGCCGTGTGGGCTGACGCCGCCTCTGGAAAATATTGCAGGGCAAGTTCTGACTTGCCGTATGCCTTGATTTTAAATTCTTGCATAACTATTATCGATCTTATATTTATGCTTCGTTACAATAAATAAGTATGTAGTTTCCACCCATGATAATGATACTTACGACTCACATCTTTGATGCTTACGACTCACAAATATCCCTCAGAATGGGCAAAACTCAGTAGATGGTGGCAAAAGGATTTCAGGCTTTTGCCTGGCTTCGTCCAAGAGGATGTCGGCGATGTCGGTGTTAGGCTCGTATTGCTCCATGAAATCCACCACATGAAAATTGGTGTGACCACTTCTCTCCATACATTCCTTCCATTTCTCGTACTCGCCGCTGTCGGGATACACCACAACCCTTCTATTCTGCAACGGCTGCAGTTTTTCGGATTGAAGATTACCGCAACCACCCGTAGCCAGCCAAAGATTCTGAGGATAACGGCAGGCGCATACGATAGCTGTCTTCTCGCTCTCAACGATGCAAACCGACTTGTCGGGATAACGAGGCAACAAATGCAAGCCGAAGAGGACCTTTTCAGTTTCAGCCAACTGAGGTCCGATGTGCTTTCGCTCGCAGATGGAGCGCATCGTATTAACCCAATCACCCACTCGATGACCATCGCAGCGATAAGCCATCAGTTTGGCATCATGCACCCTGCCCTGCTCGTCTATCAACCAAAATACGACGGCTGGTCCGTAATTGACACCATCCTTGACCACATCCATCTGCGTGCCACCCACATAATAGTCGGCAAGCACTCGTCGAAGATTCTCGCCATCAAAGAGACCTGGCTGAACACCATCCTGCGACAACTGCTCCAACCAACAGCGAAAGGTACTTGTGCGCCGCATCGATTTCTCAGCCCATGCCATGTCAAAGAACACCGTCTGATGTCGTTCCTGGAGAACTTGCCGATGCTCTTGCACCATCAGAGTCCTTCGTCGGGACAAGCCCAGAAGAGGCTTCCCCTGTATATACTCCACTTCATTCACCTCCCTGCTATTCAACCAGGGATGGTCATGGAAAAATTCTCTCGGTGGATAATGATAGCCACAAGATACCACATGGTTGCACTTGCCACATTCATCGGCCACATATCCGCCAGACTCCAAATCCACATATCGCGTGAAGCACTTCTTCCTGCCACACTGGGGACAAACGTATCGGTTGGCTCCGCCAGAACGATAGCGCTCCAACACATATCTAATATCTATCGTATTGTTCATGTTTGTACTTTTTTATCACCAATAATCATGTATCAGAGTGTATCAAAGTGTATCATTTCCGTTTCGATACAAAAACACACTTAAATCACTGATTTACAAGTTGTTATCTGTATCAAGAGTGATACAAACATACTGTATCACGATACAGAGCCTGTATCGCTCTGATACACTTTAACTTCTTAATAATCAATTGATTAAATATCATTTTGTATCATTTTTTGGAATGATACACTTCTGATACAAGCCCACTACTTCTTGCTCGGTTTATCCACCTTTCTGCTCAGTTTGTTATTGCGGGCTGTGCGTTGCACCATGGACAAACTGGTACCCAACTTGTCGGCGATGTCACGGTACGACAATCCATTGGGCTCCTTGAGTTCCTTCACGATGTCATGCTCCAGCTCAGCCTTCTCGTCACGGCTTCTTGGCAGATGTGCTCGCTCCTCGTCATAGCCGCCATACTCGAAATGGAGCCAATCATCAGAAGTTGAAATCATCAGTTCCTGCACGTTCTTATAGTCGAGTTCGATAGAGAACGAGCGATACTTCAACTGAATGAGATAGCGCATGTCCTTGTGTTTCTTCGACTTGTTGAGACCGATGACATTGTCGGCGAGATTGCTGAGAATCTTGCTTCCAGCCAAGTCGTTGAGCGTGAGAGGATCACCAGGCCTGCGTTTGGGCACATGGGCAAGGATGAGCATCGTCCAGTTGTGGGTCATACGCAAGCTGACGAGTTGCAACATGATGTTGCCCGCCTCGCTTCCCTCCTTGGAGTTGATGCAGAGATTGGTGAAGTTATCGATAACCACCACCTCGATGTCGTGAGCCAGTGCGAGTCGCTGAATCTCATCGAGAATATGACTTTGCTCTGTGACATCGTGCATACGAGAATAATCGACGTTGGCGACAAAAAGCCCACCAGGGAACTTCTTGTCGGGGTATCTCATGGCCAACTGTACATCCGAAAGTTCGAAGTTGACGTATAACACCCGTTTGCCTTGCTCAGCCATCTCGCACGCCATCTGTATGGCAAGGATGGTCTTTCCGAGACCTGTATCGCCAAAGAGGAAGGTCGTCTCATGTTCCACCACGACATGCTTGATAAGTTCGCGAGGGCTCTCCATGCCCCTGCCCTTTTCGAGACAGTCGTTGAAAAGAGAGACCGTGATAAAGCTTTGCTTCTCTTGCTGCACTGTGATACCCGAAAGGGTCGTGGCAGCGTTAGCCTCGTTGATAAGAGCATCTACCTGCTCCATTGAATTTTTTTTTGTCATTTTGATAATGGCAGAAGACATTTTATCCCAAAGCCTCAAGGGGGTCTCTGCAAGAAACCAACACTACGGAGGCTTAAACTTCGCAATGCTCAACGAATCTGGCTTAATGCGCATTACCATCTTGGTTTCTGTTCACAAAAATACCAAGAAACAATGGTTTATGTGCTGTTTTTATTAGATTTCTATTTTGTGGATTTTGGGATAAAAAAAGGGTATTTTAGCTGAATTAGGATGAAATTCACCCTCGTCATATCCCAAATATAGGTCTGATAGGATAAAGTTTTATTCTTTTTGGATAAAATGGGATGATAAAGCTATGTTTTTTGGGATAAAAAAGGGATTGCCTTATATCAGGCAATCCCAAAAATCATGTAGATGGATATAAAAAATCTAATTTATTTCTGAGTATTTCTGAGTATTTCTTGCTTTTTATTATCAAAAGCTTTTCTCTTTAAGTCATGCAGATTCATGTGGTTCCTTGCATAATTAAATTTCTTATATAATATTTCCCCATCCGCTTCTATATTACGAAGTTTGCAAAAATAGTTTGTTATAAACTTTTTGATGGAATAGTCCAACTTGACTTTCTCGTTAATGTATTCTACAATAAACGCCAAGACATCGCCTACATTAAGAATTTTATCTTTTTTATTATTTTCACCTCTTTCATATATGATGCCTGTAAAGCGGTTAAAATTATAAATGAGTTCTCGAATCTCCAAAACAGTTTGCTCTCTCTGTTTCGGATCTTTAATTCCCTTAAAAATAACTGACTCTATTTCAGACAAATTTCCTTGATGGTTTTCTTTATCTTTAATAAGTATAGCCATCCAAGGAAATTGGCCAGTTTTAACCAAGTGGTAAAAAGCAGGAGCCAGTTCCATTATGGTTTTGTTGTAAATATGGTCAAGCATCTTCTTGTCAATCTGCTGCTTAGCCTGGTTAACCCAATGGTCTTCGATATTAGTTATATCATCAATATGAAAAACACTCAATTCTTTCTTAATACTATTGCTTAGGATAATTCTCGCTTCAATAGGATTAGAACGCATACTTTGAGCATATAAATCCACGCCCAGTGCATAATGGTAAGTTTTAACAAAAACAGCTATGATTTCCTCAAAGAGTTTTAACGCTTGGTTTAAGCCTTTCCCTCCACATTGTTTCAAGGTAAAAAGAGATTTAGCGTAATTATCGTTACAAATTGGAGAATATGTGTGAAGATTATGATAAATTGGATTTCCATCTGCATCCCACATTTTCTTTCCATGTTTTCTCGTGTTGCTGAACTTTCTGAAAAACTTCTTTTCAACAACAGCAAACTTACCTGCTTGTTCGAGATATTCATTGTAATCTCTAAAACATGCAGGATTATCGCAAGCATAGCTTTGAATCCATTCTCCACCTACTTCTCTTATGGCTTTTTCATGCTCTTCAGCCTCCTTTAGCGTATCTTTGAGTTGTTCCACAAATGTGTTACAATCATCCGTAATGGTTGCTAAAGTCAAAGAAGCTAAGAATCTTTCTTCTACAATCTTCTTGTCTATACAAGGAGACATGCAAAAGTCCCTATCTAAAGGAGATATGTATGCAAAAAGTTTTGCCACATAAGAATACTTTCGAGTACATAGGCACTGTTCCAAGCATTTGCCTATAATTTCAACTGATTTTGAAGTAATATTATAAAATTTCATATTACTATTTTTATTAGTGTTTTTCCTCTGCCAGCCATCAACAAAGTTATGTTTATATTCCTCCTTCCAAGGCTGCGCCAAGAAAGTCGGTGGCGATAGTTCATTATATGTTATCCTGAATTGGCTTATCGCTCACCTGTTGCCAACAAAGATACAACTTAAATTTCAAAAATAGTACAATTTTAATGCATTTTTAACAATAATTTAATACACAATAGAGCCATTTTATCCCATAAACAGTTGACTAACAGCATTTTATGCAAATTTTGACCACAAAAACGCCCTTGTTATATTATTAAATAACTTCAAATAAACAACAAAGTTTGGGTGTTTTCATTGATGGTTTACCGCACTAACGCTATTTGTAGGTATTCGCCCTCACTCAGGTCCCTCTTTTATACAGAAAACTGGGTAAGGGAAGCATTCTTTGTGTTAAAAAACATAAGTATCACCTTATTTCCCTGTATTTTTATTATCTTTGCATAAGATAAGCTGCACTCGGCAATTTGAAAGCAAACTTTCATTGCGCTCATTTGCATTATCTTTGCATAAGATAAGTTGCACTCAGCAATTTGAATGTATAACAATTTAAAAAATAAGATATATAAGAAACAGAAAAGAAAGATATAACATAGTAAGATTATAAACTTGCGTTTACTAATTTGTTCGGAAACACTTAAATTTTGCCAGAATATAAGTATAGCATAAACGAATGAATAAGTTCTGTAAACGCCTGCGCTATAGCGTGGGCGGAACTTATCGTTTATGCGGGCCCGGCAAAAGCCTTAGTGTTGATAAGGGAAGCTCACGCTTCTTCTTTGTCTTCACTTCATCAAGGCTTTCTTTGGATGGCTTTCTGCTAATCCTTCTGTCCGCTGCCCGTTTTACTCCGATAATGATTTAGTTCCAAACGCACCCATCAGCTATAGCAAAAGACGTTGGAGTTCGCTTCAATGTTGGTTGCTATACCTTATTATATATAGTGACTAACAATGAAAAGAGCTACAAATGGACAAATTAAGAATGCAGAGCAGTAATGGTGTCGAGGACAACATTACGAAAATTGCGCAGCTGTTTCCCGACTGCGTTACGGAGATTGTAGATGAAAGAAGCGGCCAGCCAAAGCACCTCATCGATTTCGAGAAACTCAAGCAGAATCTTTCTGATAGTGTGATGTCAGAAAGAGCAGAACGCTACCAGTTTACCTGGCCCGACAAGAGCAAGGCGATTCTCCTTGCCAATTCTCCAATCAATGCCACACTTCGTCCTTGCCGTGAAGACAGCGTTGATTTCGACAACACCCAGAACCTTTATATCGAGGGAGACAACCTCGATGTTCTCAAATGTCTGAAGGAGACTTACCTCCATAAGGTGAAAATGATCTATATAGACCCACCTTACAACACCGGAAATGACTTTGTTTATGAAGATGATTTCGCTCAGTCTTCAGAAGAATACCTCGCCAACTCAGGACAGTTTGACGAGCAGGGCAACCGTATGTTTACCAATGCCGAAAGCAATGGTAGATTCCATACAGATTGGCTCAATATGATTTATCCGAGATTGAAAGTTGCTAGAGACTTGCTAACTGATGATGGTGTGATATTTATCTCTATTGACGATAATGAGGTAGAGAACCTCAGAAAAGTTTGCGATGAAGTGTTTGGAGAAAGAAATTTTGTTGGTAATATTATATGGCAATCTCGAACTTCCATTTCTAACGATGATGAAATATCAACCAATCATAATCATACAATAATCTATTCTAAGAAAAGAGAAGAATTAAAATTTGGAGGTGAAGATATAGATGAATCTGATTACATTAATCCTGATAATGATCCACGTGGTCCATGGAAATTAGTTCCAATAGATGCAAATCATGTTGGTGGAGATACAAATTATCCAATCCGAAATCCAAAAACAGGTGTTGATTACTATCCGCCCAATGGAAGAATCTGGTGTTATAACAAAGCTACACTAGAAAATCTAATGAAAGATAATCGCATTAAATTTGGCATAACAGACGAGTCTTCTCCAAAACGTAAACTTTTTCTATATGAAAGAAAAGCTAAAGGTGACTCAAAAACTCCTAGTTCTTTACTTTTAGACGCTGGTACAACAAAATCTGGAACGACAGAAATCATGTCATTGTTTGATAACAAAAAAGTGTTTGATTATCCCAAACCAACAACACTAATTATGCGTTTAATGCAATATGGTTATTTAAGAGATAATGACATAATCATGGACTTTTTTTCCGGTTCTGGAACTACAGCACATGCAACATGGATGTATGAGATAAATAGAAAAATCAAAGCAAAATTTATACTTGTACAATTACCTGAAGATTTAGATAAAGCTTTGTTGTTCGCCAGTACTGATGCCAAAAAGACGATTCGGTGTGCTATATCTTTGTTAGATGAGTTACAAATGCCACATTTACTAACTGAAGTAGCAAAGGAGCGAATCCGCCGTGCCGGCAAGAAAATCAAGGAGGAATCTTCTTTAACCACCCAGGACCTCGATACAGGCTTCCGTGTGTTGAAACTCGATTCCACCAATATGCAGGACATTTACTATTCTCCAAAGGATATTTCGCAAGCCGACCTCTTCTCGCAGGTTGATAATGTGAAGCCGGATAGAACGGGCGAAGACCTGCTCTTCCAGGTGATGCTTGAACTCGGTGCAACCCTGGATTCTAAGATAGAAACGACAACGGTAGCTGGCAAGACTATCTATAACGTTGCCGAAGGATACCTCGTGGCTTGTTTCGACCCGAATGTTACCGACGAAGTAGTAAAAGTCATCGCCCAGATGCAGCCAGCCTATGCCGTGCTCCGTGACACCAGCATGAAGGACGATTCCACTGCCACCAACTTCGAGCAGATCTTTAAAACATATTCTCCTGACACAGTAACAAGGATTCTATGAAACTGAAGTTTAAGATACAACAATATCAGACCGATGCCGTGGAGAGCGTCATCAACGTCTTTAAGGGGCAGCCCAACCAAGCCAACCTGGAATACAGGATGGATAAGGGAAAACTGTATGTGGTGGACAGCAAGAAGCATGACATCAAAATCGTTCAAACAGATGTCTTTGCCGATAGCGATGATGCCGGCAATAACCTGGGTTATAAGAACAATCGCCTGGCTATGGATAAAGTAGCTCTCTTTGACAACATCCGACAGATTCAGACTGAGAACAACATCCATCAGGATGAAGAACTCTGTCAGAAACTCGGAGCCTGCCAGCTCGATGTGGAGATGGAAACCGGTACGGGAAAGACTTACGTCTATATCAAGACCATGTTCGAACTGAACAAGCAGTATGGCTGGACCAAGTTTATCGTGGTGGTTCCAAGCATTGCTATCCGAGAGGGTGTGAAGAAGAGCTTCGACATCACGGTAGATCACTTCATGGAGCAATACGGCAAGAAGGCCCGCTACTTCATCTACGACAGCAGCAGTCTCAACGACATCGACACCTTCTCGCAGAGCAACGACATCAGCGTGATGATTATCAATACCCAAGCCTTCAACACCATAAAGGAGGGAGCCAAGAACAAAGCGGCACGCATCATCAACTCAGAACGTGATGAGTTCGGTTCCCGAAAGCCTATCGCCGTTCTTGCAGCCAACAACCCAATCATCATTCTGGATGAACCACAGAAGATGGGAGGCGCCGCTACACAGACGGCACTCAAAGCCTTCAATCCGCTCTTCACCCTGAACTACTCAGCTACCCACAAGGAGCACCACAACACGGTGTATGTGCTCGATGCACTCGATGCCTACAACCACAAACTGGTGAAGAAGATAGAGGTAGTAGGCTTCGAACTGAAGAACCTGAAAGGTACCGACAGCTATATCTATTTTGCAGAACTGCTGCTCTCGAAAGACAAGGCACCACAGGTAAGACTGGAGATAGAACAGCAGAGCACTACGGGAGCCATCAAGCGAATCTACAAGAAGTTAGGCGAAGGCGATGACCTCTATAGTGCCTCCGGAAACATGCTGCAATACAAGGGGTTCATGATTACCGACATCGTGGTGGATGCCCACCAGCCAAGCCGCAGCCATGTGAAGTTCAGCAACGGAGAAAGTCTGATGCTGAAGGAGGTAATCGGCAACGTAACTGCCGACCACAAGGCTCGCATCCAGATAAGGGAAACCATCAAGGCGCACTTCCGCAAAGAGAGTGCGCTCTTCCATCGTGGCATCAAGTGCCTCTCGCTTTTCTTCATCGACGAGGTTGCCAAGTATCGCCAGTATGATGAAGACGGCAAGAAAATACTGGGCCGCTATGGAGAGATATTCGAACAGGAATACCGGGCAGAGCTGAACGAAAATCAGAATATGTACGACCCGGAGTATATGCAGTATCTCAGCTGCATCCCTGTCAACAAGACCCATGAGGGTTATTTCTCCATCGACCCCAAGACCAAGCGTTTTAAGGACAGCAAAGAGAACAAGGGAACCGGTAGCGACGACGTATCGGCTTACGACCTGATTATGAAAGATAAAGAACGACTGCTGAGTCTCGACCCAACTTACTCGCCAGTTCGCTTCATCTTCTCCCACTCTGCCTTGAGAGAAGGTTGGGACAATCCGAACATCTTCCAGATCTGTTCGCTCCGACAGGCTAACAGCATCTCACAGAAGCGTCAGGAAGTGGGACGAGGATTGCGACTCTGCGTTGACAACAAGGGAGTGCGACAGGATGCCGACACCCTGCAGGGACAGGTGCAGCAGATCAACCGTCTTACCGTTATTGCCTCTGAGGGCTATGCTGATTTCGTAAACGACCTGCAGAAGAATATTTCGGAAGATCTCTACGACCGTCCGAAAGTTGCCGACATCGACTACTTCGACGGAAAGACTTTCGCGATTGAGGATGGCAGCAAGCACAGTATCACGACATCGGAAGCCAAGAAGATTTATTTCTATCTGGTGAAGAACAGTTATGTGGATGACGAAAGTCATGTAACCGATGCTTACCGCTCTGCCGCAACATCAGGAACACTCGCCTCATTGCCTGACGAAGTGAAGCCATACGGCAAATGGATTCATAAACTGATAGAAGGCGTATGGAATCCTTCTGCCCTTGATGGTATGATAGAAAACGGAAGTACGCCACAGACTCCGGAGAACAGACTGAATGAGAACTTCACGAAGAAGGAGTTTCAGGAACTCTGGAATCGCATCAACCACAAATATGCCTATACGGTAAACTTCGAAAGCAAAGAACTGATAGAGAAAGCCATTGCTGCCATCAACAAGGAACTGGTGGTTTCAAGACTGAGCTACGTAGTAACCCGAGGAGTGCAGAAAACGGAACTGAAGCACGACGATATGAAGGCGGGCAGCATGATGATGCAGGAGGAAATGCAGCATGACGACCTCAGAACGGATGTGGTAAGCACCGTGAAGTATGACCTGCTGGGCAAGATAGCCGCCAACACCCGATTGACCCGCAAGACCATCGCCGGGATTCTATCCCAAATCATGCCAAGCAAGTTTGATATGTACAAGGTGAATCCGGAAGAGTTTATCCGCAGGGTAAGCCGCCTGATACTGGAGCAGAAAGCCACCATCATCGTAGATCATATCAGTTACAACGAGATAGAGGGAAGCTACGATTCCGCCATCTTTACGGAGGAGAAGCATACCTCGCTCGATAAGGCTTACCAGGGCAAGAAAAGCATTGTGGATTATGTGTTTACCGATGGAACGGCAAAGCAGAGTGTGGAGCGCAAGTTCGTGGAAGACCTCGATACGAGCACCGACGTTGCCGTATATGCCAAGTTGCCAAAGGGCTTCCACATCCCTACCCCTGTGGGCAATTATTCTCCCGACTGGGCGATAGCCTTCAAGGATGGTGCCGTGAAACATGTCTATTTCGTAGCCGAAACCAAGGGCAGCATGTCAACCCTCGACTTGCGAGGCATAGAAGATGGCAAGATAGCCTGTGCCGACAGACTCTTTGAGCAACTCTCAGGTTCGGGCATCTACTACCATAAGGTAACCAACTACGACGACTTGATGGAATGGGTGAAGTAATTCGTAATGTTAAGTATTGAATGTTGAATGTTAAGCAATAGGACATGGAGCAGCCGCAACAGATAAACAATACCAGCGAACGATTGGTGGATGACCTGAAGTCAAGGTTGTCCACCCAAAGTCGCATATCCATCGCCGCAGCCTCTTTCTCCATCTACGCCTTCGAAGCCATGAAGGCGGAACTGGAGAAGGTGGAGGAAATGCGCTTTATCTTCACCTCGCCAACCTTTGTGGCAGACAAGACGAAGAAAGAGAAGCGAGAGTTCTACATTCCGAAATTGAACCGTGAGCGCAACCTTTATGGTACGGAGTTTGAAATCAAGCTCCGCAACCAGCTGTCGCAAAAAGCTATCGCCAAGGAGTGTGCGGCATGGATTCGGAAAAAAGTGAAATTCAAGTCCAATTCTTCACAAGAAGGAATGGGCGGATTTCTGCATCTCTGTGATGGTGAACCTTCTGCCCTACCTGTCTTTGACATGAATGTGCCCAGCAAGCAGCATGTTTATCTTCCTTTTGATGATTTCAGCACCACCCAACTGGGTTGCGAAAAGGGCAACAATGTCTATACGATGGTCAATGTGCTGCCTTCTCCTTCCGCAGAGGCTTATCTGCAGATATTCAACCAGCAATGGGAGAACGACGAGAAATTCAAGGACGTAACTGCCAGGGTTTTGGAATACATCGAGACGGTTTATCAGGAGAATGCGCCCGAATACATCTACTTTATCGCTCTCTACAACATCTTCCATGAATTCCTGGAAGATATTTCAGAAGATGTTCTTCCCAATGAGCGGACCGGCTTCAAGAACAGTCTCATCTGGAACAAGCTATACAACTTCCAGAAGGATGCGACACTCGCCATCATCAACAAGCTGGAGAAATACAATGGCTGTATTCTTGCCGACAGTGTGGGATTGGGAAAGACCTTTACAGCGCTTGCCGTCATCAAGTATTATGAGAACCGCAACAAGAGTGTGCTGGTGCTTTGCCCGAAGAAGCTGAATGAGAACTGGATTACTTTCCGTTCCAATTACAAGAACAATCCGATAGCTGGCGACCGTCTGCGCTACGACATTCTCTTCCATACCGACCTTTCACGAGAACATGGAAGTTCCAACGGCTTGGATCTGGACCACATCAACTGGGGCAACTACGACCTCGTGGTGATAGACGAAAGCCATAACTTCCGCAATGGAGGAAACGTGGATGAAGAGGAAGATGATGATGAGCAGCAGGAGGAAAGAAAGGAAAACAGATATCAGAAACTGATGAACCGGGTGATTCGTACCGGTGTGAAGACGAAGGTGCTGATGCTGAGTGCTACCCCTGTGAACAATAGATTTGGCGATTTGAAGAACCAGTTGCAGCTGGCTTACGAAGGCAGAAGCAACTCGTTTGACGAAGCATTGGGATTAGGCAAGAACGTAGATGACATCTTTACGAATGCCCAGAAGGTATATAACCACTGGGCAAAATTGAAGGCTGAAGAACGCACAACGGAAAGGCTGCTCAACGACTTAAGCTACGATTTCTTCCAGTTGCTGGATGCCGTGACCATCGCCCGTTCGCGCAGCCACATTATGAAGTATTATGATACCAGTGCCATCGGTGAATTTCCACATCGTCTGCCCCCTATCTCCCGTCGTCCGAAACTCACCGACATCAGCAATGCCATCAACTTCAGGGACATTGCCACAGAACTGGACAATCTGAACCTGTCTATCTACACCCCATCGCTCTATCTGCACGATAGCGCCAAGAACAGCTATACCATCGACTATGAAGGAAGCGGCTTGTCTATTGACGGACGAGAGAAGGGATTGCGGAATCTGATGGCAACCAATCTACTGAAACGACTGGAAAGTTCGGTCAACTCCTTCCGCCTCACCTTGGAGCGCATCACGGCTTACATCGACGAAACTATTTCGCTCATCGACCAGGAAGCAGAAGAGATAAGAGGTTTCAGACTCAGGGATATGGATTATATCAGTTGGCGAAGAGATCTGGCAGCAGATCAGGAAGTACTCAGGATGCTGCTCCTGATGTTGGAAGATATTACGCCAGCCCATGACAGCAAGCTGCAAATGCTGATAGCAGACTTGAAGGAGAAGTTTGCCCATCCTATCAACAAGGACAACCGGAAGGTACTCATCTTCACTGCCTTTGCCGACACGGCAGACTATCTCTATCAGCAACTTGCCGAAAGAATCAAGGCAGACTGCGGACTGAACGTTGCCCTCATCACGGGTAGTACCGAGGGCAAATGCACCATTCCGAAGTTTGAGTGTACATTTAATAATGTACTCACCTTCTTCTCGCCCATCTCCAAAGACAAAGATAACATCTTTGATGAAAAGGACGCAACCAAGAAACCGTGGATTCATGAAAACATCGACGTACTCATCGCTACAGACTGTATCTCGGAAGGTCAGAACCTGCAAGACTGCGACTATCTGATTAACTACGATATCCATTGGAATCCCGTACGCATCATCCAGCGTTTTGGACGTATTGACCGTATTGGCAGCCGGAACAAGGAAATACAGTTGGTAAACTACTGGCCTGATATGGAACTGGACGAATATATCCAGTTGAAAGGCAGAGTGGAGAGCCGTATGAAAGCCACCATTCTGACTTCTACTGGAGATGACAACCTACTGAGCGACAACGAAAAAGGCGACCTGGAATATCGCAGGAAGCAGTTGAAGCATCTGCAAGAAGAAGTGGTTGATATTGAGGATATGGACACAGGTATCAATATCATGGACCTGGGACTGAACGAGTTTCGTCTCGACCTCCTATCATATATCAAGGAACATCCCGACATTGAGCATGCTCCTTTCGGAATGAATGCTGTGGCAGGTGCAAAGGGCGACATTAAGCCCGGCGTTATCTATGTATTGAAGAATCGCAACAATGCCGTGAACATCGACAGGAAAAACCTGCTTCATCCTTTCTATATGGTGTATCTGTCGGATGACGGCGAGGTAATCTGCGACCATCTTCATCCCAAGAAGCTGCTGGATACCTTGCGATTGCTCTGCAAGGACAAGAAGGAATACGACAGAAATCTTTGTGCCCTGCTGAGTAAGGAAACCAGCGACGGCAGACACATGGAACATTATAGCGACTTGTTGCAGAAGGCCATCGACAGTATGGTACGCATCAAGGAAGAGAGCGACATAGACAGTCTTTTCTCGCTGGGTGAAACCACGGCTTTGACCAATGAGATCAAGGGGTTGGATGACTTTGAACTCATCACCTTCCTCATTATCAAATAAGCAATCTGTCTAATCATAAAGTTCCATGTTCAAAGTAAAAAAGAACTTATGAATATATTAAATTTTCCCAACTTTACGTTGGTAAACCGAGTAGTACCCAAGGTGGCTTTTTACAGCCATCTTGAGGTAACGGCTTGCATGAAATCTGCATTTGTTGAGAATGTAGAGCAAATCATCTGGCTCTATAAGTTGGCACCCAGCAACCTGCATGTGGCAGACGGAAAGGAGGTTCACGAACTCACCATCTTTCTTATTAAACTAAAGAAGGGGATTTCAGACAGCTCTGACATCTTCCGTTATATTGACAGCAAGCTACCCAGACATACAATTTTCATCATTCAGCAGGATAATCGTTATCGCTTATTGGTAAACTACAAGCAATGGAAGGATGCTTCTGCTGGCACATTCGACATCATCAAGTCATTTTCCACAGACTGGTTATCAGCAGAAAAACTATCACTACGTCTGGACAGTTCTTCAAATATGGATATGCTCTATGAATCCTTGGTTCGCCAGATTGCCTCAACCCAGATTACTTCCTCGCAGCAGAATCTGCATCAAGCCGTTTCCCAAACCATTCAAATAGAAGCAATAAAAAGGGAAATGGCAGCCATCAGAAAGAAAGAACTGAAAGAGCAGCAACCGCAAAAGAAATTTGCCTTGCATCAGAAATACATGCAGCTAAAAAAGAAGCTGGTGGAACGTATTTAGCGAATGAGAATAATGTCTGTTATCATATCTTCCTCCGCATTTCTCGTGCTTTGCCAGTTTTCTCCATATTGTAGAGTGGATAACCTAGTCTCAAACAATGAAGCTTGATGACATTTTTTGCAAAGAAATTTATGCCCTATGAGCATAAATGCTTACGATTTGTATCCCCATACATTCTATTTCCCCATTCTCGAATGCAGCAGTAGCAAAATCCTCGGCTTGAGCCTCATCCGTTGCAGCTACATAATAGGTCAACATCTCCCCCAGTTCCGTTTCTATATCAACATAAAAGTAATCCATAGGCAACAATATTATTTTTTCGATTCTACATTATTATTATTAAACATATCATTTGGTACAGAATTTCTTACCAAAGCCTCCCTATAAACATCCATCATTCGTTTTCTGAGATGCATCGGCGCAATCACTTCCAAAGAACGGCTTCGAGACAATAATGCCATCACAAAGTCGTTGGTAATCTTGACATGCACAGAAATCTTGAACACTTTACCATCATCCACTAAAACCCTCTGAGTATGATGCAGCGGCATTGCCTTCAAGAAATAGCCATCCCTATTATCATATTGCAAGACAACCTCCTCTACGGGCAAACTCTCATCATTCCAAATGCCATAACAATCACGATACATCCCATTCACATCAATATCTACGTTTCGTTCAAACAGGGTATCATGCACCACCAGATTGCGGATTCTATCAATGCCAAATGCCTTTAGCTGATATCCATCTGCATCATAAGCCAAAACATACCAAAGTTGGTTAGATTCCTTGATATAATGAGGCAAGATATTCTCTTTCGTTATCACCTCACCTCCATGTCGATAAAGGACATATTGGAAAGAGATGGTATGCTGATTCCTCACCGCATAAATCAGTTGAGGCATATACTTGCTGAAGACAGCCCGATGATGCTCTGGCAAAATATACGACCTCATGTTAGGACTTTCATCCACGGCATTGAGCAATTCAAAGTTAAGGAGCATTTCAGAAAGCCTATCCTCCCTGCTCGAAAACCTCTCATTGATGCGATAACTATTCGTTGCCCTATCAAAGGAAATTTCTATATGAAACAGCATTTCTATGTCATTGATGTCTCTTTGCAGAGTTCTTTCTGAGATAGGAGCATCCACATGGTCATTAATATAACTCAATAGTTCATGTACGGAAACACAGCTGTCCCCATACTGACCATTGGTTGCATAAATCTTATTGATGATAAGCAACATTCGACGAATGCCATCTATTTGTCTTGCCATAACAGGAACTGTTTACTTCTTACTTATCACATCTCAGTTCATGCACTCTTTGTAAAGTTGCGGCCTTACTGCCCTCCACATTAAGAGGTGGCAAAAGACTGTCGATTAAAAAAGATTCCAACTCTTTACTCTTGTCATTGGCAAGATAAGCAAAAAGCAAATTATGCTCCATCCATGCGGTCAGGCTATTTTCATCTTCCGCACCAAACTTCGTTTTTTTATTGATTTGGTAATTTTTATCACGAGGAATCTTCTGATATCCAAACAAACTGCCCAAAGTTTTTCTGAGCGTAGAATTACCTCCATTACCATGCAGATGATTTGTCCATATTCGTCTTTTCAAATCAGAAGCTATACCTGTATACAACACACGATAATCCACTCCGTGCAAAGAGATTTCCGTATATTTGAAATTACCCAAAACGTCAGGAATATTACAGCCAGCCTTTAACACCACGATATAATTGCCTTCCACAGCAGGAAGTTCTGCTCTTTGCCCTTTTGCTGGGTCAAAGAGTGTAAACTGATCTAACAATTCTTTTATATCCATATTTTTTATCTTTATTGTTTGACATTCCAATTAATACTGCAAAAATAAAAAATCTCAGCGACAAAACATGTCTGCGAGAAAAATATTTTCTTTAGACTTTTAAAAATAGCCCATATCATGCAAGCAATAGCACTACAAGATATGGTGAGTCAGACAGCAGAATGCTCCACGATATATGGAAACTCAACAGCCCTATTGAAAACTTCCAAATAAGAAAAATGTAGCTATGATGGTACCAGAAGATATAGGTTAAACCTATGATACTGAAAATACATACTCAAAAAAAGCCCCACAGAGTAGCTTTACGACTACACTGTGGGACTTAATATATCAACTCAACTTTCGCTGAGTTCGGAACTTACCGTTGCTTTACTCGAGACCGAACAAGGCTCTCAATCCACCGTCTACACCCGAGAAACCCATGAAGGCAAGACTCAGGAGAGCTGCTGTTACCATGACAATGGCGATACCCTGCATACCCTTAGGAATGCGAACCAAAGCCTGCTGCTCGCGGATGCCGGCAAAGACAATGAGCGCCAAGGCAAAACCTAAGGCTGTGGAGAATGCATACACTACGCTCTGCAACAGATTGTAGTCCTTCTGGATAACCAAGATGGCTACACCCAGCACGGCACAGTTGGTTGTGATAAGAGGCAGGAAGATACCCAATGCCTGATAGAGAGCAGGAGAAACCTTCTTGAGGATAATCTCCACCATCTGTACCAAAGCGGCTATGACAAGGATGAACGAAAGGGTCTGAAGATACTGCAAACCGAAAGCATCGAGCACGTACTTCTGAACACACCAGGTGATAATGGTTGCCAAAGTCAGGACGAAGGCAATGGCACCACCCATACCGATGGCGGTATCAATCTTCTTCGATACACCCAGGAATGGGCAGATACCGAGGAACTGCGACAAAACAATATTGTTGACGAATATCGCAGAGATAAATATCAATAAATATTCCATATATTACTCCTCCTTATTTCTTTACCTTATTAAATATTGCAATGATATAACCCAAGGTGAGGAAGGCTCCTGGAGGCAAGATGAACACCAAGATGTTGGTGGTCTCTGGCAAAAGAGTTACTCCGAAGAGGCTGCCTGAGCCGAGAATCTCGCGTGCACAACCCAGAATGGTGAGACCGAGGGTGAAACCTAAACCTACACCGATACCGTCGAACAAACTTGCCACTGGCGAGTTCTTGGCAGCAAAACTCTCCGCACGACCCAGGATGATACAGTTAACCACAATCAGTGGAATGTAGATACCCAATGCCTGGTTGATGCTGTCGGGTGCATAGGCGCTCATAAACATCTGCAGAATGGTTACGAAGGCTGCTATCACTACGATGAATACAGGGATGCGAACCATATCGGGAGTGATCTTCTTGATACAGGAAATCACAAAGTTGGTACAAATCAGCACCGCCATAGTAGCCAGTCCCATGGAGAGACCGTTGATAGCGCTGGTGGTGGTGGCCAAAGTAGGACACATACCAAGGAGCAACACGAAGGTTGGGTTCTCCTTGATAATACCATTCATTAAAATCTTAATATTACTCATAGTGGCTTATCCTTTCTTTACTTTTGTGGCACCGCTCTTACCGTCTGTACCCTGCTGGGTATAGGCTGCGTATGCCTGGTTAATAGCCTTGAGGAAAGCACGACTGGTAATGGTAGATGCCGTGATGGCATCAACAGCATTGCCGCTCTTGTCGTCCTTGCTCACGTGCAGGTCGCCATCCTTTGGTGTCTTGCCAATGATGCTGCCCTTGCCGTCTTTCTGGAACCAAGTGCTGGCCTTGGCACCAAGACCTGGAGTCTCTGAGTGCTGAAGAAGGGTGTAACCCAATATCTTGCCCTCTTTGTCGAAACCTACCAGTACCTTCAGGTCGCCACCAAAGCCGCCTGTGGTGCTCTCTACAGCTGCTCCGAGAGAGTTGCCGCTCTTGTCGGAACAAGCATGAACAATAAAGGTAACCTCCTTGCCGTCTATAGTCTGCGGTACCTCTTCTGGGGCAGCCACCTGCAAGTCGTCGGTTCCCATCACGCTCTTGATACCAGCTGCCAATGACTGCTCAGCCTTCTGGGCGATAGGACCTGATGTGATATGGTTCACATAAGCGAGCACTGCACCTACAACGAGTGCCACACCCACCAATACGAGAACCATGTTCTTCAATGATGATTCTAATTTCTGCATGTCTCTATCCTCCTTATTTCTTAGCAGGCTTCTCACCGAAGCGCTTGGGTTTAACGTATGTGTTAATAAGAGGTGTGAACGCATTCATGATGAGAATGGCGAACGACATACCTTCTGGATAGCTACCCCAGTTGCGGATGATGACTGTCAGCAGACCAATGCATACACCATAGATGAGCATTCCCTTGTGGGTCATTGGTGATGTGACATAATCGGTGGCCATGAAGATGGCACCCAACATCAAACCACCGCTGAGGATAACTGCAAATGGATTGGCATATACAGGGTTGGCCAAGTGCATCAAACCGCTGAATACAAACACGGTAGCGATGATGCTTACAGGAATGTGCCAGGTGATGACCTTCTTCCAGAGCATGTATGCCAAACCGAGCAAGAGGGCGATGGCACAAACCTCACCCGTTGTACCGGCACCGAAGCCCTCGCCTGTAGCACCAAAGAGAAGGCTCAGAGAGTCGGGCAACTGCTGAAGCACAGAGCTGTCGCCTGTCTTGATGGCTGTCTTCATGATAGCCAGAGGAGTGGCAGCTGTTGTGGCATCGGTATAGCTGAGCAGCTGTCCAGCCACAGGCCATGAGGTCATCTGTGCAGGGAAGCTGACGAGCAGGAAGCAACGACCTACCAAAGCGGGGTTGAAAGGATTGTTGCCCAAGCCACCAAAACTCATCTTACCCACACCGATAGCAAACAAGGCACCGATGATGATGATCCAAAGTGGAAGGTTGCTGGGCAGGTTCATGCCGAGCAAGAGACCGGTAATGATGGCTGAACCATCGAGCAGACTGGTCTCGGTCTTGAGAATATATTTTGTGATAGCCCACTCAAAGAAGACGCAGGCAGCCACAGAGGCAAGTAGTACTACTGCCGAACCCAGGCCGAAGAAATAGAAGGAGGCCAAGATGGCTGGTACGAGAGCTACGATGACTCCGTACATGTTCTTCTCCACCGACTCGTTGCCATGGGCATGTGGCGATAATGAAACGATTAATTTACTCATTTTTATTTCTGTTGGGAAGTTTACGATATATTACTTCTTTGTGTTGCGAGCACGGATAATACCCATCACTGCTGCCTTACCACCGATGATGTTGTCGAGGATAGGACGATGAGAAGGACAGGTAAACTGGCATGAACCGCAGGCGATACAAGAGGTTACCTCTTCTGCCTCCAAACGCTCATACTCCTTCATCACACTCAGTGTGGCAAGCAAGTAAGGCTCTAAGCCCATAGGACAGGCCTCCACACACTTGGCGCAACGGATACATGGCTCAGCCTTCTTGCGGTGAGCGTCGGCATCGGTCAGGACGGTGATGGAGTTGGTGCCCTTGGTGACAGGAACATCAAGGCTGATCACTGCCTTACCCATCATAGGACCACCTGCCAAAACCTTGTTGTCGCCCTCGGGCAGACCGCCACAAGCCTCTATCATCTGAGAGAAAGGTGTACCCATACGAACGAGGAAGTTGCCAGGATTCTTCACCTGCTTACCAGTAACTGTGGTGTAACGCTCGAACAAAGGCTTGTTCTTCATAACAGCCTGATACACAGCAAAGGCAGTACCTACGTTCTGAACGATTGCTCCAACATTGACAGGGATAGCTGGAGGAGCAGGAACCTGACGGCGGATAACGGCATCAACCAACTGCTTCTCACCTCCCTGAGGATATTTCTTTGCCAAAGGCACAATCTCGATACGTGAATCGCCGGCTGTCTTTTCCTCGAAGAGCTTGATGGCTGCAGGCTTGTTGTCCTCGATACCGATATAGCCCTTCTCTACCTTGGCAGCCTTCATCAGGAGGTTCAAACCTACAAGAATCTCATCGGCATGCTCCATCATAAGACGGTAGTCGGCTGTGATGTATGGCTCGCACTCCACACCATTGATGATGACACACTCGGCTTTGGCACCTGGAGGAGGACACAGCTTGATGAAGGTTGGGAAACCTGCACCACCCATACCTGTGACGCCAGCCACCTTGATGCGGTTGACAATCTCTTCGGGAGTGAGCTCGGGATGAGATGCCATCGTCTCCAACTTTTCAGAACGGTCGATACTCTCCTCCCACTCGTCGCCTTCTACATTGATGATAATACAAGGCTTGCGGTAACCAGTAGCGTCGATAGACTGGTCTACCTTGAACACAGTTCCCGAAACAGAACTGTAGATAGGAGCACTGACAAAACCACCAGCCTCAGCAAGCAGAGTACCTACCTTCACCTTGTCGCCCTTGGCAACAACAGGCTTTGCAGGAGCACCGATGTGCTGACCAAGAGGAAAAATGGCCTGCTTAGGAAGGGCTGCCACCTGAGTAGCCATCTCGGCTGTAATCTTATTCTCTTCTGGGTGAACACCACCTATTCTAAATGTTCTCAATTTCATGCTTGTTCCTCCTTCTTTACTTCTGAAGTCTCAGCCTTGGGTGCTGCAGGAGCCTCAACGGGAGCTGCATCGGCTGGCTTAGCCTTCTTTACAGGGAAATTAACTTTCACGAGAGCACCTGTTGGGCACTCATCAACACACTTGGTACACATGCGACACTTGTTGAAGTCGACATAAGCCACATTGTTCTCAATGGTGATGGCATCAAACTTGCAGACTTTCTGGCACTTACCGCATCCGATACAAGCAACGCTACAAGCCTTCTTGGCTACTGCGCCCTTGTCGTGATTGACACACTGAACATACACACGACGACCCTTAGGACCCTTCTTGCGAAGCTCAATGATGTGGCGTGGACAAGCCTTGGCACAGGCACCACAGCCAGTACACTTCACCTCATCCACCTCAGGAAGACCTGTCTCGGGATTGATAGAGATGGCACCGAACTGACAGGCAGCCACACAGTCGCCACAGCCCAGACAGCCAAAACCGCAACCTGTCTCGCCTGCTCCACAAGAGTTCATAGCTGCACAGGTATGCAAACCATCATACTCGGCGATGCGAGGACGATGCTCGCAAGAGCCATTACAACGCACTACTGCCACCTTAGGATCGGTGTTGGCCACAGCGATACCCAAGAGATCGGCTACCTTGCCCATCACGTCGGCACCACCTACAGGACACATCAGTCCTTCGATGCTGCCGGCATCAGCTCCCTTGACCAAAGCTGCTGCCATACCGGAACATCCGGCAAAGCCGCAACCACCGCAATTGGCACCAGGCAGAATCTCGCCCACCTGACCTAATCGAGGGTCCTCATCGACGGCAAACTTCTTGGAAACTACGAAGAGAACCAATGCGGCAATAAGCGCAATGGCACCGAGCACCAAGACTGCAATCATAATAAAGTTCATAATCTTTGTATTTGTTTTAGTTATTAATATTATTACTTTCCATTGACCTATAGAGTTTTACTTCTCGATGGAGAAGCTGAGTCTGCGTTTCAGCTTGCCACGAAGCAGATACAGACATATATAATAAGGTATAAGTATGCCCAAAGAAGAAAGGGCTGCCATACCTTCTGAACCCGAAACCTTCAATACTGTCACCAAGGCTACAACCATCAGGACCAAAGGCAGAAGATAACCATACCAGCTGGCACGGAAGCCTACACTGGTATCGGCCAAAACTCTGACCGAGTCGCCAACATAGTATTGAGAAGCATCTGATGTGGTAACTTCCACCAACTTCTCCTTGGTTTCGGAGGCATTACAGTGGGAGGCTACCTTACAAGCGCTACAAGCCGATGACTGGAGGATGCGCACACGTACTGTTGTGCCATCGACGCCATCGACTACACCGGAATGTTTTATCTTATTGCTCATGCAGTAATTCTTGTTCTTGTATCTTTTTGTCAACCCTGTTTGACTTGCTGTTTTGCTAAGTCGAGTTTACAAAGCCATTTTCAATGCAAAGATAATACATTATTTATAATTGGCAAACAAAAATATGTTTTTTTCAAAAAAAAAGAAACGCAAACGTTTTCTTTGTTTGCGTATACTCTATTTTTTCAGGATCAAAGGCAACTACGCTGTTCCCCAAACAGTAATGAGTAATTACTTGAATACTACAATATGTTTCAACCTGTACGGTTGGCACGCCCAGAAGATCCAGAAGCTCTCCAACAGCACGGGCTGAACCAACGGTCACCGGCCGAAGGGAAAGGTTCAGGGCGTATTGGGTAATTTCAACCATACAGGTCGAATTGTTTTCTGTAAGTTATAAATTGTTTTTCCTCTTGTTGTAAATTTCTATTCAAAAGGCATTTGTCTTTTTGTACATATGGTTGACTCCTTAAAATGTAAGTGAAATGAAAAAATCATTAGAAGAGACATTAAAGGAAGTTGAATTATGTAAGGAGATTTATCGTCTTTATGCTTTAGAGCACCTTACAATGTCTGAAATTTCTGTAAAATTTGGGTTTGCTCTTAGCAGCATTCACAATAAAATTCGTAAATTTGAAGCCGAGAACCCTGAATTGGCAGAAAATATGAAGAAAAAAGGTAAGGAAATCATTCCTGAGGACTATAAGCAATTGCTTCAGGAAATAGCAGAGTTAAAGAAGCAAGTAAAGTCAGAGCGCCTTCGTGCAGACTTCTACGAAGAAATGGTAGCCTTT
>CEAJ01013913.1_pt1 | contig 46623 bp, 45 predicted proteins | sample 554971 | NCBI WGS metagenome assembly CEAJ01 (sample SAMEA3182047, study PRJEB8094) | gut metagenome | biome: human; feature: gut; material: Stool; isolation source: human stools | place: Canada | collected 2011-11-29
AAGCGCGACAGCAGACCTTTGCATCTGATAAAACCAAGGCCGGTGCGGCGGGAATGAAGCCGGAGAATAATCAGGTGAAACGGATAGAAAAGGAAGAGCCTGGCTGATAGTAAAGGGAGCCTGTTAAAGTTGTTATAACAGGACTATGCGAGCAGGCTAAAAATGAATAGAGCGAAAGGTTCGCCATTACAAAAGGATGGGCTTATCCGGAATAAAATCTGGCCAACTGCCTGTTTTTATGGAAAAACACATTATCTTTGCAGTAGAGAAACAGCCATTTCCGAAACAGGCGTTTCGTAAATTGTAATATGAAAGGACTTAGGATATGAGATTTTTTGACAGGACAGAAGAAATAGCATCCCTGCGTGAGATTCGCAGGATGTCGAAAGACAACGCCCAGTTCACGGTAGTGACGGGCCGGCGCCGTATCGGCAAGACATCCCTCGTATGGAAGGCATACGAGGACGAACCTATCCTTTATTTCTTTGTTGCCCGCAAGGCTGAAGGGGACTTGTGCGAGGATTACCGGCTTGAAATAGAGAGCAAGCTGGGAATCCCCACGATGGGACGGGCGGAGCATTTCGCCGATGTGTTCGAGTTTCTGATGAAACTTTCCACGGAGCGTCCCATCACGCTGTTCATTGACGAGTTCCAGGAGTTCTTCCGCGTGAACAAGTCGGTGTACAGCGACATGCAGCGCATCTGGGACATATATAGCCCGAAAGCCCGGATGAACCTTGTCGTCTGCGGTTCGATATACTCCATGATGACGAAGATATTCAAGGACAAGAAGGAACCTCTGTATAACAGGCAGACCCGTTTTATGACCGTGCGCCCGTTCACTCCGGCGGTGCTGAAGGAAATCCTCACGGAATACCATCAGGGACACACGGCGGAAGATCTGCTGGCCCTGTATTCCTTCACGGGCGGCGTGGCCAAGTACGTGCAGCTGCTTGTGGATGCCGGGGCCACGACCAAGTCAGCCATGCTTGACCACATCATAAAGGCCGACTCCATCTTCCTGGGAGAAGGCAAGGCTATCCTTATCGAGGAGTTCGGCAAGGATTACGGGGTATATTTCTCGATTCTGTCAGCCATAGCGAGAGGCAAGACCTCCCGTTCGGAAATAGAGAACGTAGTAGGCAGGGAAATCGGCGGCTACCTGACCAAGCTGGAAAACGAGTACGAAGTCATCGCCAAGAAGCAGCCCCTCTTCGAGAAGAGTTCCACCAAGAATGTCCGCTATACAATAGAGGACAACTTCTTCACGTTCTGGTTCCGCTTCATCTACAAGTACAGCTATATGCTGGAGATAGAGAATTACGAGAGCGTGAAGACGATCATCAACAGGGACTACGAGACGTTCAGCGGCCTGATGCTCGAACGCTATTTCAGGCGTGTACTGATCGGGCGCCAAGCCTACACACGCATCGGCGGATGGTGGGACCGCAAGGGAGAGAATGAAATCGACATTGTGGCCGAGAACGAACTGGACGAAGAAGCCACGTTTTTCGAGGTGAAGCGTAAGGCTGACAACATTGACATGAAGGTGCTGGAGAATAAGGCGGCTGCCTTCCTGCGTGCCACGGGCGAGTTCAAGGGGTATAAAATCTCCTACAAAGGGCTGTCTATGGATGACATGTAGTTCATTCTCGCATAAAAAAGCCGGGAAGTGAGGGCAATCCCATCACTTCCCGTTCTTTTCAAGATACTCTCTCATGGCCTCGTTGACGATGTCACGGAGAGACATGTTCTTTTCGATGGCCAGGAATTTCATGCGGGTATGCACGCTTTTGTCGATGACGAAATTGCAATGTACCGCCGGTTCCTTTTCCGCCTTGGCCGGAGCCGTTTCTTTTTTCTGCGGGGATTTTTTGGTTGATGAAAGCAGCCCGTCAAGGCCGCTTTTCATACCGTCTTTCAATAAATCGCTTTTGCCCATATTGTTTTTACTTTAGTTTCAGTACCTCCAGCGCCAAGTCCATATAATCCTTGGCCCCGTTGCTGTTTTTGTTATACTCGAAAATGTTCAGACCCTTGATAGGGGCTTCCGCCAGAGCCACGTTGTCCCGGATGACGGTCTTGAACACCTTGTCGCAGAAAGAATCGTTGATGAGCTCGGACACGCTTTTGTTAAGCGTCTTGCGCTTGTCGAACTGGGTGATCACGATACCTCCGATGCTCAGTCCCGGATTCAGGCGTTGCCTGACGATTTCAACCACATTCGTAATCTTTGCCATACCACGCATGGCGAGGAACTGTGCCTGGACCGGGATAATCAGGAAGTCCGCCGCGGTAAGAGCATTGAGCGTGAGCAGTCCCAGCGATGGCGGACAGTCAATCAGTATATAGTCGAATTTCCGGCTGTCAAGCAGCTTCGCAATCAGCCCTTTCAGAATCAGTTCCCGGCCAGGTTCGTTGATAAGTTCCGATTCGGCAGCCGACAGGTCAAGGCATGAGGGAACAATGGTAAGGCCGTTCTTCAGTTCGACCAGCGGCAAAGGGTATTCGCCCTTCATTGCCCCGTACACGGTCTGTTCTTCCTCGATGGACAGGCCGCAGGATTCCGTGAGGTTTGCCTGACTGTCCATGTCAATCAGGAGCACACGTTTTTTCTTCAGCTGCAGTGCGGCAGCGAGATTGATGGTGGTGGTTGTCTTTCCGACCCCACCTTTATGATTCAGAACTGCTATAATTTTTGTCATAATTCAGAGTCTTAATGTCTGGTACAAAGATAATACTATTTTTAGTCTTCACTACAATTAGTATTTACTATTTTACTAATATAACATATTTTAGTATCGTAGTATTTACTACTCTACTAAAAGACTAAGCCACTAAATGTAGTATCTACTATTTTTCGTAACCCGGGATTTACTAATCTCCTAAATTACTACAATTAGTAAATACTACATCCGTGACCGTTTTCCGGAAGATGTCAGAACGGAAGGTCTTCCTCCCCGTCCTGTGGCATGTCCGCCGGAGGAACGGGTGCGTTATCGGCAGCTGCGGCCTGGCCGTCGGCTTCGGAGGTTGTACCTTCCCGCTTACCGGTGTTGATGAACTCCAGGGCATCCGCCGTGATGGAGAGCTGGATCTGGCTGTCGCCGTTTTTGTCCTTCCACAGTGAGGTTGACAATGTTCCCCCGACAAGGACCATGCGTCCTTTGGTGAGGTATTCGGAGAGGCGGATATGGTTTTCCTTGTTGCTGCGTACCCTTACCCATGTGGTAACGGCGTTTCCGTGCGAGAAGTCATCTACTGCCATGTCAAAAGCAATAAACGAACCGTGTGTACCCTCGATAACCTGACAATCCTTTCCGATGCGACCGATAGTGTGAATGTATAGCATAATTTGAAAATGTTTTGCGGCAAGGTGGTTAGTCCTGCCATTACCTGTGACTTTGTTTTTTTCTTCCCTCTGGTCGGATCCTTTCTGCCGGACCGCCTTGGGGTTTTATGGTGCATGACAAGGATGTCGGTACAGCCCATTCGACGTTTTTTTGAAGCAAAATACTCTTGCCCGGCAAGGAAGATTTTCCTTCAAAATGCACTTCAAAACGGAAGAATCAGGCGCGACAGCCTACATTCGCACCTGATAAAACCTACGCGGCGGCAGGCAAGGAATGACGAGAGAAGGTAATCCCGATACAGATATAAAAGGCAGAATCGTCCCGTATATATAAGGGGATGTTTATAAAAGTGATGAATGACGGCTTGGGCGGGTAAAAGAAACGGTCTGCCGGGCAAACAAAATGGGGACTCTTTCTGCCTGTGACATGCCGGAGGCACGACGGACGGCACAAGCAGAATGTGTCACCGTTTGCCCACGACGCCGTCGGCCCGTAAAGGAAAGCTACGGACAGAAGGCGGAATGTGCCGGAGCAACAACCAGGCAGGATGCCCATATAGCGGAATACCGGTTGTTTCGACAGGTCGAAGCTCCGGCATGAAGCGGTATGATGCAGACTGCCGTTGATCGGGCACAGCCTTCCGTACCTTGGAGTGGAGGGCGGACCGCGGCACAGACATCATACCTTAATTTCGGGTGGGGAAAGCCGGATAGAAAAGGGAGGAAATACCGGAAAGGTATCCATATAAAAGGACACTGGCTGGCAAGGCCATGAAGGCAGTCCCGTATGACCGCCTTCTCCTGCCTGTCAATCAACAAAGTTGAAATACCTGTCGCAAAGCTCTTTCTGCTGCATGAAGCGTTCGCTCTGATAAAAATCCACCTCGGGATACTTGCAGAAACCCGAAACGGCGTATCTGCCGGTAGGGGTACATAATCCGTAAAGCATGAGCCAGTCGAGAACTTCTTCCCCGTTGTTGTTCGTGTCGATGAACTGGCACCCGGCACTGCGTTCCGCACCAGGCAGGTTGACCGTGATGATGGTTTCCGACTCAAATTCGTTACTGTCTTCTACATACGCCAGCAATGCCAGACAAAGCGGTGTTCCGAGTCCATGCTGGTAATATGTGACAAGGGGGAAAACCCATTTACCGTCCTTATGAAGCAGTGTCAAGGTCATGCCGTCCACTTCCACGCTTCTCTCTCTGATTTCATTTTCCATAATGCTATCGTTTTTTTTAAGTTTACTTTTTTCTTTCCCTGCTTTCGGTCCTTAAAGACCTTCGCCGGATTTATTTTTCCGCACCACGAAAGTGATAACGGCAACCGGACAAATCTGGCGACAGAAATACGCTTCTCCCCGAGAAGGAAGATTTCCGTCGGCCACCGCAGGCCGTGAGGATTTGCAAGGTGCAGCTGTTATCCGTTACTTTCGCGGAACAATAAGCCGGAAGGTCAGGACGGACTGCAAGGACAAAGATATAAAAGGATTGAAAGACAGATATAAAGGGAGACGATAAAAAGGGAAAAGGAGGATAAAAAAGGCAGATGCCAGCCTATAAAAGCCAGACGGGCCCCGGCAGGTCGGAACACAGGAAAACCTGCCCGATCATCACGACCGGACAGGCAAAAGGTTAAATCAATGAATCACGGTCAGGCAGCCCTGACAGTATTTTCTTCTTCGGGAACTTCGGAGTGCGGACGCTCGGCTTCCTTGAGTGCCTCGTCAATCCGCTGCTGCAATTCCTTACATCCCTGTTTCAACCGCTCCAGTTCTTCCTCCTTGCTCCATTTCCGGGCGGTGATTTCCTGCAAGGTCGGTATTTCGTGCTGCAACATGGCTATCTGTTTCTGCTGCTTCTCTATCAAAGACGGCATCCTTTCAAGCGCAGCCTGCGGGTAGCGTGCCGATTCGGCAAATCCCAACGGCAGGGCTCCCGACACGCCACAGCGGTATTTCAGTCCGCTTACGCCCTCTACAAAGAAAGCGTTACGGTCGAACGAGCCGGAAAGGGTGTACTCGCTGCGGACAAGCAGGTTCAGCCCCATATAGCTGCCAATGGTACGGTAAGCCTCGCCCCTGTATGTCTTGGCTACGCGGTGCAGTTCACGGCCTGTCTCTTCCCGGGTAGCCTGCGGCAGATTGAGCAACAGCGTTTCCCTGTTGCCGCTATAGGATGCGATATACTCCATATCCTGCTCGACCTGCGCCACGATGCGCTCTGCCTTGCCGACAGCTTCCGTGTTGGCCGCAATCTTACGCTCCGCACGGATGCGCTCTTTCTTGAATATGGCCTGTTCTTTCTCCAGCTGCATGATTTTGTTGTCGAGCTTGGCCTTGTTCAAAAGGTCGGTATTTCCTGAAAGGATAGCCACGAACTCGGCAAAGTTCATTCCGCTGTCCTCGTCCATGCAGTCCTCGTCGATGCGGCGCACGGCAATAGTGCCGTTGTTTATCTGGTTGATGAACATCTGCTTGTTTTTGAGCAGGTTGAACTTGTAGGCATCCAAAGTCTTCTCTGTTCCATAGATGATTATGTCCACCACGTTACCGCCCCAGAGTTTCACGGTGTTGCCCTTGCGTACCGCACGACCGTTGCGCTGCTCCATGTCGGCAGGTCTCCACGGTATCTCCAGATGATGCACCGCCACAGCCCGCTGCTGGGCGTTGACCCCTGTGCCGAGCATGGATGTCGAGCCGAAGAGGACACGCACCCTGCCGCTGTTCATGTCTTCAAAGAGGCGTTTCCTTGCCCTCTCCGTGGTAGCACACTGGATAAACTGGATTTCATCAGCCGGGATGCCCAGGCGCACCAGCTTCTCCTTGATGTCGGTATAGATGTTCCACTCGTTCGGCTTGTAGGTGCTTAGGTCGCTGAAGACAAACTGCGTACCCTTATTGGCCGCCGAGCGTACATAATAGTCATAGATGGTTCGGGCGCAGATGGAAGCCTTGTTACCTGCATCATCGCTGAACTTCTCACCCAAAAGGCGCATGTCGAGAGCCATCTTGCGTGCCACATTGGTAGCAATGAGCATCTTTGCCTTGTCGAGGTTGTCCGGCTCGATCGTGTCAAGTCCGAGGTCTTCCCAGTTTCCACTACCGGCAAAGGAAACGAGGCGTCCGATCATTTCTTCCTGCTCGATTGTCGGCGCATGAGAGAGGAAGCGGACATTTTTCTCCGGCACATCAAGATGTATCATGTCGGCTGTACGGTAGTCGGTGATTTCACGCAGGAACATCGCCAGTTCCGGCACTTTGATATAAGTGCGGAAACGCTCCTTGCGCTTGATTGCCCCTGTCACGTTCAGCTCATAGTCGGCTGTCTTTTTGGTAAATATGGCTGCCCAGGCATCGAAACAGCTAATCTGCTGACGCTTGAGTTCACGTGGGCGCAAATACTTGAACATCACATAAAGCTCTGTCAGCGCATTAACCACCACCGTACCGGACAAAAAAGTCGCCCCAAGGTCACGGCCTGTTCGGTGCTGGATGTCACGGATGGCAAACAGCAGGTTCATCGCCCTTTGCGAGCCTTTTGTGTTGCCGATACCTGCCACCCTTGTATGGCGTGTCTGGAACATGAGGTTCTTGAACATGTGGCATTCATCAACAAAGATGTGGTCTATACCCATTGAATGAAAGTCCACGGTATCATCCTTGCGGCCGTCCAGTTTTGTACGGAGTTCTGACAGCTTCGCTTTCAGGTTCTCCTGCCTCACTTCCAGCCCTTTCTGCATCTTACGGCTGCGGTAGCGCATGGTGGACTGTTCCAACACTTCAAGGCTTCGCTCCACATCGTAAAGCTCTTCGGTGAATATCTCTATCATGGTTTCCTCGGACTGCGGTATCTTGGCGAACTGGTCGTGCGTCAGGATGATGCAATCCCAGTTGTTGTTCTTGATTTTGGAAAATACCTCTTTGCGGTTGGCCGGTGTGAAATCTTCCTTGCCCGGGTACAGGACTTTTGCGTTCGGGTATGCCTTGCGGAACGTGTCGGCAATTTCGTGTACATTCGCTTTCAGGCCGATAATCAGAGGCTTCTGTACCAATCCCAGACGCTTCATTTCATAGGCCGAGACGCACATAATCATGGTTTTGCCTGTGCCTACTTCGTGCCAGCAGATACCGCCGCCGTTCTGCTTAATCATCCAGATTGCGTCTTTCTGCGACGGGTAGAGTTCGTTGTACGGGAACTGCTCAAAGGAAAGTTGCGGAAAGGTCTGTGCCGAGCCGTCGTAGGCCGGACGGACATAGCAGTTGAAACGCTCGTTGTATGTGCGTACCAGTTCATCCCTGACTTCCAGAGGACGGGCATCGAGCCACTGGTTGAAATTGCTGCGGATTTCCTGTATTTTGGTGGCCGCTTCCTGAATGGCTTCCTCGTCGGGCACACGTACCTTGTCGCCGTTGCGATACACTTCTTTGGTTATCTCCGGCACTGTGTCATGCAAGGCATGGACAAACAGGTCTTCACCGTTGAAATTGCGCACAGAATAGGTGTTGTATGCTGCCGGGGAGTAACCTTTCAGACGCACTACATAGGTGTCGTTGACATCAAAGTACATCACTTCGGCTTCCACCCCGAAAAGTTCTGCCGCAAAGTCGGCGTAAAGCTGCGGGTCAATCCAACGCTCGCCCATATTGATATCCAACTCTTCATAAGGTATCGGTTCGGGCGTTGCGTTCTCCAGTGCCTTGACGGATATTTCCGTCCATTGCTGCTGCCTTTCCGAAAGGTCGGGAATGCAGGAAACAAATTCCGTGCATTTAGCTATCACGTTGCCTGCAATGAACTTGCCTTTGTGTTCCCATTCATCCGTAACAGGATTGTAGAATATCTCGCCCTGCAACGCTGCGATTACATCTTCATCAGACAGGCCGGTAGATCGCATGATATAGTCCATTTCCACCTTGCCGTAGAAATTGAGGCTGCTTGCCAGCGCTTCCGACGGCTGTAGAATACGGTCGGTCGCAATCTTCGCGAAAGCCACAGGCTCACGCATGATGTCGGCCTTGACTATATCGCCGCCAAGCTGCATTTCAATAGTGAACACTTCGACACCGAGACTGTCAAGCATTATAAACTCCTTATTGTCGTTCTCATGGAAAAATCCCCATTTGGCTACAAAGGCATCATACAGCGTGTTCAGCCGCTCACGTATGACCGTCTGTTCGGTCTGCAGATCCCTTTCCCTGACAGAAAGCATGAAATACGCTTCACGGACAGGGAAATAGTCGGCTGCACGCTCCATATTGACCTTTCCCTCGTCCACCGGAACGAAATCCACGGCCACATCGGCATAGTGGCTTGACTTGCGTTCCACGACCGTACCAATCTGCCCCTCGAACATTACCAATGTACCGCTTTTCATCCAGTCCTCGAGTTTTTCCGTGTAGGCTCTCCGTCCTCTGTTTACGGAGAGTGCGGTCGTCTCCTGCATCCCGAACAGCGACATCTGCACGGACGCTTCGCCCTGCTGTCCGAAAAGGCTTTTGCGGAAATACCGGTCAAAGTCGTATTTCAGAAGTGCGGAAAGGTATTGCGCCATGGCCGCATCAGAGCCGAGCCACTGGTGTTTGCGTACATATTTGCCGTGCTGGTTCATCACGATACGGCTGTCGGTCGCCAGTACGGTCTTCGGCATGGAAAACAACTTGTTGGCGTTTTCGGTCATCGTTCCGTTCATGTCGTACATTTCCTTGGCAACCTGCAAAAACATCTGTTCACGTGCGGAGAGTGCCGCCTTATTGGTATGTTTCTGGAATATGAGCAGGTCGCTGCCCACCTCGATACCGCTTGTCTGCATGAAAAGAGCGTCAGGCAAACGCACTGCGCTGACAAGGTCGGCATGGTTCACCAGATACTCACGTACAAACTTATTTCCTGCCGTGTCGGCCACACCTCTTGAAGTGACAAAGGCAAGCAGACCGCCCTCGGAAAGCAGCTCCATAGCCTTGACAAAAAAGTAGTTATGAATAGTCTTTGTGGCCTGTTCGTAGATACCGCCCTTTTTCCACAGGTCGGCATCGAAGACACGGAAGTTGCCGAAAGGAATGTTTGACGCTATGACATCGAATTTCCGATGCTCCAGCTCCTGTGTGCCTATCGTTTCAAACCCTGCCGTTACGGTGGTTGCGTCCTCATGCAGCAGCGAAAGTACAAGTCCTGTAATGGTGTCCTTTTCAAAAGCATAGCTGCGTGTGCCGGGCATGGCTACAGGCAGGAAACCGCCGATACCTGCGCTCGGTTCAAGAAAGCTGTGCATCTGCAAGCCGTTGGCAGAAAAGGTCTTGTGTATCTGTGCCGCCACTGCGTCAATCAGGAATTGCGGCGTGTAGAACGCTGTCAGGACTGAAGATTTGATGCTTTCAACAAGCGAACGGCAAGCGGCCTCGTTATCCCCTGCAAGTGTCCTTAACGCATCCAGCAGACGGTTCAAAAGCCCGGCAACCCCTTTGTCAAGCGGCTTGTCCGTACCCAAGTCCAGTACATCCTTGATACCGCCGAAACCTGAATACTGCGCCAATACCTGTTTTTCCTCTTGCGTGGCTGTCCTGCCCTGCGAGTGGATAGCTACTGCTGTCTCTATGGCCTTGATGTTGGCCGATAATGATGTCAATTTGTTGTAACCCATGATTTAACCTATTTTTTTTATTTCCCTTTTTTCGGCCCGTTTGCGGCCGCAGGGATTATTTTTCTGCCTTGAAAGGTGGCGGTGGACATCCGCCATGGCCGGTAAGGAAAAATACGCTCGACAGCCGGAGAGGAAGATTTTTCCGAGACCCCACGGGCAGAATGCCGGCATTGGCAGGAATGGAAACCGGCGGTTACCTTTGCTGAAAAATCCAATCCCCCGAGGTCGCACGGCGGAGAACGGAAGAGTAGTTACAAGAGGGATGGATAGAAAAGGATTGAAAACAGGCGGATGGAAAGATAGAAAAGGAAGATCTGAGGTAAAAAAGGAACGGTGCATGGTAATGCCGTCGATAAAAAGGGACTTTGCCGTCGGCAGACCGGAGCCGGAACAGACCCTGCCGGGCCCCGGTAAGGTCTGTCCGTGGATTATCAGTCAATATCGTAACCAATCATGAACTCGTCATTGATTAGCAGATAGTAATAACCGTTGCCGCAATTCCGGTACTCCTTGCTGAAACCGGCAGCCATGTCGCCATTGTCCCGCGGCTCGCACCAAAGCGTGCCGTCGTATCCGCAAAAGTCAAAACGAAGCGTCGAGAATTTCTTCTTATTCTTCATGGCCTGCCGGAAGCGCTGCATATTCCAGCTTCCGCAATACTTCTCAATCGTGGAGAGTCGGATGCACTTTCCGTCAATAGCCGTTCCCGTGGTGATACGGTTTTCGTACAGGGACTTCTCAAGGTCTGCTGCTGCAATCTTACGAAGCCAGTCGTTGGTATGCGTGGCAAGGCGTGCGAGCTTCTGGTATTTGAGAATCATTTTCCTGTCCATATCCTTTTCGTCTTCCTTTTCCTGTGACGGATAATAGATTTTTTCGATGTGGCTCCAATCTGAAAAAATGTAGCCATGCTTGCGTTTGCCTTTCGCAATAATACCGACGACGTTCTCTCTGCCTCGGTTGATAAACAATTTCCTGCGTTCCCCGTAAATCCTGACATACAAGACCGGTGGGTTCTGTTCGTTACGGAGATATTCTTCTGCCGGATGCATTGTTACTGCTGTTGTGTCCATACCTGTATTTTTTAGTTGTTAATTTCCCTTGGTTCGAGCCGCTTCGGACTCTCATGCCGGGATTGGAATTTTCGAGCAATGAAGACTGGAAAAGCGGACGACAAAAGCAGGTAAAGCGGCTGCGGATTTTATGGAATACCCAAATCTCCGATTTGCGGAAGGCTGCCGTCAAATCCGTACCCGATTAGCATAGCGGTATCTGCGGTTCGGACCGGCCAGTAGATTCGCGAAGAAAATCAATGCCGGTGATGAGTACCGTATGTGAGGTGTAACAGGAAATGAATCGGAACATGTGACGGTACAAAAGGAAAACGCTCTGTGGGTAAAAAGAGAAATGATAATTTCAAAGTTGATAAAAGTTCGGTTGCTAAAAATAAATAGACAGCTAACAGAATTAGGAGAATGTTTCAGGGAACGATGGAAAAGTTAAAATGAAGTTTGCGACAGTCTGAGGAATAAACAAGAAACTATAGAGGATTCAAGTTATAAATCAGTTCAAAACATAGTAAAGTATCAATTAAATAACTAATTTTGTATTCGGATAGAGGCCATTCTTTCCAAGGCATATGAATAAAGAAGAAGCGTTATGTTTATCTTATAGGTGAAAACGGAGGAAAATTTCAGACTGATGCAATAGATAGCTTAGTGGTTCTTGCGCATATAGTGTGGACTGCTATTGTTACATCTACATTACAGGTTTCTTACGACCTTCACTTAGACGTGACATAGTCGGCTCACGTTTTTTCAATATTAACCTCAATAACCCATAATAGAGCCGATGGGGAATTATACGAATATGAACAAATTTGTTATTTCGTTTCTCCTAATCACCGTTTTCCTTGCAGTGAGTTGCAGCGATGATGAGCCGAAAGATGTTGTCAATGAAATCAAGATGTCCGTTTCTGCTGAAACAGGTACGTACATACCATGGGGCAGTGATATTCCTGTAGAGTGTATGCTTGTTATGTCTGAAGACAATCCCGGAGTATGGGAGCCACTCGGATTTAATAGTATTAAATGGTTTACATACGAAAGAGGACATGAATATTACCTTTCGGTGGAGCGGACTATCCTCGCCAATCCTCCAATGGATGGTTCAGACCGAACCTATTCTCTATTGAGAATTCTTGAAGACCGTATTGTCACAGAGCCGGAGATACCTGTAGATAAAGAAATCAATTCGGAGGAAGACATTGAGTACTATGATATGTGCCCCTTTAACAAGTATGCCATAGAAAAGGAAATCATTGTCAATGAGAATGGAGAAATTTCCTATTCCGATGGTCACAACCTTCCGTCTTATGATAATGCCCGCATTTGGTTAGAGTGTATTCTTGATAAGGCAGATCCGAATTGGATTAAATTCAATAAAATACCCTATATGGCAATCTATTCATTTGTATTGTCACCGCTTACGGATGAAATACGTCTGGTGCGCAACGAATCATCCGGTCCAATGTTCAAGGAGGTCATTCCTGAAAGTGAGTTTGCCCATATCACCCAATCCATGAAGCCGGGCGAAGAACTCCGTTACGCTCTCATCCTTGCTAATGTCTATAAGAAGGGACTTCAGAAACTGGAATTTACGATAAAGAAACAATAGCACATAGCCATGATGAATAAACTTATCAACCCGATTCTTTTCATCATGTGTCTGTTTGTTACAGCTTGCAGTGATGATAATAATGGAAATGAACCTATTACTCCATTCAGTCTTGATAAGACCTATTACGAAGTAAGATTGGAGCGAAGTTCAACTACCATTCATGTAACAAACGGTAGCGGCTACATCAGTTTGAGCATAGAAGATGAAAAAATATTGAATGCCAAGTATGAGGGAGGATTGTATGCGGATGGCTTAAGAGGTGTCATCCACCTGTATGGACTGCAAAAAGGAAGCACGACATTGACTATTACCGACAATGTCACCAAGGATGTGGAAACCGTTGAAGTAAAGGTGACGGATTGTTATCTTGCATATGTGATCAATGACAGCAACCACTCGGTATTGCCGGCAGGCACCACACTCTTTTTAGTGAACAATCAAGCGCAGGACTACTATCTGTTCGACCAAGATAACATATATAACAAACCTATACTAAAAGACAACAATTACAAGTTTTTCATCACGCTGGATGCCGGCACAGGTGCAGCACCCGCCAACTACGCTATTCCCAACTTACGCTTATACATGCACAATCCCGCTGATACTGGAACAACCACAGCGGAGTTCTACGATTTTGAAATAGAAATGTATGGCGAAAATGCAAGTTCTTCAATTGTACTACAAGCCATTCAAAACTATTTAGGCGTGGATTGGGAGGAACTTACTGGTAATGCTTTGACAAAATCACCTGCTCCCGTAGATATGACAATGATAATGACTGTACCAGACACAGACTATCGAATTAGAGGAGTATTAAGCACAGTATCCATTCCGGAACACATATTAGAGTAAAAGTAAGTGGTTGAACCAACATATCTTACAAAGCAAACGAAAAGAATACTCAAGTTTTCTCTTTTCGTTTGCTTTGTTTTTAATCGCTACCTATAGGATTATTCTTCTGGAAATTACAGAAAAACAATCTTTCATTATTGGCGTAAAAACTGCAATCTCTCAAAAACTTGATTTACATCCTTTATTGCAGAGTGAGGAATCTCCTCACATATAAAAGGGAAAATCCGGCAACGGAGGAATATAAAAGTGATACGGGGCTTAAAAAAACAGACGGATATGCTGTCTGCATATCCGTCCTGACTGTGTTTCAAAGTTCGGGAAGTGTGCCTGTCCTGACTTTCTTCCCGTCGCAATAGAGTTCGATTGTTCCCGGTCTGAATCCCATTTCGCCGAAGGCTATGTTTCTGACATAGTCCCGGTACTCCTTTCCGGAAAAGTTCTTTCCGCTCAGGTTGTTGAAAAACATGCGGATGCTGAATCCGTCTTCACTTGACAGTATTGTCCTGCCGTCCTGTCTGATTTCTTCTTTCATTTCTTTCCGTTTTAATTGTTTGAAAATCTGTTTTTTATTTCCCTCTTTTTGAACTGAGGGCTGTATTTTCAACTTTTTGAGGCATAAGGAGGATGAAGCAGCTGGTATCATAAGCCAAATCCGGATAGAAAACCGATTGTGCAGCAGTCTGTTTTCGTCAGCCGAATGGAATGCGGTTTGGCATTGATACGCTTCGTCCTATATTCGCCGACGAAAAGAGAAAGGAAGCCCCATAGGAAAAAGGAAGAGACTTGTAAAAGGGGACGGCAAGAAGGATATATAATGGGATCGAACAAATTACCGGTTCCATTTCAAGGCCAGCACCGATAATTTGCTTACTTTGCAAAAGTAAAAAGGTTCAATATGAGTGAGAGACTTGTGCTCCTGGTGTTGCTCGGCATAGTGGTCGGGATGTTGCATGTCATCGCTTTCTGGCGACGGAAAGCCGGTGAAGCGGCGTATGCAGCCGCACGGAGCGCAAGCCGGGAAGACGAAAGGGACCGCTATTGCCGTATGGCAGTAATGGCCGGACATCGAGACGCCTGCCGTATGTTCTGCTGCATGTATCCCGACCGGTTCGACGACAGGCATCCGCTCAAACCGTTCAAGTTCCGTGGAATCCGGATTGCATTTTACGACTATTACTATCCGTCACGGTACAATGATTTTCTCAATGAAGCACAACGGACATTCTGCCGTTCCATCTACGGGTTCAAGCAGGGAGAGATACACGGCATCGAGTTCTTCAAGGCATGTATGACCGCCATACAGGCGGACGGCAAGCCTTATCATATCATGTTCATGCCGTGCAGCAACTGGATAAAGTATGAACAGCGGTTCAAGCGGCTGAACTGGTATATGGGCAAGCACAGGCCGGATCTGACATCAGGATTGTACGATACGGTGATCTGCGATGCCCGGGAAAGCCTACATGAAGCGGACGGAGCGGACAGCCGTGTCCTTGAGCGGAATTACGAGATTACCGGTGATATAAAGGGAAAAGAAATCATTATCATTGACGATGTGCTGACGACCGGACAGAGTGTGTCCGACTACAAGGAGGAAATAGAAAGGCACGGCGGCAAGGTGGTGGCCGCCATTTTCTATGGAAAGACGTTTTCCATGCCGCCGATGTCCGTCGTCCGGATGTCGGTATGGGGCGACAGTATCAGCCATGCAATCAAAGGGAGAAAAAAGTCATAGTTCGGCCAGTGCCGAAACACATTCCTGCTGTACTCTCCTGACATGCTCAAAAAGGATTGCGGGATCGACACTCTTGCCATTGAGGCGGCAGGTGATATGCAGGTGTTCTCCCGTGCTGCGCCCTGTAGAGCCGGTAATACCGACCGCATCACGCGGCCGGACGGCTGTCCCCCTGGCTACGAGAATCTTTGAAAGGTGGCAATAGCTGATCATGCAGTTCCCGTGCTGCAGCGTTACATACTTGCCGGAAGTCTTGTCCTGCCCGACCTTTACGACAGTTCCCGCCATCATCGCCAGCACCTTGTCGCCACGTGCCTGCAAATCGATTCCCCCATGAAATTTACGCTTGCCGGTAAAGGGGTCATTCCTGTAACCGTATGGAGAAGTTACCTTGATTCTCGGTAACGGATAACTGACACTCAGGTAACGCTCAACCACCATCTTCCTTTGCACATTGCCGCGAGCCCCGGATTTGCCGGTGTTTTCCGATACACCTTTCCCGGAACCCGTATTGTCTGAAGCTGTTTCCTTGTCCTTCGTGGCCGATTGCACACTTTCCTCCCGATAGTGATCGGAAGCGGAGGAAACTGTATTGAATTGTGCCATTGCCGGTATCAGACTGAGCGAAATACCTGATATAATCATCCATAAAATTTTTCTCATGCTGCAAAATTAGCATGGGCTGTCTATGTTGGACATGAACGGCCATGCTTTCTGCTATTAGTTTGCATATTTTATCGCAATTAGTACGATTATTCAAAGAAAATCGTACTAATGTTATAAAAATGGTATATTATAATCATTTATATATCTGTGTTTTTGTTTGAAATTACAAGGTCATACTATATTTGCCGAACATAATTTTACAAACTTGATATAGTATGAAAAAGGCGCATTTTGAATTTGAAGAGATTCCCTTTTCGACGCTTGCCCGATTCGGGCTCACGCAGGAGATGATCGAGGATCTGCCGATGCACGTCCTTGATGATATTTACAACGGACGCCATTCGCCCGTTCTTCCCGTGCGTGTCACCGACGAGCACGGAGAAACGGTGGAAAGCCGTACCCGATTCGCTCTTATCCGCATGGAGGGTGGCCAGACGGACGTGGTCTTCTATCCGGCATTGAAATCTTCGCCGCTGGAACGCTTTGACGAAACGCAGCAGAAACATTTGCTTGACGGCAAGGCCATCATCGCGGATGTGGAAACCGCTGACGGCAGGCACAACAAGGCTTTCGTCCAGATTGACACGGGGACGAAGCAGGTCATGTATGTTCCCACGCCCATCATCGGGCGCAATCTGCAGGTGCTGGCCGAGGAACTGCATCTCGGTGCAACGGAGGTGAACGGAATGCAGCACGGAGATCCGCTGACGCTGGTCGTGGACGACGAACCCGTCACGGTAGGTATTGACCTTCACTCCAAGACCGGTATCCGTTTCTGTACCGGCGACGAGCAGCGATGGAGGGAACAGTCCAAGCGTGAATGGGACAAATACACGTTCGGCTGTTACGGTTGCTGGATCATGGATGATGACGGAAACCTCGACTATGTTCCGGAAGAGGAATATACCGAAGAGTTGTGGAACGAACAGAAAAAAGCCGGGGAACGCAACCGCTCGGCAGCTATTCACAAATAAAAAACGATTGATATGGCACAGCACCAGTATTATCCCGAAGAGGTATTGATAGAGAAAATGCAGAGCGGCGAATACGGCTGGCTCGACTATGTGAACCATTTTTCCGCGGAGTGGCAGGAAGAATATGCCCGTTACTGTGAGGAACGCAACCTCGTTATCGGGAATGATTCTGCCGCCGAATTTGTCCGCTACAAGGACGAACAGCTGGAAGCGGCGATGGAGGAAGGAAACGCATAGTGGATAACAATCATAACATCAGACTATGGCAATACGAACCAATATAAACCCCAGAGCGATGGACTTGCAGCCTGAAATGCGCGACATACTGATGCGCAACGGGCTTCAAGCCCATATCGCATTTGACGGTGGCGGCTACAAGCTGATCGTACAGGGACACGATTCGCCGCTGCTGACCTATCCGATTACCGAGAAACAACTGTTGGCGCTTACGGACTGGGGAACAAACACCGCCAACAAGAAAGCCTACAATGTCTTTACAAGTATTGTAGGCAAGGATTTTTATCTCCCCAAGAATTTTGTGCACGCCCGTAACGCCAACGGGCGTGTTGCCATGGGACTTCACGGATACCGCATTGGCATCGGCGAATACGGCCGTGTAGGGCGGCTGGGTATGCCGCCCCCGTTTCTGGGATGGACGCCCCGCAACCAGTGGGGCTTTCACCTGCGCAGGGTTGGCGGGCAGCTCTTCTACCCGGGGACGCCGATTGTCCCTGAGCGTTGGGACGGACGCATGAAGCCCGGAGAATTGCAGTCGGGAGGCTATGGCTTCTACTACAAAGGCGGCCAGCGGCAGGCAACGCCGCAGGTCGATGTGCTTCAGGACCTGGAAACGGTCATCACTCCTCTTGTCAGCCGCCCGCGCAGTCAGGAACCGGCACGTCCGTACAAGGAACTGATCAGCTCCCCTGTGTATTTTTCCAACGAGAAATGGCAGGAGTGCCTTGCCTCGCACGGTCTGATCGTCGATGCCGAAGCACGTACTCTTACCGTGCAGTCCGAGAAAGTCTCAGCCGACATGGTCTATGATCTGAGGGAGGAAGAGGTGGAAATACTGACCTCTAACTCCATCGAGAAGCATCCCGTCGAGGAGCGGCTGGAGGTGTTGAATCGCGTTATCGAATTGGATTATGCCGACAAGGTAACGGTGTCGGATCTCGAAAGCAAGCAGCGCATAGCCCTCGCCCTTCATCCCGAAGTGCAGCAGGAGTTGGAGCAGCGCCAGCAGCAGGAACGTGAGATGCTCACGCCTCTCGAAGATCTGTTGCAACAGGAAGGCATTGGATATCCTATAGGAGCCTCTGTTGATGGGCGTGATCTGATAGCCCTTGATGGACGGAAAGGCTGGTACCGGGAAGAGGCCCACGGAAGAGAAGTCGAAGTCGGCGAGATTGCTGTCCTACCATCCACGGTAGAAGGAAAATACCGAATGAGTGCCGTCATTGACGGCCAGGTAATCAGTCATGAAATCAGCCAGAAGGACTACGATAAGTTTCTTGCGGTGGATGACTATCACCGTATGAAACTCTTCTCAAAGGTGTTCAACGAAGTGGATATGAAGTTGCGGCCGGAAGAGCAGCGAGGGCTTGGCGTAAAGATTTTTGCCGCCCTCACTGCCGGTACCGTCGTTGCCTCGGAAGTTGTCCATAATCTGCGGTGTCACCATGGCCCGGAGTTTTATGGCGAGCACTTCGCCGGTGCTCCGCGCCCGTATTTCAAGCCTGGCGTCGATACGCCGCGTGATGTTGCGATTCGCAATTTCGAGGCAGAAATGAACCGGGAAATCGGTGATATGAGAATGGGGAGGTAAACTTATGAGAAATGAAGACCTTACATACGATGATTTTCTACAGAAACTGAACATTCAGGACATACTCATTGACGCGGGCTATCATCTGAACAAGCGTGACGGTCTGCGTTATCCGTCGTATGTGCGGATGGACAGCGAGGGCCGTCGTATCCGTGGTGACAAATTCATCGTGATGCCGAACGGCAAGTGCTGTTTCAAGGCACAGGAACAGAAAGTCTATAACATCATATCCTTCATCAAGGAATACCCGCAGTTTTTCGCGGAATACCGGGCGGGAGTATCTCCGGACCGGCTTGTCAATCTCGTGTGCAACCGGTTGCTGAACCATCCCATTGAGGAACGCAGTACACGGATTATCCAGCCGAAACGGGACGTGAAACCGTTCGACATAACGGATTACGAGATTCACAGGTTCAACCCTCAGGACAGGGATACGCAGAAGAAGTTCTATCCTTTCTTCAAACATCGTGGAATCGACCTCTACACGCAGTATGCCTTCCACCGTGATTTCTACCTGGCGACAAAAGTCCGTGAAGACGGGACCCGATACACGAACCTTGCCTTTCCGATGGCTTTGCCCAAAGACCCGGGGACGGTTGTCGGCCTTGAGGAACGAGGCCGCCCGCGTCCGGACGGCAGTGGCAGTTACAAGGGCAAGGCTGAGGGCAGCAATTCGAGCGAGGGGCTGTGGATAGCCAACCTTAAGGGTGACCTGGATTCCGTCGGCGGAGTGGCATGGTTTGAAAGTGCCTATGACGCGATGGCCTTCTATCAGCTCAACCGGGAACAGATCAAGAGCAACCCGGACCTATCCAGAAAGAGCGTGTATGTATCTACCGGCGGTACCCCTACAGAGGGGCAGATCAAGGGTATGCTTGCCGCCACACCGGAAGCACACCATTACCTCTGTTTCGACAATGATGCCGCCGGACGGCTGTTCGTGGAAAAGTTCAAGGCAATAGCCGGACAGATGAACATTTCCCCGGAAAATATCAGAGAATTTCCCATTCTGCCTTGCTACAAGGACTGGAACGATGCGTTGCTTGGCAAGACCAATCCCGAGTACCTCAAAGAGACCGAGGGACTGGTCAATCCGATTGAAGTACGGCATTCAGGACAGGACGAGGAAGAACGGCAGACCAGTTATCACAGATAAAACGAAAACATCATGCAGACAGACCGTTTATTCCGCACTCATGTGTTTGTGCCCCATACCGGACAGTTCGTCATCAACGAGCTGCCCATTCTTGTGTTATGCTGTGCAGGATGGTTTTTTGGCGGAATTGACGGCTTGCCGTTCACGACTCTGTCCATGTGGGCCGCTTTCCTTCTTTCCCTGTTCCTACTGTACAGGTTCATTTATCTACGACGCATACGCTATAGCATCGGCCCTGAACAGCTCGTATGCGAGCATGGCATCATCTGGCGTAAGACAGATTATATGGAATTATACCGTATCGTGGACTTCATGGAAAATCAAAGCCTGCTGCAGCAGCTTTGCGGGCTGAAGACGGTGAGTATTTTCTCGATGGACCGGAATACCCCCAGGCTTGATCTGACCGGTATCCGGCACAGGGATGACATAGTAACACTTGTCCGCGAACGTGTGGAATACAACAAAAGAAAAAAGGGAATATATGAGATTACGAATCATTAACTGGAGTCTGGTCCTTGTTGCCGTCCTGCTTCTGCCGCAGGAGTCCAAAGCCCAGATAGCGGCTTCCAATCCGCTGGAGTGGATTGCTCTGGCGGAGGGCAACGAGCTGATAAACGGCCAGATTGAAAAACAGATCAAGGGACAGACGCAGACGGCACTCCTGCAGAACAGCATCGCCGCCGAATTCAACCGCATCCATGAATGGCAGAAACAGTACAACGGCTACCTGAAGACGGTGAACGGATACGCTTCGTCACTGAAAGCCTGTACGCATCTCTATAACGACGGGGTCCGGATCTTCCTGACTCTGGGTAAACTGGGCAAAGCGATAAAGGACAACCCGCAGGGTATTGTTGTTAGTATGAACAACCTTTATATCGAGACGGCCACGGAACTGGTCTCCGTATATACACTGTTGAACGATGCCGTTGCCAAAGGCGGTGAAGAGAATATGCTGACCGGTGCGGAGCGCAGCACTACGCTATGGGCGTTGAATGACAGGCTGTCGGCTTTCAGCCGGAAGCTGCATCTGCTCTACCTGAGCATCCGGTACTATACTTTTAATGATGTATGGAGAAATGTGACGGCAGGTATGCTTGACCGCAACAACGGTGAAGTGGCCCGCATGGCCATGTCACGCTGGCGCCGAGCAGCCGCCCTGACACGATAAAGAATGAGGTGATGAAACGGACGATTTTGATAGTTATGCTGCTGACGGGCATCTGTATCGGCAAGATACAGGCACAGAACGACCCGGTTCTGGCCGGAATGATTCTGCTCTACACGGACAAGGCGCAGAAAGAACTGAAAAACCAGGAGAAGGTGATGATGCTGCAGACTACCGGACATATATGGACGAAAGAGGAAGTACAGGCTACGGCCGACCTGCAGAGGGAGTTCAACAAGTATCTGGATTCTTTCCGGTCCATCGTCTGCTATGCCGCACAGATTTATGGCTTTTATCACGAGATCTCAAGGCTGACGGACAATATGGAAGATTTTACCAGGCAGGTTAGCCGGAGCACGACCAACGCATTGGCAGTAGCCCTTTCCACGGAGCGCAACAGGATTTACCGGGAGCTGATGCTTGGCAGTGTGGAAATCGTAAATGACATACGAATGGCCTGTCTTGCGGAAAACAAGATGACGGAAAGGGAACGCATGGAGATAGTCTTCGGGATCAGGCCGAAGCTCAAGCTGATGAACACCAAGCTGCAACGGCTGACCAAGGCCGTGAAATATACGACTATGAGTGACATCTGGTATGAAATCGACGAAGGCGCACGCCCCGTTGCGGACAAACGCGACATTGTGGAAGCCGCCAAACGAAGATGGAAGCAGATCGGAAAAAATGTAAGACCTTAAAAAGAACGAGATATGGGAGTATGGAGTACAATATTGAAGTATGGCGGCAAGGCAGCCAAAGGTACCGGCAAGGCTGTTATGGCAACCGGGAAAAGCGTGGGTGAAGCGGCGCTTCATCCGTCGCAGACGTTACGGGGTGCCGGACAAGCCGTCAAGACTGCCGCCATCGGAGGTGCGGTCGGTTATGTCGGCTGGGAAAAGCTGACGACAGACAAGAGCGTGGTGCGCATCGTGAGCGATGCGGTCATCGGTGAACCGGCCACGGATGCCCTGGCAGATACCGCCGAGGATGTACGGGGACTGACAGACAAGGCCGGAGAAGCCGTCGGCACGTTAAGCGGAGCTGTGGCGGGAATAGATTCCAAACTTGACGGGGTATCCAATTTCCTGCGGCAGGCTTCGAGTGGCGGCGGCATGAACATGCTTGGCAATTTTGTCCGTAACCTCGGCCATGGCAACGTATCTGGATTGAGCATCGCGGGCCTTATAGCCGCCGCTTTTCTCATTTTCGGACGTTTCGGGTGGTTGGGCAAGATCGCCGGGGCGTTCCTCGGCATGATGCTCATCGGCAACAATGCCGGCGTCTTCCGTGATACGAACACGGAGAGCGTGGCAAGGACACAGGTTTCCCCCGGCCAGAGCGAGGAACAGACCTATAACGGAGGAATGAGAAGATAACATTATGAACCAATACAGAACGAAATGAAATATACAGAAGAAATGATACTTCACTCCGAGAGCGGTTACTGTATGCCTTTCGAGGAGCCCCAGGGCAAGGAGGTGGAAATGACTCTCGGTTACGGCGAACAGACCGACCCGGGAACGGGCAAGCCGTTTTTCCACCATGGCATTGACTTCAACGCCCGATATTACAGGCTGTCTGCCGTCGCGAGCGGAATCGTGTCAGGGGTCGGCAATGATCCGGTACACGGGATATGCCAGACTATCCGGTACGGGGAATATGAGGTGACATACGGACACCTGTCCAATGTCTTTGCCCAGTTCGGACAACGTGTGAAAGCCGGTCAGACTGTGGCCTTGAGCGGTGACAGGCTGCACGTCGAAGCCCGGTTCAAGGGAGAGGAACTGAACCCGCTGGAGTTCCTGACCATGCTTTACGGCAACATCCGTGCGCTTCGTCAGGCAGGAGGACATGAAACGGCAGCATTCCCGGATCTGGAAATGACCCTGAAGACCGATTACGACAAGGACAAACGGGAAATCGAGGAACTGATGCTGCGTTTCCTTCCGTACTACATGGAGGATCTGCAACGCGGAGCCTACGTGTTGCCCGAGCACACGGAGCAGTCCCTGCGCCACATTTTCACCATGGGGGCGATGAGAGAATATTTCTACGAGAACATGCCGAGCATGGCCAATCCTCTCGGACTGGGACATAAATCCATTCCGCTGGTCAGCAAGGTACAGAACCTGCTCATCGCTGATTTCCTGCATTACCTGGCCCTGCGTCACAACGTGTACCTCTCCACCATGAGCGGAGACATAAAAAAAAACTCCATGACGAAGCCGTAAGCTACAGCGGCATCATTGATCCGCTGGCTGAACTCGACATCGACATCCAGAGTTTCGACATACCGCGTATCGTGTCGGTATATCCGGACCGGGCCGGTGTCCGCTGGTGGACAAAGGCATGGTTCAACAACCGGGAGGAAGGTGAAGCCTCCGTGGAGATAGAGCGTGAACAGGCGATACGCTTCATCCATGACAACATCGAGAAAGACGCATGGCTGGAAGAGTTCTTCCCCAAACAGATGGAAGTGTACCACAATGCGATTGAACAGACAAAAGAACAACTGTTGAAACAGATAAATATGATATAGGATACTTATGGACGGAACTATAAAACAAAGCAGACGATTCGCGGAACTGGAACGTCTTTCGGATGACTATTTCCGTTACCACCTTGCTTCCGTCATGGATGAGACAAGAGATTATCTTGCCCGGAAACAAGGTGAGGAAATGAAGGAATATTCCACCTCCCTTGGCGGGGTTCTCAGCATGATGGCTTCTTCAGCCCAACCTTTGAACGACCCGTACCAGCTGCTCAAAGTTACCGGCGAATGGAACTCCAAGACAACGGAAGATTATGTAGAGATGTGCAAGGAGAAAATCGCCGCTTCGGAAGACATACAGCACGACCTTGCGTATATGGCCGGGCAATGGCGTGATGCAGTCGTGAAGGAAATCGGCCGCGAACGGTACGACGAACTGTCGGAACAGCTTGGCGGCGATCTCGCCTATGCTTACATGGACTATCGTCTGGAACAGCAGATGATAGACAAACTGGTGAAAGACCGTATGCCCAAGTCTTCGGCTGATTATATCATCCGCAAGGCCGCGGAATCAAGCCTGTTCGGCCTGCCGCAGATGTTGAGCCGTTCCCCGCTTGCAGAGGAGATCGAGAAGCGTGGCGAGGCCGCTTACCGGCCGAGCAAGGTCGAGCAGGGTGCGGGATGGCTGTTGGGTGCCTCGGCAGATACCGTCATGCTGGGCGGTGCCGGTTCGTGGGCGGCATTCGCCAGATTCATCGGTGTGGATGCTGCCGTCTCCGCCACCATGGCACATTTGGAGCCGGAAGACCCCAAGTCGATTTCAGTCGAACAATGTATCAGCCAGGGTGTATTCGGCAGCGAACACAATGTGTTTGAAGATTTCCGGCGTGAAGCAGCCACCATGACCGCCGACAAGGATAGTTTCATGGCAACCGCCAATGAGCAGCTGAAAAAACAGATACCGGTCTGCGATTTCAACTTTACAGACTGGATGAAGACGAAGCAGCCGTTCCCGTTCCTGAAAGACTGGCAGGATAAGCTGAAACAGGAACGGCCGGAACGCTACAAGGATGTGCCGCTGGTCGTCGCACCGGGGCAGGAAGAAGCCTACCTGAAAAGTCTGGAGGAAAAGAAAAAAACGGATGCGGAAGAGCCGGAACAGGTACATCAGGAAACAGTACAACAGGAAAAAGAGCCGGAGGTCATGCAGGAAACAGGGGTACATCCCGTGAATGACCTGTCTGAAACGCCGGCATCCAACGGCAACACGGGCGGATGGGAAGATCTGCTCGGCACCCTTGGACTGAGCGGCATGGGAGACATTGCCGGCAATCTCGGTTATGTGATGGCGATGCTGCCGGATATTCTGCTGGGAGTATTTACAGGCAAGACACAGTCCCTGAACATCAAGGACAACCTGCTGCCTATAGCCAGCATAGTGACCGGTATGTTTGTGCGGAATCCGCTGCTGAAGATGCTCCTTATCGGTCTCGGCGGGGCGAACCTGCTGAACAAGGCCGGGCATGAAGTGCTGCGTGAACGGTCAGAAGGCGAAATGAACACGACCAATAGAGGTGCAGCCCAATACCGCCATTATCCTGACGAACCGCTCAATCCCCGCATCACGAATCCCGTACTTCAAGGCAACATGCTTGTCGCGACAATTGACCGTGTACCCTGTACTATCCAATTATCGCAGACCGTGACTGACGCTTACCGGGCCGGAGCCTTATCGCTCAACACGCTGGCAAATGCCGTACTCGCCAGAAGCGAACAGCTCCGTCAAAGGGCTTCGGACAATTACGACAACGGACAACAGGAGACTATCGTGCGCACACGAGGTATCCAGTAGCATATAACCCCAAAACATATACTGTATGAAAGAAAAATCCAAAATAGAGAAAAATGCAGAGGAAAGGCAAATCAGTCTGCTTTCCACTGCTTTGGGAGAGGCTTCGAAGGCCAATGGTTACTGGCTCAACGCTTCTGGAAAGAGGTATCCGAGGCTGTACCCGCACGGCGTGTCGGCCAGCCCGTTCAATGCACTGTTCATGGCATTGCATTCCGACCGGAACGGATGCAATACGAACCTATTCACCTTGTTCAGTGATGCCAAGGCCCGCGGCACGTCGGTACGTGAGCATGAACAGGGTGTGCCGTTCCTGTACTATAACTGGAACAAATATGTCCACAGGAACAATCCTGAAGAGTTCATCAACCGGGGGACCTACCTCACATTGGACGATGAGCAGAAGAAACAATATAAGGGAGTACATAACAGAGAGATACGCACTCTGTTCAATATAGACCAGACGACATTTCCCCATGTGGACGAAGAGGCTTACAGGGCCGTTCTGCAACAGGATGGGAATGCCATGGAACGAGGATATTCGGAGGCAGACACACGTCGTATGCATATCCGTTTCAATGATTTCTTGCTGAAAATGCGTGACAACCTTGTGCCGGTCCGTTATGATGGCAGCGGAATGCCCCATTATGAAACGGACAAAGATGCCGTCTATATGCCCCGCCAAAAGAACTTTGACCATTACAACGATTATGTGCAGGAAACCCTGCGCCAGATAGTGAGTGCCACCGGACATCAGCAGCGGCTTGCACGCGAGGGAATGGTGATGAAAAACGGTATGCCGCCTTCCGACGATGCCGTCAAACAGGAACGGCTGGTCGTGGAAATAGCATCGGGAATCAAGATGCTGGAGCTGGGACTGCCTGCCCGCTTGTCCGACGAAAGTCTCAGTTTGGTGGAATATTGGGACCGGGAACTCAAAGAGAACCCGAATATGATAGATGCCCTCGAGAGTGACGTGAACAATGCTCTCGAAGTTATCCGTAAAGCGGAACGTGGAGAGAAAATCGAATATGCCACCTTGCGGAACAGGAAACAGACATCTGACATGCAGGACCAGCTGCCCAAGCATTATTTCGTGGCTGATGAGTTACGGAAACGTCCGGACAAGGACAAGAAAACCATTGTTCTTGTCATAGATCCCGTATCAAAGTCGGCTGATGTGATCCTTCCCGCCGGGGCATCACTGGAGGTGGACAACGAGATTCCCGGCATGAACAAAGCCCGTATCGGACGTGCTTTACGTCGGGAAGGCATCGAGACTGTGCGTTTCTTCAATCCGGACGGAGCCTTGGGCTACAGACCTGATGACAAGTATTTTGCCGAGAAACAGGTCTCTCTGGCACGGTTGAACAACTGGGCCCTGGAAGTGCTTTCGACCCTGAACGTGAGCCCTGCAGTAAAACGGGCCAACGAAGTAGGATTTGATAAGATCCAGATGATTCAGGACGACAAGAACCGATGGGCTCTCTATATAAAGCCGGAGCATCAGAGAGGTTATAGCATATATCCCGACAAGGAAGACATAAACCGCTTCTTTTCCACACTCAAGCAGTCCATGGATAATATAGACAAGGTCCGCATGGAACTGGCTCATAAATATTACGCGCTTGCTGAAATCAAGCCCGACCTGAAAGTCGATCTGTTCAACAGCGGGACACAGGACGTGGACCTGAACCGGATACAGCGTGTGTCCGTATTCAAAACCAAGCAGGACGGTTTACTGTGTGCAGTAACGATTGACGGGCAGAAACTACAGCCGCGCAGTGTATCACCGCAACAATGGCAGCGCATGTGGGTGGCGGAAGACCGTGACAGCTACAAACGGCACCTGGCTGCCACGCTGTTTGCCGATATACTGCAAAAAGGACAGTCGCAAGAGGAACACGCCGGGGAGAAACAAGGAGAAGCGGATTCCCGACAACAAGATAATAATAAGAACTCTAAACAAGCCGAGTTAAGAGAGTTATCCATAAAAGATATACCGGAGCAACTGTATGACAGGTATGAGAAAATTAAAGAAGAACAACCGGAAGCGATTGTCCTCTTCAAACATGGGAACAACTATTACGCTTCCATGTATGATGCAGAAACCATAGCAAACGAATTGCAGCTGCCTCCGGATAAAGAACACATTCCGTATGATGAAAACAAAATCATACTGGTCTTTGAACATGGCAATGAGGAATTAAGACAGAAAATTCATGCGCTGCAGCCATACGTGATGGACTGTGATATGTCTAAGGAACAACAATATAAAGCGGCGGAAACAATTGACGAACAGAGCGAAAATGAACAGCGTTCAAGCATGAGGAGGTAATGATATGGCAGGAAAAAATAAAGAATATGCAGACAAGTATGCAGAGTACACCATGGAGCAGATGCGCCGGTATGGCATCCCCGCTTCGGTAACACTTGCACAAGGAATCCTTGAGAGTTCCAACGGACAGAGTGAACTGGCCCGCAAGGAAAACAATCATTTCGGCATCAAGGCCACACTGTCATGGATTGCGGAAGGCGGCCGGTACAGCCTGTATTCGGATGACAAGCCGAACGAGAAATTCTGCAGCTATGATAACGTAGGAGACTCCTATGAACACCATTCGAGGTTCCTTAAGGAGAACAGCCGCTATGCGGAATGTTTCAATCTCCGTCCCGATGACTACAAGGGATGGACGGAAGGTATAGCCAAAGCCGGTTACGCGACCGGGGGCAACTATGCCGGGACTCTGCAGAAGATCATCGAGCAGAACGGCCTGGACAAATACGACCGTCAGGTCATGCAGGAAATGGCCGCGCAGGGCAAGCAGTTCGGTCTGGAAAGCAATCCTCTCCAGGAGAAAGAAAAGGCAGAAGCCTATTCGTTTCCGGTGGAACGCAAGGAGTTCCTCTTTGTCACTTCCGCTTTCGGAATGCGTCAGGACCCGATGGACAAAGAAAAGCAGCAGATGCACAAGGGGCTTGACATACGATGCAAAGGCGATGCGGTGCTGGCCACGGAAAACGGCGGAAAGGTCGTTTCGGTAAACGGCAATGCCAACTCTGCCGGAGGCAAGAGTGTAACCGTCGAATACAGCCGTCCGGATGGAAGCAAGGTGCAGTGTACCTATATGCACCTTGGCGATATCGCAGTCAAGGCAGGAGACAGTGTCAAGGCAGGACAACGCCTTGGAACCTCGGGCAACACGGGGACACGGACCACGGGAGAGCACCTGCATTTCGGGGTGGTGAACATCCATTCGGACGGGACGCGCCGTGACATCGACCCGGCTGCATATCTGGCCGAGATTGCGCAGAAAGGCAATATCAAGCAGCAGGTGTTGTACAACGGCAATGACCTGCTCGCGAAGTACCGTAGTACGGAAGAACCCAAAATCGAGAAACCTCTTTCTACCGAAGACTGGATGAAAAAGCTGCTGTCCTCGGAGGACAGTGGCGTCGGCATGTCCGGATGCAATGACCCTGTCATGGAGATGGCCATGACGGCCTTTACCTCACTGATGGTGTTGGCCGTTCAGATTGACAGCAAGAACGAGGAAGAGCAGAAAGCCGCTGTTTCGGGGGCCATGGATAGCGGAAAGATCGACTTGAAACCACTGCTGCCTGACATGAAAAGCTGTAGTCTGACCATGAAAGAGAACGGGAAAGCTGTCCTTCAGGCGGATAACGGAGAACAGCATATATCGCGTGAGTTGAGTTCCGCAGAATTGAGCCGGCTGTCGGCCGTGCTGAACAACAGTACCCTTACGGATGAAGCCAAGCGGATGCGCGTGACGGGATTACTGAATACTGCCATCCTTTCGGAAATGGCTTCACAGAATTTCGAACAAGGCATGTCCGAGCAGCGAGGACAAACGGAAAATCTGAAAAGATGAAGCATGGCGATATGATAAAATGCGTGATGATACAGCTATGCAAGTATCTGGCAGGATTATCCTACCTGGCTTTGTATGTCCTGTCCTGCTACAAGCTGTTTGGCTTGACGGCAACATTCCTTATCGTGGGAGTGCAGCTGCTCGTTGCCGGATGGCTTGTCTGGGCAATGATCCGTGCGCCCGATTAGAATATGCTCTCAGACCTTCAACATCAATATAACCAGCATTTGCCGGATGATATGTACCATTCTAAAAACAAAACGAGTTATGATTAAATGTAATGTTACTGTATGCGGTATTATCAACCGCGATGCTACTACACGCACAAACAAGGAGGGAAAATCGTTTTTTACGTTCCCTATCCAGATAATGGTTCCTGCAACTGACGGTCAGGAAAAGCCTGTCGAGATCGATGTGAGCAAAGATGGCGGTCAGGAGAAAGCCTCCTGCTACAGGAAAGGCTTCCGTGTCGAGATTGACGGTACGATGTACCTGAAGCACAGGGGCGACAGGACCTATTTCAACCTTTTCGCAAACGAGATCCGCGATGTGGCTGCCGATGCGGCCAATACTCTCAAAGGAGAGATGGTTTTCTGTGGAAAGGTCGGAAAGAACATCGAGGAAAAGAAGGACAAGAAAGACCAGTCCTACACGATGTTCTCGGCATTCAGCACGGAGAAAGTCGCTGACGGCTTTGAGTACCAATGGGTACGTTTCTTCTGTTTCAACAGGCAGCGTGAAGAATGGCTCCAGCCTGGTGTGAAGATCGATGCCAAGGGCGAGATGGGCCTGACTGTCCATAACGGTAAGCCTAATGTATCCTGCCGTGTAGAGGAACTTACACAATGTGTCGCAGATTCGTCTAACTCCAATCAGTAACGGTTATGGCAGGCTACAGGAGACAAAATACAGAAGGACCGAACAGCGAAGACAAGGCTCTCGACCTCTTTGCGGAAATGATGATTGAAAAGCTGGAGAATATCAGCAAGGACTGGAAGAAGCCCTGGTTCACCGAGGGCAGCCTTCAGTGGCCACGCAATCTGTCCGGACGCGAATACAATGGTATGAATGCGCTTATGCTCATGCTGCACTGCGAAAAGGAAGGATACACTATTCCGAGATTCTGCACATTTGATTGCGTGCAGAGACTGAACAAACCGGGCAAGAACGGCGAGGAACTGCCGAGGGTATCGGTACTGAAAGGCGAGAAATCGTTTCCCGTCATGCTGACCACATTTACCTGCATCCACAAGGAGACCAAGGAGAAGATCAAGTATGACGATTACAAAAACTTGTCCGAGGACGAAAAGAAAGAGTATAACGTGTATCCCAAGATGCAGGTATTCCGCGTGTTCAACGTCGCCCAGACGAATCTGAAAGAGGCTCGTCCTGAACTGTGGGAGAAGCTGGAAAAGGAAAACGGCCGTCCATTCGTCCATGAAGGTGAAATGTTCAGTTTCGAACCGGTGGAGAGGATGATACGCGACAATCTATGGATATGTCCCATCAACGTGAAACATCAGGATGATGCCTTTTATTCGATTAGCAAGAATGAAATCACCGTACCGGAGAAGGTGCAGTTCAAGGACGGGGAAGCATTCTACGGAACACTGTTCCATGAGATGGGACATTCGACTGGAGCGGAAGGTGTGCTAAACCGTTTCCAACCGACCTCTTTCGGTTCAAAGGAGTATAGCGATGAAGAACTTGTGGCCGAATTGTGCGGTGCATTGATCTCCCAACGCTACGGAATGGCCAAACATATAAAAGAGGACAGTTGTCCGTATCTGAAATCGTGGCTGGATAACCTGAAGGAGTCACCCCAGTACATTAAGACCGTACTTATGGACGTGAAGAAGGCATCATCCATGATCACGCAGAAAATAGACCAGATAGCCAGGGATATAGAAAGGGAAAAGACCGAAAATCAGGAACGGACGGAAACCCCGAAGGAAAAGGTATATTATGCTTCTGTAGCCTATCTGCAAATGGCGGACGATACCAACCGACTTGACGCACTGAAAGACAAAGGGGACTACAACGGGCTGCTCACTCTTGCGAAAGAGTATTACGACGGGAACGGAATGGATGAACAGTACACCTATGCCTCTCCTTTGCAGAACCGTGGCGATGACCTGCTGATTGAAGACCAGCATTTCGCTGTCGTGTATAACGGTAGTGTAGGAGGAACTTATGACGTGATGCTGAAATACACCGAACAGGAAGTTCGAGACCATATCCGAAGATATGGAGTTGACAGGGCCAGCGAGGATGTGAAGGCATTGGCGAGGGAGATGGCTGCAGAACAGTTTGCGGAAATGACGCGGCACAAGATGCCGGTCTTCGAAATGCCGAACGGTGACGTGCTGCATGTCAATTACAACAGGGACAGGGACTCACTGGATGTGGGGACGATGACCAACGCGGGCATGACCGTGAAGCATCATTACCCTTATGACCACAACATGACACTGGATGCCAATCTCCAGGGCGTGAATGAGCAACTGAACGACCTGGAAGAATACAGGGAGGAACAGCAGGAGGCCGAATATAGCGGTGGAATGCGACGATGAATGAAAAGGATTTGGGGCTGGTGTGAATGCCAGCCCCTTTGCTATACAATAATCATTTTCAGGTTACGACATACGTAACAGTGCAGGTTAATTTAGATGATATAATTCTATTGCTCATCACTACTTCTTGAGTTCCAGTATATATATTTGTTTTTCCGAATTGTCATTAAACTCACACTCTGTAAAATCACCGAATTTATGGACAACATTAAATCCCGCTTGATGAAGATATGAATTTAACTCTTGTGGAAAGAACAGTCTCATGTCCATATTCTGGACTGAGTGAAATGCACCGTCAATAAAATACTGCCACTTTATACGATTGATTTGAGATGCACTTTCGTAATGCATACTTTGTCTTATCAATACACTTCTTCCATCATTTGTAGTATATTCAGCCATAACATGTTGTTCCCGTTCGTTTTCGACAATATATTGGATATTGGGATTGAAGCAGTCCAATAAAAACAAACCGTTATCTTTCAGGTGTTTTTTTACAGTGTTCAACGCCTCAAACAAATCTTCATTTTTATACAGATGATGAATAGAATTGAAAGGAATAAAAATAAGATCGAATTTCTCTCCCAAGTTTAGTTCTCTTATATCCGCTTCAATGAAATCTATTTTTAATCCGGCTTGAAGCGCTTTTTCCTTAGCCCGTTCAAGCATGGATGAAGTATAATCAACGCCCTTAATGTCATAGCCATCCTTTGCTATTGGAATCGTAAGTCTTCCCGTTCCACAGCAAAGTTCAAGTATTTTGGCCTCTTTATTTTTGGGTAACCATTTTTTGTAAAACTCTAAATCGGACAGAAATTTATTCAGTCCATCATAAATATCTGCATCATAGATAAAATCTCCGACTTTATAATCTGTATTCATATTCCTTGATTTCTTTATTGATTGCAGGTGCATTATAATGCTTATCTGCAAACAGATTTTTCAATGTTGTTTTTTGCTCGTAGCAAGAGTGTTTTGCAAATTAAATTGTGGAACGGTTTGATTATGGCAAAATAACATTTTCCAAAACGATTATGGAATCTGACTTTTGTACTTACAGATATGCGTTGACTGTCACATTCCACACGCCCAGTCATAAAAGCAATTTCCAAATCAAGATGCTTGTCATTTTTGCTTATAGTTGCCAAATTCTCAGTCTCAATATGCACCAAATCCGATAAATCTTTTCCTCTTTTTAGTCCAAAAGGCTTCATAATGGCATTACGAATTTTCATCAATAGGGTTATCCACTTTGGTGCAGAAAAGAACAGCCCAGACAACTCTGCAGCATTTATAAATCTTGCAGTATGGACTATATCACTAAACTCATCTGTATAATTGTAACTCTTATTGTTTCTCATAATTCATTATCTCAACAGTTTACATTTTTGATTTTCACCGTTTAATTACAAAGTTCGCTATAATTTATGATATTGCGTCCTTTTTGAGGGACAATTAACAAGATAAGCAATATAGAAAAGCCAAGAAAAAGCTATAAGAGGAATACAACGATTGAGAAAAGGATTTGGGGCTGGTGTGATGCCAGCCCCTTGTCATTGTTCGCTATGTCGGAAATATTCTTTCCAGTTTTCTTCATCTATTGTCAATTTCCCCATTTCCCAATCATATTCCACTTCCGGCATGTTGGAGTAAGGGAAATGCACGGTGTAGCCGATTTGGCCATAGGAACAGTGCAATGGTGTAACGCAAATCTCCTGACCGAAATAAGTCTGAGGCGTACAGTATCTCCGCCAGTTAAAACGTCCGGCAGCTATATTACGGCAAAGCAATTTAAGAACCGTTGTGCTTTTCCTGCCTTGAAAATCTTTTCTGCAAGTCTTCATGTTACTATTTTACTTATTTTACTATTCTACTATTTTACTACTTTACTAAAATACTAATGTGCTACTTTGTAGTATATTTCAGGGGCACTTGACACATTGTAAATATAACTGCCACAACGCACAAGCAGGGCGTTCCGGCCATAATAGGCTTTTTTCATTCCACTGATGCTTCCTGACTTGTGAAAATTGGGAAAACTGCTGATGCCAACTTTTTTTGCATCCTGACTATGGAGTGTTTTTGTCTTCATTGCAATACTTTCGTTTTTTGAATAATTGCTGTACTTCATTAACTGAGTTTAGTGAAACCACCCGCATGATAGCGGGTGGCTATCTGAGATTTACCGTCAGAAGTGATAATCAATGACGCCTCCGACATAGAGCAAAGTACCGGGTTCAAGGGAGCTGACAAACAGCATGAACTCAAAGGATGGCTCGGCAAATGACTGGCATCCGTCTCCGTTCAGATAAAAATGATAGCCGGTCTCCAACGGGTCATCTATTGCTTGTTTGAGGTAATAAGTAGAACTCCACTCAAACATATTTTCTACAGTAATGGCTTCCGCTTTCTTCCGAATTTCTGCGACATACTTCTCTTTCCATTGCTCCATACCATCACCTGTATAACGTATCGTGTCTTCCGATACAAGTTCGAACATTCCTTTCGGCAGGATGGAATTAACCAAATAGGTAATATCTTCCTTGCGTTCTTCATCGCTGATGTCAGCACAATAATCGTAAAAACTGTTATCTCCCTGATTGAGGGTGTCTTCATTCAGATAGTTCTCCTTGTCTATCTGCATCGTTGAAATTTGAAAAACTCTGCTGTGCATAATTATAAATTTTAGGTTGTTGTTTTTATTTCCCTTATTTTGAGCCTTTAGACTCGCCGTAAGGTTGTTTTTTACGTGCGAGAATCACGGCGGAAAGAAGAATGGGAACAAGGAACAGAGGATGAATTTTTATGAAATACCGCAATCTGTGATTCCGGAAAGTTTCGGAAAAATTCGACGATGTAGCGGTAGCGGTACTTAAGTAACCATTCATTCGCCGTACATTTGCTGAGTAAAAAACAAGATGACGCGAGTTTGGGCCAATAGAAAATACCAACGGTTATAGGTGATAAAAAAGTAGTGGTTATGTAAGAGGAAGAAAATATAAAAGGCGACATGGAATGGCCCGGAAATTCCGGGCCACACAAAGATGACAGGGGTTATATGCCGGTTATCGTTTCTGCAAATCTATTTTTCTGATGACGTTTCCAATTTTCGACAGCAATATGTTTGGAAGAATTTGCATAACAATATTCGCACAAATGAGGACAGGTGTTGTATTCTCCAATATCTTTAGACGTTGCACATCCGCATAGTCTTCGCTGTCCAGTATCCTTATGGTTTGAGTAGAGAAAATAGCTGCCGTCTGGTAATAGTTCGGCACCAGCAGGTATAGACTGTTCATTGAACAGATCATTTCCAAAAGGTTTTAGAACCTTTACCCGAAGATAATCCAACAGTTTCTTATCCCGGTATGCCAGCTTGATAATCAATTTCCCATCGATACAGCTGTTATGAATGATACCATACCGACTATGATCTATTTTTTCTCCGCAAGTAGCCAGTGTAAAATTCCACGAACGCATTTTATTCATTTTGGCCAGCCGACTGGCAAAATCATCCATCAACTCCTCTGTCCACTCTTTGTAAGAGATGCCCGCTTTCTGGAGATTGGTCGTCACTTTGCGATATGACCCGATGTCTGCGTAACTGAAAACCAGTTTTTCAGTAAAGCCAGCAAGACGGTCTCCGATATATCTGATTTTTTCCAGCAATAATTCAACAGAAACGCTGTCTGTGAGAACCAGAGGGTCGAAGCGCCATATAACAGCCTGCTTGCCCAGGTGAGCAGATAACTTTAAGAAAGTATCAATTCTTCTTTCCAAAGGCGGCACACCCGGTTCCAGTCCTTCTGCTTCATAGTTATTGAGTGTATATTGGATATAGCAACCAATATTTTTCTCTCTTAGTGTATCAAGATACGGTAACAACGGTAATGGGTTTTTACTCCAAAATACAATAAATCTCGTCTTTGCATATGACACATAGCTCTTAACGCCGTTAAACGGGTTAGTCCATACTGAGTAACCTGTCTTCAGCCGGTGGAAAAACCAGTCTGTATAAAAGGCCGGGATGTCGGTACTGCGACTTGCCGATACTATGACCGGACAAGCCGCCTGCACTGCACTGCCATTTTCCAAAATGAGAGATGTTTTTTCTTGCATAACCGACTTATATTTTTCTGAAAGATAAGCATTAGATATGAATTTTTATTCTTCGTGTAACCTTATCTTTCAAAAATTCAGAAATGATAATCAATGACGTCCCCAACATGAAGAATTGTTCCTGGAGTAAGCGAAAAAACGAATGACATAAAAGCAAACGACGATTGAGCAAATGTCTGGTATCCCTCACTATCCATATACAAATAATAGTCGGTATTTAACGGATTATCTATTGCCTGCTGAAATAATATATAGAACTCCAAATCTCTCCGACAAGAAAGTGCCGGCAGGTAGGAAATCATATATTTCTTACAAGAGGAATAACCTGGCCGAATATAAAGGGGTATGCGCCTCCATCGCAGTTTTGTAAAACAGGCGGTCTAAAAAGCACAGAAAAGAATCCCGAACAAATAATGTTCGGGAATCATTTGCTGATGTCGGATTGAATTAGTTTACTATTTGAAATTCATGCAGGCAACAGAAGGCATCTTCGCTCTTGCTTTGCCAGCGTTCGTCAAGAGCCTTGACATCCTCTGCCGACTTTATCGGCTCTCCGCATTTTTCTTCAAGCCAAGCGAACACATCTTCTTGGGTCTCGAAATATTCACTGAGATACTCTTCCTCTGGGGTACATGCATCCAAGAAGAACCTGTCACTGAAATATGTACCAAATTCATCGTTTGTCTCATATACTTCCATGCCTGGCTCTTCCGCCTGAAAGTAATAGCGAAGATTGGGGAATGCTTCTCTTACAAGGTCAAATGTTTCATTGCAGGGAGCCCACGCAGTTTCTGTAAAAAACTTCAATACATCACCGTTCATTTCAAGCCCGCTCCAAGAGCCACGGCAATGTACATTGTTCCAATCCTTGCCCAAAGCATCCACGAGACATCCCAGCCAAGTAGTTCCAAAACCATTTTCTACTGAAGGTGTGTCTCGTTCTTCCAGTCCTTTCATCAACTCATACAGTTGTTTCACTTCTTTTGCGTCGCCATCTATCGCATACGCTGTACTGCACCAATTCGGCATAATCGTAATAATTAAATTGTTGAACATTGTTTTTGTTTTCCCTCTTATCGAAGCTCTTCCGGCTTCTTGTCGGGGAATGATTTTTATGCAAGCCCGACAGCGAGCATAGGACGAACAAGACAAGTAAACAGTAACAGGATAAAGCGGAATACCCAAATCTTCGATTTGTGGAAGGCTGCCGTGAAGATCCGGGAGCCGTTAGCACAGCGGTACTTGGCGACCGTCCGTCGCTGTACCTTTGCATATGAAATCTCTCCGGCAAGGAAAGCCGGTGATGAGAGAGAATATCAATTTATTGAATATAGAAATGGGTATAAAAATGGCATTATCATGTTATTCATGATATAACAGAACACATTCTGACAATAGAATGATATATTTCAATATCTTTGCCAACGTATTGTATTATATAAATGTATTGTAATATGGAAAATTCATTTGCTCAGATCAGCGAATTGTTCGCTCAATTTTCAGAGAATGCCAAACTTCAGATTGAAAAAGGCAATAAGGCAGCAGGAACGCGTGCCCGTAAAGCATCACTTGAACTTGAAAAGCTTCTGAAACAGTTCAGAAAAGAATCACTGGAAGCCTCCAAATGATTCCTTTCGGAATACGTACATACCAGGTATCAAGTAAAAAAGCCTCTGCGCTTCACAGCGGAGAGGCTTTTGATTAAAAATAGAAATTATTCTATGGCAAAGACAGTTCAACTTTCGTGTGTCTGTTGGCTTCGGTCGGCAGATGGTCGGCAATTCCACCTCTGCTGATTTTTGTGATCCTTTCTGCAGGAATGCCGCGCTGCTTCAGTTCCGAAACGATAAAGTCCGCTCTTGACTGGCTCAATGAATCATTGATGCCGGATGTCCCTGTAGAACTGTCCGCAGCCCCGGTAACTCTTACATGCAAGTCATATTTCTTCGCGACCCTTGCCAATTCATCCAGATTGAGTTTCTGTGAAACATCTGTCAGGCGGGCCGTGTTAAGAGTGAAAAAGAAATATACAGGAGCTCCGATACAGCTATCCGAGACATGATTCACAACCATGGGATTGTGCCCTTCAGCCGTTATGAATTTATTTGATACCAGGGAATCCGGATTCTGTTTGTCCTTGTTGTTATTGTTGTTATGAATGAATGCCGTATCGAGAGGGGATATTCCGTCCCAATGTCTGTGTTTCAGTCTTGCACGCAATGAGTTCAACCCGCTATAATTGTTTACAGGATATCCTTGTTGTCCATTCTTCTCATCTTCCAGCAAGTGCCCGTAGGTATCAAGCAAACCTTCGATTTCCAGAATCTTCTTCAGTTCAGCAAGCGTTCGTTTGTCGCGGTCATGTTGTCCGGCATAGCGGCTGTTCTTCTCGGACAAGGCACGGGAATAATCGATGAGCTGTTCATTCCTGTGGATGTAATGCGTGACATCAGCAGCTCGTTTCCAACCTATTTTCCCGAGATGGAAGGTGAATCCGGCTGTCAGTGATACCATATGATCACCCAGGCGGTTTGTTCGGCCATAGCCATCAAATTTTTGTGAGGTTGTTGTCCCCGAGAACTCCAGTACTGCACTTACCCGTTTTGAAATCCGATATTGTCCCTGAATACCGTATGAGAAGGCGAAAGGAGAAGTCTTGTTGGAGGAATTGTGTATCAGTCCGACTCCGACAAATGGGGCAAGTCCCCAGCGTGTCTGCTCCTGTCCGGAATACCGATAACCAAGCAGGTTCCATAGCAGGTCTGCATGGACGCTATGGTAATTTTTCGTGGATAATCCGGCATCTTTGAATTGCAAACCGCTGTAATGTATGCGGGCGCCAACGGCAGGAGTAAACCATTTTCCGACGGCAAGGTTGTACGAGGGTTTCACACGTCCGAACAGATCTTCGCAGCCAAGAGGCGTTCCGAGAAAAGCGGTTGCACCTCCGGTGACACTGACAAACCAATTGCCACTCCCGGTCCTTGGCACTACCACACCGTCAAGATAGACCGGCTGGAGGGGTTGGAACAGTTCTGTGGCATCATGGAAGAACTCATGTTGTACAGTATCTCTTTCTGTATATCGTGAATTTGCCTGTACCTGCACGGAGCAGAGAACGGCAAAGATAAGAATGATTTGTTTTGTCATATTCAAATGATTTTTATTTGTTATAACTTTGATTTGTAATACATTGCTGCCATTTATCGTTTGGCTTTTTTGCCACTGGAAGGACGCATCATGCGACTTGCCATCTTCATGCACCGGAGAGCCCAGGCACGGTTGTCCTCGTCTTCATCACGTCCCCACTTGAGGTCATTTCCGCCACCTCCGCCGCCATGTGTTTCGGCAAATGTTGTGGCATCATCGACCATTCCAAGAAACAGCATTGTCGCACAGCGCATGACTTCCGTCCCCCGTTCCGCCACGGAACACAGGAGCGTGTCATCGAACAGTTGCCGTTCGGAAGGCTTCATCTTTGCCGACATTTCCCGCCACTCATTGACCATATTCTCCAACATGGCATCCTTGAGCAGACTGTCCACTTTGGAATGGACATCACGCGAGTATTTGTATGCTTCTTCCTTCAGTTCTTCTGTCCGCTCCTGAATGGCATCCATATTTTCCTTGAGTTCGGAAAGTTGTCGGTCAGCGGTCTGTAGCTTCTCCTGTTTGTCTGCCAATTTATTCTGGATAGCGGCCAGCTCATTTTCGAGCTTTTCTTTCTCGGCAGATAAAGTCTGTGCATCTCCTTTCTGGGCTTCCATATCATTTTTGAGTGCCGACAATTGGGCTTCTTTTTCGGCCTGCTCCTTTTTCAAGTTTTCCACCATTGAAGTCAAGCCCTTGACTCTGCGCTCTGCCATCCGGATGTCCGAATGGAGAGAGGAAAGGACTTGCTGATGGCGGCTGATATCCTCTTCTATTGTAGAGCATTCCTCTGACAGCATACGACGGTATTCTTCTGTACTGCGATGCTTCTTTCCCGTTTCGGAAACACTTGAGCCTCTGGACATGCCCCATTTGCTATTGACTTCTGCATAAAAGTCCGTATGAAGCTGTTTCATGCGCTCGCTGAATTCATATTTGTCCTTGCCGGCAAATATCTCCTTGTACGCAAACTTCCCATCTTTGATTGGCAGCAAAGTACAATGCACATGTGGATTCAACTCATCCAGATGTACAATGAACGCCGCAATATTCTGTTCACCATATCTGCCACAAACGAATGAATAGACATCCTTTGCCCAACGCTCAATATCACTCTTCCTTTTTATGTGTCTATTGTCCGCACCTTTTTCAAAATCGACTTCCTGCTTGCCGAATGCGAGTTCCTGCATCCGTGTGCGAGAGCCCCCAAAAATGATATTTACGACTGTACGGAATCTCGGTTCTTCCAAACCTTCATTGGGATCCTTTATGCCTTGTTTATGCAACAGTTCAGCCATTCGCTCAGGAATGCTCCGGCCTTTGTCGATAGGACGGATCTTACCTCCTGATACGACTTCAAAATTCAGGTGTTCACGTGTCGGGTCATAATTACCAAGGTCAGTTGCCCTTTTCCAACCTTTCTCTGTCCAATTACGCATATGTTCATTACTCTGTGCCACCGTTATCCCTTTGGATACATGTACATCAAGTACCTGTTTTGCATTTGCCATATTGTTTCCGTGTTGTTTTGTACAATCCATCATGTCCCAGCTTGCTGCTTGTTCGGACATGCCTCCCTGCGACGTTAGTCGGCAGGGGTATTAGGCTACCCACTCCCTCTGTTTCGTGGCATGTGGGCAAGCCCACTTGCCTCATAAAACTGGAAGGATGTCAGGACTGAGATAGGGATGGATTGTTCCTGGTTATACAATTCATTTTCGTTTCCCGGTTCAGTCCGACAATGTCTGGGCTTTTGCCGCAAGCGATAAAAAGGGAATACGGAACGATTTAAGGAGTTCTTTGTTCCTGTCCATATCAACACCTGCGCCGGATGTTTCGGGATTAAATACAAGCTCCGCAAGCTCTTTGGCGGTCTCGATAAACGCGCCCCATTCACCGCCGAGGTCAAGGGTGAAGAACTGCGACAGTTGTGAACTGTTATCGAATCTTGACTTACGCAACACACGCTGGAGAGCGGCATTGGCAATACACTCTAATATTGTTTCCCTTAGTTTTTCTTCCTGTCTGACGACTTCTGCCGATACCGTATCGGTGCCGTTGCCGGAAGCCTGAGAATTATCTTTACCGGCAATGGCGGCTAATGCCTGGCAAAGAGCCTGACCACATGAATGACCGGCATCCTCCGATGTCTTTTTGCCGATGACCCATTCGGACAATATACGGCCGATTCGTGTGGCAAAGTCCGGCTCATCCTGCTCAGTTCCGGCTATTGCATTTTTTCCAGACTGCACGGTCATGGTGATAATGACGCTTTTATTAAGTTTTGTGCGTTCAAGTAGCCCGAAAGATTCCAGAGCATCCAGAAAGGTTCGGACAGTGGCACGATGCCAATGCCAGAATTCTGCAAGATCGGAGATTGTCACATGACATTGGTTGGGAAGAAGTTTTCGCTCCAATTTTCTTACAAATGGAGAAACAAAACCTGCCATTGATCTGTCCAGCAAGTCCCAATACGCTTCCGTCTTCGTTTTACGGTCTCCGGCTTTCTCCTTCAGGAAATCGAACACCTTGACATCTGCCAATATAAAGGTCGTATTCTCTTGACTATTTTCCATTTTACTTTGTTTTAATGATTATTACAGTGCGGAGTTTCTGAAATGCTGCCTTTGTCCGCTTCAAAGACACCATCGCGTGATGATTATCGTGTTTCTTTTCGGATATCGTTTCAGGATGCGTTGTCGTTCCTTCAGCCTTTTCTTCATCATCGCATTCGGCTGTGACCGGAGCAGAGGGATAGAACAGGGCTGCCAAAAGAATATAGTACGCAGTTACGGTAGTAGTGTACAGATACGGTTCAAAGCAGCTGACCAATGTTATAGCACTGATGCCGGCAAACAGACCCATGGAATCATGCAAACGGCTCAGACACCTGTCCGCCAGCTTGAACGAGAACATAGCGGCACAGATAACGGTTGATACCAGGATGCCGAATTCACCAGCATGTCCACTTGCATAGACATAGTGGAAAAGCAGTAGCAGGAACAGAATCACCCGTGTATAAAGTTTGCGGGCTCTGATGTTTTGTTTCATGGAAGCGTGAAACTTTGCCATAAACCGGTATGGCTTTTTGTACAATATCAATGACAGTACAAGAGGGGTCACGCAAAAGATGAGTTGCAATATTTTCAGTAACATAAGTAATATGGTTTTTCGGGTACGTGTATAGGTGTTGCTCTGAGTTCCAAGTGGACAATATCATAAGTTGCCAAGCGGATAATGGTTTCGGCATCCACGGCCGTGAGGTTCATTGCAGCTTTTTTGATTCGCTGCTTGAATGACCGGTCCTGTTTGCGATAGATAGCCAAAGCTTTGTTCAGTTCATGTTCAGGGATGGCCCATGTGGTACCTTCGAGGTATGTTCCGTTTGTCTTGAACGCCCGCAGGACCAAAGTTCGGGAGACAAGGTAGTCCGTCCTGTCACTTCTTGAGATGATATGTTCTTTATAGAGGTTGTCGTCTGCGACCTCTATCCATGTTCGGTGGGCATTGATCCAATAGACCATCTGCCTGTATAATGTATTTCTCATGATGATGTTGTTTTTATAAAAAGTCAATAAGTATGTCCTCCTTGTTCTTCTGGTATTTCAGCTTTCCGCTTTTAGAATGGAGTTGCAAGTCAAGGCAGAGATCCCCGTACATTTGTTCAAGTGAATCATATATGGTTACAAGGACGGTATGGACCTTGCCATCGGAATCAGTCTTCGCGTTCACCTTGAACATTTGGCCGAAAGATGGATTGGAGTAAGCGCATGTACTATGGCCGAACGGTTCGTCTTGCATAGGAATGTGATGATAAAGCACAATCAGTTCCATATCATCCTCCAGCATATCCATCACTTCTTCCAGGTCATAAGGATCATGCAATGGAAAAGTCAGCAGGACATAGTCCCCGTAAAACTGCGGCTTCTCCATAGTGGTTACATCGAGCAGCTGTGGCAACTGAAGGGGGACAAACGTCATAAAGTCTTTCAGAAAGTGTCGTAGCATATTCATTTGATTTTATGTTTATAGCGTGTGAATGTAAATCTCCATAAGCATTCCGGGTAATTCATCCAGGCGGTTGTCTCCCGAGTTCAAGATTCGGCACAAAGTCTCAAATATGGCCGGTGTCTGTGCGGCAAACCGTTCAAGCTGTTCCTGGTCTTTGGAAGAAAGCATCGACAGGTGGAAACTGTCCATAGAAACGTATGGGCGCATAAGCATCCAGATATATGCGTAGGCTTGTGCTTTTGTTTGGACCTTTTGATTATGAATGTCATTGATGCAGGTTCCGGTATTAAGTATCAGTCTGCGATTGGTTCGCATGGCCAGGTAAACGAGGGCATCCTGGTGAGGTATCTCTTTACGTTCGGCGGCAAACAAAATCTGCAAACAGCATTTTTCCGTATCACGCGTTATATCGGAAATGTCTTCATCACCAATGCTGCACAGATATGGCAAGAACGCCCGAAAAATAGCATCCTCTTTTCCGATGAACTCTGTCATGTCATCTGTCCCGTGTATGCCATTTCGGAGAGTGTTGGCCAGCAAAGTACGATAATCCGAAATGATTTGCTTCCTGTCTCCCTTATGGATTGGGCGTTTATCTAATGACTCAAAGAATGGACGGATCTTTTCCACGGTCCGGATTAATCCATTGTCTTTGTCATTAGATGAAAGTTTTCTTTTCAATAGGAATAACTCCTGATAGGAACGTGGCCTTGACAAAGCCAGACGCGAGAACTCCAGGCGTAGGGAATCATGTATGCCTTCGCATGTTTTACGAAGGTCTTGACCATGGGTCCCAACCGTGTCCTGCCGGACATGGTTAAAAACGGAATCTCTTATGGCTTGCCATTGGCAAAGGTTTTCTGACAGCTCTTCAAATGAAATAGATTTCATCTTCCTTACTTCGAGCAGATAATTTCTGTATGTACCGGCAGGATCGCTTTCGGACTGTTCAGTCAATCCGCCATTACATGATGTGAACATGCATACCGTGATTGAAGCGGCAGCTATCATGTGTAAAAAACTTGATGCTTTAAGGTTCGTTTTTTGAATTTTCATACTATATGTTTTCGTACTATTTCACGCAAAACTATATATAATTTTCTATACTTAATACCATTGGAACTGTATTTTGTGCATTTTTCAATATCGTACTTAATAGTATGATTATCAATGAAAACAAGTGAAAGGAAAAAGGACGAAAAAATAAATAGTTCGATTTTTATAATGGTTTGATTTGGCCACTCAAATAAAACTTGTATATTTGCACTTGTTATCATTTGTATTGGATATTGACATGGCAAAAGTTGGTTATATATTTAAGGCAAATTCGTATGATGAATATGATGCGGACAAGGAATGGATGTGCCAGTACGGTTGTGTACAAGTGATAGAGGAATCAGTCCAGCACGAGACGCTCAGACCTCGCTGGAAACAGCTCATGACAAATCTTGAGAGAGGGGACGAACTGGTTGTCTCGAAATTCAGTAACGCCGTGCGCGGTTTGAGGGAGTTGGCCGCATTGATAGAGTTATGCCGGATCAAAGTGGTCCGCATTATTTCCATCCATGACAAGATTGACTCCCGTGGTGAATTGTTTCCGGACACGACGGCGGCGGAGGTGCTGACCATGTTCGGATCTCTTCCGGAAGAAGTGGCTGTATTACGCAAGTCATCTGACCGGGTGATACGCCTGCAACAGAGTATCAGTGTACCGGTGAAGACGAGCAAAATGTTGAGCAAGACCGAGCGGGATAAAATAGCTGTGGACATGTACAATAACGGTTATTCAGTCAATGAAATCATGGCGCATTGCAATGTCAAGAGCAAAAGTACTGTGTACCAAATTTTAGGCAAGTACAATGTGGCACTCAGCAGGAAACCTGGCCGCGTACCTGGAAATCGGAAATAGGAAGTCAAGGCAACCGATGCCATATTAGTGACGGATTTGCCTGTCAGTTTAAGTATATTTAGGGAAGCCTCTGACCCTTATTGGAAATTTGTAACGCTAAATATAAAAAAGGATATGGGAGAAATTATAGTCGTAGTATTGGTACTTTATGTCTTTTGCAAAATCGTGAAGGGCATATTCGGCGGATTCAGCAAAAGCAGCTTCCGTCATGATAAATAATCATTGCTGCCAACTGTTCACGCAAGGGAACAGTAAAAAAGGAAAACTAAAAGAGGAAAACTGCGTCATGAATAGCGTCCTCGTTATATCAATATAAGCCCCCCAAAGGTTTTGCTTGACTTTTAGGGGGCTTGGTGTCATTTATTCATTTCCTTTTTGTATTCCAAAATCTTGTCCATTGTCAGCCACTGCGGCTTTTCTCCTTCCTTGAAGCTGTCGTGCAACTTTATCATTAAATCGATTTGCCGTTCTTCATCACCTGCCCACAGGCGTTTGGGGTCTCTGCCTCCGTAATCCAAATAATACTCACAATCTGACTGCATCCTGGCTAACAGCATATATCTGAACCGTGCGTCTCGTTGCAATATATCATCAGCCGTTGTCCTTCCTGCTGTGCTTGGCTTGTTATTCGTGTTCATACTCAATTTACATTAACTTGTTATACAATCAGTCCGTTACGTCATAATAATAGCTTAACTCTTCGTCCTTCAGATTCTCAACCGCATACTGGTCTGCCTGTCTCCAGAGTGTATCATACAACGCCGCCACATTCGGTTTCGTTTTATAGTGCTGCCATATCTTGTGATTCAATACCAACACCAATTCCGTAAGGTACTTGCAGTTGCCTTTCCACTCTTCAAAGGCACGGTTGAAAGTGTCCTGAATAGCCGATAACCCGAAAATGTCGGCCGCTGAAAAATCTTCCCAAAAAGTAGTCTGTACGTTATACCCGTTCTCTGCCATAAATGCTCTGAATGTCATATCATTAAAATTTTTAGTTGTTTTTATTTCCCTCTGATACATCCTGTATCGGAAGGTTGATTATTTTTCTGCCCACAAGATTGGCGGTCTGTCAGGCAAGGAGGATGCGAAAAATACTCTTTCCGACATGTCGGAAAGGAAGATTTTTCAGCAGCAAGCATAAGCGTTCTTTGACAGGACAAACAACCGGCAATCAAACTTTGCAGAAGAAATAACCGGGCTTTCGAAATAGGCGTGTAGGGAATTTCAGGCATTGCAATAAAAGGGGAAAACGTGAAATACAAAAGGCTATATTACGGAAGGCTTCGAGCAAAACAAAAGCGGCCCGAAAGCCGCTTTGTCAGGAAAACAGGGATTACTTCTTGCCCTTTTTCGCTTCTTTTGCCGGTTTCGAAGGAACTTCTTCCTCCTTCTCGACAGCCGGATAGAATTTGACTGCAACCGTCACGATGCGGTTGTGCTGCACTCCATCTTTGTCAGTCCATTCTTCAGGCTTGAAGTAGCCTTCTACGGTCAGCAGCGTACCTTTGGTAAGCTGATCAAACGCCCCGGAATTTTCATTCTTGCGCCACGCTTCAATGTTCATGAAAGCGGATAT